>Ga0157363_1000353_pt1 | contig 34764 bp, 31 predicted proteins | sample AttsexASBM1_FD_111477 | JGI IMG/M metagenome (GOLD analysis project Ga0157363, IMG submission 111477) | Fungus gardens microbial communities from leaf cutter ant in Ribeirão Preto, State of São Paulo, Brazil - Atta sexdens ASBM1 | ecosystem: Host-associated > Fungi > Mycelium > Unclassified ... | reverse complement strand
CTCCTGACTCCTGACTCCTGACTCCTGACTCCTGACTCCTGACTCCTGACTCCTGACTCCTGACTCCTGACTCCTGACTCCTGACTCCTGACTCACATACTGATTACAGTGAACGTTCTCACGTACGCCCTTCCCTTTCCGCCGATTATGGCGAATCCATTTAAGACGAAACTGCTGATTATAGTGAACGCTACGCTGAGAGAACGATTTGGGTTACTGATTACAGTGAACGTCTGAATGTGGCTTAGACAAATTGCTGATTACAGTGAATGCCAGCTAGCCATACGAGCTGTTGATTACTGATTACAGTGAACACTCGGATTAAATCAATGCTCCCCATATGCAGTCTACTGATTATAGTGAATGCTTATATTGGGACTAAGGTGTCTCTATCAACCGAAAACGCCTGCAGCCGATTTCGTCATGGAGAGCCCTGGCTTTCAACTGCTCAGCGTGAAAATCAATATCACTGATTACAGTGAACGTAGCGCAGTTGTTTACTGATTACAGTGAACCTATTGCCACTTACAGTGAACGTTTACTGATTACAGTGAATCTTATGCCGAATATAGTGAATGCAGGCTGTGATTTCGGCCATATCACCCTGCCCGCAAATCTCGTGCAACGGACGATCAAATTTCTGATTACAGTGAATGCTGGAACAAATACGCGAATGAGGCGTTGCTCACACTTTCATCCATTATTCCGCTCTGATTAAAACATCTCCACTGATTACAGTGAATGTTTGCACTAACACGCTCTTACTCAAGGTATTTTCATAGCGCTAAATGTTTTGCATTAGATGAGATAGATTTGCCACATGTGCAGGATTTCGGTATAAAGTCATAAATCCTACATGTGTGGAGCAAGTATGGCTAACGATGAGAAGCAAGTTCTGAAAGTCGCACAACGTTCAGAAAAAATGCTAATGAGCCTGACGGAACAGATTCAGGCGCAGAAAGAAGAGTTGCAGGAAAACACTTTTTATCAGGTTTACGCCAAAGCGGCGTTAGCCAAACTCCCTAAATTAACGCGTGCGAGCGTTGATTACGCCGTAAATGAAATGGAAGAGAACGGCTATCCATTCGATAAACGCGCGGCGGGCAGCTCTACCAAGTACGCAATGTCTATCCAAAACATCATTGATATCTACCATCATCGCGGCGTGCCAAAGTATCGCGATCGTCACGCAGAGGCATTCACGCTGTTTGTTGGTAATCTCAAAGGTGGCGTATCGAAAACCGTCTCAACGGTCTCACTGGCCCATGCGCTGCGTGCGCACCCACATCTGTTGTATGAAGATCTGCGCATTCTGGTTATCGACCTCGATCCGCAATCCTCTGCCACCATGTTCCTCAATCATGAGCGTTCGGTCGGACTGGTAGAAGCCACAGCTGCGCAAGCGATGCTGCAAAACGTGGGCCGCGAAGAGTTGCTTAATGAATTCATCGTGCCATCGATTATTCCTGGTGTCGACGTACTGCCGGCCTCCATTGACGACGCCTTCATTGCATCACGTTGGGAAGAACTGTGTGCTGAGCATCTGCCTACGCAGAATGTGCATGCGGTTCTGTATGACAACGTCGTAGCAAAACTGAAGAAAGACTATGACTTCATTTTCATCGACAGTGGCCCACATCTGGATGCCTTCCTGAAGAACGCCATTGCCGCATCTGATTTACTGATGACGCCAGTTCCACCAGCACAAGTTGATTTCCACTCGACGTTGAAGTATCTGACGCGCCTGCCGGAACTGATTGGCATCATTGAGGAATCAGGCGCATCCTGCCGCTTGCAAGGCAACATCGGCTTTATGTCCAAGCTATCGAATAAAGCGGACCACAAGCTTTGTCACAGCCTGGCGAAAGAGATCTTTGGCGGCGACATGCTGGATGCTGCTTTACCGCGCCTGGACGGCTTTGAGCGCTGTGGAGAGTCGTTTGATACGGTGATCTCTGCGAACCCATCGACCTATGTGGGCAGCACCGAAGCCTTAAAGAATGCGCGTTCGGCAGCGGAAGATTTCGCTAAAGCCGTATTTGATCGCATTGAATTTATTCGCCTGAACTGAGGTTACTATGAGCGCAAAACGAATCACGATTGGCCGTACCTTCAGCCAGACACCTTTGCAGACTGAGGATGCCTCAGACGGACATTCTCAAACCTTTATCCTTTCGACCGGTAAACGTGCCCTGTTCACGCTTGAACACATTACGGCGAAGGAAATTGAAGAAAAAACCTATGTGGTAATGGAAACGAATGGCCGCGACCAGTCAGGTTTGACGCCTGAATCGCTGCGCGACATTATCCGCACCATTAAATTGCAGCAGTTCTTCCCTGCTATTGGTGTCAAGCGCGGCGACCGTATCGAAATTTTGGATGGTTCCCGCCGCCGTGCCGCCGCTCTGCACTGCAAAACTGGGCTGGATGTGCTGGTCACTGAGGTTGCCATCACGGCAGATGAAGCACGTCGTCTGGCGCAGGACATCCAAACCGCACGCGAACATAATCTGCGTGAAGTGGGGATGCGCCTGCTGTCATTAAAAGAGAGTGGCCTGTCACAGAAAGAGATTGCCCAGAGCGAAGGCCTCTCGCAGGCAAAAGTGACGCGTGCGTTGCAAGCCGCGAGCGTACCACTGGAGTTGGTTACCCTGTTCCCAAATCATTCCGAGTTAACTTACCCGGATTACAAAACGCTGCTGCAGGCGTATGAGAAGCTTCAGGAGATTGGTCAGTCGGTTGAAGCCTTGATTGATACCATTGGCATGGATGTCGATACGGTCTGCGCACGTGATGGTCTGGCTGAAGATGAAGTAAAAAATGGGATTTTGCGTCTGGTGCGTAATGGTAGCCAAACATTGATCCAGTCGCCAGCAAAGGACAAAGCGGTCGCCACGCCTCTCTGGACGTTTGCTGATAAAGATCGCTATGCCCGCAAGAAGACACGCGGCCGCATGTTCAGCTACGAATTCAATCGCCAGTCGAAAGAATTGCAAGATGAGTTGGATCGGGTGATAAACGAGACACTCAATAAATATCTCAATCAGTAGCGAAATGCCGCCTTCGGGCGGTTTTTTTTTGCCTGAATTTCAGCTTTTCGCCAGTGCTATTTCATCGCTAACTGTATGAAAAATATTTAACCTATGTAGAAATTTCAGGCTGAAATCGCCAACTTTTTCACCCTCTATATGCATAACAATCTTGCGCCGTAGAGTTTAGTGAATCTGTGGTGAAGGCAAAATAACCAGCTGGATAGGAAATCAACAAAGGCTACCCAGGGGAGGAAATCAGATTGCGAATGCCCTGAAATCTTCTTCATTCGCCATCAGGATTTCACAGCTAATGAATTGAACTAAAAGTGTTTTTTTAATTAATTTCAGGCTGAAATCGCCAGCATTACAGCAAATTTCAGCGCTTCCTCGAGGGTACTAACCCGGTTTAGCCAGATGATATTCAATGATTTATCCACAGAAAAGGTGGATAACTTTATTCGGGCCGTTAGGTTGTCAGTGACAAAACGTTGGGCGATTGCCAAACCGCTTCCCGAACACGGACAGGCTTGTTTATCAGACCCAATGCATAAAAACGATCGGCGATGATTTGTTGCTCTTTAATCACTTCAAATACCATTGAACGGGTTTTATGACTGCGTCGTGTTAAAGCTCTTTCAACGGCCAAAAGGTCAAGACCCAATTCCTGCGCAAGCAGACCAGCAGCTTCCTGCCGATGATTATCAATAAAAATGCCGGTCTGCTGTAAACTCTCCACTAGCTGATGGGCCACGTCGTGATGTTTTTCCACATAATCGCGACGTGCCAGATAAAATTGGTGGTTGCGCACACGCCCCTCACCGTTGGCCAGCACGCGTAACTCAGGATTGCTCTCTGCCGCACTGAGTAAGGGGTCCCACATCATCCATGCATCGACCGCCAGATAATCACTGGCCGTCAGAGGATATTTTGGCGGCGCATACACCACTTTGAGTTCATCAAGGGCGATACCTGCTTCTTCCAGCAGCTGCAGCAATAACCAGTGAACGTTAGAACCTTTATTGACCGAAATACGTTTACCACTTAAATCAGCAATGCTACGGATATCGCTATCGATTGGGACAACTATCCCCACGCTACTGGGCGCAGGGGGTTCCCAGGCAATGTAGGTCACTGCATTGCCATTCGCCTGGGCGAAAATAGGCGGCACCTCGCCGGTGGTACCGAAATCGATCTCGTTATTTTGTAAGGCATAAAGCAGTTGAGGCCCGGCAGGAAATTCGCTCCACAACACGCTGACGCCCTGCTGTGCAAAGCACTGCTCAAGACTTTGCCGTGCTTTTAACACCCCAAGATTCCCGAATTTTTGATAACCGATACGTAACTCGCGTTCCTGATGAGGCTCATCAGCAGAGGCAGTTGCAATGTAACTTGCCGCCTTACGCCGTCCTTTTATCATTCCCTGATGAGCAAGATGAGTACGCAGCGTGTGGCGGCTGATGCCAAGCAACGCCGCGGCCTGTGTCTGATTGTGTTCAGTGAAATCCAGCGCGTGAGTAATCAGGCTGGTGATTACGCGATCAAACAGTTGATTGGGCTTAGTGGAGAGTTGTTGACGCAGGAAGTTATCAAGCGTTGATGCTTCCGCGTTGTTAAATCCCTGTTCACTGTATCTTGTCAGTCGCAAATGAGCTGGCGTTAGCGTCTCATCCCGACTCAGAAGTACTGCGTTGTGAAGCGTATTTTCCAGCTCGCGAATATTGCCCGGCCAGCTGTACTCCAGCAGCACTTCCAAAGCATCCGGTGACAAACGACGCACCGGTCGACCTAAACGACGTGCATACAGCGAAAGGAAATGATGCGCCAGCAGCGGGATATCATCACGACGCTGTCGCAACGGAGGCAGCGGCACCACCGCAATGTTGAGTCGATAGTAAAGGTCTTCCCTGAATCGCCGTTCTCGGATCGCCTGTGCCAAATCAACATGGGTGGCCGCAATAACACGCACATCGACTTTAATCGGCTTGCGAGAACCCACGCGCGTAATCTCGCGCTCCTGTAATACGCGTAGTAACTTGACCTGTAGCGACAAACTCAGCTCTCCAATCTCATCCAGCAGCAGAGTGCCGCCCTGCGCAGATTCAAACCAACCGGGATGCGCCTGGGTCGCGCCGGTAAATGCCCCTTTCTCATGACCAAAGAGTTCGGCTTCGGCAAGACTTTCAGTTAAAGCACCGCAGTTAACGGCGAGAAAGGGGCCATGGCGGCGTTGGCTATGATGATGGAGATAGCGTGCGACAACTTCCTTACCCGTGCCGGTCTCGCCGACAATCAATACCGTGGCGTCAGTGGGGGCGAATTTGTCGAGCAATGATTGAAAAGCGAGAGAAGCCGGGTCGACTAAACGCGGTGAACCAGCGTAATTGCTATAGGTGGTCAGCATCTTTTGATGTCCATTAAGGAGTATCAGCACACGCTAATCGTTGCTATTCACTGTGAACAGCAGGAAAAAAGCATAAGCAGTTGCATATGCAGCAATAGCTGTGGGCAGCAAGTTGCCGATGCAACAAACAGAAGTGTGGCTAAGTGTCTAACCTGCTGAAAAACCGTGATTATCAAAAGCGGAAAAGCTGGCACGTTTTTCGCTAACAGCTATATAACTAAAAACGCATCCCAAAATGATCATTTTTTAATAAAGTTATATAGGAAAAGCATAATGGCCGAATCCGCAAACAAGAACATCAATGTCTTCTGGTTTCTCCCGACGCACGGTGACGGTCGCTATCTCGGCACCACAGAAGGTGGGCGCCCGGTTGATTTAGCTTACTTACAGCAGGTGGCACTGGCCGCCGACAATCTCGGTTACTACGGTGTGCTGATTCCCACCGGCAAAAGTTGTGAAGATTCATGGCTGGTTGCTTCTGCACTGGCACCCATTACCAAAAGACTGCGTTACCTGGTTGCCGTGCGTCCAGGGTTACAGCCGCCGACATTAGCCGCGCGCATGGCTACCACTTTAGATCGCCTCTCTGAAGGACGCTTGCTGATTAACGTGGTGACCGGCGGTGACCCGGTAGAAAATAAAGGCGACGGCATCTTTCTCAATCACAGTGAACGCTATGAAGTCACCAAAGAGTTTCTCGATGTGTATAGCCGTTTAATGCGTGGAGAGAAGGTTGACTATGAAGGGCAGCATATTCACGTTGAAGGAGCAGAGGTGTTGTTCCCGCCAGTGCAGGAAAATGGCCCACCACTCTATTTTGGCGGCTCGTCGGAGGCCGCGATTGATGTCGCCGCTGAGCAAATCGATACCTATCTGACCTGGGGTGAGCCCCCTGAGCAGGTCGCAGAAAAGCTGGCAGTCGTCCGTGAACGTGCTAAAGCGCGCGGGCGCAAACTGGAATACGGCATCCGCCTGCATGTCATCGTGCGTGAAACGGAACAGGAAGCGAAAGCGGCGGCAGAGAAATTAATCGGCCATTTGGATGAAGACACCATCGCTCAGGCCCAGAAGATCTTTGCGCGAATGGACTCGGCAGGTCAGGCGCGTATGAGCGCGCTGCACAAAGGCTCCCGCGATAATCTCTACATCTCACCAAACTTATGGGCAGGCGTTGGTCTGGTGCGCGGCGGAGCCGGAACGGCATTGGTGGGAAGTCCTGAGCAGGTTGCCGAACGCATACGGGAATATCAGGCACTGGGTGTGACCAACTTCATCCTGTCGGGATATCCGCATCTGGAAGAGGCGCATCGTGTGGCAGAATTGCTGCTGCCGCTATTACCGCTGGCAAATGGTCAGCAGCAGCGCGCGCGCACCATTAACACCGGACCGTTTGGCGAAACCATTGGTGGCGATAAACGTCCTTCAAAACAGGCGAGCGCCAGCTAATGCAGGAGAAGACGATGGCACGACCTCACATCATCATCACAGGTGGCGGGTTCAGCGGAACGGCGCTGGCGATTCATCTCGCGCGGCAATCGTCCTCTCCATTACTGATTACAGTGGTCGAACCGCGTGAGCAACTGGGCGGTGGGGTGGCCTACTCCACGCAGGAACCGGCGCATCGCATCAACGTCCCGGCTTCACGCATGCAGCTCAGCGGCGATGAGCAGGGCGCCTTTGACCGTTGGTATCGTCAGCAGCCTGAGTGTTCACTGGATTCAGTAGCCCATTGTGATGACGGATCAGTCTATCCGCAGCGCGCGATGTTTGGTCGCTACCTGGCAGAGCAGTTTGCCCTCGCGGCGGAACGGCATCCGCAGATTGAGTTACGGCACGTTCAGGCCAGTGCCATTGCATGGGAAGGGCAGCAGCTGTTACTCAGCAATGGCGAGACACTACAGGGCGATGTGCTGGTGTTAGCGATCAGTCACCCACCGCCATCCTTGCCTCGCTCGCTGCAGCCCTTTGCCCATCACCCAGCGCTCATTGCCAATCCATGGCAAGCCGGCGTGCTGGATGCGATAGATCCTGACGCCACCGTGGCCATTATCGGAACCGGCCTGAGTATGGCGGATGTGATTGCCTCATTAGGCACTAGGCATCATCAAGGCCCGTTAACCGCTTTCTCACGCCGTGGACAGCTCTCACGCGCCAATCTGCAGGGTGAGTGGCCTGAATGGACGTTAGCGCCTCATAACGTCCCCAGCGCGCGTCTGTGGCTGCATCACATCAGGGTTGAGGTTGCCCGAGCGGCACGGCAGCAATTACCCTGGCAACGCGTGCTAGACGATGTACGCGCACAGGGCCAAACCATCTGGCAAACTTTGCCGCTACGCGAGCAAAAGCGCTTTGTGCGCCATCTGCGCGCGTGGTGGGATGTACATCGTTATCGTATCGCGCCGCAGGTGTCAGCGGAAATCATCAGACGACAGCAGCAGGGGAGTTTGCAGGTGATGGCAGCCAGACTGCAGGCCATTACAGCGCAGGGTCACCGGCTGGCAATCACTCTGCACACGCGCAATGGTGAAATTGAAACGCGCGTGCTCGACCATCTGATCGTCACCACCGGACCGGGGCATGATGCGCTAACTCAAAGTCAGCCGCTGTTGCGTTCGCTGAGTGAACAAGGCCTGATCCGGGGTGACCAGCTTGGTTTTGGCCTCGATGTGGACCTGCAGTCACACGCACTTGACCAGCGAGGACAGCCCAACGCCCGCCTGCTCGTGGTCGGACCCGCCGCACGCGCGCGTTTCGGTGAGTTGATGGGCCTGCCACAGGTTGCCGATCACGCTGCTGCCGTTGCTCAGCAAGTTCTCAGAGAACTTCACATCGCTCAAGACGAGCGATGTCCCCCTTACGCTTCTTAATTTCTCAAACATCCTAAAAACACACTAACGAACGCCGGGTCGTCGCACGATCACGGCCTCGCTATGGAGATTGCTATGCCATCGCAACGTGAAATTCGCCTGAATGCTTTTGATATGAACTGTGTCGGACATCAATCACCGGGCCTGTGGGCGCATCCTCGCGACCGTTCCTGGCAATACAAAGATCTGGAGTACTGGGTCGATTTGGCGCGCCTGCTGGAGCGAGGCAAATTCGACGGTTTGTTTATCGCCGATGTGTTGGGTATTTACGATGTGCTGAACGGGAATGGCGATGCCGCGATTCGTCAGGCGACGCAGGTACCGGTCAACGATCCGCTGGCGTTGATTACCCCAATGGCGCTGGTGACCGAGCATCTCGGCTTTGGTCTCACCGCATCGCTGTCGTTTGAGCATCCTTATCCCTTTGCGCGCCGTTTATCGACGCTCGATCACCTGACCAAAGGGCGCATCGGCTGGAATATTGTGACCTCGTATCTGGAGAGCGGGGCGCGCAATATTGGTCATCAGGCGCAGAGCGATCACGACAGCCGCTACGACTATGCCGATGAATATTTGCAGGTGGTGTACAAGTTGCTGGAGGGTAGTTGGGAACAGGATGCCGTTTTGCGCGATCGTGAACGGCGTATCTTCAGCGATCCCCGCAAAATTCATCCCATCAATCATCAGGGCACCTTCTTCAACGTACCGGGCATTCACCTATGCGAGCCGTCGCCGCAGCGCACGCCAGTGCTATACCAGGCCGGTGCATCGAGCCGAGGCAAACAGTTTGCTGCTGAACATGCGGAATGCGTGTTTGTTGCCGCGCCGTCGAAAGTGCTGCTGAAGAAAACCGTCGCGGATATTCGTCGCCGTGCAGAAGAAGCAGGGCGCGATCCGCGCAGCATCCTGATCTTCAATCTGCAAACGGTGATCGTCGGGGAGACCGATGCCGCCGCGCAGGCGAAGTGGAAAGAATTCCAAAGCTATGTCAGTTACGAGGGGGCACTGGCACTGGTATCTGGCTGGACGGGTATCGACTTCGGTCAATATCAGCCGGATCAAGTGCTGAAGTATCTGTACACCAACGCCATCCAATCAGCCGTCGAAACCTTCTCCACCGCCGATCCCGATCGTCAGTGGACGGTGAAAGCGCTGGCGGATTGGGTGGGTATTGGTGGTTTTGGCCCGCTGATTATCGGCAGTGCAGCAACAGTGGCCGATGAACTGCAAAGCTGGGTGGAAGACACTGACGTTGATGGTTTCAACCTCGCCTACGCATTAACGCATGAAACCTTTGAAGACGTGGTTGAACTGCTGATCCCTGAACTGCAGAAGCGCGGCGTTTACAAAAAGGAGTATGCGCAAGGAACGCTGCGCGAGAAGTTGTTTAACGCCGGGCCACAGTTGACCGCACCGCATCCGGGCGTGGGCTATCGGGTGAAAAACACGGCGCAGCAGGAGGCCATATGATCGAAATTGACCAACTGAGCAAGCATTACCGCACCGCTGACGGGCGCGTCACCGAGGTGCTGAAAGCCATCAACTTGCAGGTCCCGCAGGCAAACATCACCGCTGTCGTCGGGCCCAGTGGCGCAGGCAAATCCACACTGGCGAAGTGCATCAGTTTACTGGAGCAGCCCAGTGCGGGCAGCATTCGCGTCAATGGCAGCGATCTCTCGCGGCTGAATGGCGAAGCACTGCGTCGCGCGCGCCGTTCGATTGGTACCGTTTTTCAATCCTCTGCCTTACTGCAGCGCAAAAGCGCCTGGGAAAACATTGCGTTGCCTTTGCGTTATCTCGGCGTGGTCGAGCGGGATATTTCTGCGCGTGTTGGTGAGTTGCTGGAGAGTGTTGGACTGAGCCATAAAGCCAAAGCGTATCCCGATCAGCTTTCGGGGGGACAGCGTCAACGTATTGGCATCGCGCGTGCGCTGGCGCTAAAGCCTTCCGTGCTGCTGGCCGACGAAGCGACTTCTGGCCTCGATCCTGAAGCCACGGTGGCGGTGCTGGATTTGCTAAAGAAACTGCGTGACGACTATAAGCTGGCGATTGTGCTGATCACCCACGAAATGGATGCCGTGCGTCAGGCGGCCGATGCCGTTGCCGAAATTCGCGATGGGCAGATTGTGCAGTATGGCGTGGTGAAGCAGTTACTGGCGCAGCCCGATTCATCATTGGGCCAACGTTTGTTTCCACTGGTGGCGCAACCTGGCGTGGCGGAATTGATTCTGCAACTGAGTTATCGCACAGATGTACCGGTCATCAGTGACTGGATCTCGCGTCTGAGTGTGCAGTTCAATCTGCGCATCGATCTGCTTGGCGCGCATGTTGAGCAGGTCAATGGTATTCAGGCCGGACGTTTGCAGGTGGGCATTCACTTCCATCAGGAACGTGTGCCACTGGCACGATTGCTGGCGCAACTCGAACAGTTCGGATTAGTGGCCAGCGTCTCGGGCTGTGTCCATCAGTTGCGGGAGGCGGTATGAGCGTTTCCGTGATAAGTCAGGATACACCCTGGCTGGAGATCCCAGCGTTGATGTTACCTGCGATAGGTGAGACCGCGCTGATGGTCGGCATCGTGATGCTGTTCGTGGTGAGCTTCGGCGGTATCGTTGGCGTGGTGTTGTTTAACACCTCAGCACGTGGACTGTTTCCCCACCGCGGCGTGCAACGGGTGCTGAGCTGGATAGTGAATATGGGACGCTCGTTGCCGTTTCTGGTGTTAATGGCGGGGATCATCCCGTTCACCTTCTGGCTGACCGGCACCACCATCGGCATCCCTGCGGCGGTGGTGCCGATGATTGCGGCGGGCATTCCGTTCTTTGGTCGTCTGGTGGATAACGCGCTGCGAGAACTGCCCGATGAAGTGACTGCGGTGGGGTTGGTGTGCGGTGGTTCGCGCTGGCAGATCATCCGTTCGGCGCAGCTGAGTGAGGCATTACCTGCTGTTGTTGCCGCCATCACCCTCAACCTGATTTCCATGATCGAGTACTCCGCCATCGCCGGCACCATCGGCGCGGGCGGTATCGGCTATTTAGCCGTGGTGTACGGCTATCAGCGCTTCGACAACCACATCATGATCGCCACCATTGTGGTGCTGATCGCTTTGATACAAACCATTCAATTTATCGGTGACCGTTTAGTCGCAATTCTACGCCATCCTCAGGGGATATCACGATGACAACACAAGAATTTGAGTTACGTAAGACGCGCCGCTGGCCGTGGCTGCTACTGATTATAGTGGTCATTGCATTGGCCGCCGCCGCAGGGTTCTGGCGCAGTCAGCAACCGCAAGCGGTGGTCTTTGGCACCACGCTGCAGGTCCACTTTGAACCGGCAATGGCGGGAGAACAGAAGTTGATTGAGTATGTTGGCGAGCACATCGCGCCGGATTATGGTTTGAAGCTGGAAGCGGTGGGCGTGCAGGATCCGGTTCAGGCGGATCGCGCCGTGGCGCAAGGACAATATGCGGCAACCGTCTATCAGCACCAGTGGTGGTTAAAGCAGGTGGTGGATGCCAACGGTTTCCAGCTCACCTCTGCCTTACCGCTGTTCCAGTGGGCATTTGGCGTCTACTCCGATCGCTATAAATCCATAGCCGACCTGCCGCAGGGTGCCACCATTGTGGTGCCGGATGATGGCGCCAACCAGGGCCAGGCCTTGTGGCTGCTGGCACGTCAGGGTTTGATCACACTCGATCCCAATGTTGAACCGCGTACCGCCAAATTAAAAAACATTATCGGTAATCCGCATGGCTTCGTCTTCAAAGAACTCGATTTGCTAACCATGCCACGCGCGTTGAATTCGGTGGACGCGGCGATTGGCTATGTTTCTCAGTTTGATGCCGGAAAAGTGCCGCGTGATAAAGGCATTCTGTTCCCTCCGGCACCGCGTACTTTTGCCTCGCAGTTGGTGATTGGTACGCCCTATCTGGAGCAGGAGAACATCGTAAAGCTAAAACAGGCGTTCTCCGATCCTCGCGTTCAGCAGTGGCTGAAGACGACGGATGATCCGTTAGTTAAAGGCGTATTAGTGCCGGTCTCTGCAGACTAATTTCCTGGTGTTACCCTTCACCCGGGCTCGCGATGCGCGTCCGGGATTTTGTGTTTGGAAGTTTTTTATGTTATTGATTATAAACAATTTAATATCACTATTTGTTGCTTTGGACCTGAAGGGTAAGCGCTTATAACAACCTCACCTGCACAACTAAAAAACAACGTGAGGCATTATGAGTACCGTTTCTTTCGAAAACACCTTACCGACGTCTGAGCCGGTTCGTTCGGTCAGTGATGTGGCAAGGCTGATCAACACCCGCAGTGACAAAAACAATTATGCGCGCATGATTGTGTTCCTCGCGCTCGGCGGCGTCTTCCTCGATGCCTACGATCTCACCACGCTCTCTTATGGAATTGACGATGTGGTACGCGAATTCCAGCTTTCTCCTCTTCTCACCGGATTGGTGACGTCCTCAATCATGGTCGGCACCATCGTCGGTAATCTCATTGGTGGCTGGCTGACCGACAAATATGGCCGTTACTCGGTGTTTATGGCCGATATGCTGTTCTTCGTGGTCTCCGCCATCGCAGCGGGATTAGCGCCCAATGTCTGGGTACTGATTGGCGCACGTTTCCTGATGGGGATTGGCGTGGGTATCGATTTACCCGTGGCGATGTCCTACCTGGCGGAATTTTCTAAATTCGCAGGCAAAGGCAACAAAGCCGCGCGACTCGCCGCCTGGTGCCCGATGTGGTACGCCGCGTCAACGGTGTGTTTCCTGCTGATCTTCGCGCTCTACTTCCTGTTACCGAAAGAGCATCTTGACTGGTTGTGGCGCGCATCACTGCTGTTCGGGGCCGTTCCTGCGTTGTTGATCATCGCGGTACGCAGCAAATTTATGAACGAATCACCGCTGTGGGCAGCCAATCAGGGGGATCTTAAATCTGCGGTGCGTATTTTGCGTGACTCTTACGGTATTCATGCGCATGAAGCGGAACCCGAAGCACCACCAGCAGAAGCGGCACCCAAGGTAAGTTTCCGCGTGCTGTTCCAGAAACCCTGGCGTGAACGCACCATCGTGGCAGGCGTGATGAACATCTGCATCTCGTTTGAATACACCGCGATCGCCTTCTTCCTGCCTTCGATCCTCGCGCAGTTCCTCGGCGCGGGCGTGTTTGAAACGATCTCCGCATCGCTCGGCCTGAACGCGCTGTTTGCTTTCACCGGCGGTCTGCTGGGCATGCGTCTGGCCTGGAAATATCCGTCTCGCCATGTGGCAATGGCCGGATTTGCACTGCAGTTCTTCGCACTGATTGCATTGGCATTGATTGGGCACCCTGAAGCGATTGCGGGGATTGTGTTTGCGGTGCTGATGCTTGGCTTGTGGTTGTTTGCTGAAGGCTTTGGCCCGGGTGCGCAGCTGATGGTCTATCCGGCGCTCTCTTATCCAACTTCCATTCGCGCTACTGGCGTGGGCTTCAGTCGTGCGCTGTCAGGGATTGGCAGCGCGCTGGCGCTGTTTATTCTGCCGATTCTGCAGGCGGCGCTGGGCACCAATATGTTCTGGGTGGTGTCGCTTGCCGCCATCATCCCGATCTTTTTCCTGCTCGCGGTGCGCCACGAACCGACGCGCCACGACATCGACGATCTTTCTCATCAGGAGTGATTATGAACCAACTTTCTACAGGCACCGATTACGCTGCGCTGGCGGCGCATTTCCGCCCACTGTTTGATCGTATTGCTGAAGGCGCAGTGGAGCGCGAACGCAGCCGCACCTTGCCCCATGAAGCAATCACCTGGTTAAAAGAGGCGGGCTTCGGCACGGTACGCATCCCGAAAGAGCAGGGCGGGTGGGGCGCATCGCTACCGCAGCTGTTCCAATTGCTTACCGAACTGGCGGAAGCGGATTCCAATCTGCCGCAGGCATTACGTGCGCACTTTGCATTTGTCGAGGACCGCCTCAACCAGCCCGCGAGTGCAGAGCGCGATCGCTGGTTCCGCCGTTTTATCGACGGCGAGCTGGTGGGCAGTGGCTGGACAGAAATTGGCACAGTCAAACTCGGGGATGTGATTACCCGCGTCACGCCCGCCTCAAATGGCTGGACGCTCAACGGCGAGAAGTTTTACAGCACGGGCACGTTGTTTGCGGACTGGATTGATGTGTATGCACGACGCAACGATAACCAGGGTGATGTCATCGCTCTGGTAAGCACTCACCAACCTGGTATAACGCGTGAAGACGATTGGGATGGTTTCGGCCAGCGCTTGACCGGCAGCGGCACCACACGCTTTGACAACGCTCACGTCGAGCAGGAACACGTCTTCGATTTCGCCACGCGCTTCCGCTATCAAACCGCGTTCTATCAACATGTGCTATTGGCAACACTAGCCGGGATTGGGAGGGCAGTCGCACGCGATGGTGCAAAAGCGGTGGCCGCTCGCAATCGTATTTACAGCCACAGCAACGGCGATTCATCACGTCAGGATGTGCAGGTGCTACAGGTCATCGGTGAGATCACCAGCCTGGCGTTTGCCGTCGAAGCGACGGTGATCCGCGCCGCACATTCACTGCAATCAGCGTATGAAGCGCACTTAAGCAGCGACGAAGCGCAACTTCTGGCAGTGAATGCGCTGGCAGAAGCTGAAGCGGGTCAGGCACAGGTGATCGCCAGTGAGCTAGTACCACGCGCAGCGACTGAGTTGTTTAACGCGATCGGCGCGTCGGATACGCGTATCAGCAAAGCGCTAGACCGCCACTGGCGTAATGCGCGTACCGTCTCGTCACACAATCCGGTGATCTATAAAGCACGTGACATCGGTGGCTGGAGGGTTAACGGGACGCCGCCGACAGGGATCTGGCAAATTGGGCGCGGGGAAGGGTAAAACATTTCATGCCGGGCGGCTTGAGCCGCCCACTTCTAATACAACGTTTTTAAACTGTCCTGAATCACATTCAGCGCCGTGGTGACATTGGAATTTGGCCGCCGCGTGACAAACAAACCATATGTCACTTTTACCGGAGCCTGCGCGACATTCACCAGACGCATACTGTCATGACGAATGAGTTCCGCTGGCAGCATGGCCACACCCAATCCACCTTCAACAGCGGGGATGATCGCACCCAGGTTGGAGCTGGTTACCGCGATCCTAAACTCCTTGCCTGCTTCAATCAGCGCATCAAACATCAAGCGTCGCCATGAACAAGGTTCACCGCAAACAATAGCATCGACCGTCAGCGCGCTATCCCAGGGATAGTCAATTCCGCACACCCAATGCAGGTCGATCTCCCAACTGGTTAACGGGTCTTCGCTGAAACCGGCGGTCAGACCCAAGACCATATCAAACGCGCTCTCCTGCCAACGTCTGGCGAGGATGTGATCGCTCTCAATGGAAAGCTCAATGTGCAGACCCGGACACAATCTTCTCAGCCTGCCAAGTGCAAAGGGGAGCAAACTCGATGCCACATCTTCGGACATACCGATGCGAAGCGTGCCGGCGGGCGTACTTTCACTCAGTTGCGCGACCGCCATTTCCCCCAACGCGAGAATTCGCACCGCAAAACTGAGCAGCACTTCTCCCTCTTTGGTGGGGACGACGCCGCGTCCTGTACGACGCAGCAAACGCTGGCCTGTATGTTCCTCTAGTCGACGAATCTGTGCACTGAGTGCGGATTGGGCGCGTCCGGCCTGTTCGGCGGCGCGTGTCAGGCTGCGGTGATGACAAACGGCAACGAAAGTACGAAGCAGCGCGGGTTCAAAATTGTCCGATATCATGATGGGGTTATGTCTGATACATGTGAATGCAGCCTACCAACATATCATCAGCTTCGCTACGCTTTATCTACCGATCATTATTCGTATTCAGCAGTGTGGAGAGCAGAGATGAAAGCAGTCACTTACCCCCAACCAGGAGGTCCAGAGGTTTTACAACTGGTGGATGTCGTTGAACCTTCGATTACTCAGGATGAGCTGCTGGTGGCGGTGGAAGCCATTAGTGTTGAGGGTGGCGATATCATTTCGCGCAATAGTCAGCACTTACAAGCGGGTGAGTCGCTTGGCTATGCGGCGGCAGGAACCATTCTTGATATCGGTTCAAACGTGACAGGATTTAAGATTGGTCAGAAAGTGGCAACGTTCAACTGGCGAGGAGCCTATGCGGAACGCCGCGCTGTCGCTGCTTATAACTGCTTTCCTGTTCCAGAAGGCCTTGATGCGCGCATTGCTGCTGCCATTCCGGTTGGGCCAGGCACCGCTGCATGGGCGTTTCATTTAGGTAAGCTGCAGCCAGGCCAAACCGTACTCATTCTCGGCGCGGCGGGCGGGGTGGGCATGGCTGCCGTCCAACTGGCATCCCGCATGGGTGCCCGGGTGATCGGAACCGGTACGCGTCCCGAATCACTGGAAAAATTACGTGAGTTTGGCCTCAATGACGCCATTGTGGTGGGTGACAAGCAGGCTGGCGAGCAGGTGCGGGAATTGCTGGGCGGCAATAAAGTGGATTTGTTGATCGATACCATCGGCGGCGCAGCATTGTCAGATGGCATTGAAGTATTAAAAGACGGCGGGTCGGCGGTTCTGATCGGCATTCTCGCTGGACGTAATCAGATGGTCGATGCGGAATATCTGCTGTTGCACCGTATTACGTTGATCGGATGCTTGCTGGGACCAGAATGGGGTGAAAAACAGATTGCCCGCGATTTGGTGAATGAACTGATGGTGATGGCGGCGAAAGGCGAACTGATCGTGCCTATCGATAGTACTTTCCCGCTGGAAAAGGTGGTTGAAGCGCATCAACGAGCAGAAACGCGTGGGCGTTTAGGCAGAGTGTTTATCACTGTTTAACAGTGTGCGGCCGCAAGGCCGCACACGACCTGGTCACTGCTTATCCAGTGACCAGGTCGCACTGCGCACATCCACTTTCACCGGCAACAATCCAACACGGGTGAAGGTATCCGCTAGCGCCTGCTGTTCATCGAACACCTGCGGCGTCATACGCGTAGCGCCATACGGCAGGCGTTTCAACGTCGTCTGCCAAATTGACTTATCTAACCCGGTCGATTTGGACAGAATCGCGGCAGCCTCATCCTGATTGGCGTTCGCCCAGTCACTCAATTTGCTCAATTCATCCACCACCTGTTTCGCGGTGTCAGGATGGCCTTCGGCAAACGGACGGCTGGCGAGATAGAAGGTGTAGTGCGGCACTAAACCTTCCGCATTGCGGATTTCACGCGCATCGGCATTCGCTTCCACTTCGGCGAGGAACGGATCCCAAATCACCCACGCATCAATCGCGCCTTTCTGGAAGGCGGCGCGCGCATCAGCTGGTGGCAGGTAAACGGGTTTCACGTCCTTATAATTCAGTCCGGCATCTTCCAGCGCTTTCACCAGCAAATAATTCACGTCAGAACCCTTGTTCAATCCAACGCGCTTACCTTTCAAATCCGCCACGCTTTTGATCGGCGAATCTTTAGGTACCACGATGGCTTCGGTTTTGGGGTTAGCAGGGGAGTGACCGAGGTAAATCAAATCCGCTTTGGCAGCCTGCGCGAAAGCGGGTGGAGCATCGCCGGTGGCGGCTAAATCGATGCTGCCCACGTTTAGCCCTTCCAGCATCTGCGGCCCGGCCGGAAATTCTACCCAGCGGACATTGATGCCTTCCTTCTTGAAGGTTTCATCCAGCGTGCCGCGATACTTCAGCAGCGCAAAAATATTGGCTTTCTGATAGCCGATGGTCACGGTTTCTGGTTTAGCGGCAAAGGCGTGCGCAGAGAGCAGGCCAAAGCTAAGCGCCAACGCGCTCAGAGCAGGAATTTTTGTTTGCATGATGAGTCTCTCGTGGATTTTTTCTCACCATAGCAAAGCGCTTATATAACCAATAAATAACGAATTTCGATCGCTTATAACCTAATTTTTTGTGATCAAGATCATTCACTGTAATCAGCATGTCATCTTGATTTGCATAGATGCCCAGATAATTAGCACGGTAATAATTTGTATAACAAATCAAAATGTCATCTCAATATGCTTCTGTCAGGATAGGCACTTACGTTGCCTGCTATGGGTTTCTTTCGCTCTATGAAGTGGTTTTCACAAAGCGCAGTGCTGTTTTCTGCCAAAACTTGTCTTGCCGCCTTTCTGGCTTTTTACATTGCTCTGGAACTCAATCTCGATAAACCGGCCTGGTCACTGACTACAGTGTACGTTGCCTCACAACTCTATTCGGGTTCGACCGTATCGAAATCGGTGTTTCGCTTTTTCGGCACCTTGCTAGGTGGGCTGTTTACGCTGCTAATCTATCCCACTACGGTAGAGTCACCGATGCTGTTCAGCCTGTGTATCTCGCTATGGGTTGCCGTGTGCCTTTACCTTTCATTGCATGACCGCACGCCAAAAAGCTATGTGTTTATGCTCGCCGGTTACAGTGCGGCGATCATGGGCTTTCCCGACGTCACGTCACCCTCGGCCATCACCTACACGGTGATTTCGCGTATTGAAGAGATCACGGTGGCGATCATCTGCAGCAGCCTGGTGCACCGCTTAATTATGCCGGTGTCGATGCGCAGTCTGTTGGAGCAAAGCGTCAGCCTGTGGTACCAGAATGCGCGCAAGCTGTGCAGCGAGTTAGTCACGGTGATGCCAGCTGATAAATCGGTGGAACGAGAAGATATTCTGGTGCAGATGGCGAACTATCCTCTCAACGTCGAAACCCTGATTACACACTGTGTATATGAAGGCGATGCCGCGCGACGTCTGGTGCGGTTGGTCAGCGTGCAGTATCAGCACCTCTCCTATTTGATTCCAACGCTGACAGCGATTGAGTCGCGGCTTAATTTGCTGGCGCAGCAGGAAATCCGTTTTCCGGACTATGTTGCAGAGGCATTCCAGCAGTTTTTGTTATGGCTGAACGGCGATGACCAGGTTCAGATTCACGATGTTTTGACCGTTACACAGGCGCAGTTGAAGCAGGCCTGGCAGGAGGGGCGGCTCAACAGTGAAGAGAGTATTTTGTTGATTGGATTGCTGGAGCGCCTGCTCAACTTCGTGCGTATCGCTAATGCCTATCACAGCGTCAGCGAGCGCGTGAGTGAGTGGACACCGACCGTCAAGCCGGGAAAAACCGTGCGTGCGCATAAGCATGTCGATAAAGGTTTGCTGTTGCTTTCCTGCTTTACTGCGTTTCTGGCCACCTTCGCCACCTGCTTGTTCTGGATCGGCAGCGGCTGGAAAGATGGCTCGACTGCGCCAATGATGGCGGCGGTACTCTGCTCATTCTTTGCCGGGCTGGACAGTCCTATCGCGCCGATGAAGCTATTCCTGAAAGGCGTATTGATCTCAATGGCGATCAGTCTGCTTTACGTTACCGTGTTGATACCACAAGCGGTAACGTTTGAAGCGATGATCATCTGCCTCGCGCCCGGATTATTTGCGCTGGGATTGGTGATTGCCAACCCGGCAACCAATTTGATTGGCCTGATCGTCGCCACACAGATTCCGGGGCTGATTGGCATGAGCCACCATTTCAAGCCCGATCTTCTGCTTATAGTGAACGCCATGATTTCGACGCTGGTGGGCATTGTCATCGCCCTGGTGCTGACATTGCTTATTCGTAACAAGCGTCCATCGTGGACGGCGAAACGCGCGGTGCGTAAAGGGATCCGCGATTTGCTGCAGTTTATCGCTGCGCTGCGTCTCAACACGGTAACGATGACGGCGCGCCAGCAATTTGTGGCGCGTACGCTGGATAAGGTGAACATTATCTTGCCACGTAAGCGCGTCGATCCCTCGCCCGATCTGGTTTCCGGCGGCAATCTGATTGCCGAGGCCTGGCTTGGTGCCAACTGTTACGACTATTACACGCGGCACAAAGCGCTGCTGACCGAGAATGGCATTGAGAGTGCGGCGATGTTCCATGAGCTGAGTGTGTTCCTCAAACGCAGGCTGAAATCACTGCAGACACAGCCCCATTCGGCGTTGTTGCATGAACTTAATCGCCTGCTGCTGGGTTTAGAAGCGCGAACATTACAGGAACAGGCGTTGTTTACGCCGATGTTCCATCTGTTCAATATCCGCTTATCGCTGTTTCCCTCAGCACGCTGGCCGGAAAACGCGCCACTTGAGGTTGATCGCGCATAAGTGTGCCGCAAACCCTGTATTTGAGCTGGGGGCATGCACCAGACTGACAAATCCCGTACAGTGCTGAACAGGCTTGATAAAGGAAAATCGCAGATGAAAATGATCGGTTTGATCGGTGGAATGAGTTGGGAATCGACGGCGCTCTACTACCGCATCATCAATGAACAGGTGAAGCAGCAACTTGGCGGATTGCACTCAGCGCGCAGCCTGATGTACAGCGTCGACTTTCAGGAAATTGAGAAGCTGCAAGTGGCGGGGGAATGGCAGCGAGCCGGCGAGATTCTGGCAGAAGCCGCGCGCAGTCTGGAAAAGGGCGGGGCGGACTTCATTGTGCTCTGTACTAACACCATGCACAAAGTCGCTGACCAGATTACCGGTGCCGTGGCTATCCCTCTGCTCCATATCGCTGATGCGACTGCTCAGCGTATTCAATCCGCTGGCGTGAAGCGTGTGGGCTTACTGGCGACGGCATTCACCATGGAGCAGGAATTCTACAAAGGCCGTCTGGCGCAGTCCGGCATTGATGTGCTGGTACCGGATGCATCGGGCCGGAAGACGGTGCATGACATCATCTATCAGGAGTTGTGTCTTGGCATTATTCGTGAGTCGTCGCGAGCACGTTATCGTGAGGTGATTGCTGAGCTGGTGGCGCAGGGCGCCGAAGCGATCATTTTGGGTTGCACCGAAATTACCCTGCTGGTGAAGCCCGAAGATGCCAGCGTGCCGCTGTTTGATACCACGTTGATTCATGCCGAGGATGCGGTGAAACTGGCTCTGGCAACAAAATAATTACCCTGCTAATTGTTTTGTGTGTTATTATATGCTCATTGAAGGCACAACGTCTGACCCCACATGGTCGTACAGGGATGTGCCAGAACTGGCTGCCAATACGTTGGCAGCCTTTTTTGTGGTCAGAATGCTGTTTCCAGTGAATCTGTGACGCAATAATCGTCGTCCACCAGTGGCAGATAGCGCCATTTATCAAAAGCGGTGCAGGGATGAGAGATACCGCATCCTACCCAATCACCCGGCTGCAACGTTTCATCATCGGGCAGCAGCAGATACGCATGTTGATCGTTGACGTCACTGATACGCAGATGGGTTGCCGCGCGCGGTTCACTGCCATCTGCGTTGCGGATCCACAATGTATTGGGCAGATCCTGGTCGAACGGCACATCACGCCGACCAAAATCGACAAAGGCCAATCCTGGCTCAGGACGAGACAATACCCGCCCCCAAATTTCCAGCGCTGCATCGAAGTGATGGCTCGAACCCGGTTGAGCGAACGGTGCAATGCGCGCATACAAGCCGCTGTCGTGTGCCATATAGGCACCGGAGCGAATCAGTGGCGTCATCGGCAGTGGTAATTCCGCCGCAGTGAAACACTCGGTCACCACGTCAAACCAGGCGCCACCGCCAGCGCTGAGGATGATGTGATCGCTGCTGAAGAGTTGATGGTCTGCCAGCAGTGCAGCGGTGCTGATCATCATCTGACAATACGCTTTCACGCGCTGAATACCGGCTTCATCGCGACCCGCCCCCAGCGCACCTTCATAACCGGCCACGCCCACCAGCTGCAGTGAAGGGCTGTCTTTAATCGCTTCGGCAATCTTGATTGCTTCCTGTTGGGAACGGCAGCCGGTGCGACCACCGCTCACCGACATCTCCAGCAGCACAGAAATCTGTGCATCGCCGAGATGCTGCTCCAGCAATTTTACGCCCTGCAGTGAATCCACATAGCAGAGGAAACCGTGGTCGGGATGCTGCTGCTGCCATTGACCAATCCAGCGAATGCCCGCCGGATCGACCAGCTCATTGGCGAGAAACACATTGCGGATGCCAAACTGACGCAGCGCACGCACCTGTGCTGGCGTGGCAGCACCCAATCCCCACGCGCCACCTTCGCTAATGGCGCGGCGCAAGATCGCGGGCGACATTGAGGTTTTACCGTGCGCTGCCAGCATGATGCCGTTCTCCTGGCAAAACGTGGCAAGCTGGTGGAGGTTGTTCTGCAGCGCTGATTGCTTCATCACCATCAACGGCGAGAACACTTCATCACTGGTAAAAACGTTACTGCCCGGCGTTAACGGTTGATCGCCAGCTCCCGCTACCGATTTAAACCGTGGCGCAGGTTGTTGGGCATCCAGCAAACCGTCTGCCTGCAGTGGAAAACGAATCGACATAGTGGCTCCTGTTAGTGCTCAAGCACACGCGATAAGAATTGCTGAGTGCGCGGGTTCTGCGGATTAACAAAGATTTGCTCCGGCGAACCCTGCTCAGCGATAACGCCCTGATCCATAAACACCACGCGATCGGCCGTTTTACGGGCAAAACCCATTTCGTGCGTCACCACCACCATGGTCATGCCTTCACGTGCCAGGCTGCGCATCACTTCCATCACCTCGCCAACCAGCTCCGGGTCAAGTGCGGAGGTGGCTTCATCAAAGAACATAATTTTCGGTTCCACCGCCAGCGCGCGCGCAATGGCGACGCGCTGCTGCTGACCACCGGAAAGCTGTGCCGGATAGTGATGCGCGCGCTCCGCCAGCCCAACACGAGTCAGTGCCGCCATGCCGCGTTTGTTGGCTTCCGCTTCCGACAGTTTTTGCGCTTTAATCAGCGCCAGGGTGACGTTACCCAGCGCGGTTTTGTGCGGGAACAGGTTGAACTGCTGGAACACCATGCCGACATGGCCGCAAATTTCGCTGCTGCGCTTACGGTCATGCAATGGCACTTTGTTGACCCATATTTCGCCGCCATCAGCGGTTTCTAAGCCGCTCATGATGCGCAGCACAGTGCTTTTTCCTGAGCCGGATGCACCAATTAACACCAGCACTTCGCCGGGTGAAACATCCAGACTGATCTCTTTCAGCACCTGAGTGGAGCCAAAGGATTTAGTAATGCGGCTCAGCGTAATCGCAGATTGGCTCATGATATCTGGCTCCTGGTTTGATGATGTTGAACCCAACGTGAAAGCGGGAAGCAAATGGCGAAGTAGAGCAGGGCAACCAGGCCGTAAATCACCACCGGTTGGCCGATGCGATCGACAATCGCCTGGCCCTGATGCATCAGTTCGGACATGCCGATCATGCTGACGATCGAGGTGTCTTTAATCAGCGAAAGATACTGACCGGCCAGCGGCGGCAACACGATGCCACGGGTTTGGGGCAATACCACGCTCATGAAGGTTTGACGTTTGGAAAGCCCGAGAATCCAGGACACCTCCCACTGTCCTTTCGGTACCGCTTCAATCCCGGCGCGGAACACTTCGGCGATATAGGCACCTTGATAGATGCTCAAACCGAGGATCCCGGCGGCAAACAGATTGATCTCATAACCGAAGTAGGCCACGCCGAAGTAGATGAACATCAGCGTGATCAGCACCGGCGTACCGCGAAACAGCTCGGTATAGAGTACGGCGATCTGTTTGGCGACCAGCAATCGGCTGGTGCGCAACACTGCCGCCAGTAAGCCCAGTAACGTGCTGCCGATAATGGCGGCGATGGACAGCAACAGCGTGATACCCAGTCCTTTCAGCAGGATGGGGAAAGAGCTGATGATAAGCTCGCTCATAGCGCATTCTCCTGTTTCACTGGATTAGTCAGCCATTTTTTTGCCCACCACCAGGCGGACTTTTTTACCGGGGTCACCAGCGGCGGGTGGAACATGCGCCGTCCTGCCACCGTGCCCAGCCAGGAGAACAGATTGCTTAGCACCAGATAGACCAGCGCGACCACGCTAAAGGTCTGGATATACAGCAGAGTGCGGGCGTTGATCACCGTGGCGGTGCCGGTCAGTTCTGGCAGGGCAATCGCAGAAAGCAGCGAAGTACCGAGCAGCAGCTGAATCAGGTTGTTGATGATCGCCGGCCATACGGCGCGTGCCGCCTGCGGCAGCACCACGCTGAGAAAGATTTGCCAACGCGGGATGCCGAGAATATAAGCGGCTTCGAGCTGACCTTTTGGCACCGATTGAATCCCGGCACGAAAGGTTTCAGACAAGTAAGCGCCAACGTTGATGCCCAGCGCCAGCACACCGGCGGTAAAGGCACTCATGGTGATGCCCAGCGAGGGCAGCCCAAAGAAGATGATGAAAATTTGCAGCAGCACCGGCGTGTTGCGAATAAACTCGACGTAGCAGTGACTGATCCAGCGCAGGGGAGCAACAGGCGATGATTTCGCTAATGCCGACAATAAACCCAATGCTACCGCCAGCACGAAGGCCAGCAATGTCACCTGCAGTGTCAGCCATGCGGCCTCAAGAAAGGTGTCGGCATAGCGCCAGAGGGTTAGCCATTGATAACTCATGGTTTGACTCCTTCGAACGGCGCGGCATCAACTGCCGCGCCGCACATCAATCAATATTGCGGATTCAGCGGGTAACGTGGCTTGCTACCGAACCATTTCTGATACAGCTGGGCGTTTTCACCCGATGCATTAATCTCAAACAGGAATTCATTCAGATAGTTGGTCCACACCTGATCCCCCTGTTTCACACCGAAGGCGTTATATTCCAGTGGTACCAGCGCTTCGTTGGTCACGGTTAGCGTCGGATCGAGCTTGGCCTGATAGGCGAGGAAGTTGTTGTCTTCGATCATCGCATCGGCCTGACCTTGCTTCACGGCGAGGATCGCGGCTTGCGATGAGTCGTATTCCTGAATTTTCACATCAATACCGAGGTTACGGACTTCATCCCCATTGGTTGAACCCTTCACTGTGGCGATGGTTTTGCCTGCCATATCATGCGCAGATTGAATGCCACTGTTTTTGCGCACCAGCATTGCCTCACTGGCCACCACATACGGGTTGGTGAAGCCGATCTCTTTGGCGCGTTCAAGATTGCGTGTGAAGTTACAGAACACCACATCGACTTTATTGGTTTGCAGATTAGGAATACGGTTGGCGCTGGTGGTATTCACCATCTCCAGTTTCACGCCCATCTCCTTGGCCAGTGCTTTAGCCAAATCAACGTCATAACCATCCGGGTTGCCGTCTTTGTCATAAAAACCAAAGGGGGCAAAGCTCAGGCAGTCACCGACACGCAGCGTGCCGCGTTGCAGTACGTTCTGCAGGGCCGATTGCGGTGCGGCGCCAGCCTCTTTTTTTTCTTCGGTGGGTGTGCAGCCAGCTAAAACCAGTAACGCCAGCGCAGCGGCGCCGAATTTAAGCAATGTTGTGTTCATTTTATGCTCTCTATAAAATGGTTATGAGTCGGCGTAACACCGATATTTCACAGCAAAATGAAAAGCATCAATTAATAACAGGCTGTCCTGGTGTGGGCGAAGAAAATAAAAAATCGTCAGCCTGTTTTAACCGTAATAATTATTTACGATCGGCGCGGAAGCATTTCATATCCACTTCCACTTTGCAGTCGACCACTAAATCCTGCACGCTGCAAATGCGTGCCGGTGGATTTCCACTGAATATCTCACTGAATACTTTATTAAAGGAACTGAAGTAGCGTGCGTCGGTCAGCACGGCTGTGACGTGTACCACATCTTCCACGCGATAACCTGCCTCGCGCATGATGGTCAGGCAGTTATCAAATGCTAACTGGGTCTGTTCAATGATACCGCCTTCCACCACTTCACCGTCGCGCATCGGCGTCTGGCCTGAGATATACAGCCAGCCATCGGCCTCTACCGCACGGGCGAAGGGCAACATTTGCCCGCCAGTGCCGGTCCCGCCTTCAATGCCATAACGTTTTATCGTCATGCAAATTGCCTCATTTCTGGAGTAGTTAGTCTGTCCGATATATCAGACTCAAATCTGCAATACCGGATAGGGCAAGATTTGCACAGTGGATTTGCTTTTGCAATATGTGATCGGCTATTTAATTTTTTGTGATGTAGTCGGGATCGCAAAATAAATTTATTGCGGAGCACTCGTTTAATAAGAATGTGACCTTCGTCGAACATTTTTAATGTGAGCGAAAAATCGTTGCGCCAAAATGAGGCCCCAAAATAGATCGCCATAATATAACGTCAGTGACTAATTTTTATTTTTACGGGGATGGGTAATTGTTGCGTTGGGGTGTATGATGCTTTTCTTTTTTCATGTATTCCAATCGCACCAATGCAACAGGGGAGTGAGCATATGCCGGATGAAAAACCGTCACGGGCGCGCGGTGTTGACCGGGTTATTGATATTTTTCGTCAGTTGCATATTGCCCGCCAGCCGATGGCGATGCGCGATTTGATCGATGCCACTGGCGCACCCCGATCCAGCGTTTATGAGTTGGTCAGCCTGCTCAGTGAAGCCGGGCTGGTGGAATTAGATGCAGATGGTGCGGTGTTTTTCGGTCGCGAGATGCACTATTACGGTGCGGATTACATGGCGCATAACGATCTGATCCGGCGCGCGCATCAGCTGATGGTCGAGATTGTGGCGCGCCATGGCGAAACTGTGCAGCTTTGCATGCTGGAAGGCAACAAGTACACGGTGGTGCTGTCCGAGAGCAGCAACGCGCACCCCTTCAAGATTACCTCAGATATCGGTGTACGCGTGCCCATCACCTGGACTGCGACTGGCCGCTTGCTACTCAGCAACTGGTCTGATAGCGCGATCCTCGATTTGATTCCAGAAGAAGATTACCGTCTTGCCAGCGGGCAGATTCTCGATAAGCAGGCGTTTCTCGATGAAATCCACCATGCCGGTAAGCTGGGTTATTGCATGACGGAAGGCCTCTCCGAAAGCTTTACCTGCTGTATGGCCGCGCCGATTCGCTCACGCAGCGGCCAGGCGGTGGCGGCGATCTGCTTTATGGTCAGCCGTGATACGTCGCAAGAGCGTCGGCAGATGCTGTTGCAGGAGTTGATTACCTCCGGGCAGAAGCTGTCCGATTTCACCTGACGCGCATTTCCCTGCTGCGGCGGCTTGCGGGCTGCCGGCAGGGAATGGATAATCCATCTGCCATCTGCCATCTGCCATCTGCCATCTGCCATCTGCCATCTGCCATCTGCCATCTGCCATCTGCCATCCAACCTTCATCACTCAACATTAATACTCGGTTACAACCCATTGTCCTGGCGTTTATTTTCAGCCCTTAAGGTTGTGTTAAGGTAATTGATAATAATAACTATTCTTTTTACCACGGAGTTTTAGGATGAAAACGCGCCTGCTACTGGCAATGGGATTACTGGCTTCCACGGCGGCTTCGGCTACCACTTACCCGTTAACCGTCACCGATATGGACGGCAACACGCAAACCATCACTAAAGAACCGCAACACATCATCCTGCAGGATGGCCGCGATATTCTGACGCTGGCGCTGCTGGATCGTGATGACCCGTTCAAGCGTGTGGTGGCGTGGAATAACCTGCCGAAGAAACAAGACACCCAAACCTGGGATCTGCTGAAAGGCAAATGGCCGGAAGCGACCAAAATTGTCGATATGGGCTTCAGCGACCAGGGCCAGGTCAATTTAGAAAGCGTGCTGGCGCAAAAGCCCGACATGATGATTGCCCAACTGCGCGCGAAACCGGCGCTGCAACAGTCAGGTGTATTGAGTACGCTGAATAATCTGCATATTCCCGTGGTGTTTGTGGATTATGAACTGCACCCCGCGCAAAACACGGCACCCAGCGTCACGCTGTTGGGCAAAGTGTTGAACCGTGAGAGCCAGGCTAAGGCCTATACCGATTTCTATCAGCAGAGATTTGATCGCATCACCAAAGGCGTCGCTGAGGTGAAGAACAAACCGACTGTGTTTATCGAGCCGATTGCCGGTAACAGCGATAACTGCTGCTTCACTCACAGTCATAATGGCTGGGGCGGACTAGTCGAAGCCGTAGGGGGTAAGAATATTGGTTCCGAGCTGTTGCCGGGCAACGTGGGCTTTATCGCGCTGGAAAAAATTATTGCGATGAAACCGGATGTTTACATCATGACCGGTTCAAAACGTCCTAACACCAACGTGCTGCCATTCGGCTACGGCGTGCAGCCGAAAGAGGTGAATGCCACTTTCCAGACACTGTTGAAACGTACCGGTCTGGCACAGATCGAGCCGGTGAAAAATGGCCGTGTTTATGGCGTGTACCATCATTTCTATAACCATCCTTACAACATCGTGGGGATGGAAATTTTGGCTAAAGACCTTTATCCGCAACAGTTTGCCGATTTGACGCCTAACGCCGACTTCCGCACTATCGTGAAAAAATTCACTAAGTTACCGGATGAAGCGATCGATCTAAGCTATCCCGATAACAAGTAATGCTTTATAGCGGGTCGAAACGGCCCGCTTTTTTTGCCTTAAACAACAAACTTTCTTCGACGCAATGACAACCGCAATTGTTATGTTATAACATATCAATTATAACGTTTGGTGTGGCATGTCACCGCACCTGCACTTGTCATGTTGAAGGAGTTGCAATGTCATCATTATCCCCGAATTTTAAAAAGTTGCCGGTTACTGTCCTCTCCGGCTTTCTCGGCGCGGGCAAAACCACGCTGCTTAACCATATTCTCAATAATCGCGAAGGTCGCCGCGTGGCAGTGATCGTTAACGATATGTCGGAAGTGAATATCGATGCCGCTCTGGTGCGTGAGGGCGGGGCGGAGTTGTCGCGCACCGATGAGAAGTTAGTCGAGATGAGTAACGGCTGCATCTGCTGCACGCTGCGTGAAGATCTGCTGCTGGAGGTAGATCGCCTCGCAAAAGATGGCCGTTTCGATAACCTGGTGATCGAATCGACCGGTATTTCCGAACCGCTGCCGGTGGCGGAAACCTTTACCTTTGCCGATGAAGATGGTCAGAGCCTGTCAGAAGTCGCTGCGCTGGACACCATGGTGACCGTCGTGGACGGCTTCAATTTCCTGCGCGATTACGAATCCAACGAGAGCATCAAATCCCGCGGTGAATCGCTGGGTGAAGAAGATGAACGCACGGTAGTGGATCTGTTGGTGGATCAGATTGAGTTCTGCGACGTGCTGATTCTGAACAAAACCGATCTGATTGATGAAGCGGAAAAAGCCCGCTTGCTGGCCATATTGCATTCTCTCAACCCGCGCGCACGCGTGGTGACCTCTGAGTTTGGCAAGGTTGCACTGAAGGAAGTGCTGAATACCGGTTTATTTGATTTTGATGCGGCCTCACAAGCCCCCGGCTGGTTGCAAGAACTGCGCGGTTCACATACGCCAGAAACCGAAGAGTATGGCATCCGCAACTTTGTGTTTCGCGCACGTCGTCCTTTTCATCCTACCCGCTTCGCCAGCGTCATTGAAGGCGATCTCCAAGGCGTGGTGCGGTCTAAGGGCTTCTTCTGGCTCGCCAGTCGTCCTCATTATGCCGGTTCCTGGTCACAGGCCGGTGGCGTGACGCGTCAGGGCTTAGCAGGCATGTGGTGGGCCAGTGCGCCGAAAGAGCGCTGGCCGGAAGATCCCGAGACGCTGGAATACATCATGCAGAACTGGGTCGAGGGCACTGGCGATGCGCGTCAGGAAATCGTGTTTATTGGTATTGAGATGGATGAAGCCCGTCTGCGCAACCAGCTGGAACATGCGCTGCTGACTGACGAAGAGATGGCGCAGGGCCCGGAAAACTGGGCCGAATATCCGGACCCGTTTGAACCCTGGTTTCACTGAGGAAGATAAACGCGAGGAACCAGGCAGATCGTTGACGGTGCAATGAACTGAGCGCCCGGCCACATATTTCTGCCTGAGCGAAGCGCAGTTCCCCAGCGGGTACTTAGGCAGAACCTGGTTTAACGGAACGGCATGACGCCATGGATGGCAAACCCACGCCGCAACGTGCGGCAGCAAGAGGTCACGATGCAAAAAATCCCCCTCACCATTCTCAACGGTTTTCTTGGTGCAGGCAAAACAACGCTATTAAAAAGTCTGTTGGTTCAGGCGCATAAACAGCAACTCGCAGTCTGCGTCATCGTCAATGATATGAGCGAACTGGACGTCGATGGCGTATTGATTGCCAACACTGAAATCGTCAACGCCAGTAAACACAATTTCATTACGCTCTCGGCCGACAGTATTAGCAGCCGAACGGGTATCGAAAAACTCGATGCCGCACTTGAGTCGATGCTCAACGCACATCGCCCGGATCTGATCCTGCTGGAAACCTCGGGCAGTAGCCATCCGTTGCCACTGGTGCGTTATTTCCGCGATCATGCTGAAGTGCAACTCAATGGATTCTTATCGCTGGTCGACAGCGTGATGCTGAATGATGATTACCAGCAGGGCGAAGCGCTGATTCCTCGTTTGCAGGCCAATCTGACTCGTCACGAGCGGCGCATCGAGAATCTGCTGGCAGAACAAATCATGTTTTGCAGCCATCTGCTGCTCACCAAAAATGATCGGCTGCCGTCTTCCAGCATGACCCGCATTGCCCAGGCCATTCATCCGCTCAATCCCTATGTGGCAGTGATGGCGGTATCGCGGGGAAACCTCTCTCTGAGTGAACTCATGGCGATGCAGCCCTACGATTTCGGGCGGGTCGCGCAGTTAATTGAAGAATTAGCGGATGAGGTGGATGCCATTGATCCCGGTGCGTGGCAAATGACTTCCGAAGTGATTCACGACGATCGTCCATTCCATCCACAGCGATTGTGGGATACCTGCCACCACTTTATGGGCGCGGGCATCTATCGCAGCAAAGGCTTTTTCTGGTTGCCGACGCGGGATGACCTGGCACTGTTATGGAATCAGGCCACGGGCAGCATCAGTCTGGAATTTATCAGTTACTGGAAAGCGGGAATTCTGAATCATCGTGATAGTCCGCTTACTGCTGAGGAGCGCGCGGCGGTCGAACAGGCAGTGGCAAAAATGCCGGGGCGATTTGGCGATCGGCGCTGCAGTTTAACGGTTATTGGTGAACCGGATGAGGTGAAAGCCTTCACCGTCGCCCTGAAACGCTGCTTTCTCAATGAAGAGGAGCTTGCATGGTGGCAAAGTGGCGGCGAATTTGCCGATCCCTGGCCGCAGCGCGTGGCGCGCGTATCCGCCTGAGTTAGCCCGCCAGCGCACGCATTTGCGTACAGAACGGACACTGGCAGCCGGATACGGGCTTTAACAGCGCCGCATGCACTTCCGCCGTCGCCAGAGGCTGTGTCAAATCGACGTTGGCCACTGCGGTATCCGGTTTTTGCGCCAGTTTTAACGTATCAATCTTTGCCTGAAAGGCACCTGCTTTTGCCGATGCTATGGCGATAAGTAACAGAGGAACAGTGCTCTTCATCGCAGCAACCTCAATGAATGATTTGAAATGTGACGATATAACATTAACACGAAGCTGTTAAGGAATTTCAATATGACCAAACCCACAGCAGCCGAGCAGCAAAACCTTCTCAGTATGCCGCCAGAAGAGTATATGAATCCTCACCAGAGTGACTATTTTTTGCGCTTATTACGTTTTGAGCGGCAGGAACTGCTCGAACATATCGACTACCTGAAAACGCAGCTGCAACGCAGTGAACAGCAAGGGGATGAAGCGGATAAAGCGATCCGCGAAGAGGAGTTACGCTTATTGTTTCGTCAGATTGATCGCGAAAGCCGCCTGCTGCCGAAAATTGATGCCGCCATGCAGCGTATTCATCATGGTGAATATGGCTATTGCCGTGAGACGGGCGATCCGATAGGCCTGGCGCGTTTGCTGCTGCGACCCACGGCGGAACTTTCAATTGATGCGAAGATTAAGCAGGAGCGGGTTGAAGCGCAGTACCGAAAATGACAGTCACCCAGAGCACAGGCTCTGGGTGCTGATTACTTTGAACGTCCCAGCCACATTGACACTTCAACGCCATCGTTAAACGGCAGCGACAGATAGCCACGCCCGCTGTGCACATTTTCGAGATATTCGGGGCTGAAATCGGCATCATCGGCGACGATCAGCGCACCAGGGCGCAAATGTGATTCAACCAGCGCCAGTATCTCAGGGTAAATTGCCTTGGCGCCATCCAGCACCAGCATATCGATGGCAGCAGGCAGGTCGCGGCTCAACGTATGCAGCGCGTCACCCACGCGCACTTCAATCAAATCACTCACGCCCGCATCCGCAAAATGATTACGTGCTAAGGCAACCTTGCCCGGCTCAAATTCACTGGTGATGATCTTTCCGCCGCCGTTATCGCGTAACGCTGCCGCGAGATGTAGCGTTGAAATACCAAAGGAGGTGCCAAACTCCACTATCGACTGCGCCTTGGTGCTGCGTGCCAGCATATACAGCAGTTTGCCAGTCTCACGCGACACCGCCAGTGGCACATTTTTCAGATGACCATAGAGTTCGAGATAATCTGTTTTGCTCTGCAACAGGCGATTTTGCTCTTCATCGGACATCACGCGGAAGGCTTCATTGGTCGGATGCGCCATATTGTCGGCCAGTTCGAACAGGTAGTTAAGCAGCGGCGCCAATGGCGCGGAAGTTAAGGTATTCATGGTGATTCTCCGTGGATTAATCTGTGCGAACAGAATACGATGAATCATTCGCATTTCACTATTCGTGTTCAGGAGCATCAGATGGCTGAACGCCGTAACGCTAAGATTTCAGAGAGAAAAAAGCCGCAACAAGCGCGATCCAGCGAGCTGGTTTCGGCGATTTTGCAAGCCGCTACTCAGGTTTTGGAACAGGAAGGTGCCACACGGTTTACCACCGCACGTGTGGCGGAGCGTGCTGGTGTGAGTATTGGATCGTTGTATCAATACTTTCCCAATAAAGCGGCTATCCTTTTCCGCTTACAAAGTGAGGAATGGCAACGTACCGGCGATCTTTTAGGATCAATCCTGCGCAATCGAGATGTGCCTGCGGGTGAACGTCTGCACCAACTCACGCTCGCTTTCTTGCACTCAGAGTGTGAAGAAGCGGCAATGCGTACCGCACTTAACGATGCAGCGCCGTTATACCGTGATGCACCGGAAGTGGCAGCCGCGCGCGCGGCGGGTGAAAACGTGATGAGTGACTTCCTGTATGAGTTATTGCCCCAGTTGGAAGAGAAACAACGTCTGCGCGCTGCGGACCTGATCAACAGCACACTGGGTAACGTGGGCAAGCATTTTTCCGAAACACCGCGCACTGAGGCGGAGATTCTCGCCTACGCAAAGGACATGGCAGAGATGTTCTGTGTCTGGATCAGGGAAAAAGGGGCGGATTTGCAGTAAAAGATGGCACTGGAAATCTCTGAAAGCGGTTAACAATCTCATTATTACCATTCTCATTAATCCACACCGCGAGTAAGCTCTATGAAAACCTTTTCACAGCTGGATGGAATGCTGGTCAAACGATACGGGAGAGTAAGATGGCAGTAAAAATGATTGCGGTGGATATGGATGGGACTTTTCTCGATGACAACAAACAGTACAACGCCCAGCGTTTTGCGCGCCAGTACGCCTTGTTGAAAGAGAAGGGCGTTCGTTTTGTGGTCGCCAGTGGCAATCAGTATTACCAGTTACAACGCTACTTCCCGGATATTAAAGATGAAATTGCCTTTGTCGCCGAGAACGGTGCCTGGGTGTCAGACAGCAATGAAGAGATCTTTTGCGGTGAACTCGCGCCAGAACGCGTCCATCAAATTCTCGATATTCTGGCGAAAGAGCCGGATATCAGCACCGTGGTGTGCGGTCGCAATGGCGCTTATGTGCACACCTCAATGCCGGAGGAAGTGATTGCGATGCTGGCGAATCACTATCATCGGCTGGAAAAGCGCGACAACCTCTACGATATCGATGACACCATCTTTAAGTTTTCGTTGAATGTGGCCCACGAAGGGGTGGATGCCCTGATGGATCGTCTGCACAAAGAACTGGGCGCGATTGAAAACATTATGCATCCGGTCTCCAGCGGCTTTGGTTTTGTCGATCTGATCATTCCTGGCTGCCACAAAGCACATGGCATCGCGCTGCTGCAGGAAAAATGGGGCATCGACGATTGCGAAGTGCTGGCCATTGGCGACAGCGCCAATGACCTCGAAATGCTGCGTCAGGCGTGCTACAGCTTTTCGATGGCCAATGCAGCCGCACCCGTGGCCGCTGTTGCGCGTTATAAAACCGACAGCAATAACGACGAAGGTGCGCTTAACGTGATAGCACGCTTGCTGGCACGCGAAGAGCCGTTTGGCTAATCCCTCGCGGCAGAGTTTATCGAACCAGAGCTAAACTTTTAGCTGGGCGATCGATTCTGCCGCTACCTTTATCACCTCAGGCCTCACGTCTCGCTAACCTTTTTTCCATCCTCTTAATCAGCGGTGGCAAGAGTAATGCGCTGCCGGCAACCAGCACCCAGAATATGATCGGAAGTGGCGCTGCTATCTCAAAAGTCATGGCCGAAACAAAAAAGGCGAGGGTGGTACTCAATGACATCAGCGCCGTTTGCAGGGACAGGAAACCAGCCCGACT
>Ga0157363_1000351_pt1 | contig 34898 bp, 16 predicted proteins | sample AttsexASBM1_FD_111477 | JGI IMG/M metagenome (GOLD analysis project Ga0157363, IMG submission 111477) | Fungus gardens microbial communities from leaf cutter ant in Ribeirão Preto, State of São Paulo, Brazil - Atta sexdens ASBM1 | ecosystem: Host-associated > Fungi > Mycelium > Unclassified ... | reverse complement strand
CTTTTACCCGTGATATTCATGGCTCGATTTCCTTACTACGAGTCTCACATGATATTGTAGGCGAAAGGGTTCCATTTTATGGGAAGGAGATCTAGCTAACCTAACCTAATCTGCAGTTTCAACTTACTAAAAAGCCTGTCTACCTATTCCTGGTTGGAAATCGACGCATGCGAACTAAAAATTGGAGATATATAAAAAATTCAGTGTTCATACTGTATGTACTTATACTGTGGCAACACGCTGACCTCATTTTCCACCATTTTACAATTCTATATATCAGCACGGTTGTCATATGATTTGAAACGATTAAAAAATATATTAAATATTAAGTGAAAAGTAATAAATAATAGTAAAAAAAGTAATAAATAAATAATTATTTATTATAAATAAGCGTTATTATTTGCTATGTGAAACTGAGTTTTACTGTCATAGCAAGTGTATTAAAATAAAATCCTCGAAAAAAATTAAAATAAAATAAAATCATCGAAAAAAAGATCAAACTTTGATGACTGCAGTAGATAACATGCGCAAAAATGTCTACTTGCATCATGGTCTTGGATATCATTTATCAAGATCAAAGTCATTGGAAGTACCTCTTATTTTAATTTTTACATAAAAATGAATTTTTAGTGCAAAAATGAAAATAAGAAGAATAATCTCAAAAGAATAGCCTCTTAACAAATGATATTCAGGATATGATCCTGAACAACATTCAAAAGGTTTTAGCGTCAGTCGGACACCTTGGGTAATGTTAATGCCGGCGGTACTGTCACTTTCAAGTACATAACTCAAAAAGTACTTAATGAAAAAATATTTTCTTATAGCATTTTGGAAAGCTTTCGACATCAGCTTTATATTATGACATTAGATTCTGAAAACAAAAGTTGAATATTTTTTAAAAAATCGATGTAATCTTGATTTGACCTTGATGACATCACAAGGTCAAACTAATAAGATCATTAAATAGATTTTTTAAATCTTGTAATTTTTATCTAAAACATTTATTTCAAAAATATTCCGAGATATTCAGCTGGCTTGGAACTTTTGATAGGCACTGTATACTTTTATGTATATTATTTTATTTTAGTATTTTTATTTTAGTATTTTTTCGTTAATTTTTTTCTACGAATATACAATCTCATGTAAAAATTTTAATTCTACTAGAAGGGATTTGCAAATTCCCTCCAATTACTCGTTTCTGTAAAGAATGTCTATGTAGGAAGTGTGTCGTCAAAAGAATCGAGTTCTTCCGCTATGAATTCTCTTATATGGAAAAAGATACAGACATGCAGGAGCAAAAAGTATCGAGGCCAACTTAGTAATGCGCACTATCGAGGGTAAAACCAATCCTTTGATAACCTATCCGACCTTGTATCTAACCAGGTATGACTGCTATAATAGATGTGTGTAGGAATCTAATATATTCCTAGTAAACGAGAATGAATTAAAATAGATTAAAATTTTTTTAATGCGTACTTTAAATCCATGAAAATGGATTGAATGGATTGAAATGAATTGGATCCGACACTAGTTTAATATTCGAAAAAAAACATTCATATTTAAGGGTTACAAATTTTATTCCTAAGACATTTATAATAATTATATCTGAAATTAAATTGATATTAAAAAACGCACCTTAGTGGGATTCGATTCTGGAACCTCTGAATTATGAATCTTCTACATTGCCCGCTACACTTCTTCAATTGGTAAATGTGTCATTCATTCTCTATTTCAATTATAACCAGCTGAATCAGTGCACGAAATTATATAGATATAATAAAAAATAATTTAACAGATATAATAAAATATAAACAATTTACATTACAACATCGGATAATCTAATCTCAGCCGATGTCACGTAATATTCAGACTTGGTTTGCGAGTGTTCACATCGATAATTCATTTTATTTCTAATCAAAGAGAAACAAAATAACAAAGAACTCAATTATTTTTACGTTACAACTTTTTTGAATTTAGTTAGATTAAAACAAAAAATTTCCTATTTATAATTTTGAATAATTTAAGTAGCATTTATGGTTCATTTTTAAATAAAAACCTTTTTTTTCAATTGGATTGAAAAACTGCATTTCATATTCAAAATATTGAATTGAGCAATATTCACGATGCACAGAAAATGTTAATATTATTTTTAAATTGAAAGGCATAGAGATGTGTTCTATGCAATTCCTATAAATGAATAAAAATGCATTCAGGATTGAAAAAGATTCATTTTAACATTTATGAATCCATATTTCTGAAAATCTGAATCCATTTTAATTCATTCTCGTTTGCTGGATTAATCTTTCTCCTTGTACATGTCTCGAACGTTCTCACTATTCACTATGCACTGTGCTTACTGCATAGGGATGTAATACAAAATGTTTCAGAAATTTTAATTTTAGCGACAGATGGATTTTCTCTAACGCTCGATACAAGAATAGCAACAAATTTCAAATATTGAAATTCTTAATGCGGCGACAACAGAATTTGAAATTTGTTTTAGACATCCTAATTGACATAAAATAAATAGAATTATATATCTTTCTGATAAAAAAAAAATTATAGATTGTCTAAAGTGGGCTTGATATATTATATTTCGTGATATATTATATAATTCTTTCGAAGGACATAGAAAAGTAGTGTCAGTAATTGATGATTTTAATAGATCGCTTATATAATGTGTGCTAATAAGAATAGAATGTTAATATTATCTCGGATTTATAATTTGTCTCGGTATTAATATTTCTTTATTCGTGATTCAAGCTGTAAATTTTATATAACATGTATAAACAAAAAGTAGTGCTATTTCAACATTTTTTTCTTGAGAAGGATAGACATTTAAAGCTCGAAACAATCTGGATGTAACTAACTCGAAGATGCGGATTAATCTTTTACATTTTTTGCAAAAATTAAAAATATGATATAGAGGAAATGGACGAAAAATAAACCTGCCCTTTTTCTGCAAGGAAATGGTAATGCATATATAATATAAGAACCGGTTGTTTGACGTTGGGATTCACTATGACATAGGTACTTTCCTCGGTCGACTCTCGCAAAATCCATTTATCCTATTTCTGTTTCTTTTATTTTCTTCTTTGGCGTAAGTGTATAGGACACTTTGATGCAGTCATGTGCGTGCATTCGTGCGTGCGTGCGTGTGTGTGTGTGTGTGTGTGTGTGTGTGTGTGTGTGTGTGTGTGTGTGTGTGTGTGTGTGTGTGTGTGTGTGTGTGTGTGCGTGCATGCTTACGTCACTTGAATAAAACGGCGCGGCGATTTCTTGTAGCATATTTTAATTTAATAAATAGCATTTATAATTTAAAAATCGCGCGATTCTTTTTTTTTGAGTGCAACGCTGACAAACGTTACATAGGCGCGAATGTACAACAGAAATATAAATTAAACTGTGCATATCATACATTTAATCATTTTACATTTATTTTATATTTTTGTGTTAATTTTATATTCTACACATATATCTACATTACTATATCCAAGCAGAACAAATGATATAACGTCATGTTAACGTTAAAATGATATTAAAATGAATCGGAAATGATTGAAAAATAACTTTTAATGATTATTTTGGAATTATTTTGACATCATTTAATATCATAAATGATTTGTTGTTCTGCTTATATCTTGCGTATTAAATTTTGTAAAACGAAATTATTATGCTAAGCGTATTACTCATTCTTTATTTCTTATTTTTATTTTGTGCATACCTTCTATGCTATAAATTATTAATGGAATCTTAACTGCAGAGAGAGAAATCTATAATCTTAGAATAGAATAAAATTTCATCTTTTTAAACGTTCGTTTCAGAATAAATTGTAATAAATATTGTAAGTATAGGCAGAAAAACTATTCTACCTATGTATCATGCACACATTTCATGTACACATGTAGAATTATTTAAAGATTTAATTAGCGAGAAAATCAGTATAGTTTCAGTGACGAAGGAAAGAACGACTTAATGTCTTAATGAGACATGAGATGGCTATGCATTACATTTGTGGGAAACAACCAAGTGGAAATCCCAGATTCAGTTCCCTAAGGATTTTTCTGATTACACCTTAAGCTGACGTAAAGAAAGTCGGGATTTCCCTACCAACGAAACGAAATAGTCTAGTATTATTAGGCTTTTCTATGTTCTAGAATTTACAGACTTACAAAAAGTCCCTTTTCTTTTTCCAATTTTTTTCAATTAATTTTCTTTTTTTCAATTAATCTAAGACTAATTCTTTGGCAAATCAATTATAAAAATAAATTTTCCAATCAATTAAGCTTATCTTATCAATTAGCTTACAATTAAATTAGCTTACAGTCAAATTTTATTAAATCTTTATATTAATTTTATTTAAAGATCTTAATCTTATAATTTTACAATAATATCTTATAATAATATCTAAGTAATTTTTTTGACAGAATGGATGAAAGAGACATGGATAGATCAATACAAAATACAAAAGAAAAGAAGGAAATCCAAGAGAGCATGATTCTATTAATTCCCTCCATTGCATTCAAATCTCAAGGATCAGGTGATTCTGAGTCCTGCAAAGTCATTTCCGTATTGTCGATCATCAATGCGAGTGATGCATGGAGAAAGAGAAACTAAGAGACTTGGTAACGATAAATCGAAAATCTCTTTGAATGCGATTTTTAATATTATATTAATAACTTGATATTTATCAATATTCTAATGATTTGATGCAATATTTGGATACCCCGGTGCGTTTTCACATCGGAGGCAAAAATCGTTCTTTCTTTGTCTCTCCCGTAATCTCTGACGCGAGAGGGGCTCGTAACTCTTTGTGATATAGTAGGAATAGCTGACGGAGGGAGAGAAAGAGAGAGAGAGAGAGAGAGAGAGAGAGAGAGAGAGAAACAGGGGCCGCGCGCATATATACGAAAGGACTCGTGGGTGACGTTCGCTCACCACCGTCTCTTGGTCTACGTTCAGTTGAGCTCGCAATACTCGTATCAGTTCACATCAGTCGCGCTTCGCCCGTCCTGAGTATCGTCGCGGCTCCTCCACGCGTCCGTCGCTTGTGCATGCGGTGCCGGCTTATCTTCTCTTAGTCGTGATTCCTCTGTTCTGCTTTGCACGTGCCACCCTCGCGTGTGTCACGCACAGCCCTTGCCGGCGCGTAGCTTCCGAGATCGTTGTCAGGACGAACACAGCTTTTTTTGCCACGAGACAGCAAGCCGTGTTAGAAGTAAGTTCGAGTCATCAGTCCATCAGGATCAGATGTAGAAAAGTTTCGAGAAGCTCTGTTTTTTTATCTCATGTAAATATTTAAATCTGAATTCTATTGTGTGAAATTTGATTATTTCGATAAGTTCTCTGGTTCGCGAGCGACACTGATTGTTTTTCGTGCGCGTGACGCGGAGTTGTAAGTTCTTGATACGACAAATGTTAAATGTCAAGCGGTAACTGCGAGTGATGTTTAGTGAAGAGAGGCTCTTTAAAGTGATATCTAATGTTTATTACATTTTATTGAATAAAAAGAAATTCAGTTGAAATGCATAATAACGATTACAAGATTTGTTTAATTTTAGAAGACTTCTGATTATTTTAATATTGCATTAATGGAACTGTTATCATTGTCACTTAAATTTTCAAGAAATAAAAAATAGATAAATGCTAAAGTAGTAAGATAATGATATAAGAGATATCATTGTTTTATATATTATTTAATATTGAAATATCTTTGATATTGTTTGACATTGATATTGTTTAACGTGAAAGCGTTTATACAAAAATGTATCGTATCTAACTCCGAGATTCTAATATATTTAGTTAATTTTATGAATTCGTTTTTGACAATACAAATGTTTCAAATGTTTCTAGGTACAATACAACTATTCTGAACCGCTCGACACATTTGAAAACCTTCAAATCTCCCGAATCGGAATATCGGAAGCATCAAGAATCGGTGCCGGAAGATTGTCAATCATGAACGGAGTATCTAGCAAGTGCGCGAAGCTAAAGATGTACGATGGCGAAGATGACAACTCGATAATCAAGAAACCTTTACCTTTGAGGGCGGTTTCGTGGAGTGACAATATCGAAGAAACCGATTTAAACGTTCCCGGAACTCCTAGAACACCACGTACGTCCACGACAAAAGGTATTGCAGTTTGAAATATTTTGACTAAAATTACGTAAAAATCATGGCAATTTTAAAACCATCGCTTGTAAAGAAGAATTCCTTGTAGAATTATTTTGTCTCGTTAATCCTTTTTGAAACATTAATTGTAATTACTGAACTTTGTTGAGTATAGCGCATCTTTCCTAAGAATTAGGAAGATATTTGTGAGTGACAGAAGAGATAATTATTATATGATAGCATATCGCAAGCATGCATCGTATCAAGTTATTTCTTGTTTTTTGAGGCGATTGATAGGCGTACACAGTCTACATAATTCTTGTTCATATCTCGTTATAATGCGTCAGACTTAAATGGACGAAAAAAAATAGATTACTTCTATTGATATTTACACTTAACAAATAATTCTATGATACAAACTATTGGCTTTTAACATTCTACTTTTGAAGAAATAAATTGACAATACAATATATACAATTTTTTTCTGAGATATTTTGAACCATACTAATATTCAGAGTTGATAATATAAAACATTCTCATTAGAAAAACGATGTTATTTCGAAATCCAAAGAGAAACAATTAAATAGTCTCAGATTTAGCACAAAATTAAAAATTCTTTTTTATTTTTTTAAAATAATTAAAATTGAAATATTTTGTTAAACGTTTTCATATTAGCCATTGTATATTTTTTATTTCATGAATATAAAAAACCATCCATTTAAAAATTAATAAATTATTATATCTATAACATGAGTCATGGGAAATTATTATTTATTATTTATATTTAATATACGAAATAAAGTCTATATTAAAATCGGAGTATTACGAGAAATGTCTCGAGAAATGTATTTATAGAAGAAAATCCGTAATATCTTTCGATATCAGTACATATCAAATTTGGGTGAACGGTTATCGGAATGACTGTTCTTATGTTAATGTTTAATGTGACAATATCTTGAGATGATAAACAAGTATGGGCACGCCCGTTGGGATATTATAGTGATAGTTATAGTGATGTGCAACGTATAACTGTAACTTACGAAAATGATATGTGGTAGGGTGATATCAGAAAAAAATTTCAGAAAAAAAATACAATTGAAAAATCGATAAAATCGATAAAAAAAGTGTAATTTTGAGAGTCTCGTATGAATCATTTCTTAAACATAAGAATAATTCGATATTATGTTTTTTTTCTGAAAGTTTGAACAGTTTTAAACAGAAAAATGATTTTAGATAATTATGTGATAATTAGTCATTCTCAATTTACGATAAATTATCATACTGTAGAGATAATTTTAATTGTGAAAGGAAGAATACATCTCTTTTCATGATAAAAAATTATTTCTCGATTATGAACTGAATTTTTGAAATAATGAATATTATTTCGAAATTATATTGTAAATATTTTATTACGTTAATATATAAAGAAAGCAATTATTATCGTCATAACAAAATTGTCCCTATTACTGAAAATGAAGCGGTTTTTCTGCCGCTGTCATTAGTTTCTAAAATGTTGAATCATTTTCTATTGGAAATTGGCTGAGTTGATAATGGAATTGGTATTCTTTGCATGTCATATTGAACGAATTTTCCACGCCTCTAATGACCGCTTTGTCATCGGCATTGAATTCAATTATGTGACACGGTCATTAGGAAGAGACGGGCTAACTGAGTTTCCAACGTGAACACGTGCTTCTCTCAGTACCGTTGTCGTTATCTTAGAGAAGTCGATCGTTCGCGAGTCCATGAATAATATTGCATGCGAAACCTTGAATCTGTTTTGCCGAGCACTTTCTACTTATGCACCGTTAACGCATACGAAATGGAAACGCGTAAGTACTATTTTAATCACGCATGCCACTTTGTTCTCGCACGACAGAACAATTAAGTGATTAGAAGAAGAACAATTGGTTGCGTACGCGAAATTTTTGTTACTCGCCTTATAATTTAGTCGTTAATTAATTTGTCGCAGATAAGTACGCGGCGTGTCACGAGGATAATATTGTAACGCGAGACTATCAATTAACTTCATAGGCTATTGTAAAAATCGATCGAATCGGTCATTGAATCGCGGTGACTAATAAAATGTCAACACTTACACAAAAGCCGAGCCAATGCGAGCTGCTCATGCTGCATTTATTGAATCTCTGCGAAATTTACTCTGACAGTGAAATTTACTCTCAGATTCAAGAAAAATTTCGTAGTAATCATGGAAAACTGAAAACTCACTGAAGACAGAGAATCAAAAATACACTTTTGTCGAACTTTATTTATTATCCACACGTGTCAGATAAATCAGATTATTCAACCTTTTTTTGAACTAGTTGAAAAGCAGATTTTACGAAACATTTACTGGAAATTTCTTCAGCGGAAATATTAGGTGTGGGAAAAAGTTCGTGGCGTTTTTCCCGTTACATCTAATGGGAAAAACGCCACGAACTTTTTCTCAAACCTAATATCTAGAATCTATAAATAAAATGTGATAATAGATAATCGGAAGCGAGAATTTGCCATTTCATAACTTATTTATATAAATAAAATGCCTCATGATAAATGATTGTGAAATAAGATTTATGTTTCATTGTTAGTCTGCTGTTATGTCCAGAAGTTTTTTGCCGACAAAACAAAAATTTAATGCAGATATAGTGTATGCTCGATCAGCTGAAATATTGAATCTATTCATTATTGACTTGTTATTAACCCTTACTGTACAAAGTAACTATCTTACCATAAATTTGGTATATAAAACTTGTATAATAAACTTGTTGAATAGTATATGAAAGGCATACGAACATATCCGATTGCCTACGAAGTATATGAATCTTATTATCGTACACGATCATATGCCAGCTGCAGGATTGAACACATGATCATACACGATCGCATACGAGTTACATATCGCCGTCAGAAATTTGTATGAGAATCAGACACAGATGTGACATAGTCATTTGACCAGTATTAGAATAGATACATTTTGTAGAACAAATACGTTTGAAAGATACGTTTCTAGATATAGGTATTGTGTGGAAAAAGTATAAGTACAGATATATTTTTTGATAATTACTTAAGTATAGATACAGATACAAGAAAAACGTATCCGAAACTTTTTAAGTACTTAAAAAAAAGGAAAAAAAGAAAAATGAGAAGATAAAAAAAAATGGGAAAAACAAGAAGAGGAAAAATGTAAATAATGTAAAATGTTATATTCTATTTATTTGTTTTAATACATAAAAAATGTCGATAGATTATCGGTAGGAACCACAAACTTCTATAGATTGCTAACTTCGCCTCCATGTTTGAAGATAGCACTGGGTGGCCATATTTCAGTTTCCTTACATGTATAAATTACATGAATAATCACTGCGTAAGTCAAATTTTACAGAACCTATATTTATATTATTTCCTATTTTATATCAACTTTTGCAGTTTATCATACTACAAATTATCATTTTTTTTATATTTTTGTTAATCAAAATATAACAGAATAAAAGGTCACCATAAAATAACATTTGACATTTGTGATAATTTTTGTTATGACTAACGTAGTGTTTTTCACATAAATTCACGCGATATTTACAGACAGAATGCATGTATACGCATATAGGAATTGAAACAAGGACAACTTGGAATCAGATTCATCTCTTCCTATCACATTGAGTCTGCAGTCTATTCATATAAAGCCTCGTCTACAATAGTCGCATAGGTCACAGTATAAATACACAATATGGACACTTTTTATGTGATCTCAATTTTTAGTATATATGAGTCGAGTTTTTCAATCAGGAATGTGGCTGTCTTCAACAAGTTGAAATTGCAAATTAGATTAGATTAGCTGAATCTCCTTCTCATAAAATATAATTAGTCCTTTCGCCTACTATATTATATAAAACTCGTGGTAAGGAAATCGGGCCAAACATGAATATCACGAGTAAGAGCCGTGATATATCGTTCGTACAAAGCTTAATTTTTTTTTTAATTTGTAAGAGGAAAATATGGCAAAGAATTAATAAAATTAAGTTTTACTAAAAAATTAAATGAAATTTTTTCGGAGAAGCTATATATATTGTGTAAACTATTATATTTGTATACGATAAAATATTCTCGTAATAAAGTATGCATGAGTGCGTACGTGCGCGTGCGTATGTGTGTGTGTGTGTATGTGTGTGTGTGTGTGTTGTGTGTGTGTGTGTGTGTGTGTACGTATATTATTAAATTACAACTTCACATTTAATTACAATTTTCATGCAATATATCATTTTTTTATACATAATTATTCATTTAATTATAATTTTCATATAGTATTTAATCAATTATTATTTTTAATTTACTTATTACTGTTTATTATTATTATTATTAATGTAAATATTATTTTTATATAATGAATTCGTTAACATTATATAATTCTGATTTAAAAATATACTCGCTATAAACAATTTTCATGACACGACCGAATTATGTCTTTTTTTTTGTTAGAAAAATCATTCTGTAGCTTTATGTATAAGAACTCAAATTTATAAATGCCTTTTCAACCTACAACATGGCGACAAGTCATGTAATCTGGGGACCCACTACATCAAAGATGCTCAGTGTCCATACTGTACGTATTTATACTGTGCATAGATTGTATCGCATGTCGCGAGTAATAGCATTACAAGAAAATTTGTCACATGCCGCAAGAGTGTCGCTAAATGAGCGTCTACAATAGTTACGATTGTTTGCACGTAACAACAAATTCTAAACGTTGACTTGCTGCGCTGTGATTGGCTGAGATCATGCAACACACTTGTCGCAGTCGCAGAAAGTTGAAATTGGCTCAACTCCGTACCACAAAAGCTCTTACAACTACGACAATCATGCGACACTTCTGCGATATTTCATACGACGTGCGACACAGCTTGTACGATACTATTATAGACGAGCTTAAATCTGTGGTAGAAACAGCGGGGCAAACTGATCACGTGACACTATTTCCTCAAGAAGTCGCTCATGTCATTTTTCTCTTAGGACGGAAACGTAAAAGATGACAATTTTTTGTGTGCACACATACATACATAAAAATTTTCACTTTTCAACAAGCGATTCCGCCCTAAGAAAAAAGTCACTTCAATTGATCTCAAGCATCAAAGCTTTGTGTAAAGTCTATTATATAAATGCAAGAAAAATCACAATTTATCATGTTACAAGTTGTTCTTTTTTAATCTATGTATCCTGCATTGATAATAGGCTTTATACAGCTTTAGTATTTGATACCAAGAGTATAATATTTATTATGGGACAATAAATTTTGTTCGGAATTATTCCGTTTTCTCTAGAAAACATAATAGAAATCTAGAGAATAATTCCGATCGAAATCCATTTCGACTTGTTCCATGATAGATGTCTGGAGAAGACCGGCGTCGCGTCACCAATTTACCACTCTCTTTTTATGAGATTTCTCAGTCGCTAATTACTAAATATTAGAAACTAAAGTTACCTATAGGAGCCCGAGAAAAAATTTTATAAAATTGTACATATAAAATTATATAAAATTATATATAATTATATATGTATGAAATATGTTCAAATATGGACATATTTCATATACTGAATATCCTTGACCTACGCGAGATTACTTCTCGTGAGCAGAGTGGATTAAACTAAATCGAAAAGTCCTTTACCATTTTGCAATTTTCGCAATATTTTAGAAGATATTAATTTCTAACGATCGCCAAATAAGTATGCATCTGTGCGAACTACTGCCAAGACTATGCCTATCATTTGCTGTCGATTGTCGTTGGGGATTACCAGGTACGCGCTAAACGCCACTCAAGTGCCGCGTCTACCAAGCAATCGTTATTCTCTGTGCAACAAGCGATCGCGATCGTATACTTGAAGATCTGCGCGCATACGTGCTTATTCAGTAATATTCAGAAATTAATATCTCTTAAATTAATATCTCTGTATTACAAAATTGTATAATGGTAAAGAACTTTCGACTAAGTTTAGTTCGCTATACCTGCTCATGAGAAGCGATTCCGTAAGTTGAGGACACCTTATATTATTATATAATTTTATGTAACTAATATAAAATTACATAATTTTGTAAAATATTTTTCCCCTGAGTGATAAAGCAAATGAAAGCACAAAATTATTAAGAATTAGAGAAGAATGATTTATAGTATAATTAATAATAATAAAAAATTAAGTTTCTATGACATGCAATAAAATGTATAAGTATCTTGTACTTATGCATCTAAAACTTAAAGATACTGTGTCAAAAAATAACTACATACGAATACAGATATCTCCGCTTATAAAGATCTAGATAATGCATTTAGGTACAGCTAAAATATCTAGATACTGTATCTAGATATTTTTAGCTAGATAATCAAGTTCCAACTGTATATTTGACATATGTATCGAATCATATCTGATCGTCTACGAAATATATGTGAATCTTATACAAATCATATGCAATTACATTCCAATTGCATGATTGACGAATTACATATAGGATGTTCATCCATAAATATCTGAATAAATATTTCAACTGGTTGAAGTTAAGAAAGTTTAATAAGAGAAATTTGACGATTTCGAGTCAGCTACAAAGTGCACGTAAAAATTTTTTTCTCTACGCTTAGGTTTTTCGAGTTATGTAGATTAACATAGTTTTTTTAAATGGATACTTATAGTTTTTTTTTACATATAGTAGAGAGTAGATTTGCAAACAAAATTATATGTACAATAGTAAAAAATTGGTACTATGCATCGTTTACGAGATAATTGACATCTTAAGTATCAAAGTAGTAAATTTGGATTCTAAGTAATTTTGAACGTGGTTTAAAATGTCAAAGAAAGATCGAAGAAGAAAACAAATAATGTTTTTTTATGGAACATTTATTAATCCATAAACCGAAATTTTGATCATCGTGTTTAATACAACATTTAACACATTTTATAATGTTTCTCATTGTTAACTGAAGCTTTTTTACTGTAATGCCTTTAATAGCTCTAGTGATTTTATGTCATAAATCTTCTTCATTTTCAGGAACAGTTGCATAGACAATGTCTTTAATATATCCCCAAAAGAAAAATCCACAAGGTCAAATCCGCGAGATCTCGATGTAGAGTCAAGTGGCTATAACATGTGTATTATGTGGTGGAGTCCCATCTTGTTGAAAAATAATATCTCGAAAGATTGATAATGGAAGATCGCGTAAATAATTTGAAAAAGTTGTTTGCAAAAATTTCAAATATCTATCACTATTAAGATAACCATGAAAAAAGAAAAATCCAACAATTTCCGATAATTCCGCATCATACGTTCACTGTAAATTTGCGTTGAAAACTATCTCTTATCGCATGTGAATTCTCATCAGAACAAGTATGCGTGTTATGTCGGTTTTCCATACTACAATTTGAAAAACACGATTTGTCAGACCATAATATTTTTTTAAGAAAATGTCATTGCGATAATTAATTCAAAGCCAGTGACAGAACATTAATCGACGATCTGCATCTCCTTTATGTAAAACTTGTATTATACTAAATTATTACGAAATGGTTTGAATTTGTATTCTTTATATAGCAGTGAAGTTATTACATAACTTCTTGATATTTCTTACGTGCTACTATTCTTATATAGATGGTTTGTTTTTAATAAAACTTAATAGTACCCTTGTCTCTTTCTCTTGATCTGATTCTGTACGATGTTGTCTTGTTAGTGATCTTATTCAATGTAATTGATCTTCGACTCGCCGAAATTATGACCGTTTGATATCCTTTGTTCTGGATATTTTTGTTGATAAAATAATCAAGTTTCGTTTTCATTACACATTAAATGCCACATTACGAGCACATTATACTAATTGTAAACATCGTTATTTTCGTAATCTACAATATAATATGTATTCATTGAAAAGATAACTGACTGACTAATTAACAGATACTGCATTGAATTTCATACTCCATGCTAGACAAATACTTTATTTACAAAACAAGCAGTCGCGTATTTTGACAAATTGAAGTGATCCTGTTTGACATAATCGAATTCAAAATATTAGTCTGAATCTTGTTTTTCAAATTGTGATATCGAAATCAACTTCTTAAGACTCAATACTTAAGATGTCGATTATCTCGTAAATGATGCATAGTAACAATTTTTTATTACATATGATTTTGATTGCAAATGTTCCCTACTATACAAGCTGCGTTCGGTAATGTTAATCTGAGGCGTCGGAATACTTTTATATTATAGCATATGTCACGTGCACTGTAGGAAAAGAGCACTCCGATTTGCATTGCCGAACGCAGCTACAAAAATATGCAAAAAAATTATAGCTAGGTATCCATTAAAAAAAACTAATCTATATAACCTATATAATATGTTAACCTATATAATTCGAAAAAGTAGTAGAAAAAAGAATAGAAAAAAAATTTTACGTGCACTTCATAGCTGAATTGTACAAATTTTTGTTATTAAACTTTCTTGTAACTTCAACTAGTTACGAGATATTTATTCAGACATTTATGGATAGACACCCTGTATATCACGATCAAAAATTAGTAATAGAATCAATAAAACATACATATATGACATATTTAACAATTTATCGTATATGATTCCGTACAAAGACACATCCATTATATATGATAAACGATCTTACAAAATACATGTTTTGTCAAACACTTAATACTTAACTGAAAAAATTGAAAAAAATCTTCAAATATTTGAAATATTTTATATTGATAAATTACACATATATTAGAAACAACAATTAGATTACACATACGTGGTGTGTGTGTGTGTATACACACACACACACATACACACACACACACGCGCGCGCGCGCGCGTATGTACAATTCAAGTAGATATCATTCATATTGCAATTTTCTCATATGTCATTTATATATCAATCATATACGCGCGACAAAATCTCAAGTAATGTATATTATAAATCCTATATGACTATATTAGCATATCGCATATGATAAAATCATACAGTTATATAGAATGATATGTGAATTGTATGACTCATTAGTATCGACATATTATTTTGCTATCATATATTTTGTCATATTCCTAAAATATTCCTAGAATGTTATATAAATATTATTAAAAAAAATTAAAATAAGTTATTATATTTTGAAAACATTGTATAATATTTTTTAATGTTATAAGAGTATTCTATGAATGTTATATGTCTATTTATATAAATATGCTTAGTGTATTTCCTTTATCATCCTTGAAATATTTATTAATATTAATTATTTTTATTTTAGTGCAGTTTAAATTCACAATCTAATAATGAAAATATCTTATCAATATATGCTGTGTTTTGTGCTTAAATAATGTTTCGGTGTTATTTTACGTACATACAGTCTTACAACTGCTCGCCTAAAATTATTTTCAGTCTTTAAACATATATTTAATCGATGTGACATTTTACAAATTAAAATAAATGTTGTTATGATATTTTTTAATATTCATACGATATTATAGTAACATTAAATAATATTACTAATCATGTAATATTAGGAGTGGACATATAATCATTAATATTTCAAGAATATTATTTAATATTATATATTAATATTATATAATTTCAATAAAATATTCTTCAAATGTTATGTTTAATATTCTGGAAATATACCTAAAATATTATTTAAATATTAAATAGTAAATTAATATTAAATAATATTATGTGCCTATAGGGATGTGACTTTCATAGTAATAACTGAGCGATTTCTATTCAAGTTTTTTTGAGTCTTTTGATAATTATAAATTATACTACATTTTATTATTTTTCATGGAGTTTCAATATTTATTTTAGAAAGTTGAAAGTATGTTGATGTATTTAAAAAAATTTTTTTAATCATCCCAAGTAGCATAATACCGTTTGCAAAACGCTAAAAAATGATTATATGTGCTTTTTGGTATTTTGTTAATGCTTTGTAAGTGCTATGTACTATAATGGGATTCTGAATAAGTGAAAAAAACAAACGAATTCTAGTGCCCCATGTTTGAACGAAGATATCAAATTGTATTGTAAAAGTTAATATTTTGTTTATTGAAAAGAAATCTTATCTCGTACATAATGTGCGTAACATTCATCCACGGTGTGACCATACTTTATTCCATTTATGTGCAAATATGCGCGCGATTCACGGGTCGTGACATGCGATAACAAAGATGTGATATGTCGTTCGTTTTAGCGTTATCATCTATCAAAAATGACGATCGTTGGCGGGAAAATACGATCAGCATCTTCACGATTGTTCCGGCTTTCATTTTCTGGACTCTAATTTACTGATGTATTTCATTTGCATTTTAGGTCACGAAAAATGTATGTTTCATCACGATTTGGAGTTGGATCACCGACCACCCACGCGAGAGTCGATGATACCGGAAATGTCTCGAAGTTATAAGCTGCTCCTAAGTTCGTTGGGCGAAGATCCGGAACGACAGGGACTTCTGAAAACGCCGGAACGTGCTGCGAAGGCCATGCTTTTCTTCACGAAAGGATATGATCAGAGTCTCGATGGTAAGTTATAATTTTGAATGTCGTTTTACTTATATCAAAAATTAAAAAAACTATAAAAAATGAAAACTCCTTAAAATTAATCGCAATTAATTGTTCTTGCACGTTCAGCTAAAAAAAATAATAATCGAAATTGTTAGAACGTTTACTAGAATGTTTAGAATTATTTAAATCGCTCTCCTTTCGAATTGACCCTGGAAATGTTGCAAAATTAACATGCTTGCGGATGTATAAGCACAGAAAAAAAGAGAAAATAGTGCAGCCTTGATTTGAAGGTCGACTAATACAAAGTTACACTTGATCCATGTAGTATGAATTCTACAAGCGGCAATTACATTGCGATCCATCGTTTATTGCTTAACAGCAACGGCTGCCATCCGGTGATCGCTATTTCTGCAAAAGCTGATTTTCTATAATTGTGATAAGGAATGTTACGATATTTTGAGTCGTTTTATGATCAGTAAGATTATTGAAACAGCCTTTATTTCCTGAAAAAAATGCCTTTAATTTTGATACATTAGTCAAGAAATACATGTTATCACAAATTGGTTAATTTAAAACTTTCAACATAAATATATATGTCGTCATTGTGTTACAACATTAGAGAAAATTTCTTCTAAGAATTTTCTTCTTAGAATTCTTTGTAATATATTTGTAATATATATATACATACATATATATATATATATATATATATATATATATATACATTATCAACAATTACATTAATAGTATGGATATAATAAATAGTATTAAACTATTAGATGGTAACTTTTTCAAGTAATTTTGAGCAATCAAGAGAAAAAGAGAGCGCGCCAATTCTTCATTAATTGAAAATGGGAAAAATCCCTATTTCGCAATCTTATTCGCCTCTGCGGTGGACATGAAGTAATTACATCAAAGTCAAAAGTACAATTTAGGATAATAAAGTAATTAACTGGGAAATCATCGCGTGATTTAACTAGATTTCTTTTATTGCGAATAATATAGTACAAAAATAATATAGTACAAATAATAGAACAAGAAATAGAATAGTACAAAGAAATAGAATAATATAGTACAAAATTATAGAAGTGCGCCTGTATTCTGTAAAAAAGTACCATACTTTTCACTTTTTTTTTCTTTCAACTTGCTCTCTATGGCGAGCAGAATGAGGAAGCGGGGGAGAGAAAAAGAATGGGACGTTGAGAGGGTAAGAGGGTAGAACTTAAGTGCGACTCGTAGAAAAGAGAGCGTAAAGCTCTTAGTATAAATGGAATTCTCAGGGACGCACAAGACACAATTTGAAAAGAAAATCCCCTTCATGTCCTTCTTCTTCTTCCTCCACGTCACGTACATCCAATATAAATGTCAATATTTGAACAATTACGTAGTTTTGCAGAAATTCGGAAAAAAATTCGCACATATTATCAAGTTGACACGGAGAACAAATTCTTTTTCTTATTTGATGATGTCGTTCTCGTATTTGTATAAAGAAATTTAGCATGATATGCTGAATAGCATTTTATCGTGCAACGGTTTTCGAAAAATATTTAGATCCGCATTTATTTTTAATTAATTATTAAAAAATTCTTGGATAGAAGAGATAGAGATTTAATTCGTATAAAATCTTTAATGAATTAAAACGAGAAAATTTTCTTTTGTATTAATTTTTTTATTAAATTTATCGAGGTTTATTTATTTCGATTCAAGAATTATTTCTCTTTCTTCTTTTCATTTTGAGTTTAATAATGTTTTCCTGAATCTCGTGATAATTAAGTATCTAACGATCCTGCTTGAAACTGGGAGTATTTATAAGTGATGGATGGGAGATTTTAATTTACTTTGGTTTGAACAACGAAGAGATCCTCAAGATAAGCTTTTATAGTTAACGGCAATACGGATGCAACCCGGGGTCTGAAACGAGGCACTTATGAAAGCTCGACTATCCTTACTCATTCTCTTGCGCGAACAATTCTGTGGCTTTTATCTCGCTCAAATACTTTTAACAAGTCATTTATATTTATATGTGTATACATATATATGTAATATATATGTTATATAAAAAGATATATATATTTTTTGATAAATTAATGATAAATTCCATAAGATTTCTAACATGGTAGAATTTTTTAAATGCCATATGTGGCAGTCCATAAAAGTTAATCGAATTGGTCAAGTCGATCACGTTTAAGCTACCAGGTCATAAAATCGAGTTCTACAGTTGGAGAGCATCCCCTATGTGGAAAGGAAATGATTTCACTTTTACGAGAGTCACTGATCCATCTCTTGACTTTATACCCGAGAAATAAATATTGTTTGAGATTCATTTTCGTACATTTCGCAAGGAATATATGATGAATGTATTTCTGTCACGTTTGTGCTGACTGATAACTATTCCATGATTATATGTCGAATTCAACAAGTTAGAAATTTTATCATTTAGAGTTATCAGTCTTTTCTGTTGTCATTTGGAAAATTCAAGCACGATCAATCGAGTAGGCGAATCCATTTCATTCATCATTGTCGGTTATCGCGAGGGTGTTTCTTGTTAAGGTTGCCGTGGAAACGGTCGGAGAGTACCAGTAGCACCACCATTATATAGCTACAGATATATACCGACCGTCCATGCGTATGTATACACTACCACTAGGATCCATGGCGCAGTAAGTAGGTCAATATCGAATAAATCACAGCCAGGATAATCCGCCCGCTAGAACGAAAGAACATCTTTCACGAAATAATGTCACCTGTCTCATATGTCTGTCACTAAATTAAAAGGCACGTTTCCAAAGATTTTGATATATTTGATCATGTGTGAAACATAATTTCAATAAAACTCGTTGGAAATTTTGCATTTGTTAACGAATCGTTACGGCTAAGTCGGATAAAAAAATTTTGACATTGTTACAGACATAATTAATGACGCGATATTCGATGAGGATCACGACGAGATGGTAGTAGTAAAAGACATCGAGATGTTTTCCATGTGCGAGCATCATTTGGTACCATTCTATGGCAAGGTGTCGATCGGTTACCTTCCTTGCAAGAAGGTATTAGGCCTCAGCAAACTCGCCAGGTAATTAAATTGAATATTAATTAAAGATCTTATCAGGTTTATCGAGTTTTTCAAGTTGCAAGTGATTAACTTGACATGTAAATTATTCACGATTTAAGATCAGTTAATACCTTCCATTTGGACACACAACTTAATTGCGATTCTGTCACGTATCATATATACCGTTTCTTCATACGTAAAAACTATTATATTATAATAATTCAATCGATAAACATTGAAAATGTCAATCTCTTTGGTTGAAGTCAAGTTGAAGTCTCAATATAAATTTTAAACTTAGATAAAAAAATATAAATTTTAAACTTAGATAAAAAAAAATCTTTATTTAATTATATTAAAATGTATCGTCCTCTACTTTCTATAATTTAATTCAGACACATGTTTATATAATGCAAAATTTTTTTCTTTTTTTAAAGCATAACATTGCGTGGTAGATTGCGAGCGTGTAAATAAAAAAGGAAGAAACTTCGCTTCTTTATTCATCGGAATTTGCGATATTTATGGTCGTGTGCCTTGACAATTTCGTCGAATTGCACGTTAACTAGTCCTGGCCTTGATCAGTGACATATTAAGGTGAAAAGAAAGAATATGACGAGACTGGTCTCCTAAGACCACACTTTCACGCGCATAACGGCCCGGGGTCTCCGTTTACTCGTTAAACGCCTGCTTAAAAGCAAAGTAAACGGTCAATAATGGAAACATCGATGACATTCCGATACGCTGTTCGAACGACAGTTTATTCTAAACCGTTAACTTTTTTTTCCTCAATTTTTACAAGCATCTTTTTCGATAATGGATTTGGAAAGAAATAATATTTGCATGCACTCAGCTTCGATTTTAAATGGCGTATTTCTTGGTGATTTTTAAGAATGATTTTAAGAAGAGAATTTTCTGTCCGCAGAATCGTGGAGATCTTCAGCAGACGACTTCAACTGCAGGAACGACTCACGAAGCAAATTGCGATAGCGGTCACAAAGGCTGTGCAGCCTGCAGGAGTAGCCGTCGTGATTGAGGGAGTGTAAGTACATAAAATTTTATAATATATTACAAAATTTTAATCGCTTCAATTATGAAAGACGAATCGTTTTGTTTGATACAAATGAGACCACTTAAAAACAAAAAACGACTGTAATGAATAATTTACAAAAAAAAAAATAAATGATGGAACGGGAAAAAAATTAAAATTATTATAAAATAATAATTAAATAAAAAAACTACATAACTTTCAAAATATATAACTTTCATTCCAAAATCATATAATATATATTATAATATCAGGACACATGATAATGTCTCGAGTCAATCACTTTCTGATTAGATTAACTCCCGAGACTATATGCATAGGATGCATTCTTAATTATATGTTGATAATTCAGATATTGTGATGTCGAATCAGTTCGCCAGTTAAAACTTTCCTTTCAATCAACAATTTGCGGAATAGTTTTTGCAAGTGGAACGATCGCGAAGGAACATGACCTTGTATCGCCGCGCGAACGTTGTATATAATTAAAATATTCACGTAACAATCCGGTTGTTCGTTACATGACATATGCATGAGCACGACTAATAAATCTCGAGCGGGGGTGCACGAGTGTCACCTCAGCCGGGGTTATTAATCGTTTCGTATAATTAATATGGAAAACACGAACACACCCAACACAATCCTGAATAATTCAGAAAGATCATGCCACGTGCTTCCTTAATTTACAATTGCATTTTCCGAGATATTAGTGATAATTGAAATATCCTTTGACGAATCTTTTGAGAGACTCCACTCAAATAGTTCGTAACGCTTTTGTCAAGATTTATCTTTACTCTTGGTGTATCAGAACTAGGTATTTTTGTCATCTTGTCGCGCGAATAATGTTATTATCAGTATTATTTTCGCGTGCACTGAAACTATTTTTATCAGCCTTCGAACGCGAATAATTCATACTTTACAGTACTGTCTTGCCGCCATCGAGCCGCCCGATTTATCTCGCGAGAGTGATAAACCGATAATTAACTACTAATACGATGCTATTCTCGCAAAGATCGATGCTATTCTCGTCGATCTGCGCAAATAATTTATAAACGCGACCGACGCGACTTTTCCGCTCGACTTGTACCGCGAGAATAAGCCAATTTATTCTATGAAAATGATAAACTGATAAACAGAAATCGGAGCTATTACGATACGTGGTCGTCATGTTGCGACATCAGGACTTACACGAGTTTCTTCAAGCCGGAGAACCCAACTCGCCATACGATACGCATTAATTAATCAAATCCTCCCGTTCGTGATAAGATCTATCTGCGAGAAGACAACAAATCAAATCTATTGAAACTATCTGTAACATGAGCTCTAACGGTATGATTCTTTTTTTTTCTTTTTGTGATTTTTCTTATCGTGATTTTATTAATTATATACACAACACACCCACTGTGGGAAAAGAAAAAAAATCTTTGCATATGTTTCAGGCATATGTGCATGGTGATGAGGGGTGTGCAGAAGATTAACAGCAAGACAGTGACTTCGACGATGCTGGGCGTATTCCGGGACGATCCGAAGACCCGCGAAGAATTCCTGAATCTGGTGCACAACAAGTAAACGGTCGAGTCGCGTCACGATGTCATTATCATCGGCTACCATGGGACCACTAGATTTCAACATCCCGATTACTCTCCGACATCCGATCGCTACCTCGTTGCGAAGCCTTCGCTCACAGGACGGGATCGTTGTCGTCGCCGCCATCGCAAGTCATCCCACCCGCTTACATTCTATTTGTTTCTTGAAAAACAAAATCATACACGCGTTCGTCGACCTCAACAATGATTCCATGTGTCTCTCTGTATTGTAAATACGATAAAGTTCAAGAGCGATCGCTTTCTGGGACCAAGATAGCATGATAGCGGATGGTGGAGATGATGCTCGACGCGTGTCCCGCGCTGATAAGGACGCGCTCAAACTGCTGATCAAATGACATTGACAATAGCGACGACTATGACGCGTCATGGTCATCCACGAAGACGCCTGTACGTTTCGGAATGACTATGACGCGGACGATTATCGCACCGTAATGAAGACGACGAGCGACATGCATTCCGGTGCAAAGGGACAGCGAAAAAAAATAGCGGTTTAATTCGAAGATGAATTATTCAATGCAATAAAACATCTGGGAACAGGAAATTGCTGCTGGATCAGCGACTTCCTGTCGTAGAGTCCATATTCGCTGCATCTTTGACCAAGCGAGTTAGTCGCTTACGAAGGAGTTTAGGAAATTTTTCAACGAAAGCTCCCGTTGATCGCGAACTTCATAGTCGATGCGCTTCTCATGACAATAAATTATACATCCCGTAGATTAGTGAATTCTTTTGAAGAGATCGCGCTCGAACTTCCGTCTGTTTGCGTCAACTGTGGGCTTTCAAAACTTCAGGCCTTGGCACATACAAAAACTTCAGACGTAAGATTTAAGCAGTAAGAAAATCAACTTGTTGGATTCGCTACTGTTTACGTTATTGTCTTACAGTCTCTATTGTGATTGGTTCGCTTACTGCTTAAGTCTTATGTCTTAAGTTTTTTTATGTGCCATGGCCTTTAGTTTTATGCGTTTCGCGATATTCGGTACTTCTCGCAGCTGCGGAACTCGACAGCCACGGGTTTCGCATTGCGACCGATCTACATCGCGTGATCGCTTATTTTTGTCCGCCACATTTAACATTTGTTAATAAGCGCATTTCGATTAAAACAGATATATTTTTATATTTGAAATATTGCCAAAAATTAGAATATTATATACCTATTCTTTTTTCGCAGTTTTTTATTTCTACAATTAAATTAATTTGATTTATGCTTCAAGTCAAAATATACACATTGAAATCCATTTTAAGTTAATTAAAAATTAACAATTTTTTTTTGTAATTCTAAAACATGATCAATCATCAAAGAACTTTCTCTTAATTAAAATTTCAAATTTGTTTTAATAGTTTCGTTTAAGAAAACTTGTTTCAAAAGCGCTATTATCGGATGCTACATGTCATTCATTTTCAATGAGTGATCTTCTCATCTTAGTTTGATTTAATTTTAAAAGAAGAATTTTAAAAGAATTCACGAAAAAAATGTCGCGAAATGCGCACTGCTTCAGCCATGCATTACGCATCGTGACAAACTTTCAAAAATATCACACCGCATCTGCCTATCCATTCGTCGAAATGTTTCCTAGGGAAAATTTAATTGTTCACCCTCGGAAGTTCATTCTCGACTATCATGAAATGCATATCATTAAACTAAAGTTAATTCACTTTGCGTATTCTACATTAATTAAAATAAAGATCGCGAATTTTTTTTTCATATAAGCATTGTTAAATTCACGCGATTACATAGGATTTCTATTTTATCTGGGATTGTGAAAATTTATATAGAGAATGTTGTCTTTGTTGCACTTTGCTTTTCGCGTGCTTGCGGCTAGTCCACGAGTATCGCACCTCACATCGAGATTTTTACTAATATTAATGATGTAATATAATTTTTATTGTGTACATATTGATTTTTGTTAAAGTATGTGATTAAAAACTTCCTGCCTCAACAGACTGAAGTGACAGAACTTCAGTATATTCTCCGATTATACTTTCTGACCGCAAAAGGCTGGAGAGATATTCAAGTTATACTTACGAAAGTAAACGTTTAATATTTGTAATATTTTTCTGACAATATTATATAAAAAGTTATATTTATATTTTCGATGACAAAACATTGCTTGTTTTTTTCTCCTCTTTCCTCTTATACAGACATAAAAATAGGCCTGTTTTTTTTTAGCGGAATTTTTGCACGAATTATCTTTCTTCCTTTTCTCTTCAGAAAGAAAGAAGAAAGATGAACTGGTAAAAATTCAGTGCCAAAAGAACAAACTTATCAATAGGAATATTCAACATTTCAGAAATATATTACATAATTTGGGTTTTCCGATGCATCTTTTTCGTAGTAAAAATTTAATATGTACGTTATTAAATTTTTATACAGTATATTTTTCGAGACTTTGGATGATAATCGTTTAAGTATTTGATTTTTTATTTTGAGTTGTATATTTTTATTTCTGACGTGAAATCTCAATAAAATATTGTACATAACCAGAGTTGCCATAGAAAATAAATTTTTTGCCATAGAAAATAAATTCTTTGATTTTTCCAGATAAAAATGAGAAATTTCCATGACCAATAAAATATGTAAAAATTTTAACATTTAGAATCAAGGATTGTAAGAAAGTTAGCTTATATTATTAAAAACGCAAAAGAAGCTTAATAACATAATAAAATTTTGGGAGCAAATTCAAGCCAATAAAAAATAAATTAGTATTGGAAAAAAGAATGTAGTTATGACGAATAAGAGCAATCAAATAAAATTACTGAATAAAATATAAATTTTAATTTTTTTTAATCGATTAAAGTGCATGAGTTTTGAAACTATAAACGTCAAATATAATATTTAAAAAATTATAAAAATTATTTGAAGTAGGAGCAGTTTAAGGGAATTGTGAACAAAGTTCAAAATTTCATTCTCTTTTATATTTTCTTCTGACACTTTTCCTGATTTTCCATAACCAATTTTAATTTCCTTGATTTTTCCCGGTTTTTCAGGTCTGTGACAGGCAATCCTGATAAAGTACATCAGGATTAAGAAATCTTATTACACATTTCTATCCCTTTCAATCTAAAAAAAATTTCAATTCTTTAAGTGCATTGTGAATATTGCTTAATTCAAAATTTTGAATATATATATATGTATATATATTAGACTGCAAAGGAAAAAAAATTTTTTTTTAATCAGCCAATTAGCCAAGTTCAAAAGCTTTCTTTTTATACCAAAAGAACATCCTTAAATTTTTATCAAAAAAGATTTAAAGGTCGCTAGTGAACGATTTTTAAATCAAAGTTTTGATTTTTCTTAATACATGTTTAATTTGATGCAAAAATGGCTTAATTTGGATTTCAAATATGATACTGTATGTTTTTTAAATCGCTGAACACGACAAGAGTACATTTAACTCTACGATATACGCCTTAAGAAACACAACCCGAATAATGTGAGAAAATGACACAATGAATGCTTGGGACTCTGCTAAAATTGATCTTGAACTCGAAATTTTTTCACATTAATCGGACTGTATATTTCTTAAGACGTATATCGTAGGATTAAATGAACTATCGTGCTCAGCAATTAAAAAAAGATACAATACATTTGAAATTCGGATTAAGCATTTTTTCATCAAATTAAACATGTATTAAGAAAAATCAAAACTTTGATTTAAAAATCGTTCACTATCTCTAAATCTTAATATTTTTTGATAAAAATTTAGGGATGTTCTTTTGACATGAAATGGAAGCCTTTGAGCTAAGTGGCCGATTAAAAAAAAATGTTTCCTTGATAGTCATATATATATTGGGTTGTTCGGAAAGTTCGTGCCAATGTTGAAGGAAAATTGAAACGCAGAAAATTTAAATTTTAGTATATAGTACATTTATTAAATTATATAGGTTTATTAAATTATATAGGTCGGCACGAACTTTCCGGACAATCCAATATATATAAAATGAATGTTTTTAATTAAATTGAATCTAAGAAAAGTTTTTCCATTCAATCAAATCTAAAAAAAGTGAAAATATGCCGTGAATGCTACTAAAGTACACATTAGATTCAAATGAATACTAAAGTAGACAGGTAGATTCAAATGAATTAAAATTTCTATTCATTTTAATCTATTCTTGTTTACTGAATCTCCAATCAATTGCCATCAAGATGTCGACGAATATCAACTTTTATAAAAATGTGAAAAATAAATTCTTCGAGAGGCAATAATTTTTATATAGTGAATGCAGTAGAATTAATCATTGAAATTAAATAAAATAATAAATAGATAGAAATAATCGTGCAATTAATAATTTCTGTAATTTGTTGCTAACAAATAAAAAGAACTTGAGATATATTCATCTTTTAAAAATATATTTTGTAAGTTTTGAAGAGAGAATTTTTCTTCACGTTAAACATGTTCAAAAAGACGCAAAAAATATAGGTTGTCAACTGTACCCTCACCTCTTTCTTCTTCGAGATGTTGAGACAGTTATAACTAGAAAAAAATTATGAAATGAATCTTATAAACATAATTAATATTTATGTACATAATTTTAGGTGGCCTTCTTCGGTAGCGGTCTATAAACTCCGACCACTACAGCGTGATCTCTTTCATATGGTTCAAGTGTTATTTGTTCTTGTGGTTTCAAATTATCGGCAGACAACTTTTTCACTTCCGATGCAAATACCGTTTCAGGTTGAGCGAGAGAGTCTATGCAACTTGCCTGAAATAAAGTATAAATACAATATAATAAATAAAATCAATGACATGATAATAGATTACTATCCCCTTCTCCTCTTAACCTTTGGAGGACCAGAAGTCCTTTTAAGGACTTTGAACTATTTTAATTAATTTTTTGTGATATTTGCTCATAATTAGCTCGAAAATGTAATTCATCCGCATATATTTTGGAGAGTAAGGTGCGCACCACGAGTATGCCAGCGCACACATTTTTCAATAATCGTGTACGAGACATTATTTAAAAAAGTTTATTTTATTGCACGGACATAACTTACTGTATAAAAAAAGTTTTTATATACGTTATTTGTGAAATTTTTATTCTACAATGATGACATTTTTACTCTATAATAATAGACAATTATTCTAACAATATCTAATATTAAAAAAAAAAAAAAAAGGAATATTTCATTTTTATCTAAACTGGAGGCTCCTTTAGGAACTCAATAGTGACGTCATCTTTTTCGCTACTCAACCCCTCAACTCATAACATTGACAAAAAGCCCTTATATAGTAAAAAAGTTCATCAAAAATATGCCGGTCCTCAAAAGGTTAAAATTATTCGATTATTAGATTATGCTATACAACATTTAAGCTTAAATATACTTTTCAATCATAATTTAATCACAAATTTTTTACTTTAATAGAGATGACAAAATGTCCGCCGTTCTTTAAGAAATTCTGTGCATTTAGCGAAACGATTCTTGCTTGGTCCGGTTGTGCGACATCCGAGAATATAGTGTCTACCATCCCTACAAGCATTCTGTACTTGTGAGGGTGTCTCGCGTCCTCGACTATAGGTATGATGTTGCTCCTTCTTTTAGCGACATCAATTAAATCTCTTCCTGTTCGATGGGAGAATTCCACAGCAAACACAGTTCCTTCCTACACATAAAAATATTGAGACATTCATTCATAATTTTATATTATTTAAAGACGTTCGTATATCACAATAAATTCTGTACACACATTTCTTTTGTTGAGTAAAATCAAATCTTACTCATCCTAAAGAAACGTGTATGTGATTGTTTTAGCATTACTTCGACACCAAATTTGCAATTGTAAGCTAACTTGGCTCTAATGTATGCATAAATGTGTTATTCTCAAAAAAATTTCTAATAGTGTTTACCGGACCAACTATATCAGCGACATGGGACACAGTGGTACCAGATGCTGCACCTAGATATAATACTTTGCTTCCTCGCGACATATAAATTTTATCAACGCCTCCGAGAATAGCGGCAGATAACTTAGATCGAAATGGATTCCACACTCTATATTCTATCTTCTCACCCTTTTCGCCAGGTTTATCAGACTGAAATGCAAACATAATTTTGTTAATTTACACATTTAAAAGTAAAATTATTATAAAGTTCAGGTTCTAATATTTACCTCAACACTTATTCTTTTTTCTCCATATACTGCTACCCCTGGTACTAAGCTCAAGGTTACTAATGCATCTTCCTTTCCTCGGGCTATGAATACTCCCTCATGGCGATGTGGTTCTATTATTACATTCTTTCCTCCTTTAAAACCACCACCACCACTGCTTGCTCTTCCTCCTCGGCCACCACCTCGTCCTCCACGTGAAGGACCACCGCCTCTTCCACCTCTACCACCTCCACGACCTTCACCAAAACTTGATCTACCTCCTCCACGACCACCACCACGACCACCTCCACGGCCTCCTCTACTACCTGGTGAAAATGCTGCAATTTGAAAAGAAACATTAATAATAAAAAATGAATATATAGTTAACATATATTTGTAATTTCTAATAGATATCTATTTTTATATGCTTTATATATTAGTTTATTGGATTAAAATTAATATAGAAATGTGAGTCATTATATCAGATATTGGAAAATAAAATTTTATTTATTATAATTTTATATGTTGCAGTTATTTTAATGTGTTTATTTTAATGTGTTTATATTTTAATATATATTTTACACAAGTATAGTGTTCAAGTATAGTGCCATTTTTAAATGTTAATTATTAAATATATTTTACACAAATATAGTGTTCAAGTATAATGCATTTTTAAATATTAATTTTTGCATTGTAATACAAAATTAGAAAATCTAAATAAAATTCTATTATGAATTTTAGTGTCAATTATGGATCATTCAAAAATTTTTTTTCTCATTCCAAATGTATACAAATAAAGACATGAGGTGCATTCCGAATTATGCATGAAGCGCGTGATACATTATTATTTGTCTTCGTTGTTCATCAAATAATAAAGAAGGATAAAACGATAAATCATGAGCTTCATGCATAACTCGGAACGCACCCATGATAACATACAATGCACGTAACACATTCGAGTGGCTAGGTTAAGTTAGCGAGTTAGTGCCACGCGGCCGGCGAAACATAATAATAATTTGTTGCTTAACATAAACATATATTTATAATTATCGTGAACGCTGCTGAAAGGAGATACGAATTGAAATGGCTCTAAATTAAGCCGCGATATTAAATTCCAAACGCGCATTAAATCTCAAAATGCGTTTTTGTCCACGCAAAGGTTAGTTCGACAGGAAAAAACCGGGATGCAGATCTCACCATTCGAGAATTGTGAAATAGGAGATAAGAACATAATCTACGTTTCCACGTTACCTGGTTTACCCATAACGAATTATATGCAAGCGTCCGGATGCTCCTCACCACGAAATTGTTTCCGACAGTTCCAACGTTATCTGAAAGCACGTGCGTCTACATTGAATAAAAAAAAATTTAAGAAAAGGTACAGAAACCGAGTTGACCGAGTGCACGCGCCAGAAAAAAAAGAGTCCTAGATGTATGCTAATGAGGCTAGCGTCCCATGAATTCGAATTACGAAGTAAAGATGCCTTTTCATGCAACGCTGAAACGCTCGTTTTCTAGCGTCAAAAGGATCACATGACCACAATTGTTATCGACAACTGAAATCCATGAAAAGAGTCAATTTATAGCATCGAATTTTGAGCGACAATTTAACCTACTTTGAATATTATATTTATTTACATTTATTTAATATTTATTATTCGTCGGTATGTATCATGTAAGCTTTTAAATTTTATTTTAGCTTCATTGGCTGTAATTTTCCCATTTAAAGCATTTGCTACTTCTTGCCATAAATATTTGTAATTTTTATGTTGCATAGAGATAATGGAAATTTATAATTCTAAAGAGGCTCTTTTGTAACTGAAAATTTCTAAAATGAGAATTTTTTGAGGAGTTAACCACTCTTGAATTCCGGTGTACAATCTGTCAAAAGTCCGATAAATCCGACAAAGTCCGAGGAATTCCTTGAAGTCTGATGAAGTCTGGTAAAGTCCAGCGAAATCCAGTGCAGTCCATGAATTCTGATAAAATCAGATGAATTCCAGGTGAAGATCAGCGAAGTCCAATGAATTTCGAAGTCCCATAAATTTCGATGAAGTCCGATAAATTTCGATGAATTTAGATGAATTCCGATGAAGTCCGATAAATTCCAGTATAGTCTAGTGAAGTCTTGAAGTTTGAAGTCCAGCTGTACATCTATTTTTTGAGTGGTAACCCCCTCAGAGTTTCTTCATCATCATGATTAAGTTTTGCTTTTAAGTCTTTATCTGAATTTCTTCGATTCCCACAAGAATTTTGCTCAGATAATATTCCTTGTATGAGCATAACAAATTTAAATACAAAACTTAAATACATTAGAAACAATAACATTATTTTGATACAATTATCAAGTTTATTACTTATATTTTTCTTGCTAATTGCTTTATTACTATTTGTTTTTTGTTTATGCTTAGTATTCTGCTTTTTATTATAATCACTCCATCATTTGCAAGATTTTAAATAATAACATATATTAAATTAAGTAATAAATAAAAATATATATTAAATAATAAATATAATAAAACGTCTATCTTTTAATATATAACAGTTATAGGAGCTAATTTACTTAATAAAGAATAAAAATATAATATATCAGTTTAATTATATATTGTGTATAATCTTTTAAACAAGCATGATTCACAATATCTGCTTGTTCATAGATCATTTCACATAATTTGTATGAGATTCATCCCGAAAAATATATTAAATTTAATACTACAAATATTTAAATTATTTCTATTGTTAGTATTATTATTATAATTTGTTAGTATTATTATTTCATATTTTAGCTAATTATAATCTTTCAGTCCTTGTAAAATTGAGGTTATAATATATGTATTTTTAAGATATAATATTTGGTTTATACAATACCAGAGAAATCTGAGAGAGAACATGACGGCCTAAAACCTGTAACCACAAAATGCTGCTAAAAACACTAGATTATAAAGTATCGCAATTGATTTCAGAAATGTTGCGTAAAAATGGCCGAAGTGCACATAGCACACAATTTGAAATATCCCACACCTAATATATCAGGATCATGCGATGATCACACGTGTGATGTGTACTTTCGTATTTCTGAACAGTTCTGAACAGTACTTACACAGATCCTTCATGCACAAAATTTCTACGATAAATAAATCTGCATTAAACTAAAGAACACATAAATTGAGCATTCGTACATATTCTTTTGTTCATAAATAAACTAATTACAATTAAAAACCATATACATTGATTTACATATTTGACGGCTTCATTTTCCCATATAAAATAATACAAATGCATAAATTCGAAATGGCCGCGTTTCGCACGAAAATGGATGCGAGTTTGCGGTATTTTATAGATCTAGTGACTTTAAATGCTGTCGCACTACTGCCCTCTGACAAAGTGGATGTAAATACTATATAGCAACGTCCATTTTTCTTACGTATCATTCACTTTAGATGACAAAATCGATATTTGATTCATATAATCGTATTACATAGCACGCATAGATTTATAAGATAGACGGAACGTTCATATGAAAGAAGCTGAAGACAACATTGAAAGACAGCTCTACTCTATACATAATTGTTTCTCTCTTTCACAGAGCAGTGGGGGCAATCAGTTTGAGCTTAAGGCCACAATTCTCGACAAACGTCCATCTTCGTTGCTCTCGGCCACTTCCCGGTCTGCTGCGGCGAACAATCAATTCACTACTAGAAAAGAAGAGAATTATTCCGTGATTGTCTTTTTTTTTTTCTATCAAGTTTTCAGTGTCTCTCGTACAAATGCTCCGTCTATCTTATAAGTCTATGCATGATATGTAATCTTTCAATAAGGACGCTCGATTTTTAAATGTAAATAAAACAAGTTGTGTGTGAGATATTTATTCAATTTTTTTTTATTTGAAAGAATATTTTATGGCATTAAATATGGAATATAACGTCGCTCAAATATCCGCCGCGGCTTCGCTTGGTGACACATATTCGGGCGGTCCAATTTTCAATGACTTTCTCGCATAAATCTGGTTGAATTTGCTGGATGGCGTTTGTTATGTTGACTTTGAGAGCATCAATTATTTGCAGTTTATTCGTATAGACCAGTGATTTAAGATAGCTCCAAAGGAAGAAGTTTAAAGGCGTTAAATCGCACGATCTCGATGGCCAGTTCATGTCGCCACCGTGCGAGATAACCATGCCCTCAAATCACTCGTGCAAAATGTCCATCGTGGCATGTGGTGTGTGGCACGTAGCGTTTCCATTTTAGGCCACAAGAAGTTGCTTATCATCGATCTGCAGCGCTCGCCGTTGACGGTTATGGCAACGCCCGCTTCGTTTTGGAAGAAATACGCACCGATGATTCCGCCAGACCAAAATCCGTACCAAACAGTGACTTTCTCGGGATGCATTTGGAGCTAGTGTATCTCGCGTGGATTGGTATCGTTCCAAATTCGACAATTTTGCTTGTTCACATATCCATTCATCCAAAAATGGGCCTCATCGCTAAAGATGATTTGTTTGGCGAAATTTAGCTTAACTTATTAACCAACTGCTCCAAAACCCAATCAGCGAACACATTGTCTATGGTCATTTACCTTAAGTTTCTGGGTCAGTTGAATTTTATAGGGGTGCAGACCCAAGTCCCGACGCAAAATTCGCCAAGTTGAAGTCGCAGAAAGCCCAAATTCTTGTGAACGACGAGAAATTGACCTCGAGTTTTTCCGTACACTCTCGCGCACAGCAGCAGTTTTCAGCAGATCTTGCGTTTCGACGACGTACTGATGTTGACTGATTATTTATCGAACCGGTTGACTCGAATTTGGTCATCAAACATCGAATAGTCGACTCGGCAGGACGGTTGTAGCGAGAATAAAAATCACGTAATGCGCGGAATGTTTCTCGAACGGAGCACTGATTTTGATAATAAAATTTTATAATTTGCACACGTTGCTCAACACTATGACCTTCCATGGTGATTACTCTACTAAACAATTCACAACAAATTTGACAGATGTCACTTTAACAACATGGCTACTATGATCTAACAAATTTCGAGCGTCCCTATTGAAAGACCCTATAGTTGCTATGTAAGCCGTAGTGCGCGGCAGCAGGTTTGCGGTTACAGGTTTTGGGTCCTCATGTCCTCTCTCAGGTTTCTCGATTTCTGACGATATTATTAAAGATTGCAAAATTTAGAAGATATAAAATTTGTAAAAATTAATTACATACGTCAAAGTTTTTATTTTTATTTTGAATCGAGATGATTAACGAAGATCCAATGACGACGCTAATTGTTAGGCTGGAATCAGACTATTGAAGATTGAGATTAAAGATTAAAGATTACAATTTAACCAATGAAGACAAAGAAGTTTTGACTCCTTTTGACAGAAGTTCGATTTTGTAATTCGAGTGAGATCACTTTTCGTATTTTCATCTCACGTGAGTTTCATCCACGTGATTCTGTAACGATGAAGTGAAAATACGAAAATCACTAGATTTGCCGGTGGGAAAAATGTGAAGTGAAGCATAGGCCGCGGTCCGATTCACGCTGACACGCTTAAAAATTATTTCATTCTTGTTGTTTGTCAAATGTTAAACGAAGACAAACGATGCTTATGAGCATTGTTAGCATGAATCGGACTACAGGCATAAAGTTCAATTCCTAAAATTTATTCCTAATTTTTTCCAATTCTAGAATTGAAAAGATGAGGAATAAGTCAAACTTCGATTAAAAGTGGTTAAAAATAAATGACTTATGGAACTGGCCCTAAACAATTTCTGCCATTATTTACAAAGTCAATCCTATTGAAAATTCTTCAATCCTATTGAAATATCTCTAAGGACGATATTTATAATCCGTTCTTATTTTAAGATCATCTTAAGTAATGTCTTAAGATGTACTTACGGCTCTTTTATTGGTTCATGACATCTTAAAATTGTACTTAAAGAGATCTTAAATATAAGATCTGACTATGAATACCAGCTTTGTATAATTCTCATATGTGATTCAAAGACCTCTTCATCCTCTTCATCTAATAACAAAATTGCTACATTGCATGTATATTGCGATTTGATTTTATTTTTGTTTTTGGACTGTGCAAAATTATAATATATTTAACTTTAAAACAGTCAATTTAATCGATTCAGTCGGTTGTGGTTCCTCTCTCGCTCTATTTTTCAGTATTTCTTTCTTAGATCTCACTTATCGACAAATTTCTTACCGAACGAATTCCCATGAGATGACTCATCATGATGACAGTTACGGAATCGCGCGGACTGCTCACTTTTTACTTACAGAATCGACTCCCATGATGTAAGGATACCAAATGTTCCGTTACGCATAATGGCGATAGCAATACTAGAAACAACCAATTAAATTTTTGCCTAAATTGACTTTCCTGCGTATAATAGCGCTGGCATATTGAAATAGCCAATCAAATTTTTGCCTAAATTCACATTGCTACTACGCAATCACGAGAACGGAACACCTGGTATTCTTACATCATGTTTGATACT
>Ga0157363_1000348_pt1 | contig 35005 bp, 30 predicted proteins | sample AttsexASBM1_FD_111477 | JGI IMG/M metagenome (GOLD analysis project Ga0157363, IMG submission 111477) | Fungus gardens microbial communities from leaf cutter ant in Ribeirão Preto, State of São Paulo, Brazil - Atta sexdens ASBM1 | ecosystem: Host-associated > Fungi > Mycelium > Unclassified ... | reverse complement strand
CGCTCCCGAAGATCATCACTCAATGCTCGTGCCATCACCGTCTCCATCAATGAAAACGGTGAATCACAAGACCTCTTCAGTGTCACCTCTCAATTCAGAGTTCAGTGGAACCGCTCTAGAGGGCGGAAATCTGTTAAACTTCTTATTAATACGAAAGTATTTTTTTGCGGCATTTGGATTGATATGACGTCAATTATGAAAATTCATTTTGTTGCGTCTCCTAGTGATTCTGCCCAGCTAGATTTAGAGCGCCTTTCACAGAAGTATGGGAATGCCCCGCTTCAGAACGCAGATTTTGTCGTTTGTCTGGGGGGGGATGGATTTATGCTTGAAGCGCTTCACAAGGTTCTGGACAGCCGCACTGCTATTTACGGTATGAACTACGGCACGGTTGGTTTTTTGATGAATGCCGCTAATGAGGTGGATCTTTTGCGTCGTTTAGAAAATGCCCAGCCCTCGGTTCTTCATCCATTGCATATGACGGCGACGACTTCCACGGGGATCGTCAGGAGCGCATTGGCGTTCAATGACGTTTTTCTTTTCAGGCAAACGAGACAAACATCGCGTATAAAAATTGAAATTGACGGTCGGGTGCGTCTTGAAGAACTGATTTGCGATGGAATTATTGTTTCCACTCCGGCGGGGTCTACAGCTTATAATCTTTCAGCTCATGGGCCTATTGTTCCTTTAAGCTCTAATATTCTTCCTTTAACGCCAATTTCTGCTTTTCGTCCCCGTCGCTGGAGAGGGGCGCTTTTGCCCTCCAGTGCTGTTGTGAAGCTGACGCTTCTGGATACGGAGAAGAGAGCGACAGCAGCCGTAGCGGACTTTACGGAAATTCGTGATGTGGCAGAAGTTGTGGTTCGTGAAGACCGCACCCGAAAAGCCACGATCCTGTTCGATCCGGATCATGGCCTTTCGGAGCGGATTATTGCCGAACAGTTCGTGGCATAAGCTTATACGACGGGAGTGAGGAGTGTTCCGTCGGTGAAATAGGCAATCAGGTTATTCACAACCAGATTGCCCATGGCTGTTCTGGTTTCGATTGTTGCTGATGCCTGATGAGCTTGCAGAACGGTATTCGTGAGCGCGAAAAAAGCTGGGTTTATGTCAGGTTCGTTCTGAAAAACGTCCAGTCCTGCTCCAGCGATGCGCTTCTCCTTCAAGGCATTCAGAAGGGCGCTTTCGTCTACGACTGTACCCCGGGCGATATTGATCAGGAAACCGTCTTTTCCCAGCGCCGTCAGGATATCGTTATCGATCATGTGTGCGGAGCGCGCTCCTCCAGACACTGCGAGTATCAGGACATCGCACCATTCTGCCAAGCTTTTCAGGTCAGGCTCGAAGCGGTAGGGCACGTCAGGCTTTGCATGAGAGTTGAAATAGGCAATCTCCATACCAAAAGCTGAGATACGCTTGGCAATGGCCTGTCCTATGTGACCGAACCCTGCAATCCCGACCCGTTTTTTTGTCAGACTGCGGCTTAGGGGGAGGGGAGAATGAGGCCAGCTCCCCGCCCGGACGAAGCGGTCATTATTCACGACATCCCGCATTACGGTCATCATCAGGACGACGGCCATATCGGCCACATCTTCTGTCAGGGTATTCTGGGTCGTCGCAACGCGGATATTCCGGCGTTTTGCTTCCTGCAGGTCAATGCGATCGGTGCCTACGCCATTCACCGAAATGACCTCCAGATTGGGCAGCGCGTTCATGATTTCGGCTGGAACTCCGGAGGCGCCTCCAGTCGTGATGCCGCGGATGCGCGGAGCGAAGCGCTGTAGATCTTCGGGTGTGGTGTAGGGATGGAGTTCAAAAGATTGCTCCAGCCGCTCTCTCATAAATGGAAGAATGGGATCAATCGTCAGAATGCCGGGCCTGGATGACATGAAGTTCTCCATTACTGATTTATGGGGGCGTCACTCTTTGGTGCGTCGTCCGAGAGTTGCGTTTGCGAGCGCGGCACAGGCAGCCTCAACGTCTTCCCATGTTCTGACGAAGCCTTCGTCAGGTCCATAATAGGGATCAATAACGTCCTGTCCCATGCGGGTCGGGATATGATCCAGCATGAGCGAAAGGTGCGATTTTGAAGCGCGGGGCTGCATTTTCTTAAGGACTGTCAGATGGGAGCGATCCAGAGCGATGATATGATCAAAGCGGCTGAAATCATCCACCGTGACAAGGCGTGAGCGGAGTGTTGAAGCGTCCAGACCTTGTCGGGACGCGATGACGCATGCGCGCGGGTCCGGTGCTTCGCCCAGATTCCACCGCCCAGTGGCGGCAGAATCAATATCCAGTTCCAGCCCTCGTTCGCGCGCTTCCCGGCGCATGGCCAGTTCGGCCAGAGGAGATCGACAGATATTGCCTGTGCAGACAAAAAGGAAACTACTCATGCGCCTGTTAGCCAAATGAAAAATGCCATGGTGAAGATGGAGGATAACGTTCCGAAGAACAGAACGGATGCAATTTCACGTTCCAGAACATGATATCGCATGGCAAGGATAACGTTGATGGATGCGCTGGGAATGGCCATCGTCAGGACACTCTCCTGAAGCGCAGGTAAGGGCAGATGCCACGCGCGGGCCAAGGCATAGATGATACCGGGAATGACAATGTTCCGGACACTGACAATGACACCGACAAGAGGACTGAACTTCACCTGGCGGGTAAAAAGAACCACACCTGAGGCGAAAAGCGCCGCACCGCCTGTCGCCCGTCCAAGAAGCTGGAGAGAGCCTTTGAGGAACTGCGGCAGGAACGCACCTGCGCTGACCAGAACAAGCGCCATCATGGGCACCCAGACCACAGGTTCGCGGCAGGAATGGATTAGATGTCCAAACAGTTCGCGGACGTCACTACGCGACTGGTTGTTATTTCCGACGCGGTGATTTGTGCCACGATCATGCCCCATCAGGATCAATGTGATCGGGAGCTGCACCAGATTCATCGCCAAAGATGCAATTGAAATCGGCACAGAACTCGCGGGCCCAAAAATCTGGCCCAGAACAGGAATACCAATGAAGGGAACGGACGGACCGGTGATGGTCATCGCGATCAGTGCTGCTTCTCCAAGGCGGCGTTTGAGCAGGCCGCGCAGGATGGCAAAGATCAACCCATAGCCACCAATCATGGCCAGCAGGATGAGCGCCGCGACTGGCCCTGCAGCCAGAACCTGACCGCGCGGCGTGCTGAGGATGGAAACCAGCAACTCAAGAGGGAGCGCGTACAGCATGACCAGACGTGTCAGAACACCTGCCTGCTGGGCGTCAAAATCCTTTCGGTATGCCGCGAAATAGCCAAAGCCCAATGTCACGAGAATCGGGAGAATGGACTGAACGATCGTCAGCAGCAGGGCAGGCGAATTCGTCATAAATGACCCATAAAAACAGAAATCCGGTCAGGAAAAGATCACCTTTCGTAACGGTCACCCTCACATTCGTCTATCCCCACAGCAGATGACAGTTGACCAAAGCCACGGAGAATGGCTTTGTGGAGTGATCTTGTCCTCTTTCTATCGGTGCCAGCTTACGTGATGCAATCCATACTCGATACGTTGTGGGGTCTGATCCTGGGCCTGCTGGGCGTTGTGGTGGCCGGCGTGGCGATCATCGAGGTCATGGCCCGTTCCGTGCTGAGCAGCTTAGGAATACAGGGACAGATCCAGACGGTTCTACTGTTTCTGCTGCTGGGTGGGCTGATTCTCGGGGCGTTCAGAGTTTTCGGAAAACTGTTTGCCGTTCTGCTGGTCGCTGCGTTTTCCGTCTATTTCGTGCATGTCGTCTTCGGCGTTTTGAGCGATGCGCTCATCCCGGTTCAGACATCGAGCGCGACAACCGATATCTGAACGCCGCCAAGTGCGGACCAGTCAGTCCGCTGGCGTCTGGATGATGCGGATCAGCGTCTCCACGATTTCGGGATCGGCGAGGGTGGACAGATCGCCAAATCCTTCAGTCTCCCCACAGGCGATCTTGCGAAGCAAACGGCGAACGCTTTTTCCGGAACGGGTCTTGGGCAGATCCGGCACGACATGGATGCGCTCGGGCGCCGCATAGCGACCCACTTTCGAAGTAATCGCTTTTGCAGCCCGGACATGAAGATCGTCGGGAGCGTTGTCGCGCGGGACGACGTAAACGACAATTCCCTGTCCTTTGAGATCATGCGGGATCCCGATTGCTGCACTCTCCGCGATTGTCACTTCAGTCGCCAGTGCATCTTCGATTTCAGCAGAGCCGATCCGGTGTCCCGAGACATTGATGACGTCATCCACCCGCCCGGTAATCCAGTAGTATCCGTCTTCATCACGACGCGCGCCGTCACCCGTGAAATAATATCCGGCATAGGGCTGAAGATAGGTGCGCTCGAAAAGACCGTCATCGTTCCAGATGGAGAGCGCACGGCCGGGCCACGGTCCCTTGAGGCAAAGTACGCCTTCTGTGGCTCCTTCGCGAGGGACGCCCTGTTCGTTTAGAAGAACCGGATGCACGCCGGGGAGGGGGAGCGTTGCTGAGGCAGGCTTTTCACGAACGGCTCCCGGAACGGGAGAAATCATGATGCCGCCGCTTTCCGTCTGCCACCAGGTGTCAACGAAAGCGCAGCGCCCGCCACCGACATGATCGTTGAACCAGGCCCAGGCTTCCTGACTGATAGGTTCTCCCACAGTCCCCAGAACACGCAAAGACGACAGGTCATAACGCTGCACGACCTCATCGCCTTCCCGCATGAGCGCACGGATGGCGGTTGGAGACGTGTAGAAGGTCGTCACCTTGTGATCCTGAATCACATTCCACCAGCGGCCCGGTCCGGGATACGACGGCATTCCCTCGAACAGGAGAACCGTCCCGCCGTTCAGGAGAGGGCCATAAACTCCGTAAGTGTGGCCCGTGATCCAGCCGATATCAGCCGTGCACCAGAAGATGTCTCCGTCCTGATGATCAAACACCAGTTCATGGGTGTAGGACGCCCAGACCAGATATCCACCCGTTCCATGAACGATACCTTTGGGTTTGCCGGTACTGCCCGACGTGTAAAGCAGGAAAAGCGGAGCCGAGGCGGGCATGCTCTGAGGCGCGCAATCTGAGGCGGCCTTGTCCAGAAGGGGTGCAAGCCATCTGTCGCGCTCAGGCTTCATACCTATCTCGTCGTCCGTCACGCCCACGACCAGAACAGTGTTGACGGCAAGGGTGTCCGGCCGGAGGTCAAGCGCCGCATCCAGTGTGGCCTTGAACGGAATTCTTTTAGGGCCCCGCCGCCCAACATTGGCCGTGATCACCAGAACCGCCCCGCTGTCAGCCAGTCTGTCCGCGATCGCCTCTGGGGAAAACCCGCCGAAAAGAACCACATGGATTGCGCCGATCCGCGCACAGGCGAGCATGGCGATCAGGCCTTCGGGAACGGAAGGCAGGTGAATGGCAACCCGATCCCCCGCCTGAATACCCTGCTTCCGCAAGACATTCGCCATCCGGCAGACATGTTCATGAAGGGTTTTATACGTAAAGGTCAGGACGCACCCGGCGTCTTCAGCCTGCCAGATCAGGGCTTTCTGATCGCCTCGGGTTTCGAGATGGCGATCAAGACAATTGACGCTTGCATTGAGCGTTCCACCGGGAAACCAGCCCTGCTGTTCGCTCTGGGCGTGCGTCGGCACGGTGTTCCAGGACAGTCTTTCGCTTTCGCGCATCCAGTAAAGCTCAGGCCCGGCAGTCGCCCGTTCCACCAGAGCATTATAATCCGTCGGTGTCAGGCGGAATGAATGAGAGTGAGGAGAGGAGGGCATAAACCTGAAACCTTACGCACAAAAAGCAGACGCCACAGAGCAGACTGCTGTTATATATTTGGCTTGCAGGTTCTGAAACAGAGAGAATTTCTGTCTTCTTGCAGAAAAGCTCCGCAAGGGATTGGTGGTGTCCGCGAGAGGATTCGTACCTCCGGCCCCAGGATTCTTACCACTTCGGTTTTCACCGCCATGCTGCGAAGCATGTTCGTGGTCTGGACTGTCTCTTCACCACAACTGCGAAAAACACAGTCAAGGTGTTGCCCGTACAGTCTCTACACCTTCGTTCCAGCGCACCGGAACGCTTGGCTCGGGATTGGCACGATCAAGACGATCAGAGCGTTCCCCGAATTTGAGCAAATCCACCATGCGGTTTCCCCTCATGGCGCCCAATTCAAACCTTAGGAATCCTGTGCTCTATCCTGCTGAGCTACGCGGACAAACCATCTCGCTGATATCGCGGTTATGCTGTCTCTGCAACCATGCCTGTATCATATTCTAAGGAGAGAGAAATCACGGATGCTCTGCATCAGGAGAAGCCGGAGAATCCGAACTGTCACATCCGCGATGCGCAGGTAAGGAGAAAGTGGCAGGGTTTGTTTAGGCTATTTAAACCTTTTGCGGGTATTCTTGGAGGCGGTGCTTCTGCTACGGCACTTGCAGTGCACTTCTTTCCTGCCAAGGGGAGGAGGGCTATTTTTCGGGTAGCACCAAATCCTGAGTAGGATAGAGCGTATTCGCCTCTGGCATCCTACATATATATCTCTTGAGTGAGGGGTTTTGCGGGTTTGACAGAGTTGAGAATGGCCATGATCTGCGTTGCTTGCGACGATATATTGAAGCGGTTTGATGGTTCTGTGCTTTCGGCAATGGGGCGCTGACCGTGGGGATAATGAAGATGATGGACAGTTCAGCCCGTCATGTCCGCGAAGCTGACCCAACCCTCCTCCGTCTGAAACTGATCGGGCAGATGGAGGCGAAAACTCTTACGGGAGGGAGTGTTCTTCCTGTGGGGGGCAAGACGCGGGCGCTCTTGGCCATTCTTGCTCTTGCTGACCGAAAACCTGTCCTGCGATCCCGGCTGGCGGAACTTCTGTGGAGCCAACGCCCTGAAGACATGGCCCGTGCTTCCCTCCGGCAGGAAATACATCGTCTTCTCGACGCGTTAAGTCCGCTGGGTGTGGAGGTCATCGACGTTCAGAGGCATTCTCTTGCCCTGAAGCCTGCGCTGACGTCTGTGGACGCTGAAAGGCTTCTAACAGCCAGTCTTCGAACGATCGACAGTGTAGCCCTGCCCAGCGAACCTCTGCTCGGCGAACTGGTAGGCGTGGATCCCGCGCTTGATGAGTGGATCGGCCAGCAAAGGGAGCGCCTTACAACTCATCTTAGGCAGCTTTATGAAAGTGCTGTCCGAGAATTGACGGATCCGGATCAGGTTGAAGAAATAGCCGAACGCCTTCTGAGGTTCGATAGCCTCAACGAAGTTGCCTGGCGCGCGAGAGTACAGACGGCTCTTCATCGTGGGGATCAGGCACGGGCAGCGGTGCTTGCCGAACAGATGATCTGTATTTTTGGAAGTGTCGAGGGGCATAGTTTTGCTCCCGCAACACAGACACTGCTCAATGGTATCGGGGCTGAAAACTCCAGCAGTGAACACCTGAAGATATCGTCCCAGCCGACGCTGCTCCCGTCCGGTTCGGATGCGCTTTTTTCTGTTGCCATGCAGCGGTCAGATCCGATGCTGACATTGCCGCCGCATTATGCTTCCTCCCATTTCTCCGAAGCAGAATTGCGTAAGATCTCTCTGGTTTTTCTGGCTCCCTCCTGTACCGATGAAAGTCTTGTGCAGCATGGACAGACTTTTCGTGACCAACTGGAACTCATGTTTGTGAGCATGGGAACCTTCGATATTATTTCTCCTCCCGATACTCCTCCTTCTGATTCCATCAATGCCGCGATGGCGTACCAGGCGCTCGGTGCAGACTATATCATCTCAGGCAATCTGCGGGCCGGGGCAGATGGTGCTGACAGCCGCCTCATTCTTCGTGTGCTAGATGTGCGACGGGGTGGTGTCATCATCTGGGGAACGCATTATGACTTTCTGTCATCTGCGCCCGAGCAGGCCCAAAACAGCATCATGGCCCCCGCGCAGGCCATGCAGTGGAGTATTTTCGTCGCGGAAGCCCGACGTATTGCGGGGCGCCCGGACAACGAACTGTCTCCATTAGGAATGGCCCTAAGAGCTTTCACACTCCTTTTAAGGCACGATTTTTCGCTCTTCGACAGGATCGATTCTCTCCTGGATCGTGCTGTCGATTGTGAAAAGGATGATGGGACGATCGCTCTTATTGACGCGATGTATTGCTATATCCGTTTTCAGAATGAATGGGGCCCGGAAGCTGATTCCATCTTTGCTCGTGGGCTGCGAAGTGTGCGTGCAGCTATTTTGCTGATGCCTGATTTACATGCGGTCGAAGTCCTGTTGGCCGCATATCTCATGTATGATCCTGCCAAGCACGGTATGGCTGTATCGATTGTTCAGGATGCAATCGGGAGCATCGTTCGCAATGACAGCAATCACCAGGATTCTCCAGATGCTCTGATGGCTGGCGTCGTTATGAATCTTTTGCGGGGAGAAACAAAATCCGCCACCCGTAGCGTGAAGATTCTTTTGGAAAACGGATGCCGTTCTCAGTTCCTTGAACTTTTGCGGCCTGTTTTCATGATGATCCTGTTATTGGGCGAAGAGTATCAGGACGTCATCTCAATGGGACGACTGATGTCTGGTCTGTATCCATCCTATCCGAGCGCTCTGGTGCACTACCTTGTTGCTTTGCTTCAGGTAGGGGGGGCAGCGGAAGAGGTCCATCAGGTCTGTCGTCATCTTCTGCGTCTGGTGCCTGACCTGACGATTTCCAGAGTTGTCAGCCGCTTTGCGTTTGCAAAACCTGCACAGCAGGCGAGACTGGCTGAGGTGCTGAGGCAGACAGGTATGGCCGCAGAATAGCAACATCTTCCTTCAGGCGCTTGGCCTTGCGACGTCGGCGCGATATGAACACTCAAGAAGTTGCCGGCTACAGGCCTCGCCAGTCTGTATCCTTGCTTGTGACCGGCCCTGGCGCGGCCCGCAGGACCACCCATGATGTCTCGCATCCAGTTGACCGTTCTTCGACCCTTCCACCGACCAGCGGCCCGCTTTGCCCTTGGATGTTTGGCTCTTACCGCGCTTTCCGCATGCGGTGGTGGACGTGATCCCAGCACCCTGACTGCTCCACGCAACCATCTTCTGGGCGTGGACCGTGGCGCTGAAGGCGGTGCCGACGAGCTTCGTGGCGGGGTCAATGCCTATCTGTGGCGCGGCGCGATCGATACGCTGTCGTTCATGCCGCTGGCGTCCGCCGATGCTGTGGGTGGCGTCATTCTGACGGACTGGTACCAGCCTTCCGCCACTCAGAATGAGCGCTTCAAAATTGCGGCCTATGTTCTGGACCGCCGCCTGCGTTCGGATGCTCTGCGGGTTTCCGTCTTCCGGCAGGTTCTTCAGGATGGGCAGTGGGAAGATACCCCTGTTTCCGCAACGACAACCTCCGATATCACTACCCGTATCCTGACGCGCGCGCGTCAGTTGCGCGCTGAAAATGGCGAGCGGGACAACTGAGCCAGACATGAACGATACCCCAGCCCCCGCATTCGATTTCCAGAACCGCGAACCCTTCTGGCAGAATGAATGGAAACGCCGGAACACTTTTGCCGTTCCTGATGTTCCTCCGGCCGACCGCCCGAAATATTATGTGCTGGAGATGTTTCCGTATCCGTCCGGACAGCTTCACGTCGGGCATGTGCGGAACTACACGCTCGGGGACGTGGTGGCGCGTTACAAGCGGGCCCGCGGATTTGCGGTCATGCATCCGATGGGCTGGGATGCCTTCGGCCTTCCGGCGGAAAATGCGGCTCGTGAGCGGAATGTTCATCCCGGCAAATGGACGATGGACAACATCGCAGCCATGCGCGGCACACTCCAGCGTCTTGGTTTCTCGCTGGACTGGGATCGTGAGATCGCAACCTGCCTCCCCGAATATTACGGCAAACAGCAGAAACTGTTCGTCGATATGCTGGCGGCTGGACTGGTTGAGCGCCGGGACTCTCTGGTCAACTGGGATCCGGTCGATGAGACGGTTCTTGCGAACGAGCAGGTCGTCGACGGACGCGGCTGGCGCTCGGGGGCTCTGATCGAGAAAAAGAAGCTTTCCCAGTGGTTCCTGAAGATTACGAAATTTGCCCAGCCGCTGCTGGATGACCTCAAGACGCTGGACCGGTGGCCCGAGCGCGTCCGCACGATGCAGGAGCGCTGGATCGGACGTTCCGAAGGCGCACGGGTGCGCTTTGCTCTCCATCAGCCTCCTGTGGGCTATGATGCGGATCTGGACAGTATCGAAGTCTTCACGACGCGCCCTGATACGCTGTTCGGTCTCAGCTTCGTCGGGATTTCGGCGGAGCATCCTCTGGCGCGCAAGGTCGCTGAAAGCAATCCGCAGGCCGGGGCTTTCATTGAAGAGTGTCGTCGTCTCGGCACCTCTGAAGAGGTGATCGAAGCTGCGGAAAAACTCGGTTTTGATACCGGACTGCGTGTCGCCAACCCTCTCGATCCCGAAAAGACTGCTCCTGTCTGGATCGCCAATTTCGTCCTGATGGATTACGGTACCGGCGCCGTTTTCGGCTGTCCCTGTGGCGATCAGCGCGACCTTGATTTTGCCCGTAAATACGATCTGCCGGTTCCGCAGGTCCTGCTGCCTGCGAGACAGGATGCTGAAACTTTCGTTCTGGGCAAAAAGGCCGTTTCGGGCGATGCAACCCTGTTCAATTCAGGCTTTCTGGATGGACTGGATCCCGCGACCGCCCGCACGAAGGTGATCGAGCGGCTCGAAGGTCTGGGGGCAGGAAAAGGCGTCGTGAACTGGCGCCTGCGCGACTGGGGCATCTCTCGTCAGCGCTACTGGGGCTGTCCGATACCCATCATTCACTGCGAGACTTGTGGTCCGGTGCCTGTTCCCGACGATCAGCTTCCCGTTATCCTGCCGGAAGACGTGACCTTTGACCGTCCCGGGAATCCGCTCGACCATCACCCGACCTGGAAGCATGTAAACTGCCCGCATTGCGGCACGCCCGCTGTCCGGGAAACTGACACCTTCGACACCTTCGTTGACAGTTCCTGGTATTTCGCCCGCTTCACAAGTCCCCATGCCGAGACCCCGACGGTCCCGGCTGCGGCGAATGGCTGGCTCCCCGTTGATCAGTATATCGGCGGTATCGAGCACGCGATTCTGCATCTGCTTTATGCACGGTTCTTCACCCGCGCCATGCACGAGACCGGTCATCTGGATGTGGACGAACCGTTTGCCGGTCTTTTCACGCAGGGCATGGTGACGCATGAAAGCTATCGGGACGAGAGCGGGTGGCTTTATCCCGAAGACGTCGAGCGTCGTGGTGACACTGTTGTGCGTCGGGACACAGGAGCGCCGGTGCAGATCGGCCGTTCCGAAAAAATGTCCAAGTCCAAGCGTAATACGGTCTCGCCTGTCGATATCATTGAGCATTACGGCGCTGACACGGCCCGCTGGTTCGTTCTGTCCGATAGTCCGCCTGAAAGGGATATGGAGTGGACGGCCTCCGGCGTGGCAGCTTCTGCCCGCTTCGGCCAGAGGCTGCATCGGTTGGTTGCATCGGTTGCAAGCCGTGATGCTGCCGAGAGCATCCACGGTCCCGTCGGGGAAGACTTGCGTCGTGTGACCCATAGGGCCATCGTCGCTGTAGGTGAGGCGCTTGAAGCCTTTACGCCAAATGTTGCCGTGGCGCGTCTGCATGAACTGACCTCGGCACTGGCCGAGGCCGAGCGTCTTGAAGGAGACGGCATTGCGGCAGCCCGCCGTGAGGCGGCACAGGTCCTGTGTCTGCTGACGGCACCTATGATGCCGCATCTTGCGGAAGACATGATGGCGATTCTGGAGCCGGGCAGTGCATTGGTCGTGGATCGTCCATGGCCGGAAGCCGAAGAGCAGTGGCTTGCCGTCCAGAGTGTGACGATTGGCGTGCAGATCCTCGGTAAGCTGCGCGGGACCATTGAGGTCCCGCCGGATGCACCGAAGGAGCAGGTGCTTGCCGCAGCCAAAAGCGAGCCAAACGTGGCCCGTCTGCTTGAAGGAAAGCGTCTGGTGAAGGAAATTCATGTTCCGAACCGGATCGTCAACTTCGTGGTTGCCGGGTGATGTCTGACCGTCGCGGCACTTTTCTGCTCACGGCTTGTCTTCTGTTGGGGGGATGTGGTTTCTCACCCCTCTACGGAAAGCTGACCCCGAAATCCGACATGTCGGAAGAGTTGGCCCAAGTTTATGTGGACAACATTCCGGGGCGTTATGGCCAGTTGCTGCGTCTGGCTTTGCAGAAGAATCTGGCGGGCGCCGGACCGGAAGATCCTCACAAATACATGCTGAAAGTCTATTCCAGCATGAATGAGGAAGCTGTCGACATCCATGAGGATAACACCTCGGGCCGAACGCGCAGTACGGGTTCGGCGCATTGGGTGCTTATAACAGTGGAGCAGAATCCGCGTATGCTGGCGCAGGGTGATGCGACGACGCTGGATGGTTTCAATACGACTTTCGAGCAGTATTTTGCTCAAACCCTGAATGATGAAACCCTTCAGGCGCGTGTTTCCGATACGCTGGCACAGAGCGTGACACAGCAGCTCGCGATCTGGTTCCGCAGTCATAACATGCCCGAGAAAGCGGCGCCTGATGAACTGCCGCGCTATCTGAACACAGATCGGATGCCTGACGACAACGGGAACGCAGCGACGGATCGAACGGGCGTTGACGGCTTCCCGGCATCTGCCACCGGCCGTCTGTCCCGTAGCACGACCAGCACATCCGCCCAGTAAGTGGTGAAAATCGACGCACGGAATATCGCGCGAACACTGGACGATGCCGGCTCCTGGCGGGCTATCGTGCTTCATGGAGAGGATACCGGCCTCATTCGGGAACGGGCCGCGCAGGCGGTCCGGCGGGTTGCCGGCACGACGGATGATCCGTTTCAGGTGGCGCAGCTTGACCGGGAAACGCAGGATCGTCTTGAAGAAGAGGCCACTGCACTCTCCCTGATTGGGGGGCGGCGTGTCGTCTGGGTAAGGGACGGGCAGGAGAGCCTTGCTCCCCTGTTCAAGCGGGTGCTGGACGCAGACACGGACGCTCTGGTCGTCCTCGAAGCTCCGGGGATTACAGCACGCTCGAAGCTGCGTGCTCTGGCTGAGGCCCACAAACAGGTTGCCTCCATTGCCTGCTACCCCGAAGAGGGGCGCGCTCTTTCCCAGACCGTGACGGAAGCACTTGCTCAGGCGGGCGTCACCATCGATCGCGATGCCCTTATCTGGCTTCTGGGCGTGCTGGGGTCTGACCGCAGCGGGGTGAGGGGGGAAGTTGAAAAACTTCTGTTGTATGCCGGTCCGAATGGTCGTCTTGATCTATCGTCCGTTCAGGACTGCGTTGGCGATGCCGGTGGCAATTCTCTGGAAGATGCAGCGTTTTCGGCTTTGTGCGGAAATCGCATGATGGCCGATCAGGCGCTCGAACGGGCCCTGGCAGATGGGGCAAATCCCGTAGCGGTGGCGCGTACGGTTCTGGGTGTGCTGGTGCGGCTTCAGAAAGTTGCTCAGGCTGTGCAGGACGGGCAGGGGCGGGCCGAAGCCATGAAGTCCCTGAAGCCACCTGTGTTCTTCAAACGCACCGCGGCTTTCGGTCAGGCACTGGATCGCTGGTCTCTCCCGGCGCTGGCACTGGCAGCACGGGAAACACAGGCTTTCGAACTGGCCTGCAAGCAGAGCGCTTCCCCCGATATGGCGCTATGCAGACGCCATATCGCGTCGCTTTGTACAGTTCGAAAAGCCTGATTTAACAAGCTGGTTTGGGGCATGCGCTACGCTTCGCATGTCCCAATACGGCTTAGAAACGCGCCGAAACGTCCAGGTAATAATACCCGCCATTCATGCCGAGCTGCGATGTGCTCATGTAGTACTTGGGTACGCCGAGATAGCGGTTTCCTTCAGGAACGACCGACGGGAACTTGGCGAAGATATTGTTCCCTCCAATCGTGACGCTCCATTTGGGGCTGATATTGTAGGTGACGGAAGCATTCGTCGTCCATTTCGGCACATTCTGGAACTCCAGATAGTGGCTCGTGGAGTAGGCGTAGGGCCCCGTGTAATAGGTGAGCTGGGACGTCGTCTCGCCGTAACGGATCTCATGGACGGAAACCGCCCATTTGTTACGCGCGGAATGCCAGGTCCCGCCGAAGATGATCTTGCTGCGCGGATATGCCGTCGTGATGTAAGCGATGGACTGGGCCGTCAGAAGCGGTGTGCCATTCGAGCTGCTGGCCTGATGACGCAGGCGCGTGCGGTTGAGGTTGATGGCAACGTCCCAGTCCGCATGGCCGTAACGTCCAAAATCGGTCGGATAGGTCGCACTCAGGTCAAGCCCCTGCGTCCGTGTGTTGGCGACATTGGCAAACCAGTGCGTGGCAAGCTGGCTGCCGGTCCAGGCACCAGCTTCCGGTGGGAGTTTGAAATTATCAGCGAGGAGAGCCTTGCGGGCCTGGTCGCCATAGATCGAACCGCCCGGCATGATCCGGTCCCGCAGATCGATCTGATACACATCCACCGTGACATGCAGCTTCTTGATCGGCTCGACGATGATGCCGCCTTCGGCACTCGTGGAGGATTCCGGCTTCAGGGCTGATGCACCATTGGACAGCGCACCGGGGGAGTTCGCCGCGATGATTCCACTGGCAGCGGTCGGCGAGACGGACAGCGCAGAATAATGCTCCTGTGCCAGCGTCGGGGCATGGAAACCGTTGCTGAACGTACCGCGGATCGCAAAGCGCGGGCTGAAATCGTAACGGGTCGAGATCTTGCCGGTCTTGGTGTTACCGACATCCGTATAGTGTTCGACGCGTCCGGCCAGATCGACCTGCCAGTGCTTCATCAGGTTTGTGGAAATGTCGAGATAGCCCGCAGCAACATCACGGGACCATTTTCCGGCATTGGCTGGGTTGGTGCCGGGAAAACCATCCGAACTGGAATTGTTATAGCTGGCCGGCGATCCGGTTCCGATCGCATAGGCTTCATAGCGATAGGACGCACCGCCTGCGACATTAATGGCATATGGCCAGAACGACGTCCGGAACTTGCGGCTCAGATCCACGCTGTTTGTCCACTGCGTGTTGTTATAGGACTGCGCTGCGAACGATGTCGGGGTCTCGCCCGTCGCTGTGTACAGTCCCACATTCGTGGTGCTGTCGGCGTTCAGGGCATCGTAATCGCGTCCGAAAACGGACGATACATCCCAGTGCCAGCCTGCCAGCGTGCCTTTCAGGCCAGCCGTCAGTTCGTAATCGTCTTCTTCCAGAGCCTCGATGGGGGAATAGCCATACGGATAGATCGCCGCATAGCCGGGATATTTGGCGAGCGAAGAGGGCAGGCGGTAGTTCTGATAGGATTCCGCATGACGATGCGCATAGGTCGCACCGACATAGGCCTGGATATCATCGGTGATGTCATAGCCCGCATTGATGGCGACGCTTTCACGCGTCTGTTCGGGCTGTCCCAGAAGCTGGTTGACGTCGGTGTGGGTGCGGTTGTCGTTTCCGGAGCGGAAAGTGTGGTCCTGATGGACGAAATCGCCGCCGATATGAACAAAACCGCGATTGTTCAGGTTCAGGCCGCCATCAATGAACACGCCCTGCTGGAAACCATCGCCTTCGCTCGTGATCCCGGTGTTCGAACGCATGGTCAGACCATGGTTCTGCTTCTTGAGGATGATGTTGACCACACCCGCAATGGCGTCGGACCCATACTGTGCGGACGCACCGTCACGCAGGACTTCGATATGGTCGATCATGGCCATGGGGATCATGTCGATATCGACAGGCGTGGATCCCTGTGCCGGTCCGCCATCGGCGTAGATATTGGCTGTGGTGTGGCGCCGCTTGCCATCGACGAGCACGAGCGTCTCATTGGGGTTGAGGCCACGCAGCGAAATGCTGTCGGTCAGCGCACCCGCATCGAAGCCACCTGTCGGAACGGTCAGGGAAGGCAGTAGCAGCGCCAGGGAGTCACGCAGCGTGGGCTGACCCGTTCCTGTTAACTGGCGGTTCGTTACAATATCGACCGGAGCGATCGAATCCCGCGCCTTTTTGCCAAACTCGCGCGTTCCCGTCACGACGACCGCTTCTGTTCCTCCCGAAACTTCGGTTTCGTGCCGTGGCGTCTGGGCGGCTTTCGCCTTTCTGGCCGCAGACGTTGTCCGCGCCTGTTTATGCGCGCCCGAAACGGAATGAGCCGGAACTGGCTGCGGTGTTGCAGCACGGCTTTCGGCGGTCACAAGGAGGAATGTGGAGCCGAGAAGAGACGTGCCCAGAAGGGTCAGATGACGAAGGGAAAGCTGGGTCAGCACTTTTACCACGCAATAGGTTAGTATTTTATATGAGCCACAAAATTGGTTCGTATTTGCGGAAGGTCAACATAATTTTCCGGTTCCAGAAAAATTCCGATCACATTTTGCAGGGCCTGTGGCGTTCCTTACACGGATCGGGCGTTATGGAAACGGTTTGTTTTGAAAATGAATTTCGGAGAATGCACATGAAACGACGTCATTTCCTGCAGGCAGCGTCGGCAGCCCCGGCATCTCTTGCAGTCACGGCAGCCCTGCCAACCTCTCAGGCACGGGCCGCCGGAAACGAGGATAACGGAACCGGCCCCTATGGCGCGCTTGATGTCGTCGCTGAATTTGACGGCCCCGGTCCCTCCGGGATCGTCGTGCTTCCGAATGGCCGGACCTTTGTAGGTTTTCCGCGCCATGCGGTAGATCATAAGGGCGCAACGCTTGGCGAACTGGTGGACGGAAAGGTCGTGCCATACCCCAACGCCGAGATGAGTCTTCCGGGCAATGCTCCGGCAGAGTGCCTTGTGTCCGTTCACGGCATGACCACGGATCGTGAGGGCCGCCTCTGGGTGATTGATGATGGCAAGCGCGCCGGGCATCCTCTTCAGCCCGGAGCCGCAAAGATCGTCTGTATCGACCCGACGACAAATCGTGTCGCTCACAAAATTATTCTCAAAGCGCCCGCCCTGTTGCCGGACAGTCACATGAACGACCTTCGGGTTTCATTGTCCCACGGCGCTCAGGGGACGGTTTTCGTGACGGATTCGTCTTTCGGAACCAGTCCCGCTCTTGTGGTTGTCGATGTTGCCACCCAGCAGGCACGGCGGCTCCTGACCAAACATCCCGCCATTCTGCCGGAGGCCGGTTTTTTGGCCATCGTGGAGGGAGAACCCCGTCGTTACATTCCCGGACATCCCCAACTGGTCTCTGGTGGCGTAGATGGGATTGCCCTGACGAAAGACGAAAAAACTCTCTATTTCGCGCCGTTAACCAGCCGTCGGCTCTACAGCCTGCCTGTGGACCTGCTGGCAGATCCGACATCGGACGATACGGTTCTGGCGCCTGCCATCCGCGACGAAGGCGAAAAAGGGGTGGCGGACGGACTGGCGCTGGATGACCATGACCGGCTTTACACGACGAATTATGAGCATGACTGCATCCTGAGGCGCGATCAGGATGGATCTTTCAAAATGATGCTCCGTGATCCACGCGCCCTGTCACCGGACGGCATTTTCGCAACGGCGGATCATGTTTATTGCACGTTCGGGCAGTGGAACCGTCTGGCATCGTTCAATGACGGTAAGGACCGCAGGGTCACACCCTATCTGCTGATCCGCTTTCCGATCGAACAGCCGCAGCCTTATGATGCGGTACCAAATGGTCAGAAAACCTGAACCCAGACGCAAAACGCCCCGGTGGACAGTTCCACCGGGGCGTCTGAAGGCCTGTCTGTCTGAACCGGATGTCAGGCCGTCGTGGACGGTGCCTGACCTTCGGGTGTGTGTTTGTCGACAGCAGCCGGGAGAAGCTGTGCCAGCGCAGGCAGGATCGTTCCGGCAGGCAGGCCCGTCTTGGCGACGATCGTCTGGATCTGCTGGTCCGTCAGCAGGCTGCGCAGTTCGTCAGTGGTGATGGGCAGGTTCTCGCCATTGCCGATCCAGGAATGGATCTTGTCGGTCAGACCGGCGCTCTGGGCCTGGCTGATGAGCATGTTGAGGCCATCGCCTTTGAGGAATTCGCCGATGCTGCCGCCGAACTTTTCGCCAAGCTGGCCGCCGATCGCGCCCACAGCCTGGTTCATGAGGTTTCCGAGAAAGCCGCTCATCCGTATTATTCCGTTCTTTCAGACGCGGCGTTTCGGGCCGCAGTTGTGTTACGAAGTCCGCTTGCCGCTGAGTTCCTGAGGAACTTCGACGTCGATTTCGAGCATGGAGCAGCCGCTGCCACGATCAACCTTGATCTGGACCTTGTCCTGATCAACGGCGACATGGCGCGCGATGACTTCCATGATTTCCTTGTGAAGCTGGCGGATCAGATCGGACTCACCGCTCTCACCGCCTGCGCTGCGTTCATGGGCGAGCAGGATCTGAAGCCGATCCTTGGCGACGCTGCTGGACTGCTGGCGGCGCGCGAAGATGTTTGCGAGAAAACTCATGAACTCATGCGTCCCTCTTGAAAAGCCAGTCAAGGAAACCGCGCTTTTCGACGGGTACCGAGACTTCGAGCTTCTCGCCGCTCAGGCGACGGGCTGCTTCGAAATAAGCGCGGGCAGGAAGGCTCGTAGGCGCAGCCAGAGTGACAGGCGCACCGACATTGGAGGACTTCAGCACATCCTCGCTCTCTGGGACGATGCCGAGCAGAGGAATGGAAAGGATTTCGAGGACGTCCTCGACGCTCAGCATTTCTTTTCGTGCCGCACGAGCCGGGTCGTAGCGGGTCAGAAGCAGATGCTTGTCGACCTTCTCGCCCTGTTCGGCCTTCTTGGTCTTGCTGTCGAGCAGGCCAATGATCCGGTCGGAGTCACGCACCGAGCTGACCTCGGGATTGGTGACGATCACGGCCATATCGGCATGATACATGGCAAGCTGAGCGCCACGTTCGATGCCAGCCGGACTGTCGCAGATCACCCAGTCGAACTTCTCGCGAAGCTCATCCATCACGCGGGCGACGCCCTCGGAGGTCAGGGCGTCCTTGTCCCGGGTCTGGGAGGCCGGAAGGATCGACAGGGTTTCGCAGCGCTTGTCGCGGATCAGCGCCTGCGACAGACGGGCATCGCCCTGCACGACATTGATGAGATCGAAAACCACCCGGCGTTCGGCGCCCATGACCAGGTCGAGGTTCCGAAGCCCGACATCGAAATCAACCACCACCACATTCTGTCCGCTCTGAGCGAGAGCGGCGCCGAGCGCGGCGGTCGATGTCGTCTTGCCGACGCCACCCTTGCCGGAAGTGACAACCAGAACCTTGGACATGAATACTCCAGAAAAACGTCTCTTCAGTCTACGCCTGTCTGTAACAGGCCAGCGCAGACCGATATCTTATTCTATGAATGTTTTATGCGTCGCGGCAACCTGCGAATAGGGGTGCTTTCATGGCAGCCCGCATCACGTTATCGCCCGGATCACACGGGCAGCGGTAGAACACGGACACGGTCTTCATCCAGAGCGGCCTGCGCGGCCTGCCCCAGAAGGGCGGGGTCGATGTCTTCCGTCACGGCATAATAGCCATCGAGCGCCAGAAGTTCGGCCTGCATGCGGCTGGCGAAAATACGGCTCTGGGACTGCCCGCCCACGCCCGCAATCGCTCGCCCACGCAAGGTTCCGTAAACGTGGATTGAACCCGCAGCCACGATTTCAGCACCAGAAGACACCGATCCGAGGATGATCACGTCGCCCTGCATATGCTGAATGCTCTGGCCCGACCGCACGGTCTGATCGATAATGAGCGTCCCGCCGCCCGAAACCGGCCCAGCGGCGCTGGTGGACGGGTCTTCCGGAATTTCGACTTCCCCGGCAGGGCGGCCGCCATCCAGCATTTCCGGCCAGTCCCAGTGCGCGACTGCCGGCCAGTGACGGCTTCCTCCTTCAAGGCCGATGATCCGGACGCCTCGGCCCCGGATGTCGTCCAGCAGCGTCGCAAGGCCCGGCGTGTTTTCATCAAGAAGGCCCAGATCCAGAATGATCGGTTTTCCGGTGAAAAGTCCGCCGGACCGGGCGACCTGATAGTCCAGACCGTCCAGCCAGAGAGGGAGGGGCGCCTCGGGCGACAGAACAAGCGCAAGGAAGGAACGGCCACGGGCACGGATGCGCATGGGGGCGGTTGAGGAGGGTACGGAAACGGGATCGGGCATCGTGAAAATCGTCGGACCTGTGTCGGGTAGTCGGTGAGGCTCTTGTGAGCGGGTATCGGCTGACTTAGAAAGTGGCAATGCGTATCCTGCATCACCTTCCACTTTCTCCGCAATGCCGTCTCGTGAGGCTTGCCCTCACCGAAAAGCGACTCCCGTTCGAACCCGTCATCGAGCGGGTGTGGGAGCAGCGTGAAGAATTTCTGCATCTCAATCCCGCGGGCGAAGTGCCTGTGCTGGTTGAGGAAAATGGTCTGGCCGTGCCTGGCGGACGTGTCATCTGCGAATATCTGGAAGACGCCTATCCTGATACGCCGCTTCTGGGGCGCACATTTGCCGACCGTGTCGAAACCCGGCGGCTCGTGGACTGGTTCGACACCCGCTTCGCCCAGGAAGTCACCCGGAACCTTCTGGGCGAGAAGGTGGATAAGCGCCAGTTCGGGCGTGGCCATCCGGACGGTAATGCGCTGCGGGCCGGTTATGCGAACATGCGTTTTCATCTCGATTATATCGGCTGGCTGGCGGAAACGCGCTCCTGGCTGGCGGGGCCTGCGCTGTCACTGGCGGATTTCGCGGCTGCGGCCCATCTGTCGGCGCTCGATTTCATCGGGGACGTGAACTGGTCCAAGGCACCTGCCGCGAAGGACTGGTATGCCCGGGTGAAATCCCGCCCCTGTTTCCGGGGCCTGCTGTCTGACAAGGTCAGTGGCATCACGCCGCCCGCGCATTACGCCAATCTGGATTTCTGAGAGCCGCTATGATGAATCCCGATGTGATTGTGCTCGGAGCCGGTGCAGCGGGGCTGATCGCGGCGGCTGTGGCCGGACAGAACGGTGCGCGGGTTCTGATTCTGGATCACGGACCGGAACCGGGGCGCAAGATCCTGATTTCGGGCGGCGGACGATGCAATTTCACGCATCTTGAAACCGGCCCCAACTGTTTCATCTCCCAAAACCGCCATTTCGCCCGCTCTGCGCTGGCGCGTTATACACCGCAGGATTTCCTCAAACTCGTGAACCGCTATGGCATTGCCTGGCACGAGAAGGCGCGTGGGCAGCTTTTCTGCGATGGTTCGGCCGGGCAGATCGTGGACATGCTGGTTTCTGAATGCCGGACCGCAGGCTGCGAATTTCGGATGCAGACCCGGATTCTGGACGTGCGCCGGGCAGAACACGGATTTATCGTCGTCACGGATGGCGGCGAGATCCGCACGGGTTCAGTGATCCTTGCGACGGGTGGGCTGTCCATTCCCAAGCTCGGGGCGTCCGACCTGTCGTTGCGGCTGGCGCGGAAATTCGGACTGCGCGTGGTGCCGACGGCCCCGGCACTCGTGCCGCTGGTTCTGGCGGATGCTGATCCCGAGCTTGCAGGCGTTTCGCTGCCGATCGTGGCGCGGGTGGGTAAGAAGGGGCTGCGATTCGAGGACGGGATGGTCTTCACGCATCGCGGCGTATCAGGCCCGGCGATTTTGCAGATTTCGTCCTATCTGGAAAACGGCGATGCGGCGCAGATTGACCTGCTCCCGGGGCAGAATGCGCTGAACGTGTTGCTGAAGGTTAAAAAAGACCGTCCGAAAGCCCTCCCGCCTAGTCTACTGGAAGCTCTGCCCCAACGGCTGGCACGTGCTTTGGCAGCAGGGATGGGCGATACGATGCTGGCGAACCAGCCGGACCGCGCAATCAAAGCACTGGCCGAGCGGATTTCGAACTGGCAACTCCGCCCCGCCGGGACAGAAGGCTATGCCAAGGCGGAAGTCATGCGCGGCGGGATCGACACGCGGGATCTGTCGTCCCAGACGCTGGAAGCCCGGGGAGTTTCCGGTCTTTACGCGATCGGAGAAGCAGTGGACGTCACAGGCTGGCTTGGCGGACACAACTTCCAATGGGCCTGGGCGAGCGGTGTTGCAGCAGGGCAGGCGGCAGCCGCCGGGCCTCGCTGAGGGCGCATTGCCACAGGATTGCCATGCTGGCGTTCGATCAGGCGGAAACCGATGACGTGGCGATCCGTTTGCGCTTCTCTAAGGACCGGTTTTCACCCTAGCCGATGTAAGGACACATTTATTATGTCTCGTTCCGTTTTCCGTCATGTTCTGCGTACTGCGGCAGGTCTGTCTTTTCTGGGGCTGGGGGCGTGTGTCGGGACGGCGGCACCGGGGCCGATTGCGCCGGGAACGCCCATCGCCGGATATGGCTACACCTGTAAGGCCGGGATCTATACCTGCAAGATGCCGATGCAGGTTCCGCTTGGTGCTCCGTGTTCCTGCCCGGGTCTGGGGGCAGCGTCTTACGGAAATATCCATCAGCCGTAAGCGCGGCATTGGCCGGTTTGCGTTGAACGGCTAGGACTGCGCCATGCAGGAGAATATTTCCGGAATGGCGCAGTTTTTCCCCTGGATCCTGGCGACGGTCGCGCTGGCGGTTGCTTTGCTGGCGATCCTGCGGAGCGGGAATGGCAGCGGACGGTTCGAGCGACTTCTTGAGCGTGAGGCGCAGGAGCGCTCGCAGGACGTCGAATATCATCGGGCCCATCTGTCGGAAGTCGAACGCGTTCTGTCGGGGCGGCTGGATCAGTTCCGGCTGGAAACCAGCGAGCGGCTGAGTCTGCTGGCGCGTAATCTGGGGCAGGATCAGGCAGAAGGTCGTCTTTTGCTGTCGGATGCGCTGCGTGAAATGGCGCAGAGCCAGAACGAACAGATCGAGCGGATCCGGGCGACCGTGAATGAACAGCTTCACGGTGCTGTGGAAAAGCAGATGCAGACCAGCTTCCAGCGCGTGGTGGAGCAGTTCAGCGCCATGCAGAAAGCGTTGGGCGAGGTCACGAGTGTGACGGCGCAGATCGGCGATCTGAAGCGGCTGTTCTCCAATGTGAAAACGCGTGGTGGCTGGGGGGAGGCGCAGTGCAGGTCCATTCTGGACGATATTCTCCCCGAAGGCAGCTACGATACGAATTTCCGGCTGGGAATGGCGGGCGAGAATGTCGAATTCGCAGTTAAGATGCCGGTGCGCGGCACGGAAACGCCGCCACGGCTGGCGATTGACAGCAAATTCCCAACCGAAGCCTATGAAAGACTGTTGAACGCCTCGGATGCCGGGGATGCGCTGGCGGAACGTCAGGCGCGGCGCGAACTGGAAAACGTGATCCGGTTTGAGGCAAAGAAAATCGCGTCTAAATATATCCTTCCGCCTGTGACGGTGGAATTTGCCGTGTTGTATCTGCCGACCGACGGGCTTTATGCCGAAATTGCCCGCATGCCCGGTGTCATTGACGAAATCGGGCGGCTGCATCGCGTGATGGTGATGGGGCCGTCGCTGCTGCCGGCGATGCTCCGGACGGTGCATCTGGGATATGTCACGCTCACGCTTGAAGAACGGACAGAGGCGATTGCCGGGCTTCTGGGGGCGACGCGGCAGGAAATGCTGCGGATGGATCAGGTGTTGGAAAAGCTGCATCGTAATGCCGGAACGATGGGCAATACGATCGAAGAAGCCCGTCGGCGGACACGTGTGCTCGGGAGGCGGCTGCGGGCGCTGGACGGAACGACCGACGAGATGGAAGAGGCTCTGGAAGATCCGTCCTCCCCCTGAGATCCTGCCTTTAAGACCGATTTTAATTGGATGACATCGGGGGCTGCCCCATGTGAAGATCATGACCATGACGTCTGCACATGATTCCGGGGCGCCTGAGCGCCTTTCCGAACCTTCTCCCCGGCTTCTGCTGATCGAAGACGATGACAGCATTGCGGCCGAGGTCGTGGAGGAACTCACGACGCGCGGCTATGATGTCACGCGGGCCGCGACGGGTGTCGAGGGGCTGGATCAGGCTTGTACCGGACAGTTCGATCTGATGATCGTGGACCGGATGCTTCCGGAACTGGACGGGCTGACGGTGATTGAGAGTGTGCGGGCGCAGCGCATTACCATTCCGGTCCTGGTGCTTTCGGCGCTTTCCGCTGTGGACGACCGTGTTAGCGGCCTCAAGGCGGGGGGCGATGACTATCTGACCAAGCCCTTCGCGATGGAAGAGCTGGCTGCGCGTCTGGAGGCTTTGCTGAGGCGTCCGACGGACAGCCGTGTGACGGTGCTTCGCGTTGGTCCGCTTGAAATGGATCTGATCGAGCGTCGGGTGTTCCGGAACGGACAGGAAATCGAACTGCTTCCGCGGGAATTCCGCCTTCTGGAATACATGATGCGTCGCCCGGACACGGTGCTGACGCGGACGATGCTACTGGAAGACGTATGGAATTACCGCTTCGTTCCGCAGACAAATCTGGTGGACGTCCATATCGGAAAGCTGCGTCGCAAGATTGATCTGCCTGGCGAGCCGCCGCTCATTCACAGTATTCGCGGTGCCGGGTTCAGTCTGCGTGTCACGGGCTGAACTGCGCTTTTCCGAACTGTTCCGGGCTGATCTTTTCCGTACCGCGACCTTCCGCCTGACGCTGGCTTTTGTCGTGGCCATCATCGCCGCAATGGCATTGCAGTTCGGGCTCGTCTACGAGCAGATGAATGGATACGAGCAACAGCGCTCGACAGATCTGCTGCAGCGTGAAGCGGACCAACTTATTCAGGAAAGCCCTGCCCAGCTTGAATACGAGGTGCGGGAGCGCAGCAAGACGGACCTGCGTGTGATCCTCAATGGGGCTGCGCTCTTTGATATGAACCGCAACCGGATTGCGGGCGATATCAAGAAATGGCCTGTCGGTCTGGAAGTTTCTCCCAGAACCCAGCGTCTTTGGGACGCGCCGCCTGGCGATACGCCCTATGAAATGCGCTATCTGGCCGTCGAGGTAGAGGGGGTGCAGGGAAACCGGGACCGTATTCTTGTTCTGGCGCGCTCTCTGCATATGGCCAACGAACTGCGCTACATCACCAAGCGTGCGGCGTTGATGTCCGTGGTGCCAATCGTTGTGTTCGCCCTGATGGCAGGAATTTTCCTGAGTCATCGGGCGCTGGGTCGCGTCAAGGATATGCATGAGGCGATCGACCGCATCATGGATGGAGACCTGCACGAACGTCTGCCGACCGGGCGCGAACGCGACGACATTGAGCGATTGGCCGTGTCGGTCAACCGGATGCAGGACCGTCTGGAGCATCTGCTCGACGAGATCCGGGACGTGGGCAACGACATTGCCCATGATCTGAGAACACCTCTGGCGCGGGTGAAGGCCCGGCTGGAGCGGGTGTCGTCCGTTACCAACGACCCCGCAGCGCTTCAGGGGGCGATCGAGCGTGCCACGCTGGATCTGGAGCAATGCTTCTCCGTGATTACGGCTCTTCTTCGGATCGGCGAGATTGAGAATGGCCGCCGCCGCGCCGGGTTTGCGATGCTCGATCTGCGAGAACTGCTGGCCGGGGTGGTGGATCTGTACGAACCGATCGCCGAGACGGAAGGTATTCTGCTGGAGGTTGTAGACTCGGAGAAAGCGGTCCCGCTGTTCGGGGATATGGACCTGCTGAACGAGGTTCTGGCCAATCTTGTGGACAATGCGATCAAATTCACGCCCGCTCCCGGAACGGTCCGGCTGAGTGCGGGGCAGGGAGCAGACGGATCAAGCTGGCTGCGTGTCAGTGATACGGGAATCGGCATTGCCGAAGATGAGCGCCAGGCCGTCATGGGGCGTTTTTATCGCTCGGATAAAAGTCGCCATGTTCCGGGAAGTGGTTTGGGGCTGAGTCTTGTTTCGGCGATCCTGCGCTTGCATGGAGCATCGGTGGAGATCGTGTCTGCGAGGCCCGGTCACACGCTGCCTGGAGCGGTTTTTACCATTCATTTCGCGCCTGCGACGCCTGTCTGAAAAGACACGTAATATTGCGCAACATGTTAATATTTGCCGTGTGTCTTGATATTTAAACAGAATTTTCCTTGTCGTCTGAGTCTCGATGGATATGACTCGGATCAATTTGCAAGGGGACGCCCGTTGAGAATGACCGGACCAAGAAGAGCCCCAAGGGGGTGTCTGATCGCATGAATGCTATTGTCGTTACCGCGCTGAAGCGGCCTTATACTTTCGTTGTCCTGTCGATCATGATCCTGATCTTCGGGGTTCGGGCTATCGTTTCGACGCCGACGGACGTGTTTCCTTCGATCAAGATCCCGATCGTGGCTGTCATCTGGTCCTATACGGGCCTGATGCCCGAGGACATGTCCGGGCGTATCGTCTATTATTACGAGCGCTCCTTAACGGCGACCGTCAGCAATATCGAACATATCGAAAGCTCGTCCTATTATGGACGTGGCATCGTGAAGGTCTTCTTCCAGCCGGGAACCAATACGGCGGTTGCGCAGACGCAGATCACGTCGGTATCCCAGACGGTCATCAAACAGTTGCCGAATGGTTCGACCCCACCGCTGATTCTGGCAATGGATGCGTCGTCCGTTCCGGTTCTGACGTTGCAGGTCAACAATCCGACCATGTCCGGGTCGGAAATCTACAACATGGCGTCCAACCTGATCCGACCGGAACTGATTTCGGTTCCGGGAGCGGCGATCCCCAATCCCTATGGCGGTCTTGCCCCGGACATCATGGTGGATATCGACCCGATCAAGCTGCTGGCGCATCGCTTGTCCCCGGAAGACGTGGCGACGGCGCTGAATCTGCAGAATATCGTTCTTCCGGCAGGCGATCAGCGGATTGGTCAGCTCGACTGGATGGTGAAAACGAACTCGACGCCCCTTGATCTGGAGGTCTTTAACAAGATGCCGATCAAGCAGGTCGGCAATTCCGTGATCTATCTGCGCGACGTTGCGTGGGTGCATCGGGGAGGGCCGCCGCAGATCAATGCGGTCCTTGTGAAAGGCCAGCAGGCGGTGCTGATCGTCGTTCTCAAGAGCGGTGACGCCTCCACGCTTTCCGTTGTGAGCGGCATCAAGAAACTCCTGCCACAGGTCGAGGCAACGCTGCCGGCCGGAACGACGGTGAATGTCCTGACCGATGCTTCGAGCTTCGTGAAGGAATCGGTTGTGGACGTGGTGCGTGAGATGATCACGGCCGCAATCCTGACCAGCCTGACGGTTTTGCTGTTTCTCGGCTCGTGGCGCTCAACCATCATCGTGGCGACGTCCATTCCGCTGGCAATGCTGTGTTCGATCATCGGGCTGAGCATAGCGGGGCAGTCCATCAATGTTATGACGCTGGGCGGTCTGGCTCTGGCGGTTGGTATTCTCGTCGATGACGCGACAGTCATGATCGAAAACATCGATGCGCATCTCGAAACCGGGAAAGATCTCGAGGACGCCATCATTGATGCCGCCAACCAGATCGTCATCCCGACTTTCGTATCCACGACCTGTATCTGCATCGTGTGGCTGCCGCTGTTCGAACTGACCGGAATTTCAGGCTGGCTGTTCATGCCGATGGCTGAAGCCATCATTTTTGCCATGATCGCCTCTTTCATCCTGTCTCGAACGCTGGTGCCAACCATGGCGAACTGGATGCTGGCGGCTCAGGTGCGGATGCATCGTGACCCCGAGTGGCACAACCGTAAGCCCGGCTTTTTCGGGCGGTTCCAGCGGGGATTTGAGGCGCGGTTCACGAGTTTCCGCGAGCATTACAAGGTCATTCTTGAAAACCTGATTGCGATCCGGGGACGCTTCGTCCTGCTGTTCCTGCTGGCGGCCGTGTCGTCCATGGCGCTGATTCTCTTCATCGGTCAGGACTTCTTCCCTGAGATCAAGTCCGGAACGATGCAGATGCACATGCGTGCGCCGGTCGGTACCCGGCTTGAAGAAACGGGTAAGATCGCAGGGCTGGCTGAGCGTCGCATCCGGAGTCTGTTGCCGGGGCAGGTGGTCAATGTCGTCAATAACTGTGGCCTGCCGTTCAGTCAGTTGAATCAGGCCATGATTCCGTCTCCGACCGTGGGATCACAGGACTGCGACATCACCATCCAGCTTCGCAATTCCGAAAGCCCGATCCCCGAATACCGCCGTAAGCTTCGTAAAGGTCTGACGAACGATTTCCCAGGCACGGTGTTCACGTTCCAGCCGGGCGACCTGACGGCCAAGATACTGAATTTCGGTCTGCCATCTCCGATTGACGTGCAGATCGTGGGTCGTGATCTGAGCGGGAACTTCAAGTTCGCGACACAGATTGCCCAGAAACTGCGCCATATTCCGGGCATTGCCGATGTTTCCATTCAGGAGCCGATGACGCAGCCGACGATTCTGGTGAACAACCGCCGCAGCTTTGCACTGGGGACGGGCATTACCGAGCGGGACGTGGCGCTGAACGCTCTTGTGACGCTCTCCGGTAGTGGACAGGTTGGCCAGACCTATTATCTGAACGCGCAGGGAACATCGCAGCTCATCGATGTGCAGACGCCGGCAAACTATCTCCAGACCATGAACGATCTGGAAATCCTCCCGATCGACAAGGGAGACGGCAACCCGACCAACCAGACGCCGCAGCTTCTGGGAGGGCTGAGTGCTCTGGTCCAGACCGGGACGCCTTCAGAGGTCGCGCATTACAACATCATGCCCGTGTTCGACATCTATGCCGCGCCGGAGGACATGGATCTGGGCACGGTTTCAAGAGCCGTGAACCGGGTCGTGGATGAAGAGCGCAAGCTCCTGCCGCATGGCTCAACCATGGTGGTTCGTGGACAGGCCGTGACGATGAACGATGCGTATGTCCAGCTTGTGGGGGGGCTCGCCCTGTCGATCGTGCTGGTTTACCTGATCATTGTTGTGAATTTTCAGTCCTGGCTTGATCCGTTCGTCATCATCTCTGCGCTCCCCGGCGCTCTGGGTGGCATTGCGTGGAGCCTCTTCCTGACACACACACCGATGTCGGTTCCGGCATTGACGGGAGCGATCATGTGCATGGGAACGGCCACGGCCAATGCCATTCTCGTGGTGGCCTTTGCCCGTGAGCGGATGGAAGAGCACGGCGATGCTGTTCTTGCTGCTCTTGAGGCGGGATATGAGCGTATCCGGCCTGTCCTGATGACGGCGATGGCCATGATCATCGGTATGATCCCGATGTCTATCAGCAATTCCGACAATGCCCCGCTGGGCAAGGCAGTGATTGGTGGCCTGCTGGTCGCGACCGTTGCCACCCTGCTTTTTGTTCCCTGTGTTTTTGCCCTTATGCACTACAAGCGGCCTGCTGGGCCTGAAGGAGACCGCGCGTGAGCCATTCTACGGATCAGGGGCACGTGCCTCCGACAAACCATCCGGTCCGCACGGGTTCAGGCGCGCGCGGCAAACTCATTCTGCTGGTGGTGATCCTGCTGGCGATTGCTCTGGCGGCCTGGGGGATCGTGCAGCGGGGAACGCATTATCATGCCCTGCGCGGCGCGACCGAAGAGGCGGCCATCCCGCCCGTTACGCTGATTACGCCGCAGCCGGGACCGAAGACGCGGCAGGTCGATCTGCCAGCCAATCTTGCCGCATGGTACGAGGCGCCGATCTACGCGCAGGTCTCGGGCTATGTGAAGATGTGGTACAAGGACTATGGCGCGCATGTGAAGCGCGGGGACGTTCTGGCGGAAATCAGCACACCCAGCATCGATGCCCAGTTCGAGGCGGCCAAGGCGCATTACAACGTCATTCTGGCGCGCTATAATCTTGCCGTCATCACCACACAGCGCTGGACGGCGCTGAAAGGCACGCAGGCTGTATCGCGTCAGGAAGTGGACGTGCAGGCCGCCAATGCTGCTGCCCAGAAAGCCGAGCTTGAAGCCGCACGTCATGACGTGGACCGTTTTCAGGCACTTGAGGATTTCAAAAAGATCGTCGCACCCTTTGACGGCATCGTTACGTCCCGTCTGGTGAATGTGGGCGATTATGTGAATGCGGGCGGTGGTAACGTCAATTCCCGCGGTGCGGCATCCGAACTGTTCTCGGTCGCCGACGTGCACCGGATGCGTGTGTTCGTATCTGTGCCGCAGGATTTTGCGAGTGTGATTTCGCCGAAGATCGAAGCTGAACTGACGGTGCCGCAGTATCCGGGCAGCCGTTTTAAGGCGACGTTCCTCGCAACCGCCAATGCCTTCAATGCCGCGACCCGCACAGTGACGACCGAGCTGACGCTGGATAACGATGATAATTTGCTGTGGCCGAATTCCTATGCGACAGCGCATATCTCGGCTCCCGGAAACCCGAATATCCTGATTCTGCCGGAAGGCTCGATCATCTATCGGGCTGAAGGTACGCAGGTGGCAAAAGTCATCAACAACCATGCGCATCTGGTGAACGTCACCGTGGGCATCAATTTCGGGACGACAGTTCAGGTGCTCAGCGGTATTACAAAAGACGACCGCGTGGTTGCCAACCCTACGGCTGATCTGCTGGAAGGGGACGAAGTCAGGATCGTCCCGACCACACCGGGATACAACACGCCAAGCAAGGCGGTGCAGGATGCGGATCAGCAGCCTGTCCGCCAGCATGACGCAAACCCCGAAGAGGCCGGATCGCGCTGATGAAACCGGAAAGTTCCCAGTCATCCCCCATCCAGACGAACGTGACAGGCCGTAATCGTTCGATCTGGCGGATCACGACAGCGCTGGCCGGCGTTCTGTCGATCGGGCTTGCGTCCTGTGATCTGTCCCCCGACTATCATCCCCAGAAATTCCTTTATCCTGAAGGATGGGAAGGGAAGGGGCTGATGGTCAACGCGCAGCCTGCGGATGGTGTCGTCCGGAGTGACTGGTGGACCATGTTCAACGATCCCATTCTCAATGGGCTTGAACAGCGTATGCTGGCCGTCAACCCAGACCTGCAGGCGGAGGCAGAGGCGTTCACGCAGGCCCGCGATGTTGCTCGTGAGACGGAAAGTCGCCTGTACCCGCAGATGGCTGGCTCCGCGCATATGAGTGACAACAAAGGCTCGATCGGGAGGCTGTACCACAATCCGGCTCGCAGCAGCAGCCTCGTCTATGAGTCCAATCAGGCTTATAGCGGCGCTGCGACGTGGGAGCCGGATTTTTGGAATTCCATTCGCAACACGACGCGGATGCAGAAAAACCTCGCTCAGGCTTCAGCCGGACAATATGCGCTGGCACGACTGAGTCTCGAAGCAGAACTGGCATCAGATTATGTCGCCCTGCGCGGCCTTGATGCCCAGAACGCGGTCTATGATGACTCCATCCGCTACTTCCGTGCGGCCGTCGAAATCACGGAACTGCGTCAGGCCGGATCGATCGGCGCGGGTCTGGACGTTTCGCGTGCCAAAACCCAGCTCTATTCGGCGCAGGCCGCAAAAAGCAATCTGATTGCCCGACGCAATGTCATGGAACACGCAATCGCCGTTCTGTTGAACACGGCCCCGGCAGGATTTCACATCGCGCCCGTCAAGGATGTGAAGATGCATTTCGGGGCTGTGAAGATCAACGCCGGGCTGCCCGCATCCCTGCTGGAACGTCGTCCAGACATCGCGATCGCCGAACGCCAGATGGCGGCGTCCGCCCGGGCGATCGGTGTGTCTCGTGCGGCATTCTATCCGCACATCACCTTCAGCGCAGAGGGCGGATTCGAGGATGGTGGCTTTGATCTGGCCAGCATCTCACGCGCCTTTTGGAGGATTGCCGTGCAGGCGGTCGAACCGGCCTTTACCGGTGGCCTGAGGCGTGCGGCATTGCAGCGGTCCTGGTCGCAGTACCGCGGGATGGTGGACAATTACCGTTCCGTCGTTCTGGCTGCGTTCCAAGACGTCGAGGACGGTCTGACGCAGACCCGGCAGTTCAAGACCGCTCAGGACCAGCAGCAGAAAGCCGTGGAAGCTGCGTTGCGGACGCAGAACATGACAATGGCGCTCTATACAGGCGGGCTGTCCAATTATCTCGATGCACTTGTGGCGCAGCAGGATGCGCTTCAGGCGCGTCTGGCGGAAGTCGAGGTGCAGACGGCGCAGGTGCAGTCTTCCGTGCGTCTGGTGCGGGCTCTGGGCGGTGGCTGGAGTGCCAGCGATCTGCCGGGTATCAAACAGATCGATCCGTTCGGTCCACTTCAGTATAAGGATCTGCGGACTCCGAAGCCGGTCAGCGGCATCGACAACCATGCGTCTCCTCTGGACAATGATCTGCGGGGTGATCAGTCGTCGGTCAGTCTTTCACAAGGCTTGACGGGACAGCCCTAACTGGTCTAGGGGTCCGCCTCACTTCGAACGCGGGAGGAGACGGCATGGCCGACTCCGTTGAACCGCGGTTCGGGAACGACAAACAGGGGAGTCCCGGATATGGCCAAAAAAATCGTTGGCTACATCAAGCTTCAGATCCCGGCTGGTAAAGCCAATCCTTCTCCGCCGGTTGGTCCGGCTCTGGGTCAGCGCGGCCTGAACATCATGCAGTTCTGCAAGGAGTTCAACGCCAAGACCCAGCAGCTCGAGCCCGGCATGCCGATCCCGGTGGTTATCACCGCCTATGCGGATCGCACGTTCTCCTTCGTGACGAAGACGCCGCCGAACACGTACTTCCTCCTGAAGGCCGCCAAGATTTCCAAGGGCAGCCAGACGGTCGGCAAGTCTGCTGCAGTGGGTTCCGTGACGACAACTCAGCTCCGCGAAATCGCAGCAGAGAAGTTCAAGGACATGAATGCCAACGACATTGATGGCGCCGTGCGCATGCTCGCCGGTTCCGCCAAGTCGATGGGCCTGAACGTGGTGGAGGGCTGATCCCATGGCCAAGAACAAGCGTCTGAACGCCGCGCAGGCAACTGTCGAGCGTAACAAGCCGTACGGTCTGACCGAGGCTGTGGCTCTGGTGAAGAGCAATGCCAAGGCAAAGTTCGACGAGACGATCGAAATCTCGCTGAACCTCGGCATCGACCCGCGTCACGCCGACCAGATGGTCCGTGGTCTGATCTCCCTGCCAAACGGCACGGGCAAGACCCTGCGCGTTGGCGTGTTCGCCCGAGGCCCGAAGGCTGAAGAAGCCCTCGCCGCTGGTGCGGAAGTCGTTGGTGCGGAAGATCTGGCTGAAAAGATCCAGGCTGGCGAAATCAACTTCGACCGCTACATCGCAACGCCGGACATGATGGCTCTCGTGGGTCGTCTGGGTAAGATCCTTGGACCGCGTGGGCTGATGCCGAACCCGCGTCTCGGCACGGTGACCATGGACGTCAAGGGTGCCATCACGGCAGCCAAGTCCGGTCAGGTTGAATACCGCGCCGAGAAGGCCGGTATCATCCATGCAGGTGTTGGCAAGGCGTCTTTCGACGAAGCCAAGCTGGTTGAGAACATCAACGCTCTGGTCGATGCCGTTCAGAAGGCTCGTCCGACGGGTGCCAAGGGCACATATCTGAAGAAGGCAGCTCTGTCTTCCACGATGGGTCCGGGCGTTCGCGTTGACGTTTCGAGCTTCGAAGCCTGATTGACAGGAGGTCTTCCTTCTGGGAAAGACCTCCACGAAATGACGTCACGCTTTCGGGTGTGATGGCTGGGGGGCGGCCTGTTCGCGGGTCGTTTCCAAACCTGTCCAAGACCGCACGTGGGCCTTCTGGTCCTTAAGGATTTTTCGAAATCGCGGGCGTCAGACGGGGCGACAGTATTTCAGTGGCTCTGCTGCGATGTGCTGGGTTCGCTCACTTCTGTGGACAGGCGAGCGGAGAAGGTTCGAAAGAGCCAACTCCATGGGTAACCTGGTCCGGCGCAAGTCGGACTGACGAGGAGACAGGTTTTGGACCGTACGGAAAAACGGGCCTTTGTTGAGTTCCTCGCCGATGTGTTTGGCAGCACGTCCATGGTTGTCGTCACCCAGAACAAGGGTCTGACGGTTGCCGATGTGACGGAACTGCGTCGACGCATTCGTGCGGCAGGAGCGACATACAAGGTTGCGAAGAACCGGCTGGCCAGCCGCGCTCTGGATGGGACCCAATTCGACGGCATCGCGCCGCTGCTCAAGGGACCGACCGCGCTTGCGTGGTCCGAGGACCCGGCATCGGTGGCGAAGGTGATCGTCGAGTTCGCCAAGACGAATGACAAACTGGTGGTGCTTGGTGGCGCCCTGGGTTCCCAGACGCTTGGCGTCGACGGAGTCAAGGCCCTCGCCGAGCTGCCGTCTCTGGACGAGCTGCGTGCGAAGCTGGTGGGTATGATCAATACCCCCGCAACGCGTATCGCAGGCGTTGTCCAGGCGCCGGCTGGCCAGCTTGCTCGTGTTCTTGGTGCCTATGCCAAGGCCGGCGAAGCAGAAGCCGCCTGAGAATGATGGTCTGCGCTGCGGCGTAGGCCTGAACCTGATCAACAGTACATCTATTTAGGATAAGACCATGGCCGATCTGGCAAAGATTGTTGAAGAGCTGTCCGCTCTGACCGTTCTGGAAGCTGCAGAACTCTCCAAGATGCTCGAAGAGAAGTGGGGCGTTTCCGCTGCTGCTCCGGTTGCAGTTGCTGCTGCTGGCGGCGCTGCTGCTGCACCTGCTGAAGAGCAGACCGAATTCACGGTTGTCCTGGCTGACGCCGGCGACAAGAAGATCAACGTGATTAAGGAAGTCCGTGGCATCACGGGCCTCGGTCTGAAGGAAGCCAAGGACCTGGTCGAAGGCGCACCGAAGACCGTCAAGGAAGGCGCGTCCAAGGACGAAGCTGCCAAGATCAAGAAGGCTCTTGAAGACGCCGGTGCCAAGGTCGAAGTCAAGTAATTTACTGATTTCGGGTTGCGGCGCTTGCGTCGCAGCCACTGCCTGGCAGACAGATGGGGCGGGGATCGCATGCGGTTCCCGCCCGATTTGCCGTTGGAGCGGAAGAGGCGTATAGTACGCGGCTCACCACGTACTGAAAATTTCACAATGGCCGGTCGTTCCGGTCGTCCGCAATGCAGGAGCCAGTTCTCCAGCGCAGTTTACGGGCGACTCGAAGGTCTGGTGCAGAGGGCAGAAGAGATGAACGCGATCACCAAATCGTTCACGGGACGCAAAAGGATCCGCAAAAGTTTCGGGCGTATTCCCGAAATTGCGCCGATG
>Ga0157363_1000347_pt1 | contig 35023 bp, 44 predicted proteins | sample AttsexASBM1_FD_111477 | JGI IMG/M metagenome (GOLD analysis project Ga0157363, IMG submission 111477) | Fungus gardens microbial communities from leaf cutter ant in Ribeirão Preto, State of São Paulo, Brazil - Atta sexdens ASBM1 | ecosystem: Host-associated > Fungi > Mycelium > Unclassified ... | reverse complement strand
ATTCGGCGACGCCAGGCTGGCGGCGGTAGTCTTTGTTAGAATTGCCATGGCTGCAATCTATCATCAAGGCCGGGCGCAGTCCCGCTTTGACCATCTCTTTTTCACACTGCGCCACGTCTTCGGGACCGTAATTCGGCGCTTTGCCGCCGCGCAGAATAACGTGACCATCTGGGTTGCCCTGCGTCTGTAGTAAACAAACCTGCCCCGCCTGGTTAATGCCGACGAAACGGTGCGGCATCGCGGCGGCGCGCATGGCGTTGATCGCAGTGCCGAGGCTGCCGTCGGTGCCGTTCTTGAAGCCGACCGGCATTGAAAGACCAGACGCCATTTCGCGGTGCGTTTGCGACTCGGTAGTGCGCGCGCCAATCGCCGACCAGCTGAAGAGATCGCCGAGGTATTGTGGACTGTTGGGATCGAGCGCTTCGGTGGCGAGCGGCAGTCCCATCTCGACAAGGTTCACCAGCAGCTGGCGCGCGATGTGCAGGCCCGCTTCCATATCAAAGGAGTTATCCATGTAGGGATCGTTGATCAACCCTTTCCAGCCGACGGTGGTGCGGGGTTTTTCAAAATAGACGCGCATAACGATATAGAGCTGATCCTTCAGCTGGTCAGAGAGATCTTTCAGGCGACGAGCGTAATCCAGCGCGGCTTCAGTGTCATGGATTGAACAGGGACCGCACACCACCAGCAGGCGCGGATCGCGACCAGCGATAATGTCGGAAATGGTCTGGCGCGAAGCGGCGATCTGCGCTTCCTGATGGGCAGTCAGCGGAAACTTCGCTTTCAGCTCTTCCGGCGTAATTAAAATCTGTTCATTCGCAATGTGGACATTGTTCAGCGCGTCTTTTTGCATGGCTACGATCCTTTTTCCTCGTTATGCGGTAAATGATCCTCTGACAGGATAGAGGACACTCTATCACAGAACGTAAAACAAGCAATCCATTAATGTACACTTTTATTACCACTAAAGCATATCTCATGCGCACTAACTTAAAAAGTCATATTTTTCATGTTATTATACCTAAACCCAACAAAACAAATCTCAAGATATTGTAAATATTACATTACACTTCAGGTTTAGCATTCTTTCTTATCACCTGATACGCTTTGCTAAAATCCCTTTTTCATCAGGTACTTTATGACTTCTCTGGCCTCTTCAGTTCGCCTGCGTCCTTTTACCCGCGACGACATTCCTGCCTTTACCGCAGCCGTTAACGCCTCGCTGGATACGCTGCAACCCTGGATGGTCTGGGCGCATCCAGACTATCAACCCGAAGAGGCAGCGAGCTGGATCGCGTTTACGCAGCAGCAGCGAATAAAGGGCGAAGCGGAAGAGTTCGCCATCGTTGACGCTCGGGATCGTTTGCTGGGCGGCGCCGGGATCCGTTTTGCCCGCGAGCCGGGACAGTTCGCCGCGTTAGGATACTGGGTACGTAGCGATATGCAGCGACAGGGCGTCGCCAGCCGCGCCGTTGCGCTGTTGCTTGCGATGGGGTTTGCGCGGCCAGAGATAAAGGTCATCGAAATTCTTGCGGCGGAAGAGAACCGCGCCAGCCGCGCGGTAGCGGAGCGCTGCGGCGCCCGCTTTATCGATTTGCGCTACGGTTTAATCGTGCTGGAGAGCGGGCCGGTAAATACGGCGATATACCATGCGCATCGTCCCGAAATGCAGGCATAAAAAAAGGGGCTGGCATCACGCCAACCCCTTGTTTGCTATTAACTTTTAGATGTCGCGTTAGCGATACCTTAGTTAAGACGCTTTTTCTCGACCCCATTGATACATAAGCATTTTATTTATAAAACAGTTAGTTAGGCCTATATCTGGTGCAACCAAATGCGGCGGCGTTCATGCTGGGTAGTCAGTTTGTGGACACCAAACTGGCCAGAGGGTTAAGCGCTGCTGCTTCTTCTAAATGGTCAGGAGCAAAGTGGGCATACTTCATGGTTTCACGGATATTCGCGTGACCGAGTATCCTTTGCAGCACCAGAATATTTCCCCCATTCATCATAAAGTGACTGGCGAACGTGTGGCGCAGTACGTGGGTTTTCTGACCCTCTATAAGCTGAATCGTTGTGGTCGCCAGCATCTTCTTGAAGTCCTGATAGCATGGCTTAAACATCCTGCCCTGCCGTTCCTTCAGCTCATCATAAAGCCACTGAGGGATCGGAACCGTTCGGTTTTTCCCGCCTTTAGTTTTAAAGAATGACAGCTTGTTAGGTGATAGCTGAGAGCGAGCCAAGGTTTCAGCTTCAGTCCAGCGCGCGCCGGTAGCCAGGCAAACTTTGCATATTATAGTTAAATCAGGCTTGCCGTAGCGCTCGCAGCCGTCAAGAAGCTCGGTGATCTGCTTCAAGGTCAGCCAGGACATTTCCTTTTCATCTTCCCGAAACGTTCTGACACCATCGAGGGGGTTGGGCAAATTCCATTCCCCAAGCCGCTTTAGTTCATTGAATACCGCCGACAGATAGTTTTGCTCTCTGTTGACCGTGATAGGCTTTACTTTCCACTTAGATTCATCATCGTGATAGCCATTAGAAATTTTACCCTTTAAGCGCTGATCGCGATAATGCGCCCAATCTTTTGCGGTGAGCTGAGAAGCTATCGGATCTCCTAAGCCCTTACATACGATTTCCAGCTTAGCTTTGCGGGATTTAACCGCTTTAAGTGATTGCCCGTGGAGAGAGTCCCAAAGCTCTATAAGCTCGCTCAGCTTACGGCGGTCCTCTTTTTCTTTGATCCACGGTTTGTTTTCTGCCTCAGCACGCGTGTAATCCTCAAAGGCTACCGCCTCCCCTTTAGTAACAAAGGTCTTACGAATACGACGACTGCCACGCCCATTTAAATAAAAGTCGGCCAGCCATTCTCCAGACGGTAGCTTTTTGATGGCCATTAAAAACCTCGTACTTTATCAAGCCAATCAGAGGATGTGATGATTTCGCCAGTGCGCCTTATTATTACTTCATTATTTAAGATCCTATCTACTCTGAATGTTCTTAGCGCTTTACGAACATGACAAAAGCCTGTGATATAAACACCATTACATGAGGTGACATTTACATCACGGTAAGTAATTTCCTCATTTGAATTTTTATAATTAAATCCTATTTCTAAAAATTCCTTTCCACATGCACCCAAGGAATAATTAACTTTAACTACAGGATTACTTTCATCTAATAAGTCATCGCAAGCGAAATTTGAATTACATTCAAAAGAATTATAATCACTTTCTAACTTGGTGGAATCATTTTTACTTCTATTATACCTCCCACTTAAAAACATCAAGATGATGTGCGCTAAAAAAATAAAAAACACAAAATAAACACCAATCAATAAAGTAACGGAAGTAATAATAAAATAAAGAAGCGACACTATTACCGAAGAGGATATAGAAAATACTCTGCTGTATCTGATGTCGAGTGCATACCTAGTTGCTCGGTATGAAGCCAAGGCCATTATAGCAGTAATGAGGAGCAATAAAGTTTGATTCATGCTTATTTTTGTCTGATTATGAAATTAACAATGCCTTTAGGTACTACATCAACAACTAAGCATTCGAAAGAACCCGCGTCACCAGAAAGCTTTAACTTATTTCCGGGCAACCGAATCACATCATAAATGTCATTAACGCCGTCTATATTAATAAGCCACATTCCATTGCTAATAGGATGAGAGCTAGCATCTATGCAAAATAAGTCACCACTTTTTTCTACTATAAACTTATCATTCGAGGCACCATTAAATAATGACTTATCACCGTACCAAAAACCCCCATCATTTAATTGTCCATTTATTAGGTGATGTTTGGATAAAGATATTACAGGAGCATCTGCTTCAGACGATTGTGCGCGATGCTCATGCATTGAGCCATTACCTGTTGCCAACCAATATAGCGAAACGCCTGTATCCAGAGCACAGGCGATCACAACTTCGCCAGGAAAATGCTCTCTTCTCAGCCAAGCGCTCATCGTTCCTGAAGGGATGCCCAGATGCTCACCAAGTTGTTTTTGCATAGTGAAACCATAAGCGTCCATAAGCCTTTTAAGGATCTCTTTCCCGCCGGACGCCTGCATAACTTCAAGAAGCTTTTCACCAGTAATCGAATGACCGGGGTGATCCACTCGCTCTACATTTGCAACATCTCCACTCACTAGCCATCTTACATCTGCACCAGTATCTAAGGCGCACATCACGATGTAATCACCGGGCAGCTTGCCGCGTTTTATCCAGTTATGAATAGTTCCAACAGGAATTTTCTTCAGTTCAGCATAGGCCTGCTGTGTCCTAACCCCATAAGAAGTAAGAATTCTTGCTAGTATTTCACGTACATTTTCGAAGACGCCGCTCATACACCCTCTTAAAAAGTCAATTGGACCATTTACAAGTGGTCAATTGACCAGTAATATCCATTTCAAGTTAACAAATGCACGCCAATGCACCAGAATCACTACAACCTGAGATAATCTCTTATGAACCCTCAAATTACAATACCAAGCGGCCCCGATCTGATGACCTATGAACAGTTTGCGCAGGCCTATGGTTACAGCCTTCGCACCGTAAAACAGATGGTTGCAGATGGCGATCTCCTTGTTATGCCACGTAAAAAAGACGGCGGCGCTGCCCGAATCAACATGGTTGCCTTCCGCGCGCGTTTGCTCGCTCAAGGTGTCAATTGCAGATACGTAGCTGCGTAACAACTTAATTATTTAAGTTGAGCAAAGGAATGACCATGTTTGATTTTAAGACTTCCACCCATAACGAATATGACGACGCCTGCCGCAAGTTTGCGCTTACGCACAACATGACGGAGCTGGCGCAGCGGGCAGGTATGAAAGTGCAGACTCTGCGCAACAAGCTGAACCCGGATCAAATGCATCAGCTGACCGTTCCTGAAGTGCTGTTGCTTACCGATCTGACCGAAGACGCCACGCTGATGGACGGCATGCTGGCGCAGCTGCAATGTCTGCCGTGCGTGCCGGTTAACGAGCTGGCAAAAGAGAAGTTTCCAACGTACGTGCTGAAGGCGACCGCCGAAGTCGGGCATATGGCCGCTAACGCCGCGAACCCGGAGCGTATTACGGCAACCTGCCGCCGCGGCATTCTGGAAGCTGCCAATACCGGGATCCGCTGCATGATGCTGGCCGCGCTGGCCGTGCAGAATCGCGTTCACTCTAACCCGACTTTAGCCTCAACCGTTGACGCTATCAGCGGGCTGGGTGCTTCGATTGGCATCAGCTGAGGGCGCACGATGATTTCATTTGCGGCACGCCTCAAGCGTCAGAGTCCGTCAATGTCATACGGGCATGGCTGGATTATGGGCGAGAACGGCAAGCGCTGGCATCCGGTAGTGAGCCAGCAGGTACAGGTAAAAGAGCAAAGAGGTAAAGCATGGCTATCGAGGGCGATTCAATGCTGGTCGAGCTTTCTGCCGGCCAACGGGTTTCGGCGCTGAATCACGTTGCCTTAATCCGCGCGCAGCTGATGGGCGGCAACTGTGAAAAAGATATGACCCGTTTTTTCTCTGAAATGCGCGATGTGACAGACAGTAATTATCAGGACAACAAGCGCGCACTGAGCGCGATTCTCTTCCTGGCAAACATCGGTAAAGACAGGCACGAGGCTGAATTTAGTGAACTGACTACTGATGAAAGAGCGGCGCTTATTCGTGCAATGAATCATCTAAAAGCAGTCGTGAGTTTATTTCCGAAGCGAATGGCTCTGCCTAATTAATTAACCCCAAGCAAACAAATGGCGTAAACCCGCCGGGCATTCTTTTGCCCAAATTCAGGAGAAAGTGAAATGCGAAATATCGAGAAGTTTAATTTTGACGCTGATACCGAGGCGCTGGCTGCAGTCATTACCAAGGCGCGCCTTGAAGAGCGCAAAGACCGCGCGCTGGCAGTGTCAGAGCGCCTTGTTGAACTGGCCGTGCATGTACATCAGCAGGGGCTTTCTGCTGTCGAGGCTGCCGACCTGATCCGCCGCGAGGCAGAGCGTTATCAGAACGAATCGCAGGAGCTGCACTAATGGCCGACTCTATCGACATGGCGCAGCAGCGCGCCGACGAGCTGCTGGCACGCAACATCGCCAGCGTGGTTAACCGCCCGGTCAGCGTGGGGGCTTCATTATGTGAAGACTGCGACGCGCCGATCCCGGAACAGCGCCGCCGCGCCGTGCGTGGCGTTACCCGCTGCGTCAGCTGTCAGGACATGGCCGAACGGTACGCGAAAGTTTCAAAAGGCGGTGCGGTATGAGCGCGATCCTGAAATGGGCGGGCAGCAAGACCCGCGTAATGCCGGAGCTGCTGGCACACCTGCCAGCAGGCGATCGCCTGGTCGAACCCTTCGCCGGTTCCTGCGCGGTGATGATGAACACCGATTACCCTTCCTATCTGGTTGCGGATATTAACCCCGACCTGATTAACCTGTACCGCCAGATAAAGGAGCACGCCCGCCCCTTTATCGTTGTTGCGGCCAGCCTGTTCAATCAGAACACCACAGGCGAAAGTTATTATTCTGTCCGTGAGAAGTTCAACCATAACCCCGCGCTACCCCTGCTGGAGCGCGCCGCGCACTTCCTGTATCTGAACCGCCACGGCTATCGCGGCATGTGCCGTTACAACCGTAGCGGTGAATTTAATATTCCTTTTGGTCACTACAAAAAACTCTATTTTCCACTGGCTGAGATTGAAGCATTCGCGGAGAAGGCGCAGCGTGCGACGTTTATCTGCGCCGATTTCCGCGAGACGCTGCGCCTGACTAAAGCTGGCGACGTGGTGTACTGCGATCCGCCATATGACGGGACGTTTTCGGACTATCACTCAGCGGGCTTTGACAAAGATGAGCATCACGATCTGGTCAGCATGCTGATGGGCGTCTCTGAGCGCTGCCCGGTTGTCATTTCAAACAGCGACACCCTCTACACCCGCAGCATTCTTCGCGCTTTCGACATCACCAAAATCAGCGTAGCCCGCTCAGTTGGCGTTGCCGCCGGTGAGGGCAAGCGCGCCTCAGAAATCATCGCCGTGCGCCGTCCACAGGAGAGCGCAGTTTTTGTCAGCGTTGATCCGGCGGCAGGCGCTGGCTGGTCTGCAGAAGTGCAGGCGGTTCAATGATTCAGGAATACGCTTACCCGTGGAATGCTCCACGGGAAGCCATCGCTAGCCCGTACCCCACCTATGAGGAGGTGCACAGCCGCAATCAGATGAATGCGGCTTTGGCGCGTGCGCAGGAGCTACTCGAAAAGCAGCCGACGCTGATCCAGCTCGACGTCAGGCGTCGCGTCAGCGAGTTTGAAAAGACCCAGGGCATTGCCCGTGCCAATGCGTACTTAGCAAAGACATTTGTTGAGCGCACATTGCCACGCGTTGAATGCGTTAGTGAGCAGTACCGCCTCGATGAAATGAGTCGCGGCACATTTAGCCTGCTGGCCGGAAACGCCACAAAAGAGACGGAGGCAACCAGCGCAGGCGTTGCGCTGTGGGAGCTGATGCGCCGCTTTAACCGCCTGCCCGACATGGCGCGCGCTGACGTTGATCTGCTGGCCGGGGATGTGGCTAATTTCATCCTCGCCGAGCTGGTACAGGCGCACGCGCAGGCCAGTGACGAGTCGGATTACAAATATACCCATCGCATTTACATGACCGCCGCCACCATCACCCGCGAGCTGAGCCAGACGCCGCCGCTGTGGGAAAAGGTCACGTCCCGCCTGTTCGCCCCGGAGGAAGTGACCCCAGCGATCATGCGCATGCAGACCGAAAAATGGTGGAAGGGCCGCCTGCGCCGCGTCGCCGCATCATGGCGCGAACACCTCCAGATCGCCCTGGCTAACGTCAGCAAAAAGCACACCCCTTACGCCAGCAGCATGACCGTCTCCGAATGGCGCGAGCAGAAGCGCCGCACCCGCGAGTTCCTGAAGGGCATGGAGCTGGAAGACGAGGAAGGCAACCGCATCAGCCTGATCGAGAAGTACGACGGCAGCGTGGCCAACCCGGCGATCCGCCGCTGCGAGCTGATGACCCGCATTCGCGGCTTCGAAAACATCTGCAACGAGATGGGATTTATCGGCGAGTTCTACACGCTGACCGCCCCGGCGCGCTATCACGCCACAATCAAGACCGGCCATCGCAATCGCAAGTGGAATGGCGCCAGCCCGGCCGACACCCAGCGCTACCTCTGCGGCGTCTGGCAAAAAATCCGCGCCAAACTGCACCGCGAAGAAATCCGCATCTTTGGGATCCGCGTCGCTGAGCCTCATCACGACGCGACCCCGCACTGGCACATGCTGATGTTTATGCGTCCCGAACAGGTTGAGCGCGTGCGCGAGATTATGCGCGACTACGCCTGGCAGGAAGACAGTAGCGAGCTGACGACCGACAAGGCACGCAAGGCCCGCTTTCACGCGGAGGCTATCGACCCGGAGAAGGGCAGCGCGACGGGCTACGTCGCTAAGTACATTTCCAAAAATATTGACGGCTACGCGCTGGACGGCGAGACGGACGACGAAAGCGGCAAAGACCTGAAGGAAACCGCCTCGGCAGTTTCCGCCTGGGCGGCCCGCTGGCACATCCGGCAATTCCAGTTTGTGGGCGGCGCGCCGGTGACGGTTTACCGCGAGCTGCGCCGCATGGCTGACAGCGACACCGCGCACGGCCTCAGCGTCGAGTTTGCGGCCGCGCATGACGCCGCCGATGCGGGAGACTGGGCAGGATACGTTAACGCACAGGGCGGTCCGTTCGTGCGCCGCGACGATCTGGCCGTGCGCACCTGGTATCAGGCCAGCGAAGACGTGAACGAGTACGGCGAGGAAACCGTGCGCATCAAGGGCGTTTATGCAACGGAAGTTGGCGAAGACACCCCGATCCTCACCCGTCTGGCGCAGTGGAAGATTGTCCCGAAACGTGCCGTTGATTTGGGTTTTGAATTTAAGGACGCGTCCGCGTCCTCTCGGAGTTCTGTCAATAACTGTACGGGAGGTTTGAGCTCTGAGGATTCGAACCCGCCGGAAAGTTTCGACAATTTCGACCTGGACGGCATGAGCAGACGAGAAAGACGGCAGCTGCTGAGCCGGATCAGGGCGCAGGAGCCAGAAAAAAGACATCGGCGGCTAAGGCGGTCGGACAAAATCGAGGCCGCATGCGACAACGTGATAGGCCAGGTGAAGGAATTATGCGGTGAAACCATCAGCCGCGGTCTGGCCGTGCGCCTGATTGGCGGCACGCAGACCAAGATCGCCGGCCGTCTGTTCCGCAGCTCGGCTTATGGCGAACTGTTCCGCCCAAAAATGGAGCCAAAAAAGCCAAGCGCATTGGAACGCTTTAACCGTCTGGCGCAGATTTCACGAGCAAAAAACAATCAATAATGGGCTAAATCTAATGATTAGCGGGCTACTGATAGTCTGAACATTATGTGTTGAGCTCATCCGTGCATAGCTTGAGCAGAAAAAGAAAGTTGTTACGTATCAGCCAGATAAAAAAAGGATCTGGCTCAGACATTTTTCTTTCTCTACTTATAAATGCTGTGCTACTGTATAAATACACAGTAAATTTGGGGAGGAAAAATGACGCCTCAGGAATCAAGCCAGATGCATAAAAAAATGGCGTGCATGCAGTTTATTGCGGAGGTTTCGCTGATTGCTAACTGCAAGCCGTCTGACCTGAAACTGGCACTCACCATTATTGCCGAATTGGCAAACTTAGAAACTCGTCAGGATGCTGATGAGGAAATCTTCTACGCTGCTGAATAAGGAGATTGCGATGCGAATTGAAATCATGCTCGATAAAAACCACAAAATAAGCCAGCCAGTCCTTGATGCTTTCCATGCCGAAGTAAACAGACGCGTAGTTGCTCTGTTTCCTGATGCTGTGGTGCGAGTTCGTCAGGGTAGCCACACCAGAATAGAAATGCCCGGCCTCAAAATTGATGAGGACAGGCGACGAGTGAGTGATCTGCTCCAGAACGTCTGGGAAGATGACAGCTGGCTGCACTGATAACCGTGCAGACGTCAAAAGCTCGATTTTGACGGCAGCAGGGTTGAACAACGAGCGCGCGAGGCGTTAGGTTATGGGTGGACGCGACTCTGCATTTCAAATTGTTTACCGTGGTGAAGCCCTCCCCTATTTCCGTCCCGGTGGATGGGTTATGTTTCAACGGTCGCGCGAGTCCGGCGGCGGTTTCTGGGTGGGGCAGACGTTCGAAAATGCGTTTATCTTTGGCCGGCCGTTTCCCCTGACTTATCGGGAGGCTCTTCTGCTTGTCATGGATTTCACCAGGCGCAGAGCTGAAGCGCCAGAGTCAGAACCTGATGACCAGTTGCCCCTGTTTTGAAGTTGCCCGGCAGTGCATGACTATGCCGCATGAATTCGCATGATCCCGAAAGGATCATTTATGCCCCGGCCCGCCAGTAGTGGCGGGCTTTTACTTATGTCATGCACCTGCATGAAAACCACTACATAAAGCGGGCAGGCGTGGCGGGGGTACGAGCGCGCGCCAAGGCATTCAGGTTCCAATATCAAAAGATGTTGTTGATGAACTAAACAATGGTGCAAGTGTCAATCAAGGTGTAAACTTGACTCAACTTAAATACTACTGGAGAAAGATATGTCTAACGTGAACGGGCGTATGGTAAACGCACCCGTATACTTCGCTCTAGCCCAAGTGAAGTTCACACCCATTAAGGCGATGGCAAAATATATTGATGAAATTCAAGACGTCTTGAGGCTTGAAGGATATCCTCTTTTTGAAAAAAGAGAAGATAATCAGATCAGATTTGATGTTACAGCACCCAATCAACAGCTTGAACCAAGCTTTGACACGATCACTCGCTGGTACATTACTAACGTTGATAAAACCGCTGGGTTTGTCTTAAGTAATGATTTTATTATTTTTCAAACTACTGATTATATAACTCATAAGCCTTTTTTTGCTGCGCTTATGCTTGGCCTCAAAACAGTGCTTGAAAATGCTAAGCCAGCACTTATAACAAGGGTTGGGATTCGATATCTGGATGCTGTGGTACCGTCCGAAGGAGAAAGGGTAGAAGACTACTTGGCTGAAGGGCTTCATGGTGTTTCATCAAATTTAAAGGCTATTCAGTCAGGCAACGAGGCAGTGTTCCAAACAGATGTTCAGCCAATGATTAATGATGGCGTGCTGATTGCTAAATTGTATAAGATGAATGGAACCTTGGCTTTTCCGCCTGATGTAGTTCCATATGGCGTAAATATGCTTCAAAAATTTCATCAGAAGTCAGCTCGGTGGCACTGTGTGATTGATACTGATCATTATGTTGAAGGCAACATGCAACCTGATAGTGAGAAAATCAACCAACAGTTATTATCACTTCATGGAATATTGAAATCAGCTTTTGAAAGTATGGTTTCACCATTTGCTTTGGAGAAGTGGAAGTAACTGTTTAGGGGGGGGTTATGTACACATCAGTTATTGGTAGTGGCTTTGAACGTCCATTAACGACTTCAAAAGCTGGAGTAGGTACTTGTACTGTGATTGCTACTGCTTTTTTGCTGTCGGGAACAGGTTCGAGTTATTTTGTAGAAGACCTGCCACAATGGATGGAATATGTTAAGCCAAGAGTACATCAAGAGTTTAATCTTGATGGTATCGATCTTCGTTACGGTGACATTGGTGCAAATGATGTTGAGGTAAGAACTATTGCTCAACATCTTGAAAATATACGTAATGTTATTAATCCATCAATGTCTGAGCTTGCAAGAGACTTAGGCGTTACGAGACAAGCTTTGTATAAATGGGTTTCGGGCGAATTTTTACCTGAAGACCAAAAAAATGAACAATACATCTTAGCCCTAAGCAGAATTTCTGATGAGTTCGTCAAGGCTAATGTTACAGATGCGAAAAACCTGAGTAAAATCAAGGCTTTTAACGGCTTAACCATACTGGATATAGTAAAAAATGGTGGAGACTGGCTCGAAGCCGTTTCAACGTTAATTGATGAGTCTAAAGCCAGAAAGAGCGAGGCTGATCAAGTCATCGGAAGAGAAACTAAGGCTAAATCTACGGATAGCTGGAAGTCATATGTATCTATTCCTAGTGCAGATGTAAGAGATTAAGAGAGAGGAACATGCTTGGCTTTGGCACATCCTGGAGACAGGGGCACATTCTTAAAACAGATGACGCTATTTCGCTTGGCTTGATTAAGCCAGGGCAAGACAAACTTAAAGCAGTCGTGATTACTCACGACTGCGACTTGCAGAGTCCGTCTGATAAGTTTGTAGAAGTTATCATCGGAGAAGTTAAGAAGGCACAGCGTCAGTTTAAAAGGGCTAAGCATCCTCGAATATTACACTTGTGCTTTGATGAGACATCTGCCATTGAATTGAGGCATGACAAAAAAGTCGTCATACCAAAGGCAAGCTTTGACTGTGAAGATTTTGATGCAGAGATGCTGATCACTGACGATGAAAAGCAAGGGCTAAAGCAATGGCTGGCTGCTAAATATGGCCGACCTGCATTCCCTAATTCTTTCGAAGACCGCCTTAGAGCCTACGACGAAGGAAAGTTCGCATTCGAAGGCGAAGTCGCAAAAATCATTGAAAAGTATGCAGATGAGTTAGTAGGCATTTTTTTTGATTTAGGTGAAGCCAGATTCGAAGATCTACCAGAAGGTTTACCATATGAGCTATCCATCAGCGTTGTATATGATGGCATCGAGGGTGGCACAGCAACACGTGAGGCTGCTGCTGCTGCTGCTCGTGAGCTCAAAAAGATTTTTGAACAATATTATGGCACAGCTGACACTGCTGAAATGATAGCTTTAGAGGATTGTCTTCCTGTTGCTGATACAAATTTTACGCTTTATTCTCTCCGTAAAATGGATCAGTGGCGTGTTGAATATATCAGCTTGTCAGCAGAACATTCGGGCGAGTATCTATCTTCGGGAACCTATTAGAGCGGGCATGGCCCGCTTTATTAATTTTGTATTGCGAGATCATACTTTTCGAATTTTATGACCTCTTCACCTAGCCAGCTATTTAGTTCCTCGAAGCGTTTTTGCAGCGGCATCAGTTCATTGCGTACGAACACGCGGCTGGCCTTCTCTACGTCACCGAACCCGCCAGTATTGTTCGGGATAATGCCCATCATCTGCGGCGGTACCCGGTGTGCGGCCAGCATGTCATCCCGGCTCACGTTCTTGATGTTCAAAAACTCATCTTTTGCCGCAACCTCTGACAGCGGGATGATCTGGATACCGTCCTTTTTACCGCTCGGCGAGTACATAAACAGGTTGCGGAAGTTGCCAGGGCCCTTCGCGCTTTTCATGGCTTTGCGCATCGCGTCCACATCTTCCTGATTCTGCGCGGGGTCAGTAACGTACATGATGTAACCCGCGTGGCTACCATTGAGGTAATACTTGCGGCGGAACAGCGTCGCCGACTCGTTCAGCAGCGTAGACGGGATGGCCGAAAGATATTCCGGCAGGCCGTAAACTTCCTGATTCAGATCCGGCTCCATCAGGTGGAAGACATTGCCCGGAGTGAACTGGTAAGGCTGCGTGCTCAGTCCATACTGCACAAACCAGTAGGTGTCGAGATCGGTTCCGCGCCGCGTAAACTTTGCCAGCGCTGGCTCCAGCCCAATCACCCCGCCGAGGCGGTTGGTACGTTTCTCCAGATACGTATTGCCGAACACCAGATAGTCCTGCACAAACCGGCTGAAGGCATGCTGACTCAGCAGCTTATGCGGGATAAACGAGCTGGTCAGGATGTTGCGCTTCACGTTCAGCGGCGAGCTGTGATGCACGGCCGCGCGAAACGTACGCGCCAGCCCGTCAAAACTCACCGGCGGTTCATACCAGCGATCGTTAATAACGCACTCCACGTAGTCAAGCAGCTCGCGGCGGTCCAGTACAGGCACCGGGTCGCCGAAGGTAAAAGCCTCTGCCGCCGCACCGCCGGCCATCTGCTGCTGCACGGGCTGGGTGCGCGTGCGGTTCCTGCGTTTGCTCATCAGTAAATCTCCATAATGTTGCGGCTGTGGGCGGCTTCGCCCTGCAGCGGTTCGTTTGCCAGCGCGTGCATCGTCGCCCAGGCGAGATCGGCGTGGCTTGCCTCTTCGCTGCGGCTGGCTTCGTAGGTCGGGCGGTTGCCGCTGGCCGTGGTGGCGCGGCGGATTGCCATGAATGACTGCGCGATGTCGAGGTGCCCGGCGTCGAACTCCAGGCGACCACTGCTGATGATGTCGAACGCTTTAAGCACCAGGGCGTTTTTCACGTTCGGGTTGTAGACAAATTCTTTCACCGCCGGGAAAAACATCTTCACGTTTTCATAGACGCCGAGGCCGACGCCGGTGGAGTCAATGCCGATATAGGTGACGTTATACTGCTGCGTCAGCTTTTTGATGGACTCGGCCTGCGCGCGGAAGTCCATGCCGCGCCACTGGTGCCGCTCCAGAATGCGGAACTTGCCGCCCGGCACGGCAGGCGGTGCGATAACCACGCACCCGGCGCTGTCGCCGTTCTGCGTGCCCTTCGCCGGGTCATAGCCGATCCAGACTTCGCGCCAGCCGAACGGGCGCAGCGCCAGCGCCTCGAAGTCGTTCCAGACTTCCCAGCTGTCTACCATGCACTTCTGCAGCAGCTGCAGCGGGAACACGGACGCCAGGTCGTCCACGAATTCGCACATCAGCAGGTTCTGATATTCCGGCGGGCTGTACTCCAGGCGCAGCTGATCGAGGTCGAACAGGTTACAGCCGGCGCGCACCGCATCTTCAACCGTGACAATCTGGCGGAACTGGCCGTCATCGCAGAAGCGGCCCGGCGACAGGTTGCCGTGGGTCAGGTCGATGTCCACACGGTCCGCCTTAGCGCGCCCACGGTTGAAGAGCGCGCCGGACCAGAACGGATAGGCGCTGTGCGTCAGGCTGGACGGGGTGGAAAAGTAGGTCTGCCGCCATTTTTTGTGCAGGGCCATGCCGGACGCCACCTTGCGCAGCTCCTGAAACTTCGGGATCCAGAAATATTCATCCAGGTAGAGATTGCCGTGGTAGCTCTGCGCGGTGCGGGCATTGGTGCCGAGGAAGTACAGGCACGCGCCGTTGCTGAGCGTCATCGGGTCGCCTTTCAGCTCTACATCCACCTCTTTGGCGAACTCCATGATGTACTGCTTAAAGACGTGCGCCTGCGCCTTGCTGGCTGAGAGAAAAATCTGGTTGCGCCCGGTGGTCAGGGCATCGATCAGCGCCTCGCGGGCAAAATAAAACGTCGCGCCGATCTGACGGGATTTAAGCACGTTGCGGATGCGGTGCTTGTTGCCCGCATCCCACCACTGGCGCTGATAGCCGAACATCGAGCCGTGGAAAATCTCCTGCAGCTTCTCGATCTGTTCGTCGCTGAATACGTTTTTTTCCGGTGGCTTACGGGGGCCGCTGTTTCGGTTTGCCACCTTCGGGTTAAGGTCCGCCTCGTTCCCGCCGTTGCTGAACTTGCCGATGCGGGCGTGGCGCTCGGACTGGCGCGCCAGCAGGTCAATTTCCTTGTAGTCCTTCCCTTCTTTCGTCTCCTTCATAACCAGCTGACAGTAACGCGCGGCGGTAGTGAGCTGCATCTGGTCAAGCGGGCCGTAGTCGTTCCACTTGTCGCGCTTCTTCCAGCTGTGAACAGTTGCGGGTTTCTCTCCCAGCATTTCAGCAATGCGGGCGATACGGTATCCCTGAAAGTACAGGAGCAAGGCCTGCCTGCGGGGATCGAGGTCTTCGGGGGCGAGTGTCGTTGTCATGGCCCCAAAATACGGCCCCGGCGGTCCCTTTTCCGCCGCCCCTCATTGTGTGGTTTTCCGCACAATGGCCCCGCGTTGTTTCGATACCCCTCCCGCCGCAAACATAGAGCCTTAAAGCGATTTTTCACAACGGAGCCTGGCTCATGACAGTAACTGCAAAGCGTTTTCGGATCGGGGTGGAAGGTGCCACCACGGACGGGCGCGAAATTTCCCGCGAGTGGCTCGTGCAGATGGCCGCTGCGTACAACCCGCAGGTCTACACCGCGCTGATTAATCTGGAGCACATCAAATCTTATGCCCCGGACAGCACCTTTAACCGCTACGGCTCGGTGAGCGCGCTGGTTGCGGAGGAAATCACCGACGGACCACTGGCCGGAAAAATGGCGCTTTACGCCGACATTCTGCCGACGGATTCCCTCGTCGAGCTGGTCAAAAAGGGCCAGAAGCTTTTCACCTCCATGGAGGTCAGCACCAAATTTGCCGACACCGGCAAAGCCTACCTGGTCGGCCTGGCTGCCACGGACGATCCGGCGAGCCTCGGCACCGAAATGCTGGCGTTCAGCGCGTCGGCGGAAAAGAACCCGCTGGCAAACCGCAAGCAGCACCCGGACAACCTCTTTACCGCTGCCACCGAAACCGTGATCGAGCTGGAAGAGGTGCCGGAGGAAAAGCCCGCCCTGTTTACCCGCATCAAGGCGATGTTTGCCAAACAAAAGCAGACCGACGATGACCGTTTCAGCGACGTGCATCAGGCGGTAGAGCTGATTGCCAGCGAGCAGCAGAACTATGGCACCCGCACCGACAGGACGCTGGGCGAGCAGGCCGAGCGTCTGAGCCAGCTGAAAATCAGCCTGCAGACGCAACTGGATGACCTGTCGGCGCAGAAGGAAGCCTTTAACGAACTCAAAGAGCAGCTGGAGCGCGCAGACAGCCGCCCCGACTACCGCCAGCGCGCACCGGGCGGCGATGCGCCGGCCGCTCACCTGACCAACTGCTAAGGAGCAGTACACCCCATGAAAAAACAGACCCGTTTTGCCTTTAACGCCTACCTGAGCCAGCTGGCGCGCATCTATTCCGTGGAGATTGCGGAGCTTTCCAGCAAGTTCAGCGTAGAGCCGTCCGTGGCGCAGACGCTGGAAGACACCATTCAGCAGAGCACCGCGTTTCTGACGCTGGTTAACGTTATCGCCGTATCCGAACAGTCTGGCCAGCTGCTGGGCCTCGGCGTTGGCAGCACCATCGCGGGCACTACCGATACCAGCTCTAAGGACCGCGAGCCGACCGATCCAACGGCGATGACCGACACCGAGTACAAGTGCGAGCAGACCAACTTCGACACGGCCATTACCTACGCGAAGCTGGACATGTGGGCGAAGTTTCAGGACTTCCAGACCCGCATCCGCGACGCCATCGTGAAGCGCCAGGCGCTGGACCGCATCATGATCGGCTTCAACGGCGTGAAGCGCGCCAAAACCTCTAACCGCGCAGAGAACCCGCTGCTGCAGGACGTCAACAAAGGCTGGCTGCAGAAGCTGCGCGAAGACGCCCCGGACAACGTGATGGGCAGCACGACTAAAGACGGCGAAACCACCGCCGGATCGGTGAAGGTCGGCAAAGGTGGCGCATATCTCAACCTGGACGCGCTGGTCATGGATGCGGTTAACGAGCTTATCGATCCCATCTTCCAGGACGATGACGAAATGGTAGTTATCTGCGGGCGCGAGCTGCTGTCTGACAAGTATTTCCCGCTGGTCAACAACGAGCAGGCCAATACCGAAAAGCTTGCCGCCGATCTCATCATCAGCCAGAAACGTATGGGCGGCCTGCAGGCGGTGCGCGCGCCGTACTTCCCGGCTAACGCCCTGCTGATCACCCGTCTGGATAACCTGTCGATTTACTGGCAGGAGGACACCCGCCGCCGCTCGGTTATCGACAATCCGAAGCGCGACCGCATCGAGAACTACGAGTCGGTTAACGAGGCGTACGTGGTGGAGGATTACCGCTGCGCCGCGCTGATCGAAAACATCACCATCGGCGACTTTAGCGCGCCCGCTGATGCCGGTGCCGGAGCGTAAACCATGAGCCTGAGTCCCGCACGGCAGCACCGCCTGCGCGTTCAGGCTGAGCAGGCCGCCCGTACGGGCGGCTCTGCCCGGCACGCGAACGGCTACGAGCTGATGCTGATGCAGCTGGGTGAAGACCGCCGCCGCCTCAAGGGCATTCAGTCCAACGTCAAAAAAGCCGAAATCAAGGTGGAAGTGCTGCCGAAATATGCCGCCTGGGTAGACGGCGTGCTGGCCGCCGACGGCGCGCAGCAGGATGACGTGCTGATGTACGTGATGCTCTGGCGCATTGACGCCGGGGATTATGCCGGGGCGCTGGCCGTCGGACGCCATGCCCTTAAGCACGGCTGGTCTATGCCGCAGGGGTTTAACCGCAACGTGCAGACCCTGCTGGCCGAAGAGATGGCCGACGCCGCCAGAAATGCCCTGATGGCAGAAAGCAACTTCGATCCTGCCCTGCTGATGCAGACGCTGGAGGCAACCGACGGGCTGGATATGCCAGACCAGTCGCGCGCCCGCCTGCACAAGTCTATCGGCTACGTGCTCACCGGCAGCCAGCCCGTTATGGCCCTGAATCACCTTAAGCAGGCGCTGCAGCTCGACGAGCGCTGCGGCGTGAAAAAAGACATTGAGCAGCTGGAGCGGAAAATCCGCAACGCCAGCTGATAACCGGACGTGCCCACGCGCGGGGCGGCACGGGGTGGCGACAGGCTGAGCCTTATCAAAACCCCGTCCACCGCCCAACCTTTTCAGGAGTATCAAGGCTATGGAATTTGTAGCGCCGCAGAAGGCGACGGTAACGCCGGAAATTATCCCCAACAACTCGTTCTGGCCGGACGTCGATCTGGCGAAGTTCAGAGCCGCAATGCGCGTAGACGGCACCGTGACGCCGGAGCGCTTAAAGCAGGTGGTGCTCACCGCGATGGCGGAGGTCAATACCGAGCTTTATTCATGGCGTGAGCGGCAGGAGCTGCGCGGGTTTAACACCCTGGCCGACGTGCCGGCGGAGAAGCTGGCCGGTGAGAGTGTGCGCGTGCATCACTACTTTAACGCGGTGTGGTGCTGGACCCGTGCGGTGCTCAACGAGCGCTACCAGGACTTTGACGCGACTGCCGCTGCGGCGAAGCGCGGCGAGGAGCTGGCCGACACGACCGGCGACCTGTGGCGGGATGCGCGCTGGGCCATCAGCCGCGTGCAGAACCTGCCGCACAGCACCGTGGAGCTTATCTGATGAAAGTGCGTGCGCAGCAGTACGACACGGTAGACGCGATCTGCTGGCGTCACTACGGGCGCACGCAGGGCATGACCGAGCAGGTTATACGGGCGAATCCGGGGCTGTCTGAGTATGGCCCCATCCTGCCGCACGGGCTGGAAGTGGAGCTGCCGGACGTGACAACGACGGCAACCGTGCAGGCCGTCCAGCTTTGGGACTGAAAAATGTGGGAAAAAATCAGCACCTTTATCACCTGGTGCGTAGCGGTAGTGATGGCGTGGCTGGGTGGCATGGATCTGAAGGACGTTTCAACCGTGGCCGGTGTCTTCATCGGCCTGCTGATGGCGCTTATCAGCTGGTACTACAAGCACAAAACCTACCTGCTGCTGGCAAGCGGGCGCATCACGCGGGAGGAATATGAATCTGCAAACCGTTAAGCGCTGCGCCGTGGGCGTAGTGCTGGCGCTGGCCGCCACGCTGCCCGGCTTTCAGCAGCTGCACACTTCCGTGGAGGGGCTGAAGCTCATCGCGGACTATGAGGGCTGCCGCCTGCAGCCGTACCAGTGCAGCGCTGGCGTCTGGACCGACGGGATCGGCAACACGCGCGGCGTAGTGCCGGGTAAATCCATCACGGAACGGCAGGCGGCGGGCAACTTCATCACCAACGTGTTACGCGTCGAGGCGGTACTGGCGCGCTGCGTGGCGGTATCAATGCCGCAGCAGGTTTATGACGCGCTGGTGTCGCTGGCGTTCAACGTCGGCACCGGCAACGCCTGCGGATCAACCATGGTAGCGCTGCTGAAACAGGGGCGATGGCGTGAGGCCTGCGGACAGCTGCCGCGCTGGGTGTACGTAAAAGGCGTATTTAATCAGGGGCTGGATAACCGCCGCCTGCGTGAAATGGCGTGGTGTCTCAGGGGGGCGGGCGCATGAAGCGGGTGCTGCTGGCAGCAGCGCTTGCCCTTCTCCTGCTGGCCGCGCTCGGCGTGCAGTCATGGCGGCTCAGCAATGCGCACCACACCATCAGCACGCAGCAGGCGGCGATTGCGGACCAGGGCAAAAAGCTGTCGCAGAAGAACGGCCAGCTGATCGCCCTGAACATTCTGACGCAGACGAACAGCCAGGCGCAGACGCAGCTTTATGCCTCCGCCGAGCAAAACGGCAGACTGCTGCGTGACCGGCAACGCACCATTGAGGAGCTTAAACGTGAAAATGAAGACCTGCGCCGCTGGGCTGATTCCCCTTTGCCTGATCCTGTTGTCCGGCTGCGTCAGCGACCGGCCCTTGCCGGAGGTGAATCTTACCGTGAGTGGCTGTCCCAAAATCACCCGCTGCCAGCTGGACCCGGCCGCGCCGCAAAGTAACGGCGACCTGAACGCCCTGCTGGATGAAACCGAGGCCGCCTGGGCGGCGTGCGCGGACAAGGTCGATACCATTATCAGCTGCCAGGAAAAAGACGATGAACAAGCCGCAGTCCTTGCGAAACGCCCTGAATAAAGCCGTGCCCTACGTGGCGGACAATCCCGACCGACTGCACCTGTTCGTGGATAACGGCGCGCTGGTCGCCACGTCCGCCGCGTCGATCTCATGGGAATACCGCTACACCCTGAACGTGGTGATTACCGACTTTACCGGCGACCAGAACCTGCTGATGGCCCCGGTGATGTTCTGGCTGCGGAAGAATCAGCCGGACGCCCTGCAGAACCCCGGCGAGCGGGAAAAGCTCTTCACTTTTGAGGCCGACATTCTCGGCAATGACCGCTGCGACATCAGCATGAACCTGAAGCTGACCGAGCGGGTGCTGGCGCGGGAGGTAGACGGGAAAATGACGGTCGAGGCCATACCGGAGCCGGACTCGCCGGAGGAATTCTGGACGGCGCGCCATGGCTGAACTGCATGAGGTTGACGCCTGGCTGGATGCGCTGCTGGCGCAGCTTGAACCGTCGGCCAGAAAAAGGATGCTGCGCGAGGTCGCGCGCGACGTGCGCCGCATTCAGCAGGCGAACATCACGGCGCAGCGCGCCCCGGACGGCACCGCATGGGAACCCCGTCGTGCCACGGCCCGCACGAAGCCGGGTCGGATCCGGCGCAAGATGTTTGCGAAGCTTAAAACCACAAAGTACCTGAAGGCGCAGGCCAGCGCCGATCAGGCCGAAGTAGCCTTTGCGCCTGCGGTGCAGAAGCTGGTCCGCGTGCATCACTACGGCCTGCGCGACCGGGTAAACCGGCGTGGCACGCAGGTCAAATATGCGGAGCGCACGCTTTTAGGCATAAATAAAGAAGTGGAATTAAATGTGATGAGATTACTTTTATATCGTTTAACCCCATTAAAATACTCAGGTAATAAATGAATAAAAAATGCGCTGCATTATCTGCAGCGCTATCAAATCAAAGTTGTGCACTATTTGTTATTGAATGATAATATTCATATTCTCGGTGCATACCGTTGAAGTCGTTCTCAAAAAGACTCATGAAATTTGAGTAAAGCGATTCATTAGAAATAGAGGGTTTTTTCCCAAATCTCGACGCCTGAGTGCTTATGAATTTAGCTACCGCTGAAAAAAGGAAATGCCCTCTTAACCATGAAATATGACTCAGCCCTCGAGATGCTATTTGGCTCGCTGTTTCTTCAGAATTATATCCAGGTAAGCTTGCTTTTATTTGATCAATGAATACTCCAATTTTCTCCTCACATAAAACGCACGAGTTTGCGTTTTTCATAAATCTTGTTGCATTGTCACCAACAACAGATATACCGCACTTATTAATCTGATTGAAAATATCTAACTGGATAAGCTCGCGAGTTTTGTTAGCAAGATCATCTAGCCACTCTGCAACCGGCAAAAAATCTGCTTGCTGTGCTTTCAACTTTGCTATTGATTTAATTATTAACTTTATGCTCGAATGACTGATATAGGTATTTTCTATAGCATATCCATACGTTCTTAATATGCGGGAATGAACTTTTTGCTCGCCATCAAAAAATGTTAAATCTGAGTCACATGCTACAATGACCTTTAAGTCATTTTCTATTATCGCATTCATGTAATTCAAAAGCTGAGTGCTACCACCAACATCTTGAACTTCAAATTTCAAATCTGTGGTTTCTTTCAGAATCTTTTCCCAAAAACAAATATCATCCTGCCCTTCAACGTATACAATATAATCGCTTTGATAAAATAGATTTAAAATATCTTCAGCTTCGAGGGAATGGTTGAGTTCATCCATGAACTAATTTCTCCATGTCAAAAATAGAACCCCTGTATTTCGATGCAACTTCAGGCGAGTGAGTGGCAGCAATAACTTGCGCATTGGGATTTAGTTTTTTTATGGCTGGTATAATATTCCTTTGCCATGCTATATGAAGTGATAGCTCAGGTTCATCAGTTAAATAAATATATGTTTGACCTTGCTGCAACAGTGTTTCAATAAATAAAATAAGTAATTGTTTTTCGCCTGAAGATAAGCTGTGATGGGTAATTCTTCCATGAACATTTTTTATTGTTAACTCCCCGCTAACAAATGAAAATTTTTTGTCAATTATAAACTCTTGCAATGTATCAAGGAAAAGCTCTATGGGGGAAAATATCTCTCGAGTTCTATCCTCTGCCTTTAAAGACATGGTTATTATTCTCTGGGTTTTTCTTAATGCCTCAAGAGAACTATAATCAATAGCTATTGCTTTATCTTTTTTTGAATTATCATTGATCTCCTGAAATGTTTTATCGATAGTTTCAACGTGATAATTTATTTTCTTTTTAATCTCGTTATCTATTGCATTAAGTTGTGTATAGGCTGATATTAAGTTTTTCCTTTCTTCGTCTTTATTGAATCTCCATTTAAAATTCTTATTCTCTCGATCTTCTTGTGAGTATAATATAGAAGCTAAAACTTCTTTTTGTAACTCTAAGGCTACCTCTCTTGCTTTTTGGGTAAGATCAAGCTGATATTTCGTAAGTGTCAATAGTAACTGGTTTAATCTATAATCTACAGGGTTTATAAATTTAATCCCTGAAACATCCCTTATCTCGAGATCTTCTCCACTTCTTAACCTATATACGGAAAGAGAAGATAATGATACAAGCTTGTTCAGCTCATTTTTGAGTACTTCTACTTCTTGCTGGTATTTTCTCTTCACCATATAGGAATATCTCCTGTCGTCACCGAGAGCATGAACAGGATATCTTTTATTAGAAATTTGATACTCAAATGAAGGAAAAGGCCTTGTAATATCATCATGTTTCGTGACTTTTATTGTTTTTATTTTATTTTTTTCCTTCAGTTTAATCTCAACCGAGCTAAAGTCGTTCTCATTAACATTATCAAGCTCAACCGATAAAACAGCATGTAATATATTCATAAAAGTGGTTTTACCAGTACCATTACGGCCAATGACGATGGTTACATCATTGTTAAAGACGCACTCTGCCTTAAGCCTTTTCCAGAAGCCATTAATAGTAACACTCTGTAAAGTATACATTTTCATCCTTTTTTGTATTTTAGTTGATAAGACTCATTGTGCTATTACCTACACAAAGCACACCTTATTACAAGCTGATGCATTCAGTCCATTATCAATTGATGGACTATAAACTAACCGAAATTATGCGCCTTATCACCAACCTGATCCGCACCGGCACCGTGTCCGAGGTGGACCCGGTGAACTGGCTGTGCCGGGTGAAAACGGGCGACATCGAAACCAACTGGATTAACTGGCTCACCCTGCGCGCCGGTAGCACCCGCACATGGTGGAAACCCACCGTTGGCGAGCAGGTTGTGCTGCTGAGCCTGGGCGGTAACCTCGAAACCGCCTTTGCGCTGCCCGCTATCTATTCCGACGCCTTCCCGCCGCCGGACTACTCAGAAAACGGCGCGACAACCGTGTTTCAGGACGGCGGCTGGTTTCAGTACGAGCCGGAAACCGGTCAGCTGCTGATAAAGAACATCAAAAGCGTGCGCATAGAGGCGGCCGACGGGATCCAGCTCATCACTGAGCAGTTTGGTGTGGACGCTGACCAGACCCGGATCAACAGCGAAACCGTGATGAATGGTGCGGTGACGCAGGGCGGCGGCGGCATGAGTTCAAACGGCGTCGTGGTGCATACCCATCAGCACGGCGGCGTGAAGTCCGGCAGCGATATGTCAGGAGGTCCGCAATGATGTATCTCGGCATGAACCGCGACACCGGCGAGGCGATCACCGACATCGACCATATCCGGCAGAGCGTGCGTGACATTCTGATGACGCCGGAAGGCAGCCGCCTGCAGCGCCGGGATTACGGCTCGCTGCTGTCGGTGCTGATTGACCAGCCACAAAACGACGTGATCCGCCTGCAGGTGATGGCGGCGGTGTATACCGCGCTAAGCCGCTGGGAGCCGCGCATCAGGCTGAACACCGTCAACATTACCAGCGCCTTTGACGGCTCAATGGTGGTTGAACTGACCGGCCAGCGGGATGACGGCTCGCCGGTTGCCATGTCTGTTTCAACGGGGGTGAACAGTGGCAGTAATTGACCTTTCCCAGCTGCCCGCGCCTGAAGTGATTGAGGTGCCGGACTTTGAAACCCTGCTGGCCGAGCGCAAAGAGGCGCTGATCGCGCTCTACCCGGCGGAGGAGCAGGCGGCGGTGCGCCGCGTGCTGGCGCTGGAGTCCGATCCCATGGTGAAGACGCTGCAGGAAAATACCTACCGGGAAATCCTGTTGCGCCAGCGCATCAACGAGGCGGCGCAGGCGGTCATGGTGGCGTACGCGCTCGGCAGCGATCTGGACCAGCTGGCCGCAAGCTATAACGTGCAGCGCCTGACCGTGACCCCGGCTGACCCTGACGCAGTGCCGCCTGTCGATGCCGTGATGGAAACCGACGATGCCCTGCGCGTGCGCGTGCCGGAGGCGTTTGAGGGGCTGAGCGTGGCCGGGCCGACGGCGGCCTATGAGTTTCACGCAAAAAGCGCGGACGGCCGCGTCCAGGACGTGTCGGCAACCAGCCCGTCACCGGCCAGCGTGCTGATAACCGTCCTGAGCCGCGAAGGCAACGGCGAAGCGGCGGGGGATTTGCTGGCTACAGTGGACACCGCGCTGAACGCGGAAACGGTGCGGCCCGTAGCGGACCGCGTCACCGTACAGGGCGCGACCATTCATGACTACAGCGTGAAGGCAAAACTGCACTTGTTTGATGGCGTGGCGGCCGGCCCCTGCCTTGAGGTGGCAAACGCGCAGCTGGCCGCTTACCTCACCGAGCAGAAAAAGCTGGGCCGCAGCGTGCGCCGCGAGTCCTACGGGGCGGTGCTGCGCGTGCCCGGCGTGGACTGGGTGGAAATGATCGAACCGGCGGCGGACATCATCCTGGACCGCACGGCGGCGGGTAACTGCACCGGTACGGACATTTCAGTGGCGGCTGACGAGGTACTGACATGAGCAACAGCAGCCTGATGCCGTCCGGCTCGTCCGCGCTGGAGCGCCGCCTGGCGGAAGCCTGCAGCGGCATTACCGGCCTGAACGTACCCCTGCGCGACCTGTGGAACCCGGCAACCTGCCCGGTCAGCTTTCTGCCGTATCTCGCCTGGGCGTTTTCGGTGGACCGATGGGACGAAGGCTGGGCGGAAAGCGTCAAGCGGCAGGTGGTGCTCGATGCGTTTTATATTCATCAGCACAAGGGAACCATCAGCGCTATCCGGCGCGTGGTGGAGCCGTTCGGGTTCCTGATCCGCGTTATTGAATGGTGGAAAACCGGCGAAGCGCCCGGCACGTTTCGCCTGGACATCGGCGTGCAGGACCAGGGCATTACGGAAGAAACCTATCAGGAGCTGGAGCGGCTCATCAGTGACGCCAAGCCGTGCAGCCGTCACCTGCTGGGCATGTCCATCAATCTGCAGGTGAGCGGCGAAACCCGCATAGCGGCCGCGAGCTACGACGGTGACGATCTCTCGATTTACCCGTACACCCCGGAAATTCTTTCCGTCAGCGGCCCGACGTATGCGGGCGCGGCGGTTCACGTTATCGACCTGATGGAAGTCGGACAATGACACAAAAATTTTACGCAATCGTGACCAACCTCGGCGCGGCCAAAATTGCCAACGCCGCCGCGCTTGGCACAAAACTGAATATCACGCAGATGGCCGTGGGCGACGGCGGCGGCACGCTGCCCACGCCGAACGCCAGCCAGACAAAGCTGGTAAACGAGGTGCGCCGGGCGGCCATCAATACGCTGAGTATCGATGCCACCAATGCGAGCCAGGTGATTGCCGAGCAGGTGATCCCCGAAACGGAGGGCGGATTCTGGATCCGGGAAATGGGCCTGTTTGATGCGGAGGGGACGCTGATCGCGGTCTGTAACACGCCGGAAACCTACAAGCCTGCCCTGCAGGAAGGCAGCGGCCGCACGCAGACCGTGCGCATGCTCATCATCGTGAACAGTACGGACGCTATCACCCTGAAGATTGATCCGGCCGTGGTGCTGGCAACGCGGCAGTATGTTGACAGCAAGGTGAGCCAGGCCGTGATCGAGGTCAGGCAGTACGCGGACGACCTGATGGCAAAGCATATTGCAGCGGCGGACCCGCACAAGCAGTATGCGCCCAAAGACAGCCCGCTGCTTACCGGCACGCCCAAAGCCCCGACGCCAGCGACGGGCAACAACTCAACGCTGCTTGCCACGACCGCCTTTGTGCAGGCGGCCATTGCGCAGCTGGTCGCGTCTTCCCCGGAGGCGCTGGACACGCTGAACGAGCTGGCCGCCGCGCTGGGCAACGACCCGAACTTTGCCACCACAATGACGAATCAGCTGGCCGCGCGCGCGCTGCTTGCGGGCAACGTCAATCAGCAGTTTTCCGTCAAAGACGCCACGCTTGACGGCCATGCTGTCAATCGCGGGCAGATGAACACCGCGCTGGCACTGCGCGCCCTGCTGGGCGGTTCTGCGACGCAAAAGTTCCTGGTGCTGAGTGCGCCGACGGATAGCAACGCCGCCGTGCCGGTTTCGCTGCTGAATGACGGGCTGAGTAAAAAGGCGAACCTGAACGGCAATGACCAGACGGATTTTTACGTTCGCAATAACGGCGAAACAAACGCCGCTGTCAGCAATGCGCGCCTGAACTTCGTGCTGGGAAACTATGCCTACAAAGGCGGGGATGCAAATCAGGGCTTTGCCGTGGCGGGCGGTACGGGTGCTAACAGCGCCGTCGCTTACGGGCAGTTTCAGGCGGGCACTAACGGAAACGGTGCCTGGATTAAGCTGCCGAACGGCGCACAGTGGTGCCGTCAGAACCTGAGTATTCCGGCAAAAACCAACGTCATCTGGACATACCCGGCAGGCTTTACGGCCCCGCCGGCCGTATTCATAACCGGCATCAACGGCGATCCTGCGGTATGGTCTACCGGCGTCGGCGCGGGCAACGCCGGTATCTATAACAACAACGATTCGGCCCTTAACGTTAACCTTCTGGCAATCTGGTGATGAGCATGAGCGAACAGGAAAATTTAGCTGCTGAGCAGAGCGAGGCGGATCAGGTTCTGCCGTTTGAGAAGCGTTACTTTGTGTCGGTGAATGCCGGTCACTATATCGACGGGATGATGATTGCCTTCAGCCAGGCGGACGCAGAGAACTATTCCGCCATGGAGCTGGCCGAGCTGACCCAGGCGCAGTTTGAATCGGTCGGGCAGGACTGCCAGCTTATCGGCGGCGAGGTGGTAAAAGGGCCGCCTATGGTGTCTGAACTCAGCACGCAGGCGAAGCAGGCCATCCTTGCCGCCCGTCTGCGCGAGGCAACGCAAAAAGTGCAGATGCTGCAGGATGCGGTTGATCTGGATATGGCAACGGATGAGGAAAAGGCGCAGCTGACCGCGTGGAAGAAATACCGCGTCCTGCTGAGCCGTGCAGATGCGGAAGCGCAGTCGCCGGAAGAGTGGCCGCAGCCCCCGGTCTGACAGGATGAGCGCCCGCCGGGGCGCTTTTTTTATCGCTGTTCCTTGTGTGATTTTCTACACAATGCCCGCAGGGTGCGCCCGCGCCCGCCACCTTTCACCATAGCGGAACCCCTTTACAGGAGAACCGCCACATGGCTCAGGATTATCACCACGGCGTGCGCGTTGAGGAAATCAACGAGGGCACCCGAACTATTACCACCGTCAGCACGGCAATCGTCGGTCTGGTCTGCACCGGCGACGACGCCGACGCGGCAACCTTTCCGCTCAACCGCCCGGTGCTGCTGACAGACGTGCTCACCGCCAGCGGCAAGGCTGGCGAGTCCGGCACGCTGGCCCGCTCGCTGGACGCCATCGCCGACCAGTCCAAGCCCGTCACCGTTGTTGTGCGCGTGCCGCAGGGCGAAACCGAGGCGGAAACCACCGCTAACATCATCGGCGGCGTGACCGATGGCCAGCGCACCGGCATGAAGGCGCTGCTGGCCGCGCAGGCCGTCTGTGGCGTCAAGCCGCGCATTCTCGGCGTGCCGGGACATGACACGCAGGCCGTTGCGACCGAGCTGCTGAGCGTGGCGGAGAGCCTGCGCGGCTTTGCCTACCTGTCGGCCTACGGCTGCAAAAGCGTAGAAGAGGCCATTGCCTACCGTGCCAACTTCAGCCAGCGCGAAGGGATGCTTATCTGGCCTGACTTCATCAACTTTGACACCGTGCTGAAAGCGGACGCGACGGCCTACGCCACCGCCCGCGCGCTCGGCCTGCGCGCCAAAATCGACGAGCAGACCGGCTGGCACAAGTCCCTGTCAAACGTCGGGGTGAACGGCGTCACCGGCATTTCCAAAGACGTCTTCTGGGACCTGCAGGATCCGGCGACGGACGCGGGCCTGCTGAACCAGAACGACGTCACCACGCTGATCCGCAAAGACGGCTTCCGCTTCTGGGGTTCCCGCTGTCTCAGCGATGACGCGCTGTTTCAGTTTGAGTGTTACACCCGCACCGCGCAGGTGCTGATGGACACCATGGCAGAGGCGCAGATGTGGGCCGTTGACGGTCCGCTGAATCCGTCGCTGGCCCGCGACATCATCGAGAGCATCCGCGCGAAGCTGCGCAGCCTGGTGAATCAGGGCTACCTCATCGGGGCGGACTGCTGGCTGGATGAAAGCGTGAACGACAAGGACACGCTGAAGGCGGGCAAGCTGACTATCGACTACGACTACACGCCGGTGCCACCGCTGGAAAACCTGCTGCTGCGCCAGCGCATCACCGACCAGTACCTGGTCGATTTCAGCAGCCGCGTCAGCGCATAAGGAGACTGAAACATGGCATTACCCCGCAAGCTCAAACATCTGAACGTGTTTAACGCAGGCAACAACTGGCAGGGGCTGGTTGAGTCCATCACCCTGCCGAAAGTCACCCGCAAGTTTGAGAAGTACCGCGGCGGCGGCATGGCCGGTGCGGTAGACATCGACATGGGCCTGGACGACGGCGCGCTGGATACGGAATTCACTGTAGGCGGCACCGAGGCGCTGCTGTTCAAGCAGCTGGGCACCGCCACCGTGGACGGCGTGCAGCTGCGCTTTACCGGCTCTATCCAGCGCGACGACACCGGCGAAGTGCAGGCGGTCGAGCTGGTCACGCGCGGCCGCTACAAAGAGCTGGATTCCGGCGAGTGGAAGACCGGCGATTCAAGCACCACCAAGGTGTCCGCGACCAACAGCTACGCCAAGCTGACCATTAACAACGAGGTAGTTTACGAGATTGACCTCGTGAACATGATCCACATCGTGGAAGGCACCGACCTGATGGAAGCGCACCGTAACGCGCTCGGCCTCTGATAAACCCGGCAGGGGCAGCTCTGCCGCTCTGAAACGTATAAACGGAAAATAATCATGACCGACAAAACTACCGTAAAAGCTGTTGAGCTGGACACCCCCATCCTGCGCGGCAAAACCGAAGTTACCAGCGTGACCTTGCGCAAACCGCAGGCCGGGGCGCTGCGCGGCATCCGCCTGCAGGCGCTGATGGACATGGACGTGAACGCGATGATGGCCGTGCTGCCGCGCGTCACGAACCCGGCGCTGACCGTGCAGGAAATTAACGAAATGGACCCGGCCGATCTGCTGTCCCTGTCGGTCGAGGTGATCACTTTTTTGTTGCCGAAGTCGGCGCTGTCAGCTTTCCCGACAGCCTGACGGTAGAAGATCTGGTAGCGGACATCGCTACCGTTTTTCACTGGCCGCCGCCGGTGATGTACGCGGAGTCTCTGACGGACGTGCTGGAGTGGCGGCATAAAGCGATGCAGCGTAGCGGAGCCGGTGACGATGAGTGACACAAACCTGCGGCTGCAGGTGGTATTAAGCGCGGTGGATAAAATCACGCGCCCCTTTCGCAGCGCGCGCGACGGCTCTAAGGAGCTGTCGGCTGCGCTGAAGGCCAGCAAAGACGGCCTGAAATCCCTTAACGAGCAGGCGGGCCGCATTGACGGATTCCGCAAAACCCGCTCACAGCTTGCCGTTACCGCCAACAACCTGAAGGCCGCCCGCGAGGAAGCGGCGCGCCTTGCCGTGCAGTTTACCGAAACGAACAGGCCCACGGCGCAGCAGGCCAGACTGCTTGAGCAGGCAAAGAACCGCGCCAGCCAGCTGCAGCAGACATACAACGGCCTGCGCCTGTCGGTGCAGCGCCAGCGTGAGGCGCTGAACGCGTCGGGCATTGACACAAAACAGCTGAGCGAGGCGCAGCGCCGGCTAAAAACGGACGCGCAGGCGGCAACCGGGGCCATCGAGCGCCAGCAGGCAGAGCTGCGCAAGCTCGGCGAGCGCCAGCAGAAGATACGCGACATCCAGGCACGGCATGAAAAGCTGACCGAGACGCGCAATAAGCTGGCCGGTAACGGTGCGGGCATGGTGGCAACCGGCGTTGCTACCGGCGCGACCCTGATGGCCCCGGTGCGCGCCTATGCGGATTCGGAGAACGCCGCGACGCAGCTGGCCGCCTCCATGATGGGGCCGGGCGCTAAGGTGCTGCCGGAGTATGAAAAAATCAACAGGCTGGCAGTGAGCCTGGGCGACAAGCTGCCCGGCACCACGGCGGACTTTCAGAACATGATGACCATGCTTCGCCGCCAGGGCATGAGCGCGCAGGCGATCCTGGGCGGGCTGGGTGAGGCGACGGCCTATCTCGGCGTGCAGCTGCAGATGGCCCCGACCGACGCGGCGGAGTTTGCGGCAAAGCTGCAGGACGCCACGCAGACCAGCGAAAAGGACATGATGGCGCTCACCGACATCATTCAGAAGGGATTTTATGCGGGCGTAGATTCGGGAAACATGCTGCAGGGCTTTTCCAAAATCGGCAGCGCCATGGACATCATTCACCAGAAAGGGATCACTGCTGCGAGAACCTTCGCGCCACTGCTGGTCATGGCCGATCAGGCCAGCATGCCCGGCGAGTCGGCGGGCAACGCCTACCGCAAGATTTTCCAGGCAATGCTGAATAATAAAAAAATCAGTGACGCGAACGATGAACTGGCTGGTACAGGGATAAAGCTGAATTTCCAGAACAAAAAAGGGCAGTTTGCCGGGCTGGAAAATTTGTATGCGCAGCTGGCGAAGCTGAAAAAAATCACCAGCGACAGCAAGCGCCAGTCCGTTTTAAATACGCTATTTGGTGATGACGCTGAAACCCTGCAGGCGCTGAACATCATGATCAGCAAGGGAATCGAGGGCTATCGGGAAACCGCTGCGAAGCTCGACAACCAGGCGTCCCTGCGCGAGCGCGTTGACGCCTCGTTAAAGACGCTGTCAAACCGCTGGGATGCGGCGAGCGGCTCGTTTACTAATGCAATGGCTGCAATTGGCGAGACGGTCGCGCCAGTGCTTAAACAGGTGGCCGACTGGCTGGGAAATCTCGCTGGCGCATTAGGCACGTTTGTAAAACAGCACCCGCAACTGACGGCGGCGCTGTTCAAGATAGCGGCGGGATTTGCCATCGTGACAGCAGGGATAGGTGCGGCGTTGCTGGTCTTTGCGTCAACAATCGGCCCCATGCTGCTAATGCGTATGCTTATGAACAAGACGGGCCTTCAGGCGTTTAGTTCTTTTGGCCTCATGCGTAAGGCTATTGGCCTTGTCGGTAATGGCGTGCTGTGGCTGGGGCGGCTGATGATGGCGAACCCCATTCTGGCCGTGATCGGGCTGATTGCCATGGGAGCCATATATATCTGGCAGAACTGGGACACGCTGGGGCCAAAGTTTGACGCTCTGTGGGACGGCATCAGCACCAAAGTCAGCAATGTATGGACGGCGATCCGCACCTACATCAGCACCAAATGGGATGAAATCGTGGCTGACGTGAAGGCGCTGCCCGCGCGCTTTCAGGAAGCTGGCTCGCAGATGATTAACGGCATGCTGGCAGGCATCAGCCAGAAATGGGATGCGCTCAAAAGCAAGCTGTCCTCGCTGACTGATTATCTGCCGAACTTTCTAAAGCCGGGCAGCGAAAAGCCAGGCGCACCGGCGCAGGCAGCACGACCACGCCCGGCGCAGGTCACGGCAGACGGGAAAGTGGCGCTGCCGCCGGGCGGCTTTCCAGCTTTTCCGAGGATGTACGACACCGGCGGGCATATTCCGTCCGGGCAGTTCGGCATCGTCGGGGAAAACGGGCCGGAAATTGTGAACGGCCCGGCCAACATAACCAGCCGCCGCCGCACTGCCGCGCTGGCCGCCTCTGCCGCGCTGGCGATGGGCATGGCTGCAACGCCAGCGGCTGCGCGTCCGCTGCATCCGATGAGCCAGCCCGCGCAGGCATACCGGCAGGAAGCGGCACGACCGCAACCGGCGGCCAGTATGTCGCCCGTGACCGTTAATGCCTCTATCACCATCATGCAGCAGCAAGGGCAGAGCGCGCAGGACGTAGCAGACGAGGTTATGCGCAGACTTGAGGCAAAAGAGCGACAGGCGAAGGCCCGCGCCCGCAGCAGCTACCACGACAGAGAAGGAATTGAATAATGATGATGACGCTGGGGATGTTCGTTTTCATGTTGCAGACGGTCCCTTATCAGGAGTTGCAGATCCAGCGCAGCTGGCGGTTTCCGTCAAACAGCCGCGTAGGCGTGCGCTCGTCCCTCCAGTTTTTGGGGCCGGATAATGAAACGCTGACACTTTCGGGCGTTCTGCTGCCGGAGATTACCGGTGGCAGGCTGTCACTGCTGGCGCTGGAACAGATAGCAGAGCTGGGGCGCGCGTGGCCGCTGATAGAGGGAAGCGGCACCATTTACGGCATGTTTGTGATCGAGAGCCTGAGCCAGACCAAAGCGGAGTTTTTCAGCAGTGGCGTCTGCCGGCGCATTGAGTTCACGCTCACCCTGAAGCGCACCGACGAAACGCTGGGCGAAATGTTCGGCAGTCTGAGCGATCAGCTCTCAGCCATGAAGGGCGCGGCGACGGACGCCGCGGGTAAAGTTACCAGCATGATGGGAGGGCTGCTTTCATGAGCGCCACGAAATGGATAAACGGGCAGGCAAATTCCCCTTCTTTCAGGCTAACGCTTGAGGGCGCGGACATCACGCAGAAGATTGAGAAGCGGCTTATGAGCCTGACGCTCACGGATAACCGGGGGTTTGAGGCTGACCAGCTGGACATCGAGCTGGACGACGCAGACTGCCAGCTGCTGCTGCCTCGCCGGGGCGTATCTCTGTCGCTCGCGCTCGGCTGGCAGGGTGAGGCGCTTTTTCCGAAAGGCACCTTTATCGTGGATGAGATTGAGCACTCCGGCACGCCTGACCGGCTGACCCTGCGCGCCCGCAGCGCCGACTTCAGGCAGACACTCAATACTAAGCGTGAAAAATCATGGCACCAGACGACTGTGGGCGACATCGTGAAAGACATTGCAGGCCGCCACAAGCTGAAGATCGCTCTGGGTGATGATGTGGCGAAGATGGCCGTAGATCACCTTGACCAGACCAACGAGTCAGACGCCAGCTTTCTGATGCGCCTGGCGAAACAGTCAGGCGCGATAGCCTCAATCAAAAATGGAAATCTGCTGTTCATACGTCAGGGGCAGGGAAAAACGGCCAGCGGTAAGGCGCTACCGGTGATCACCATTCAACGTAAGGACGGCGACAGCCACCGCTTTACCATGGCTGACCGCGACGCCTACACCGGCGTGATTGCCAGCTGGCTGCATACCCGCGAACCGACAAAAAAACCGGTGGCGAAAGTAAAGCGCAGGCGGAAAAAGACGACAAAGAAAAAAGAGCCAGAAGCCAAACAGGGCGATTACCTGATCGGAACGGATGAAAACGTCCTGGTGCTGAGCCGTACCTATGCAAACCGGGCCAATGCAGAGCGCGCGGCCAAAATGCGTTGGGAGCGCCTGCAGCGCGGGGTTGCGTCATTTTCTATACAGCTGGCTCGCGGCCGGGCAGATCTCTACACCGAAATGCCGGTAAAGGTGAGCGGCTTCAAGCAGCAGATAGATGCGGGCGAATGGATTGTAACGACACTTACGCACAGTCTCAGCGCGGACAGCGGCTATACAACAAGCCTGGATTTAGAAGTGAAAATTGACGACTCAAGCATGCAATAGCAAAATAAACTACCCAATTGACCACTTTGGAGTTAACATTCGCCAAAACTGCTACAGGACGAATCCGAAATGATGAACTGCCCGATGTGCTTACACGCCGCTCATACCCGTAGCAGCGTTCAGCTTTCCGAAAACACAAAGGAAAGATACAACCAGTGCCAAAACATTAATTGCGGCTGCACCTTCAAGTCCCTTGAGACGGTGACGGACATTATTATGTGTCCGGGCAGAGTTAACCCCGCCCCGCCCCACCCTTCACGAGCAACAGCCAAAGCCGCGCAAGGCAACCTCTGGTTATAACCCGCTTCGGCGGGTTTTTTATTGCCTACATCTGACCACAAAATAAATCTGCGTAGTCAATCCGTGGACAAGACCAAAAAAAAAGGGGCTGGCATCACGCCAACCCCTTGTTTGCTATTAACTTTTAGATGTCGCGTTAGCGATACCTTAGTTAAGACGCTCTTTGATACGAGCTGACTTACCAGTACGCTCACGCAGGT
>Ga0157363_1000346_pt1 | contig 35198 bp, 47 predicted proteins | sample AttsexASBM1_FD_111477 | JGI IMG/M metagenome (GOLD analysis project Ga0157363, IMG submission 111477) | Fungus gardens microbial communities from leaf cutter ant in Ribeirão Preto, State of São Paulo, Brazil - Atta sexdens ASBM1 | ecosystem: Host-associated > Fungi > Mycelium > Unclassified ... | reverse complement strand
GCATTCCAGGACCGAAATCTCGCGAAAAACCAGTCAAATACGACAAGAGAAAATACAAAAGACGCAACCACATTGATATGATGTTTGGAAGGATCAAGGACTGGCGGCGGGTCGTAACCCGCTGAAGCGCGACACTCAATTTGGAACTGATAGACAGACAGATTGGAACCCTTTTTAAGCGTTTCCAATCTGTCCTTAGGCGTCGTTAATGCGGCTTTAATTGCTGATTAAAACCTCTCCCCGCTGCCCACGTCCGGCGGCAGAACGGCTTACGGAATAGGCAACCGACACCGCTTCGACCTCAAATCTGCTGAAAGTCTGACGAACCTCCGGCCGGTCATTGAGCGACACGATAAAGCGCCCTTTGATACCGCCTAGCAGGTCTGCCATTTCATCAAACTGGGACCGATCGAACGTCGCATCGTAATCGTTCTCGCAGCCCCAATAGGGCGGATCGAGATAGAACAGCGTCTCAGATCGATCGTAGCGGCGGATTACTTCCTGCCAGGTCAGACACTCGATTGTCACCCCGCTCAAACGAGCGTGTACATCCTCCAGAACGGCACCCAGTTTCTGCACGTCGAATCGTGCTGATCGCATCGAGACACCAAAATTACGGCCTGATATCTTCCCGCCAAACGCAGTGCGCTGCAGATACAGAAACCGTGCAGCACGTTCTAGATCCGTCAGGGTATCAGGCACGGCAGCGGTCAGACGCTCGAATTCAGCCCGACCGGTCACCTGCCAACGCAACAGATCCATCAGAGCAACATAATGACGTTGCAGCACCCGGAACAGATTGCTGACGTCCCGGTTGAGATCGTTGATTACCTCGCATTGCACTTGAAACGGGCGACGCAAGAACACACCGCCCATCCCCACAAACGGCTCTACATATATAGTGTGCGGAACCACCCGCAGGCGTTCCGAAATCCGCCTGGCAAGCAGGCGCTTGCCGCCAAGATACGGCGCAACAGGGTTAACAGCCAGAATCGGCCTCAGATTCGACTCCATCAGTCAGTACATCCATAAGCACCCCGCCGCTGCAGCGGTAGGCGGGGCAGGTTTACCTGTGGGTGTTTCCAGCACCCGGATCGGCTGTTGACGCAGCCTGATCCCCCGCCACGACAGGCGCGTCCGCTGTTTCGGTCGGGGTATTTCGTGAGACCAGCACGCTGACGGCCGGGGGATAGCCGGGCAGTGGGTCGAATTTTGTCAGCGCCACAGCCAGGAGACTCTCACGCTCGTGCACGGATAACCGCGCTCCTATTGCCGCCGCGTGATAGGCCAGCAGCACACCCTCGCACGCAAACAGCGACCGGGTCAGATCACGGTTTTCCGAAACCTGCTCGACAATAGTGTTTGTCAGAGACTCCTCCCGCTTGAGGGCGAGCGCCTGACTGTCGATCGTGTTGCGCTGTGCCTTGATCCGGGTCTGAGCAGCGTTACCCAGATAACCGACCACACCGGCCACGGCCCATTTCAGAGCGTCCGAATACTCGTTCCAGAGCACGAGGAACGTTGGCATCACCCACCACTCCTCGCCAGAACACCGGCATTGCCCCAAACCACCCCGGTAACACAGTCGTCAGAGCGGCCGTCAAGCCCGGTGCCATCAGCATATTGCTGTCTGCGAGCGCAATACCCGCTCACTGCGGAAACACCGATCCGACGGGATACGCATGCTGCGCATCTAGCGCATAGCGATACCCGTCCGGAGCGATCAGACTCTCCCCGGAAACAACCTGAACCGTCAGGATCACCTCTCCGGCCGGAGTATAGACAACGGGCGCAGGCACAACCGGTGTCTCGCCCTGCTGATAGGTATAGCCCGGCTGAAACATGAGCGCTGCGATCCGATACAGTACCCAGTTCTGGGGTGATTCAGATGTGGCTGCAGGCGTGGCATCACTCATCGTGCGGCTCCCAGTGCGTCTATTTTGATTTTCAGGGCGTCAATTTCGGCGAATGCCCCTTGCAGGGCGGCCACCAGATCCGGAACCAGTTTGGCCAGATCGACCTGTTGTAGCAGCGGCGTTCCGTCCGGGTTGAGCGCGTCGCGCTGTCCGGTGACCGTGTGCGGGGCCTGCTCCTGCAATTCGTGTGCAATGAATCCGTGCGTCCGGGTCTGAGGGGCTGCCTGCCAGGCATGCTCGACCGGCCGTAATGCGCGGACCCGTCGAACGGCGTCTCCCGGTACCAGCGCCTGTACATCGCATTTGACCCGATAGTCAGACGTCGTGTTGAACGACACAGAACCGCCGTTATTGACGATCCCGCCGATCGCATTACCGCCAGACGAACAGAACGACACGATCGGCCCATTGGAGACCCCCGTCCCGATGTACATCGGAATGGACCCGCTGGAAAAATGATAGACAGACCGTCCGTCTGCATACCAGCCGTCCGAACCCGATCCGACCGGATTACCGCTATCGCCCTGATTACCGCTCCAGGCCACGCCGTTCGAATTGACGGAGATATGGTATTTTGCGATCAGGTCTCCGGTGATCGTACCGCCAGACAGCGCCAGATAATATCCCGGGACGAACGTGTTCTGCAGCCAGTCGTCCTGAAATTTCCGCGCACTGGCCTCCTGCGATATCTGCCCGGAAAAATAGGTCTGCAGCCAGTTATCCTCGAATTGCCGCTGGGACGCCTCCTGCGAGAGTGCGTTGGCGGCGGTCGTGGCAACGTTCGTGTCCTGCGCCGCGCGGGTCGCGGCCTCGGCGGCAACCGCGTTTGAAATCAGCGTGCTCACCGCCCGGGCGATCAGACTGTCATCGGCGGCGTTCCCCGGAACATTGGCCTGAGCCAGCATCGCCATCAGCGAGTTGACGACGTTTTGCAGGTCCACACAGCTGGCGTCCGTCCCGGGCACTCCGTTGACCAGATCCCGGTCTGCGAGCTGCCGTCTGCCCTGACTGTCGGTGATGTACCCGGCTGTCGTTGTATAATCCACGCTCAGCCCTCCTATGGCGACGTATAATCGCTGGCGGCCAACCCATTTTCGAGCCAGACCAGATCCCAGTATTGCAGAGACGGCAGAGTGAACGTGATGAACGCGCCGCCGGTATCGGTGCCCGTGGTGTACGTCAGCTGAACCGACGCACCGTGATTGACGTCCGGGCTGGCAGTATAAAGGCTGCCAAGCGCGCCGCCGGGGCTCACATACATTTTGATGTTCAGCGGTCCTGTGGTCGCAGGAGCGGCGGCATTCGCAGCGTTGTCGTTCACATCGTGAAATGATGCCGAGCTCATCTGCTGGTAGTTCAGCAGGTGCAGGATGTCGAAACCCGATCGATGGTTCTGGATGAGCCACACAGCTCCAGCTGCTGCCGTCGTGCTGGCCGCACCAGACGCTAGTCCGCCCGTCACGGCAGGTGCTGCGACCGTCGAGGCACCGATGTTCAGACGCAGCAGCTTTTCGTAGGCCACACCGAAATTCTGGTAGTCGTACTCGGCCTGTACAAGTGCCGGGCTCATCGTCAGACTGTTGCCGATTGGATAATCGTCGTTGGAAATCGGACGCGTTCCGTTTCCCACCGCCATCTGACCGTCAGCCAGCCACGCGTGATGCGCACCTGTCGCAAGGATCGTCGCCTCCTGATACAGGACACCGGGCAGATTGAACGTGCAGACCTGTGAGCCGCCGTTGATATTACACACCGACGACGCCCCCAGGGTTTTGTTCATCCCCATATCCCAGTCGAGACCCAGGCTGTTGGGCGTGCGGTTTGACCAGCCCCAGACCTGCCGCGCTTTCGTCAGGAAATCGCCGAACGTGCCAATGTCAGACGGATTATTCCAGCGCTCGACGAAGTGGTAGAGCTCAAGCGCCGACTGGACGAGATCCTGTTCCCCGTAAGAACCCGCAGGGTTTAAAACCATCGGAATATTCGTTCGGCTCGTCACCGTCCGCATGAACGACGAATACATTGTGGAATTGTCGAGACGGTTGCCGTTGATATCCCACAGCGGTATATCAATCGTGCCGTAGGTATCCGCGAACAGAGCGTCAAACCCCAGCTGTTTCTGCCAGAACAGAACCTGCTGCGCCCAGTAATACTGCCAGTTCCCGTTCTGCAAATTCATGATTGCGATATTGGACGAAAAATTCCAGGCGTCGTTTACGGTACAGGAGTTCGTTGCACCGCAGTTGTTCGTGAAGACCGCCCAGGACAGATCCACGCCGCTGCCGTCGTTCTGAAAGTTCGGCGCAATTCCCTTATTTGCGGCGTAGCTGGGAATGTACATCAGCGTCCCAGCGCCGCGTCGCTTGGTCGACGCGATTGCTCGACGCAGCAACGGGACCGATACCGTCATACCGTCCCCGTTCACATAGGTTTCGGTACCGGCCCACGGCTGATGCCACCGATACAGCAGGTTATAGACCTGATAATTGTTGCATTTGTAGGCGTTCAGGCTGTCGATATCCGCCTCGGGCGTCCCGTAAATCTGGTTGGGGTTCCAGCCGCCCCAATCCGTAAACGCCCCCACAAACCAGCACTGGCGCGGGTAGGTCCACCAATCCGGGCTCTCGTCAATCGCCGTGGCCTGCTGGTCAACCTGTGCACCGGCAGAATTGGTGGCCACGATATTGACGAAATAGCCCTGCCACTGTGCCACCTGCCGCACGCCGATCTGCAACGTCACCGTGGTGGTCGCACCCGGAGCCAACGCAGCGACACTGGCTGTCACGGGAAATCCGATCCCGATCCCACGCCCCGACAGCGTGGCCGTGATCGTCCCCGTAAACACAGACCCCGTGGTGTTGGAGAGTGTGACGAAAACCTGTGCGTTATCACCGAAATTATAGATCGCACGGTCCGTATTGATCGTCTGGATCAGCGGCCCTGTCAGGTGCGGACCCGATACCAGCGACCCGGGCGGCGGTGATCCGGCAGCCTGAGCGACAGAACCGAACAAAACACCGGCCAGCGCCAGCAGGAGAAGCCTCAGGCGCATCAGAACGCTCCCAGCGCAGCACTGCGTTTCCACTGATTGGTGGAAACACAGACATATTGATAACTGGCGTCGTTCAGGACCTGACCTGTCTTGCACGCGGCGGATGACGACGCAGGCGTGCCAAATGGCAGGACTGTCGGGCTGCCGAGTTCAATTATTTTCCCGTATAGGGACAGCGTTCCGTCGCTCGACAGAAATGCGTTCCCGCTATAATTGATCCACCCCTTTAACTGGTTGGGCGAGAATACAGAGCGCAGCTGCCACATCGGGCTCAATGCCTGTACTGTCAAAACACCCTGCACGGTCGGGTTGGGGGCCAGCCATGTCGCTGATCCAGTTCCCAGATTGGACCCGCTCAGCGGCGCGTTGAACGCCAGACTGTCAGTCTGCAATCCGCCACCAACCGTGCATCCGGTCACTGTCGTGCCAGATCGCGTGCACGTCAGCCAGGGCGCAAAGTTGTTGCCCTGATCATCCACCACGCCAATCTGGAATTGCCCGGCACTGTTCTGCACACGAACACGCCCCGTATTTGTGGCGGCCGCACTGTCCTGCCAGTCAGCATAGGGCGATGCTCCACCGACAACCGGGCGCTGCAACTGGAGATCCTGCGCCGTACCTTTGGACGTGTTGACGTAGCCCATGAAAGCGACGCGCCACATATCAGAGGTCCACTTGATTCCACTATCAATCGCAACAGGTTGCCCACCGGAGCCTGCCGGTGCGGGAGCACGCTGCGCAGCAGCTGTTCCACAGAGACCGGCACACGCCAGCACAGTCAGAAAAAGCCGCTTCACATCAGCCTCCAAACGCCGTTTCGCCAAACGCGATATCGCCAAACCCAGCCTGGTCCCGATATCGGAACACAATTTCCGTGTCGGGCTGCCGGTTGGCCCGAAAGACGTCTTCCAGCCCGGTGCCAGGGTTCGGAAGTGTGACCTGCCAGACGAACAGATCATTGGCGGATTCACTCCACTGATCACCGTCACCCCACCCGAAAGCGCCCCACACCGCAGGCACCGGCTCCCAGATCTGCACATCAATGCCCAGATTGGCGCCGAGGGCCTCATAATAGGCGACGGACTGGCCCCCTCGTGCGGTCCATCGGCTGAACAGCAGTGCCTGCCATTGCTCTGTGGTCAGACTGCCCTGGTCACGTCCAAACGGGTCCGGACCAAGCAATGTGCGGTAGTCATCAAGGAGCACAGTTGACCGTTCGGGACTGATTTCCAGCGCCAGAGCGGCAATGTCCCGCTCCACCTGAAAGCGCGGCTGTGCCAGCGCCAGTAGAATGCCACCGAGATTGCTCTGCGGATCTTTTGGCCACGCCGCCCCCTGTGGCAGCAACTGCCCCAGCCATTCATCCCGGATCTGCTCTACACTTCGCGTCACGAGGGTGCAGCCCAGGTAATCGTGCCCAGAACCGGGAACTGATTGACGGCCAATGTCTGATTGCCGGACGGAGACAAAAGGGAATTGCGGTTCCCGGCCACGGCTGAGATCGCGGCCTCAATCTGCGCCTGATAGATCGTCGCTCCGATGCCCAGACCCAGATAAAATGTGGTCAGCGCACCCATTACAGCGGCCCGTGCACTCTGGGTGTCCGGCAACAACTGGATCGTCAGGTCCTGCGACACCGGCACGCCCGCTGCAACGGTGACGTTCCCGCGCACCGGACGTCTGGCATCGATGTAGGACTGAATGTCAGCCACCTGCACGGCAGTCGGGACAACGCCACCGGCAAGCAGAACGATAACGCCGATCGTCCCACGTCCCAGCCAGCCGGGAACGACACTGACAACAGAGGCACCGGCTGCACGTGCCCAGTTCTCGTAGTCATCTGTCGTGCCGCCACCTACAGGCGTGCGGATTGCCGAAATGATCCGGGACCGCCAGCTCTCAACCGCTTCAATTGGAGCGCCGCCAGACAGCCCATTCTGGTCAGAAACAACAGACTGCACGCCTGCAACAGGCGAAACGAGCGTCGCGGCCGTGTTCGCCGCCAGATTGCCAGCCGTGCCAGTTATGGTCGCTTGTACCGGAACAGAAACGGAGGCACCCGCTGCAATGGCCACAGCACTCACAACAACCCATTGCGCCGAACCATCCACCGTCATCAACGTCCCGGCAGGCAACGTCAGAGCAAGGCTTGCAGAAACAATGACGTTCCCGTCAGCCGCAGTCGCGCCAATACGTGGAACGCCCCAGATCCGGGCATGCGCTGGCAAAAGCCCTGTTCCTGGCGTGACTGTTGCCGTCGTCGGCAAAAGCTCCAGCAGCTGATCACGGACATACAGATAGATTTCATAATCCGAGAGGGCAGACAGCACTGCGAGCGCCGCTTCGAGCGTGCCAGGAGCCGTCGCATCCAGCGTGACGGTGGACCCGTCAGATGCGGTGAAAGTCTGCTGCGCCAAGGCCGTTGCGAAGCGTTGTGCCAGTGTGGCTGGTGTCGGGATCTGTGCACTCACAGGGTCTGAACCTGCGTATTGACGCTAAAGCCAAGGACACTGGCCGTTGCGATCAGCCAGCCTCGCTGATGCCCCCACTGCGCATCCGTATCGATCGTGATGCCGTGATAGTCGGCAATAGGAGCCACGGCTTCTGCCACGGCATCAGCGACACCTGCGCGGGTCTCTTCGTTCTGTTTCCCCCGCTCATACAGCCAGGCGCGAGATCCCAGACGCTGCCCGGACGGCAACAGAATATCACCCACCCAGCCACGACGGGAAAAAAGGACCGGTTCCGTGCCACTCAGGGCAGTCTGCATATCAGGCGTGATATCGTCAGGATCTGCCCGACGGTCCGTCCCCAGTGCAATCAGCAGAGAGGACACGGGCGTGCGATCAATCGCAATCCGCCCGCGCCCCACAACAGACGGCGCGATCACGAGATCAATCCCGCCCGTAAGCGGGTGAACTCCCATTTGCATTGTGCAAAATTGCGTCGTCGTTGGCATGGGCGCGACTATTCGTCAGAGCCAGACAACAGATAACGGTCCGGGATCATACCCCCGGTCCGCAATGCCGCTGTTTTCTTGGAAAAAGACGTGTCCATGCGGGCATCATGCCCGCGTCACGCTCCCGGCTTCAGGGAGGCCAATGCACCCCGTTACTGGGGGGCGCCCGTGTTATCCGTGCCAACCTTGACGTCCGGATGTGTGTGCTTCGACAGCGAGATGCCCGCTCCGGTAATGTCCTTCTGCGCTACAATCGTCTCGGAAACCACAAGCTTCCCCGTGATCGTCACGCCGTCTTTCGTCACATCCAGAACAGGTTGCCCAGCTATTGAAACGCGCATTTCCTCCAGCGCGTCAATGCGAACGATCCTGCCGTCCTGCAAGTAAACCTTCTGTCCGGCCGCATCATACAGAATGCTTTCGCCTTCCTTCAGCCCACCCATCCGACAGGCTGCCGGGTTTGCCGGTGGCAGCGCGAACAGATCAGACGGATCAGCGCCATTCTGCAAAACATGCGTCACAGCCCCATCCAGCGGTGCAGAGCTGGAAAATCCAAAGGGATGATGCACCGGCACCTTTGAACGGCTCTGCCCATAATGCAGTTGAACTGTCACGGTCTGGCTCGGCCCACTGTCATCCATGTCCTGGACAACGCCTCGCAGCGTCTGGCCCCGCAGACTGTAATGCAGGTCCATCAGATCGCTCATGCCGCTCCTCCGTCATAGGACCGCGAAAGCCGCGTCTTGCGATGGCCCGCTTTCGCAGGGGCGTCCGCATCTCCTGTAAGATCGTAGGCGTCAGGAGGCACAACCGAAATGCGGGTCTCGAAGGTGTGCCCGGTCGCGACCCACGTCACAGCGCCAATCAGCATGTCTCCATCAATGCCGTTATAGAGGTCTTTCACCGTCACCAGCTGGTTCGGCCGCCAGATCTCGCCCGCTGCATTCTTCAGCCCTGGCATCGTGTAAACATAGGCGGTGGCATGGGCACGGGCCGTCCGCATCCGCCACATGGCCTGGTCCTGAAGGGTCCATGGGTCAGACGCCTGCCGCACGGCCGTTTTCTGGCGTTTGTTCTGCCGTGTCCCGGCCCGATACGCACCTCCGGCCGGAACGGACGCGCCTTCGCCAAGGGCAAAGCCGTCTGGTGTCGGATTGCTGCTGTCCTGGGCCGCCGCAGATCCGCCGCCCTGTGATTTCGCCAGATGCACAATCGGCCGATACCGGGGAACGCCCGTATCAACGCAATGCCCAAACCGGCAATTCGCACCCAGTTCCTTTTTGGCATGCCCGGTTGAGGCGGTTGGAGCAGACGGTGCTGAAGACGCGCTTAACGCCGCTTTATCGCCCCTTAAAACACTGTTGAACTGCCCTTTGACCCATGTGTCCGAATGCCGCTGCGACACCCGCGCTTCCATGCGCTGCACATTTCCGCCTGGATAGACCAGCCGATCCTTGGCCCGTGTCTTCCCGGCCTGCGTCAGAACCAGACCATTGACACCATCAGACGTCACCAGAATGCCCCGCTGGCGTGACAGACGCTCGACCGCCCCGAGCACCGTGTCAGACGGCTCCAATGCCACCAGGGTAAAGGGGGCTCCCGTCGCAACCTGCCGATCCAACGACAGCCCGAATGGCTGGGTCAGGTGCCCCGCCACAGTCTCCAGCAGGATCTGCCGATACTCGGCCGGTCCATTCGGATTGGCCGCACAGTCCACCAGATCCCCGGTGATATCGCGTCCGGACGCAACGGTATGGAGGGAATGCTCATTAGCCGTGACGTTAATCGTCTCAACAAAGCCCTTCAGGACGACAACGCTCGCCACCTCGATCTCAATGCGGTCATGCACGCGAATACTCGGCACAAAACCGGATTTTTCCGGCACATCCTCCACAAACTCCAACTGGAAGATCCCTGCAATGTCCGCCAGATCCACGCCCGCCTCACAGCTGGTCCAGGTGTGGATCGTCTTGCCATTGATCCGGACAATCCACGGCCGTCCGTGCGAAACAACCGTCTCACTCACGACGCCTGCTCCAGAACCTGAATGTCACCCGGCCCGACCAGAGCGGGATGGGAAATCCCGTTGCGGGTCACCAGATCATCAAACACACCCTGAACCTGCGTCACATCATCGCCCGCTACCGCATAAGCCAGCGTCCAGGCAGACACCGTGGTTTTCAGAGGAACCGACACCACCTCCGGCAAACGCCCCACCTGAGAGGAGCAATCCGCAATCAGCGCCGTCCGCGCGGCCTGAACTGCCACCCACAACCCGGACAACGACACCCCGACGCCAGACGCCGCCGCGTTCTCCAGATCCACCAGAAGCGCGTCAATTGCTGCAATGAACCGATCACGCGCCGCCACGGCATCCGCCCCACTGGCGAATGTCAGGGAACCCCACGCTGCCAACAGCTGCGACACGATCAGCCCCCGTGCCACCACGCCCAGTGCCAGCGCTTCGCCTGGAACAGATGTCACAGACGACAGGTTATCCGCCACAGCCCCGATCTGAACCGCACCCGACAGCAGGATATTGGCTGCCGTCTGGGCATCCACAGTCTCAGCCGTGTCCCCCTCGACCTGCTGTGCGGGCGCAATCACAGACGTGGACGGATCTGTGATCGCATCCACCACCGCAGCCGGCACGCCAGCCAGCGCGGCCGTCACGCTGTCGGCATACGCCGTATCTGCGTTGGTGGCAGGCGCACTGACACCCGCCGCCAGAGTTCCCTGCGCCGAGGCAATGCCGGATTTCAGCGGCTGCGGTGCCGTCGCCGTCAGACTGTCCCAGATTCCCGACGCCTGGGACAGCAGCGACCCCACCATGGAAGACAGGGCCAGAGGAATAGCGAGTGGAGCCAGAACGGCCTGAACCGCCAGCGTAGCCTCATCTACGATCGCATCCGCCTGTTCCAGCAGGTTCGTCAGCGTGTCGGTAACCCGGGCAAACAATCCCTTGTGCCCAGGCGGTCCCGGATCTCGCACCAGGACAACCTGGAATTGCGCAATTCGAATGCGCGTAGCAGAAAACTGGATCTCGCCTGGCTCAATCAGCCGGACCCGCAGGCGTCCCCACCAGGGATGCGCAAGCGTCAGGGAACCGGCCTTCAGAAACACCTTGCGCATGCGCTGCGCCCGCAGGACATAATCATCCCCAGCCAGATATCCCGTGATCCTGATCGGCTGATCCGTCGTGCCGAAGTCCTGGAACTTCTGATCTTCAACCGGCCGTTCCGGAAACAGAAACCTCTGCACCCGACGCCCCGCAGCCTCCCGGCTGTCGATGATGTCGAACGTCACCCCGCCAAGCGCCGCCGTAGCCAGAAGCCGTGACAGCTCGCCCGTAATCAGGTTCCCACCAGCTGCGCCGGACAACGCCAGAGCAGACGTGCCCGCACCCAGAGTGCTTAATGTTCCGCTCATGGCCGGTTCACCATACGCCCGCCAGACGGCATGACTGTTGTTCGCACAGAAGGATGCGCTGAAGGCGTAACCTTCAGACCCGCATCATGACTGATGAGCAGATGAACGGGCGGGGTCCAGCCATGTCCGGTTGTCGGAACCATTAAGGGCCCACGGGAGGTCGGAGAGCCCGGCATCTTCGGGTCCATTTGCGTGAAGGCGTGGGAAATCGAACCACTCACCCGATCACCCCAGCCTGAAACCCAGTGCTCAAACGAGGTGAACATGGACTTGATGTGATCCCAGTTGTGATAGATCCCGTAACCCACAGCCGCCAGAGCGACCCCGACAAGCGCGATGCTGGCCACAGTTGCGACCGCAGCCGCCGAGGCAACGCCCAGAGTTGCGGCAACCAGTCCAAACCCCGCGGAAACCGGTCCAGCAACGGCACCAAGCGCCCCAAGAGCTGCTGTCCCAGCTAACGCAGCCCCGGCAACACCGAAAATGCCGGTCGTCAGACCGGGAAGACGCTGATCAGCGCCTTCAAGCGTTTCTGTCAGCCCGTGAAAACCCGTCGTGACGTTGTGCAGGATCGGCGCGAACCCAACGCCCATCCGTCGCTCCAGCTGCTCCCAACTTTCATCAAAAGCGTTCGTCTGGATGCGCAGGGATTTAATGCCATCTGTGTAGTCGCCGTTTATAACGCTCTGATTGGCACCCGAAGTTCGCCGATGGATCTCCTGATAATCCTTGAAATCCCCAAGCAAAGCCGCTGCACCAATATAGGATTGCTGATTGCGGAAAAGATCACCCATGACGCGCGCGTCGGAGCCATGGCGGGTTACTCGATCAATCTGCGCCATGATCGCAACAAGCGGATCTGCGCCGCTATGCCGGGCGGCTTCTTCCACCCCGTACATATCGATCCCATAATGGGAGAGACGTTTCGCGGTATGGCCTGAATTTAGATCTGTAAGAAGCTGCGTGAAGTCAGTAACCGCATGTCCATCAGATCCTGTGTATTTACGGATAACAGCCAGCGACGTTGCCAGATCATCGACGCCCTGACGCCCATGCATCCCGAACACGCTTCCGATGGCCGCGGCCTGCGGCAACAAAGGAGCCAGCGTTTCAAACGGCAGATCTGCGGACTTGCCAGCAATCGCCACGGACGCGAGCGCACCGCCTAGCTGGGCATCCGTAACACCAATCTGTTTTTGCAGAGAGAAAGCCGATTTCGCGACGGATTCCGGATGCGCATTATACGCCGTGCTGATCTGCGCAATGACAGGCAACACAGCATTGATCTGCGCGCGGTTATATTGTTCTCGCGATAGAAAACCCGCACTTTCCGCCAGGTCTTCGCTGTTCTGCCCGGTGCTTCGGGCAAGGGCCGCCATCTGGGCTCCGAACGCGCTTGTAAACGCATCATTCGCGGCCCCGTGCAGATCCAGCCCGATCCCGATATGCCGAATGGTATTGTCGTATTCCGCTGCGGCCTTGACTGGCTCTACCAACCCAAAGCCAGCGGCGGCGGCCCCGAAAGCCTGCCCGATACTGCGTTCGGTCGCTTCGTGAAAATGCTGCGTGGCTTCCCAGACCCTGCGCCCGTATCCGCCACGCTCACGCGGGGAACCTTCCGGCTCTTCCTCAACAGGTGCCCGACCCGGCACAACCGGTCCTATGTCCCCGGTCGCCCGCGATACCCGGCCAACAGCCGCCGCCGCCCGATCAGCCGCAGATGTGACAGCCTCAAGCCCGTTGACGGCCGCACCGCTGCCAGATCCCGTCCGCGCCAGAGCCGCATCCATGGAAATGACCTCTTCCGCCGCCCGCCCGAAGGCGGCCCCGGCTTCAGAGGCTGTCACCGCCGCCACATCCAGACCTTCGCCCATCCGGGCTGCACTAGCCGTGGCCTGTTCCAGTGTCTCCGACAGGGCGGACGTCTGTTCCGCACAACGCGGTACCGGCTGCCAGACCTCATCAAACGTGTGGTTCTGGCCCAGCCTGTCCAGGGTAGAATTCAGACGCCCGAGGATCTGCTCGATCTTCTCGACCGGCGCGGACATCTGATCGACAAGCGTCAGTTCAAACTGTGCCGTCAGATTCCCCGACATTACTGTTCCTCTTGCTTCGTATTCTCCCGGACCTGCTCGGAATAGGCATGTCCGGACGCACACCAGAACAGCAGTTCATGCAGCTTAAGCGCCCTTAAATCAGCGCGCCCGAAATGCAGAACCGCTGCCAGACCCGTTAGGCTGACGTTCCAGTCATCGGGCCATCGCTCGTAAAAACGTCAATGATCCTCGTCGCCTTGAGGTAGTCGCTGGCCGTCATCGAGCGGAGAAGCATTTCACCTGCCGGTCCTGACTGACCTGAAGACGCACACATCAGAAACAGCGTCCGCTTACCCCCCGTGAGAAGGGCGGAACTATCGATGATGTCGCCAGCCGTCAGATCCCGGAAAACCAGCTCGGAAATATCCTCACTGTGCTTGCCCGCAGCGGAAGACGTCTCTTTCGTCAGAGCCTTCTTCAAAAGCATCCGCACAGAGCCGTCGTCCTGCCAGGAGCAACCTGATGGCAGCTTTGGCAGAACAGGAGCTTCCGGGACGGTCTGGCCTTCCGGTGCGGAAATGGAGAGTCTGCGGTTCATGCTGAAATCTTCTGGTAAGTGTTGAGGGTCCACGTCACGGGTGCCTGCCCATTGTCCTGCACGTCCGGCTTCGCCCGGACATAGGCATCCGGGAACACGTAAACCGTGCCGATATCCGTCTGGATCTGAAGCTCACCTTCACCCAGGGCAGGATCAAAATCGTCTTCGTCGCTGTTGCTCGTGATGGCAGGCGTTGCCTGGCACATGCCAGGATTCCATCGCTGGGACCGCAGCGTTCGGTCCGTCATGGGCTGATCTTCGTTCTGCATGCCCGGAAGACGCCATTTAACGCCCTTCGCAACCGTATACGGCTTGCCGCGCCACCAGAGTTTAACGACACCAATCGTCTGAGCCATGTCTTACACCTGTGACTGAAGGATATTGGCCAACACGATCAGGGAGCCCATGGGCTTGATCGGCAGCGTCGAATTGACCCGGTTCCGGTCGAGACTGTCGCGTTCGAACACGGCCTGCGGTCCTAGCGTCGCAACATCATCAATCCAGCCCTGGGCCTGATAAAGCAGAGCCTGCGCCACCCAGGACGCCTTGAGCGTCCGAACGGTCACAACTCCCGGCACGTTCTCAAGCGAAGACCCCACATCAGCCAGCTTGGCCCGCTGGTAATTCTCCACGTAATACGCGTTCCACTCGTAGCGAACCCGCGCATTGATCGCGGGGATCATCACGTCCCATGGTCCGTCCAGCGCAATGCCAGACGTCGGATCAACCTGCCGCATCGTCACAACACGTTCGAAACTGACAGTCCCATCACGGTTGAATTTCAGAGTGCTACAACCGCCGTGCAGAAGCACATTGCGCTGAATCGGTGTAAACTGATCGCCCGCATCCGGGCCAAGTCCTGCCAGACCAGTCAGCACAACGCCCTGCAACTGGCGGGACGGATCGCTATTCAGGGCCTGTGCACCTTCAGCACCAGCCACGGCCGCCGCAATCCACGGAGACCAGCGGGGAGCCTGCTCGGCAATCAACACAACCTCTTCAGCCGTGGAAAATGCCTGTGTCAGCGCAAGGATCTGGCTCTGCGTGCCGGCAAACCCGACCCAGACACGCATGTCTTTTGCGATCATCGCATTTTCGCGGCTTTTTGCCTCAACCTGCGCGGCCGTAATATTCGGCTGGTCGTTCAGCAGCAGGATCAGATCCGTGTACCAGGTGCCACCCAATGCCTGGAGCGCTGGCGTCACATCCGGCAGACCAACACCCCCGGCCATCGGTGTCACAGCAATGGAGAGGCCATCCACCTGATCATAAGACGCGCTGGAGACCCGAATGTCATACTGACTGGTAAATGCGCCTTTCTCCCAGCTCTGCACCGTCACGGTGACACCATCACTGCCAAGCGTTGCCGAAAGCCCGGTCTCGGCATTCAGATAGCTGACAGTCGCATTGGCCACCGAGCTATTGCAGGCCGCCACGAAAGCCTGCGCAGCCTCAGCCGCCGTCATGCCCGACGTCACGGTGAACGCCACACGATACCCGCCCAGAATGGCAGCCATCGTGCCACCACTGGTGGCAGTGCCATCAAACTTCAGCGTCGCAGAGGCTGCTGCGCTGCTATCGGCCGGAGTAACGCCCACAGCATCGATGGTGAGTGTGGGCTCTTCTTTCAGGAACGCCGCGACGGCCTGGGCAACCACTGAACCCGCGCCAAACAGCGCGACAGCCTGCGCCGCTGTCAGGGACGAATAAACGGTATTTGCTACACCGGTGCCACCGCTGATCTGCCCCACCAGAACACACCGCAACGGCATACCCACCAGCGTGCCAGGCGCGGCCACTTCACGGATTTCGGTATAGGAACCGGGAACCCCCCAGGAACCGGGGATCTGCTCGAAATCCATCACTTCTTCTCCACGGCCGGAGCAGCCGCCGCCGGTGCCGCCCCACCGACAGGCTTGTCGGTCTGGGCAGTGGTTTCAACGATGTCCTTGTCACGCCACATCCGAGCCCAGTATGGATCGGAAATGTTGACCTTGAACTTGTCGGGAACAACCACACCCGAAGGCGTCACAACACGACGCCCCGGTGCGGCCGTAACGAGCTTGACCGTCACGTCGGTTCTCCTGAAGGGCTGTCCACAATCTCGCTGGACAGCGTTGTAAAATCATCGAGCTGCGGGATAATGCGCTCCATATCGAGCGCCACATTTTCGAACTGCACGGTCAGCAGAACGCCGGACTGGCCTTCATCCAGAAATTGCGCCAGTTCGACACTGGACGCACTCGTGACCAGGGCCGTTCCGGCTCCAGGCACGGTCATGCCGTTCAGCACACCAATGGCGGCCGCTGTGACGCCGAAAGCACCAGCGAGCTTGCCATCCCCAAGGTAGAGATTTTCTGGTTGCCGATGCGCGGTGAGGATTGCCACCGAAAAGACCAGTGCTCCGCGAAACGTGGCCCCAGACAGTTTGCTGGCGTGCCAGCCCTGCCAGCCAATGCCGATAGCAGGTAACTTGCCAGTAAACGCCCGCCATTGGCTTTCGCTTGGCCGGGGCGTCATCGTCACATACCGGAACCTGCCGTCAGCAGGCATAACCGTCTGCAAAGCAGACTCAATCGCCCTGTAGCAAACGGCCATAATGTCACCGTCAATCAACGTTGCCGGATACTGGTTATCGCTCAGTGTCATCCGAACATTCCCCGGTATGAGGACGGGCGGCTCTGATAATCCGCCCAGTTCTCACTGGTATTGCCCTGCAACTCACCTTCGAGAACAATGGACCCGGCACTGACACCCCGTAGCCACGCAAGCGCGCCCTTATGCGCATCCGTGACCTTTTCCCCTGCGATCACATATCCGGTCTCGCAGAGGTTAAAGCGGGCCAGAGCACAACAGACGGACACCATCTTGGACGGGACAAGCAGCACCGGCGTCTGATAACGCCTGCGCAGGTAGCCATCCATTTCATCGGTGGCATCATCCAGAGCAGCCTGAACCTTGACCTGATCAATCTGGCCATAGCTCTCTCCTGGAGGCGTCGTAACCTCCAGCAGCTCCTGCTCCGAATAACGCGTCATCATGTCCTGAAGGGCGGCATAGGCCATGTCAGCCGCCGATCTCGATCACGCAGATCTTCGGCTCGGCTCGCAACATCTTCAGCTGCGCTTCCGTCAGGCTACCTTCGGGATGCACCTTCATATGAGGATGCTGCATCCCGGCGCGCATGAAGCCCGGTTCAGCGCAGGTGATAACAGTATCGCCTTCATGCAGCTTGATTGCATGTCCCTTTGTCAGAACATGCCCAAAAACCTTCGCTGGCGGCTTGGCCTTGGAAGGAGTTCCGGCCTTTGCGTCGTCGGTCTTTGCGATTTCCATGCTCTCTTTTCCTTCAGACGTATCCATGAGCTTAGTTTCCCGCCGTCTGCGACAGACGCGGCGCCACCATCAGATCGGCAGAACCAACCCAAGGATTGGCCGCGGTCCCGGACGCACCATTGACGACCGTTGGCGCGTATTCGCTCTTCAGCAGATACCGTCCGGCCTTTTCCAGGTTACTCGGCACGACCAAGAGGTCAGGCACGATGCCATAAGGTGTCCCATCCGCACGGCAGAGTTGAGACATGGCCGAACGTGCAGCTTCGTAAGTCTCTTCGTTCAGCGGGCGCGTGCTTTTGTATGCCAGCTGCCACATACCGACACCCGCAGCACACCGGCCATCCGTGCCCCACAGGAATTCCTTGTCGTGAAACACGTTGTCGTCCGTCAGGCGCGTCTTGGCCGTAATGGCGAACGCACGGCGTGGCTGATAGATGATCGGCTTGATGACACGCTTAGTGCACATCAGATACCAAGCTGGCCCTGCCGTTTCACCCGATGCCGGGCCTGCAAGGTTCGCGTATGTGAACTGCTTGCGGTCTGAACCGACGGCCATGTGGTCAGTATCGAAGAAATACTGCTTGTCGATGCCCTGGATCGTGTGACCGTTCTGGAGGACGTCAAAGCAGAGACGATCCGGCATCTCGGCCGCATCCTGCCCCAGCTGGGCCACGAAAGAAGACAGGAATCCGTATTTGTCATCTTCGAGATCTTCACGCTTGACGGAGATCGTCTCTTCGTAAGTCTCGTTCCGGATGACATAGCTGCCAGCTTCCAGCTGATGGATCTCGCGTGGTCCGACCCACTTCCGGATGCCGGGGAGTTCCGCCAGGCGCGGATAGAAATTCTCACCCGCGTCGGACGGAACTGTCATGGAAAAGCGCTCAAACTGGCTTGGACCAGTTCCCAGCTGCTTGTTGAACGCCAGATTGAGCGTTGCCGTCAGGGCGTTGATGTTACCCGCATTAATATCCACGGATCAGTTCCTCAGAATGTCACGAAGGGCGTGCCGGTCTCATCCAGTCCGGCAAATGTGCCGACCAATGTCCGGGCGCTGCCGCCTTCAGGGGTTTCGGTGAGGGAGACGGTCTCGTCATCCACGGCGTAAACCGGTGATCCGAGCTTGTCCCAAGTGGGTGCCGTATCGAACGGCAGTGCGTAGGTGCCACGATCCAGCTCCACCGGTGCCGGTCCATACTGGCCACTCATGACCTGCGGATTGGCTACGTTGCTCTGAAAGTGTGTGGCAATCCCAGCAGCCTGGGGCGCGACCGTCAGCCCTGATGGGGTGGCAGTTCCGGCAGCTGCGATCGTGCCGTCTGAAAAGACAATGACGATAGAGCCCCGGAAAACCGTCTGACCTGCAGCAACGACAAGGCCAAATGGCCGAAGACGCGGACCATCCGCCCGGACCAGAATACGATCAGACTGAAGCGCCACGGCCAGACTCCTTCTTGATATCTTCGGCCTTCAGGCCAAAAGCAGCAGCCATCGGCGCAATTGCTGCGTCCAACGCTCCAGTCTGCACTTCACCCCCAGCCCCTGCAGCGGAATGGCGTGTGACCTTCGTGCCGTTCAGGTTCGTGCGCGGCAGATCTTTGATCAGGTCGACTGCCAGATCAGCGTTTGCGGAGTGCAGGGTAATCAGATTGTCACGCTGCTTGTCGGTAATGACCGCACCCTCAGCGGCCGCCTGAGCCATCAGGCCCATGACCTTGTCACGGGACGCCTGTTCCTGGATCGTCTTGATCTGACCTTCCAGCTCCGCAACACGATCATTGGACGTGTTGTTCTTCAGGCGGGTCTGAAGCGCTGCCAGGAGCGCCCCATTGTCAGCACCGGCATCCACGCCAAGCACCGTCGCCACACTGCTGTGCAGCGTCACGGATGTGCGGCTTTCAGTCATCGCAGCCAGCGCGTCTTCTTCCGTCGCGGTGTCGGGCAATCCCAACGCCTTACGGACTTTTGCGATATCCATCGTCTTCTCCGGAGTATTTTGGGAGTGCAGCGTCACCAGCGTCAGATCCGGCGCGTTCGTGAGGGCAGCACGCAGTATTCGTGTGACAACACCGCCACGGCTTTCGATCACCGGGGAAATCGCCCGGTATTCTTTCGCCTCCATGAGGTCACGGCCTTTTGGCGTCCAGTCCGCAAAACCCCACAAACCATCCGCACGGCTTTCCATACGTGTGATCCAGGCGCGTGCGGGCGCTGGCTTGCCTTTTGGGGCAGCCAAATCCGTCGCATGGTTTTCGTCGAGAACGATTTTTCCAGCAGCCATGGAGGCGCGAATAACCGCGTCAGGATCAGCCAGTGTCAGGCGATCACCCTTGATGCCTTTGAATGTGCCTGCCGGACAGAGATGCACCCACTGCGGCACCTTATTGGTGCCGGTGAAAGGCTGTGCCAGATCAAGAAGGGTGACAGCGGTGTTCATTGCCGTCACTGTGACGGCTCACGAAGACGCTGCTAACGGTCCGGGATCATACCCCTGATATTTCCCGCTGTGTGCCGTCAGAGCTAGCCCGGGACATCCAATCCCCCCAGAGCTGTCTGAAACGCGCTGTGGACCCGTCTTAAAACGTTTTAAACGTGTTCAAAAACACAATGACCACCCCACGCACGCCTATCGTGCCCGCATTGCCAGTTCCAGGGCAAGATGCAGCCTCTCCTCGACAGCCACGCGGTCCTCAGCGCCAAAGCCGAGGAAAGGCCGGGCCGGAATGACCACTTTTTTAGGCGAGAAGAATTTCCCACCCATCTTGAACTTGAGGCGAGGTTCAGTCCTGGGAATGATGGTCGCCCCGAACTGATGCACACCACCATAGGACATGGCGCTCCCAACAATGATCGTATGACCTCGAACTTCAGTGGAGAGCTGCTGGCGAAGCTGCCCGCTCTGTACAAGGATCGGGAGAGGTTTGCGGCTTGCTGCATACACCGGATTAAGCGGCGCCCACGGGCTCCCATCTGGTGCAATATTGGTCGTAAACCGACGCCGCGTATTGTCTTCCAGTTCCAGAGCAATCGCTTCGAGGATCGCCTGCGGTGATCGGCCAATCGCGGCAATCTTCTCCAGCGCTCCCCGCATGGGTGCCCAGTCGCCACGAACCTGCATCAATGCCATTGTGGAAATCCTTTTCTGAACGCGCTAGACTGTGCCCGGTGACGTGCTGTGACACGGTGAAAATCTCACAGCCGTAACACCCTCGGTTTCGAGGGGAGTGCTATGCCGGGTTACTGTGAGGCCCGGCCGGTGCGTCACCATCCTCTTCCAGATCTGCCAGTGTTCCTTTGACCACCTCACGCCCCTTCATGGCGCGACGTGCCTCTGTCACGGTCGTGACATGGAAGGACTGCACATAGATATGCTGTCCGTCCTGCGTCACCTTGACGACGGCGCGATAGAGTTTGCCCAGGCGGCGGAACAGCAGCACATGCAAGGCCCGTGAATGCGCAATAACGGCAGGGTCAGACAGGATCTCCGGCAGCAGCCTGTAATCGTCATCCGTCAGGTCTGCATGGTTCTTCAGCTGCTTGCGCGCCGTCACAGTCGAGAACAGTGCACGATCAGACTTCGCCCCCAGTGCCGCCTGGACGTCAGACGGCACAGTCCCCACAGGCAGCTCCCGCGTTCCATCGGGTGAATGCAGGATGTCCAGCATCCCCTTGATGTCCGTGTGTCGCTGTTCCGGCTCAGACAGAGGCCGGTGCTGTGCAGGTTCCGGAACATGGACATGCGGCGCTGTCTCAGGAAGCGCGGTCGGGTGATTTCCCGTTGTCTGCGGCGCAATCGACTGCCGGTTCGGTACGCGCGTCGGCCCAGCATCTTCCGCCACGAAACGGCTTTGCGGCCGCCCAGAACGGATATCCTCATTCGTCTTCCAGGCACGCCCCGGATTATATGCAAAACCCGGGTCGATCCCGACCGGAACCTGATGCACCGTCCCATTGCGCGGATTGATCCACGGACGCGTCTCGATCGGCGGTCGCTCTGAAACCTCCCAACCCATCCGCTTCATCTTCGCCCGGGACACCACTTCCACAGTGCAATGACATCGCCAGCCGTTGGGCGGAAAATGCGTGTTGAACCACGGGTCATTCGCAGGAAGAATGGTGCCGTCCCAGGCAACATGCTGCGGTCGTGGGTGTAGGCAGGCGTGGTGCGTGTATCGCCAGAAGGGATACAGCTCCAGAGCCTCCGGCGTGACCATCCGCCGGTAACGCCCCGCAGACAGCGCCGTGGTCATGTTCGCGTCGTAAATGATGTCCGCGCGCCAGCCCGGAGATCCGTTGTACTGCCAGCCGTAGCGATCCGCGATCTGCGGAAATTCCTTGCGCCACTCCTGCATGGTCATGCCCTGGGACATGATCTTGTCCACGCCGGTGCGCAGATCCTTCAGCAGATCCTGAGACGCCGCACCCGCCACCATAAACCCACGGGCATGACCCTCTTGCCACAGATCGGTCCAATGATCTGTCGAGACGTTTTCCTTCTGCCGGAAATAGGCCAGCGCGTCTTTAGGCGGCAGCCTGACAGCCTGAAGGATGCTCTCAGCCATCAGCGCGCATCTGATCGAGGACCATGGCTTCGCCAGCCAGCTCCGCCACCATCATCGCATTGGCCATCGCATCGGCCAGTTGTTCTGGCGGCAGCTTCATAACCTCAAGTCGGGCGCGGAAATCCTCAAGGGACGTCGCCTGTTCATAGGCGTCCTGTGCAGGACGGCACATTGCCGCAAACCCTTCTGCACACTCCCGAGCCGCGCTCGCGGACAGCGCAGACACAAGCCCCGGCCCATTATCCCGCGTATGCCGGATCAGAACCTGCCCAAGCTGAGAATGCAGCGTCTGTTTGGTCGCGGCTTCGGCCTCATCCTGCGGTGTCGGCGCACTGGCATGGGGCGGCTCTTCCTGCGCAGGCCGCACTTCAGCGGGAAGCGTATGAGGCGGCGTGGCGGGCGGTGTCGGTGCCCGTCCGCCGATAACTTCCTCTCCATCTTCCGGATCAGAAAACCCAAGGCGCTGCCGCATCTCGGTGGCGGGAACTTTCAGCCCCTGCGGCCCAAGCCACTGAATCGCAGCCGTCACGTCCGCAACCGTTGGTTCGTCAGGACGACCAATGCTGATCTTCGGATATTGACCCATTGGCTGGGGGCCAAACGTCATATCAATCATCGGAACGACCGCCTGACGATTGATCGTGCCTGACACCAACCGTGCATCGGCTCGCTCAATATCCTCCTGAACAAGCCGATGGATCGCACCAGAGGCATGCGCACCCTGTTTGCTGTCCGTGGTGCCTGTCTGGCCCAGAACTACCTTGCTGATCTGGGCGTCCAGCCAGTCACAACGCCGCTGATGGATGTCGTTCGACCCCGCACCATGCTTTGGCTCAATCATCTCAAGCTGCATGCTATCTGGAATGACAGCGCCAGCCGCGCCCATCAGATCAAACACCGCCCGACGCAGCACGCGCTTCTGTTCTTCAGACGCGCCTGGTCCAAACTTTCCGATCCGCAGCGGCAGCCCGTAGCTCTGAACGAACAGCCCCCAATCCCGCGTGGTGAAATGCTTGAACATGACCAGGAACGCGACCGTTCGCGTCAGACCGGAGCGCATCGTCAACCCGGACCAGCTTTTATGCTTGTGAACAATGAACTTATGCGGCGGCATGGCCCTGAAGCCCACCTGAACAGGCGCGCCATCAACACTGGCCGGGGCTGGCTCAGCATTGATTTCCCGAATCAGGATCGTCTCTCCATCCTGATAACTGGGCTCAAACCAGCGCTGCGGCCTCCATTCCATTGCCACAATGCGGTTGCACCCCGGCTGCAAATTCCATGTCAGTTCATGGACAGACCATCCCTTGCCAATGGCATCCAGAATGTCCTGAAGGGCGTCTTCCACCAGTCCCAGACGCAGCCACTCCTGAATGAACTCGGCGTGCTTCTTGTGCTGTGGATCATCGCTCGCCGGATCAACCGTGATTGGCAACTGCGCCACGGAACGTTTCCGCGTTCCCAGAACGCCCTGATAGTGCGCGTCCTTTTCTTCAATGAGTTCTGCAATGGTCTGCCAGGCGAGACTGTCGCCGCCATCAGCCGCCCGTAACGCTTCACCCAGGATCACCGGACTGAGGCCGATCGGCAGATCAGACAGAACAGCCGGACGCTGGCCAATGAAATCCGGTCCTGCGATCTCCTGCGTCAGCACCTTGGTTTCGATGGGGTTACCAAACTGATCCGTCAGTTTTTTAGCCATGATCAGTGCGCTCCCTGGCAGCCACGCGCCCAGGCGCGATAACCCGCGTCCTCCCGAACTGCCCGGTGAATAAAAGGGTCTTTATCCGCGTCTAAAGCACGACTAAGCGCATTCTGATCCTCAGCCGACCAGGGCACAACCAACGGGCAGACACGCTGCTGATCCACGCCACAGGCAGCCAAAGCCAGCACCGCCAGAAGTAATACAGAAACACGCATCAGAATTTTCCCGCATTCAGTATGCCTGCGAGAGCATCATCCGTTGGCGCGGTGGACACCTGTACCTGGGAAAGAGCGAGCTGGCTTTTCTGTGCTTCAAGCGCTTCAAGCTTGCGCTTTTGTGCATCGCGCTCAGCACGCGCCTGGGAAGCCAGATGTGCAATCCATAAAACCACGGCACACAGGACAAGAACTGTGGCCATTGCCAGATCCAGCATCACGCTATTCGTCACAGCACCGTCCCCCGAAAGCCCATATTCCCGTCGCCACGCCCCATTTGCTCGTGCGCAATTTCCTGCTCGATGGAAGAGCGCCCGTCCGGACGTCTGCTATCCTCGATCTGCTGGGGAGACTGGATGACATCACAGCCATATTCGGCCGGTTCTTCCCGGCTCGCCGCGATCGCCATACCAAGAGCAATGGCCGCGTCCCCATGGCGTTTTTTCTTGTTGGCATCCGTGGCGCGAAGGTCCGGAACACGCCCTACACCTTTCACATTCCGAAGCGCCCGAAGATCGTCCTGCGTCTCTCGATCTTTCGGAATCATAATGGCGGTATCTTCGAAAGCCGCTTTCAGGCGCGGCATCGTCTCTTCGTACCAACCTGTCGATATTTTTACGGCCTCAACGCGCGTGCCATATCGCTGCACTGAAACTTCACCAAGCCACTCACCATTGCCACCGGCGTCCAGCTTCGCCGCCCGGAAATTCGGGAGACGGTCGAAAATGTACCAGAGGATCTGCTTTTGCTGTTCGAAAGGAACATTTCGCAGTTCGACGGTGAACGGCGTGCGCAAGACAAGTGTTGGCAGAATTGACAAGATCCAGATGACCGTCAGATCCCCGGATCGTGCAAAGTCTTCCCCAGCCACATGAGGCAGATCGTCTGGCAACGCTTCAAGAAGCGGTAGCAGTTCCTCACGACAGAACTCATCACACATCTGAAAACGGATGTGCTCATCCAGATGGACGAATTTGTCATCGCACTGCCAGCGAACAACCTTGGCGTCTGCAATCTGGCATTTCTCGATCCACGCCAGAGGCAGGTATTTTCCCGAGCCGTTACTGGGAATGCAGAATAGTTCTTCATCCGCATCATCACCGTACTGACGGATCGTTTTCGCCCTGAATTCGGCTTCGGCCGCTTCAGACCAGGGCTTTCCCTGTTTCTGGCAAATGCGCTTATAGAGACCGTCCTTCAGGGCATCATCAAACGTCGTGCGGATGACATGATAGTCCGGATGCCGACCGGCTCTGATCTCCTGGATCAGTTCATTAAATCTGTTCTCAGCGCCATTATGACTGGACACGACAACGATCCGGCCACCCCAGATCAGAAGTGCAAAAGCGGCTTTCAGAACGGCTGCAAGATCATCAATAAATGCCGCTTCGTCGATAATGACGAGACCCTGTTTGGATCGGAAAGCGCGTGCCACCGACGGCAGACCGAGCACCTCATTGCGGGACGCGAAGTCGATCCGGAAAACCTTCAGGTCTTTATCAGGACTGTCCGGGTCATTAAAAATCTCTTCCTGCATGTCTGTAGCGGCAAGCTGAAGCAGGCGGGCATGGTCCCCTGTGTCAGATATGAACTGACGGGTCATGTCCTTTTCAAAGCCCATATAGAAGACGTCCATGCCGCCTTCTGTCGGCAAAAGGGCTCCGATCATGGCTGCCAGCCAACTGATTCCCCAGGACGCACCAATCCGGCGTGATTTCTCCCAGAACAAAACGTCGAAGGCGAGGATCGCATCGTTCGCATCCTGCTGGTATTTCAGCAGGGCATAATCCCCGTTTTCCTGCGCGCCCTGCCAGACGTCCGGCAATTGAGCGACGGTTTCCGTCACGACTTCATCCCAAGAACACGGTTGCGGATGACGGACGCAGTCTCTGCCGTCATGCCCTTTTCCTTGACCACGGTTTTCAGTCTGGCTTCCGTCTCTGCCCTGATCCGGGCCTCAACTCGCGCTTCAACCTTCGCGACGAAATCTGCATCCGTCTTGCTGGATCGCGTGAGATGATCCAGCGCCTTCGCCATCATCATGATGGACTGCGGGTCTTGCCTGATCGCCTTAATGGCCTCGTCGTCGCCAATAAACAGCTTCATCATGAAACTGTGCATCAGTTGGATATTCGCCTGGACAACCCGGCTTTCCGGTTCATCACCCAACTGACGGACCAGCATCTCCGCAATTTCGCGAGACTGGCGAATGTCGCGGCCAACTTCTTCCATTGTCTTGATATGGCGCCCAAGCGCCGATCGGCTGATCTCGGCACTGTGCAACTCGCGAAGGGATGCCAGGATCTCGTCGATCGTGTGACCCGCGCCACGCAGGCTCGCAATCTCGTCGCGAATTTCCTGCGGCAGTTTGTCGATGGAAGACGGGCGCTCCGCCACTTAGAGTGGCCTCCGTGACGCAACACCCGGAACATGACGGGCATTATCGCGCGCCTGCAAGCCTTCAACCGTCAGTGTCGCAACCCATAGAGTACGACCAGGCGATAGCGAAAGACGCTCCAGCACGACACAGCCTTCTCGCTCCAGGTGCTCCAGATCTTCCTGGATTTCCTGCGCTAAAGCAGGACGCCCCATGGCACGAATGCTCATCAGCACCACATCCGCATTCAGACGGCGATCTGCCATCTGTGCGATTGCGTCCAGAACATACCACCGGCGATCTTCATCCAGAGCTCGACGAACCGCTGCGCTCATAATCTTTCTTCTCGCGTAAGATGTGTTACGGGCAAATGAGAGCCAACGATGGCCGCGCCCAGCAGCAGGCCAAAGGCAAAGGCCCCAACAACCGCCAGAACAAGGTTCCGGAAATTCTCATCCATTGCTCATGTGCCCCTTGATAATGGTGTGCAGCAGTTCCTTAACGTTCTGGATATCTGCGTTCTGGGATTGTGTTCCGGAGATGACGGTCTGAAGCATCTGCTCCCATCTGCGATCGCGCTCCTGACCGTCCCGATGGTTGCGCTCCAGAACGTCAACCCGCTTGTCGAGGCTGTGGTGCCGCAGCCACGCAATCACCACCACAATCACGATGATTGCCCCGATAAAAAACAGGGCAATCGCCAGCCATGACGGAAGGATCACGCCCGCAGCCACGGGGGCTGCGCCCGTCATCAGCTGACGGAAGATCCGGAAGCGGTGGTGGCCGTGGCCGCGCTTTCGGCCTTCAAATCAGCATCAGAAACGAACGCCGTGGCGAGATCATAGATCGCTGACTTGATATGGCTCTGCACCGCATCCAGCGTCGGAACGGCAAAGCCAGCGGCTTTTGCAAGCGTCGCAAATTCGCTGATGGCTGTCTGGACCAGCGGCTCTTTCTCCTCGAACGTCGTGAAAGACGACACGAGCTTGTCGATACCGCCGTCAGTTGCCGTCACTGCAGATCGCACGGCCTGATTGGCGATCTTCTGATAGGCCGCGCCCTTACCGGATAGCATGCTGGTCACGAACGGCGTCGCGAGTGCAAGGAGGGACGTGAAGGTGGAAACGTTAATTTTGAGACCCATGATCGGGCTCCTCATGTTGTATGACGCCGCGTTCTCACGCCAGATGAGCCGTCTGCCGTCGCGCGCCCGCAACGGCCGGAACCGTTACGCCAGCGCGGGCACAGCTGTCAGAAGGGACAGCGCGGCCTCAACACGCAGATCCAGTCGGCCAAGCCAGCCTTGCCCAAACTGCGTAAAATTCTTGAATGAGCGATAAGCCGCCTCTTGCTGGCTGGCACAGGCATAAATCAGCGAGCGGATACGAGCATTCTGGTCTTTGATGGCCCTCAGGGTAGACGGCCCAATAATTCCGTCTGAGGCCACACCCAGATCATCCTGAAGCCTGCGCCGATATCTTTCAGAGACGGCAAGAAGAATATCCGTGACAGGGGCATGCAGAACTGTCTCCAGTGTTTCCTCGCCAATATCGCCGTCGACCTGCTCCATGTGCAGAATACGCTGCAACTGCTTGGCCGCCCGCGCCACACCACTATTGAACGCAAAGTCAAACAACAGCAGATCCAGACCAGCCGGAAGCTGATCACCATTAATCGCCCGCCAATACAGGCATCGCGCAATGGCGTTGAACTGATCCTGCGTAATGGACTGCATAACGGACTTCGTCACCATCGACGCATCGCCCAGCCACCGCACCATGACAGGCGCGGAAATACCCCGCATCGTGCCAACAAGGTTGCCCTGGCCTACAGCGCCAAAAGTCCAGTTCCCCGCATCAGAATGCAGACACTGGTAACGCCCCTCGCGCGAGGCAGTAAATTGTGCGGCGATATCGAAATTAAAGTCCATGCCCCGACACTAGGCGGGGAGGCTGTATCTATTCAGGGTCTGGGATCATACCCCGGCAGCATTAGAACAGAGAAATCTGCCGGTCATCCTGCCACGGTCTGCGGCTTGCCAGAAGCTTCGTATCGGAGCGGTTCAGCAGTTCGTAAACACTGCCTCGCACAATTCCAAGTCGAGCAGCAATATCCGAAACGGCCATTCCGCTATCGGCGTGTTTCTTGGCACGCCACCAGCGACAACTCGGAACAATATATTTATCTCCGCCCCACGTCCTGCATAGCGCGCGAGCGATCTCTAAACCATACACAGCCGCCAGCCGTGATCCTTCTGCCTTTTTGGGAACGGAAATACGTTGTCCTTGCGCCCCTTCGATGAAGGCCAGAACAATATCCTCGTCCACTAAATCCAGCAGACAGGCAAGACTTTCAGGGACTGCCGCCATGATCAAAATTTCTCTGTTTTCTGGGCTTCGCAAATGGAAGCATACCACGTCGACAATAATCATGCAGACAAAAAAAAGCCCCGGTGAAGGGGCAAAAAATTTCTCTCTAACCTTGTGCGATATTTCTTCTGAGACTCCTCTCAAGAAGATCTTCCACAAATAGCTGCTGGTTTCGTATCAGTCGCTGTTTTTCGGCGATAAATTTTTTGGTCGCGGCGTACAGATCACTCTCGTCCAAAAAAACCATCGTCATTGACCAAATCAAAGATAGGATAATGTCCTTAAGCGATAGTGAAGCCTCACTAGGCCCCGTTTTCTGGATTTTTTCCTCCTGAGATAAAACACTTAGAGCGACACAGCCTTCATCAGCCCGATAGTGCAACCCACCGAGCCTATTTTGATCCGGCCGATAAAACGTTTTTTGTAGGTTTGCTAACAACCATGCGGTGTCCAGCTCTCTTTCTTTGACCAAAGCATCAATGTCTCCGCAGACGCATGCAAGCACTGCCGCAAGCCTCTCTTGGCTTTCCCAATCTAGTTTTCTTGGGAGGGAATTATTAGGGCGCAAGAATGGCCTAGTCGTTTCTACCAAAAATGCCAGCGAAGAATGCAGGGTTTCTACCGCAGTCTGGTCTGGGGGTGTTTTTACCATGCTCAATACTCCTGATAACTTTCCAAGATAATATTCCGCGCATCTTTTTGATTTTTCAGCAATTGGAAATTCCTCTTTCTTCCACAAAGAAGCCCCGTTCTCGGGGCTTCTTCTCAATCATTTTTCTAGATCACTCATTACGCTAAGAATCCCTGTAGCGTGCCGTTTACACTCCGCGGCAGAGATATCCTCGGCATCTGCCAAAGCGCGCAGCCGCACCTGAAGGAATCCTATTTCCAAATGTAAAAGATCACGGTTTTTCTCTATTCCGCTATTCAATGCGAGAGACACCTTCCGACGCAGACTAATCAGGCTGCTCTCCAAATCCATCAGCCTGCCACGCTGCTCCGGCGATAAATCACTCATTGAACCCGTTTCCCCCAATCCTTCAGCGCCTCGATCACCACACCGGCCTGCACACCCGTCATAAAATTCGGATCGTCCACGCCGGTCATCCGCTTCACAAATGCCCGAATGCCCTCTCGTGATCCACCAGATCGTAGGGACGGCCCCAGTTCTCTCCACAACGCAAAAACCTTCCGAACCTCCGGCCGCGAAGACATCGGCTTTTTAGCCTTGGGAGGCGCGGGACGAAACCCGTGTCGCTTGAACCCCACCAGAACTTTGTCCAACTCGGCCAAAGTCATGTCCCTGGCCGAGCGCTTTCCCGTCTCCGATTCCAACCGAGCCCGATAGGCTTCCTCGTCCAATCCAAGCTGTTTCTGCGCAATGCGCAGCTTGGCATAGCGCGTATTTTTTGAGTCCGCTGACATCACACCCTCACAGCGACGAGAAATTAAGATCGACCTGCGTCCAAGGATCTTGCGGTGTCTTCCGTTCATGAAAACGGATGTAGCGCTTACTTCCTGCCGTGATGACTGCATCGGAGATCGCCTCTTTCGCCAGCGGCCACTTCGGATGCGAAAGGTTCAGCTGCCGCAATGCCAGCACCCGTTCCGTGCTGATCTTGCCGGTCTTTGAATTGCGGGCAAACGCACTGCCCACAATCGCCCGCAGATCGTCAGACTCTTGCCCAACCAGATCGTCCAGGATTTCATTCACCAACACCCGCGCAGCCTCCACAGCCGCTGTCACGGTCTGATAATCAGCCACGGAAACTTCAACCTTTCGCACGCCATCAATGGCCTCGATCCGAAGCCCGCCGCGTGAGCCGCCAAGACGTGCGCCATAACTCTCCAGAACAAGATCCAGATAGGCATCCACATCTGCGTAGAACCGGAGCTTTTGGTCTTTGACCAGCTCCCGGAGCGCGTGCGCCTGGTCCACCAATTTGTGCGCCGTATCGTGCGCCAGAAGGCGGCGCGGATCATATCGTCGCGCCGGAATGCGAGAGCCGTTCCAGCACTCAATCACGCGCTCGTCAGTCATTGCTGTGGTCATTGGTTTTTCCTCAATTCACGTCTGTTTTCGGACGGACAGTGCCGCGATCAACGCAGCCGATAAGCACAGCAGTCATCGCCGCCTGGGCCATGGCCCACATCCGCACTTCATTTTCTTCCGAAAGCACCAGATCCTGATTGTTATGAGTTGCAGCCAGCAGCTCCCGTGCGACTGCAATTTCGCCCTCAACGGAAATACAGCGGCTTGCCAGGAGGTGGTTCGTTAGATCCGTCTCCATCGCCTTCAGGACGGCTGCGATGTCCTTTGATGTAATAAGGATTTCTTTCATGCCCGCTCTCCCACGGCATGATGCTGACGGGGGGCGGACACCATCTGATGTCTCCAGAGCGAAATCCTGCCTTCGGCCATAGCAAGAACCTGCGCCTCAAGTGCCGCACACCGCTGCTCCAGACGAAGTGCCTTGGCGGCTTTCTCGTCCAGATCACGGGCAAACTCTTCACCCTGATCTCGGTTGATCATGACGAAACGCAAACCACGCATCGCCTCGGCCTCGCGACGTAGCTCAGTCGAAAGAGGCTCGTAAATCCGCGCCGCTTCCGTGACAGCTGCACCATCCAGATCCTGTGCAAGCTCATCGTAAACTTCACGGATCAGCCGGTCATGCGGCATGCGCGCCAGAAACCTCAGAACGATGCGGCACATCACTACGTCCATCACCGCATCAGGACCAACGCGGCTCATGCCATCCAGGCACTGCTCAACTGTCAAACCCTCCGCGCACCGCGTGAACAGGTTAACCAGAGCAGACTGCATCAGAGGCAGCCGGTTCATATCGAAATTCATCGTCTGGGAAGCGGCTTCCCGAAGCATGACAACAGCGTTCATCACACGTCCTTCAGGGCAAGCATATCGCCCACAGTCAGGTTTTCAGGGTAATAGGCGACAGCTTCGATAATGATTTTTTGTCCCACCGTTGGCTTTTCGATTGGGTTGAGCTGCCGGATGGTTTTCACGCCGCGCATGGCATGTCCTCCTCAACCGGGGCCATGATCGGAAACAGCCCGCGCGCTGCAAGAAGCGCACCCGTCGGGTGAGACAGGATCTGCCGTTCACTCAGCACCAGCCTCATCACGCCGTCACAGCGTTCCATCAACTGCGCCAGAACCTGATCCATCACCCCAATTTTCGCCCAATGGTTCAATCGGTTCCGCAGTCGGCGGTAATGAACGCCATACGCTGCCGGGACATCGCTCCAGCGCAGCCCGTGACGCAGAACATGCACGATCGCACTCAGCACGACCCGATCGTCCAGACGCGGCTTGCCGTGCGACAGAGGAAAGCACGGAGCAACGCGTTCCATCTGCTCATCCGTCAGCCACGTCACCTGGTCCGGCATCCGACCAGACGTCACAATCCCCGGTTCGATACGATATCCGGCACAAATAAGCCGTCCGGCCTGCGTGAGTGTCGCAAAGCCATCGGCATCAAGCACGGTGGCACCGCAGGCCAGCAGGAATTCCCACGGCCCCGGTTCGACCTGGACGGTCACAACACCGTCCGTCATGCGCCACCGGAACTCCCGTGACCCGCGCTCCTGCCGCACGCGCCCATGTTGCCGCAGAAGCCAGAGGATTGCCTTCTGGCTCGGCGTCTTCCCCGCGCGCTCCAGGCGCGGGGCTGCTGTCACCACATTCACGAGAATGCCTCCTCAAGAGCGGAGAGCACTTCAAACACCCGCAAATTCCCGTCCACGGACAACAGAAAGTCGCGAATGACATGACGGCTCTCCGGCGCGATGCTGGCCGTTACGTTCCTCTTGTCTGTGATCTGAAGAAACGCCTCGTGGATGTCCTCATCTGTCTTCGCCTTGACGGCCTCTTCCTGGGACACGTTGTTCGCTTTGCGTGCCATGGCGCTCACTCCCTCCCTGCGTAGGAGGGGAGTTCACCATTCGTCAGCTGTCCCCAGGCCGTCTGAATGTCGCGCTCGGTAATCTGAGTCCGCTCATCCGTCGCCGCCAGCATCGTAGCGTAGCGGAGCGTCTTGTTCATGGACCGCAGCCCACCCGGCTGTCCTGCAATCCAACGACACAGATCAAACAACTTGGAATCCGCAATGCCCCAGGCATCGAAAATAGCGCGTGTGTCTTTCACCTGCGGCTGCTTACGGTTCTTGCGCATGCCAATACGGGAGAAGATCTGCGCATGAGACGTGTCACGGCTCATGCCCTCAATGCGCCCCTTCAGAGGCTCATTGCCCATAAATACCAGACCGATCCGGGCGCGGTCATTGATCGTCCGCAGAAGGTCGATGGCTTCCGTCTGAAGATGCTGGGCTTCATCAACGATGATCAGCCCATGCGTGCCCTGAACCCTGCGGATCAGCGCTGCCATCATGCGCGGCCCACGCTTCTCTGCGGCATCCACAATCTCCGTCAGTTCCCGCAGAACCGCCGTAGGAGAGCGCATGGAACTGTCGGCTGTCATCAGCCAGACATTAGGCGTATCCTTCCGGTATGCCTCGGCAGACATCGTCTTGCCGACACCGGCATTCCCTGTGATCAACCCAATATCCGGCCCGCTTTGCGCGTACTCAAACACCATGCGAAACGTCAGTGCACTCGGCGTCTCAATAAAGGCCGGATCGCGCGGCATCAGATTGCGAACCTGAGTCCGCGTCCGCAGGCTCTCCAGATACTTTTCAGCCTTCTCGTCCTGGAGATCATTGCGGCCCGGATACTTGCCGTGCAGCCAGAGCCCTAGCGTGCCCTTTGGAATACCACTGACCTGCGCCGCCTGGTTCAGTGTCAGTCCTTCTGCGTCCATGTGTGCTTTGAAGCGAACAGCCACCTCCGAAGGGGTAAAGCTCTCCTGTTCGCCGCCCACAGGGGCGTCGTTAATAACCGTCTCACTCATGATTTATTGACCTCTGAGTCGTGTTTTACTTGCTCAACCGGATCTCAACTTCCGGCGTGATCTATCCCCGAATAAAGCTCAGGATCTTCGCGGCCTCGATCGCGTCCTGGTCTTCATCGTCGTCTTCAAAGCGCATCGGCTCCGGTGCCAGGGCCGCATTCCCATGGAAGCGTGGGGCTGGCTGGAAGGGGGTGACAATCTTCGCATCCAGCGGCTCCGGATCGTCCTCCAGCATCGGTGCGGAAAGGGCGGCCAACTCTTTGAGAGACAGCGTCTTCGTCGCTTCAAGCTGCTCCTTCGCAGCCTTGACGAACTTGCGCCGTGCCCGGCCATGTTCCTGCGCCGCCGTCTTGTCCGAAAAGCCCACTGCTGCAATGCAAGGTGCGGACACAACGAACGTCCCATCCGCCCGATACACATGCAGCGGTTCCTGCAACGCCTGCGGATCAAATCGCACCACACAGGGTTGACCACGCAACGTCATCAGTTCCTCCGCCCAGAAGCGGTTTCCTTCCAGCGTGATTTCACCCGAGATGCGGTTAGGCTTGATGGCCTCCGCCGCCATTAGCCACAGACGGCGCTGCTCCGCTGTCGCTTTGACGATCGGGCTGGCCTCATAAGACGCCTTGAACGCCTCCATGAAGGACAGCTTCCCGCCACACACCGCAGACCGACGGCCTGTGCGGGCATTGTGCTCCCGGATCTCCGCCGCAATGGTCTCCACAAACACCTCAATCGGCACGGCCTTGGACGCATAGTTCTCCGGCTTGGCCATCGGGTTGTTACCCGTCCAGGCACCCGCAAACTTCGGATGCTTGGCCGCACCCTGCGCCAGATCGCGCCAGGCGCGCTCGATCGGTTTGGACTGGCCGGAATAAGGCGTGGTCCAGTGCACCTCGACGCCAAGCTGCGTCATGATGCCCACCGGCTCGTCTTCCTTCACCTTGAAGCGGAACCGGTTCGGAATACCGCCCGTCATCCACTTGGACGCGAAGTTCCGACCGTTATCGAGGTAACACATCTTCGGGATGCCATACGTCTCGACCATGTCGCCAAACGCCAGACGTACCGTCTCGGCATTCTCGGATTTGTCGATCCGCCAGGACAAAATCATGCCCGAAAACAGATCCTGAAAACCGACCATGACCGGGCGCCCGATCGTGCCGTCTTCCCACTTCACAAACACATCCCAACGATGACCGTCCGCGTTCACCGCTTGGAGGGCATGAAACACATCGCGACGACGCTGCTGCGCCGGATAAAGCCGCTTCAGCGCATCCACGCCTTCACGCGCCAGCACCACCAGTTCCGGCGGGAAAGCCTGCAACCGACGCAGCAGTGTCTTTGCAGACGGCACTTTCCAGCCATGTTCCACCGCAGCAGCCTTCACGCGACGATAGCAGTCCGTGAAATTGGGCTGTTCCACCCGAAGCCAGTCAGACTTCACCATCTCCCAGGCTTCCGGCGTGCATTCCGCCGCGTGATTTCGGGCACCGTAGTGAGGAGCCAGAGCAGGCAGCCAATCACACCGGTTCAGTCCCCTCAGGTCGCGATACCAGTTGTTGATCGTGGTTTTCCCGACGCCCGTTTCAGGGGTCACGACACGAAAGTGTATTTTACGTACGCTTAGGGTGAACACCTACAGAACCGCCAGCATTGGGGTTTAAGCGACAAGCAGGGACGTAGGGGCCCGAAGCGGCCGTAACGCGCCGACG
>Ga0157363_1000345_pt1 | contig 35206 bp, 49 predicted proteins | sample AttsexASBM1_FD_111477 | JGI IMG/M metagenome (GOLD analysis project Ga0157363, IMG submission 111477) | Fungus gardens microbial communities from leaf cutter ant in Ribeirão Preto, State of São Paulo, Brazil - Atta sexdens ASBM1 | ecosystem: Host-associated > Fungi > Mycelium > Unclassified ... | reverse complement strand
TTCTGGATTCGACAGGATTCGCGAAGCCCTAGGAGCATGCCGAGGGGCGGTTGGCCTCGTAAAAAGCCGCAAAAAAATAGTCGCAAACGACGAAAACTACGCACTAGCAGCTTAATAACCTGCTCAGAGCCCTCTCTCCCTAGCCTCCGCTCTTAGGACGGGGATTAAGAGAGGTCAAACCCAAAAGAGATCGTGTGGATGCCCTGCCTGGGGTTGAAGCATTAAACTTAATCAGGCTAGTTCGTTAGTGGCGTGTCCATCCGCAGCTAATTGGCGAATGTAAAGACTGGACTAAGCATGTAGTGCCGACGGTGTAGTAATTCTGGACGCGGGTTCAACTCCCGCCAGCTCCACCAATCATGGTTGGACAGTGACCGGACAGAGCTAGAGAAATCAAGCATTTGGACACTGTACCCAGACATCGACCAGACGATGATGGGACATGAAAGGATACGCAAAAGAGCCGCGGCTCTGAGCGTAAGAAAAAAGCCTTAGACTTCGGTCTGAGGCTTTTTTTTGCCTGTCGAATACCCACCCCACCTCTTCGAAAATCTCACCAGATATGACGGAGCAATATATTCTAAGTAGTTCCGTTAACTATTGTTACTAAAAGATATTTCACCCAAAAATGTAACATTCTGATTACAGATATTATGTATATATCTTACTGGTTAGCATCCATTTATCTAGGGTTTTGATAACTACTTTTATTCATAAGCATGTATCATTCGATAATCATTAAGATTCTTGGAGTGATTCATAAATGGAAAATAAAAGGTATCAAGTTTTCGTAAGCTCGACCTACAGTGATTTGATTAATGAAAGAGCTGTTGTAATGCAGACACTAATGAAAATGGATTGCATTCCGGCAGGTATGGAGCATTTTCCAGCAGCTGATGAAGAACAGTGGACTTTTATTAAAAGAATCATTGACCACAGCGATTACTATCTTCTAATCGTTGGCGGCCGATACGGGAGTTTAGACAGCGATGGGATCAGTTTTACAGAAAAAGAATATGATTACGCTGTTTCCAAAAATATCAAAGTTATTGCGTTGCTTCACGAAAAACCAGAAAACCTCACACTTCAAAACTCAGAACAGAACCCTGAGCTCAGGGAAAAACTAGTTAGATTTAGAGAGAAAATAAAAACCAAAAGACTTGTAAGTTTCTGGAATCATGCCAACGAATTACCTGGTATGGTTGCTTTAAATGTTATGAATGCATACACAACTTTTCCAGCTGTCGGTTGGGTCCGAGCAGACAAAGTTACTAGCGAATCAACTCTACTTGAGATGAATGAACTAAGAAAAGAAAACAGTGAGCTCTTAGCTTTAAATAAAAAGCTTGAAAAGAAAATTTCTGACGACCTAGAAGCTAACGATTTAGCAATACAGTTAGCCAATATAGAAACTGAATTTGAATTTAAATTTTTTGAAACGGTCAGTACTAGATCGTCTCAAGGTTCAAAAGATTGTATGAGAGAAGTATCGTTAACGTGGATTGAAATATTCTCCTATATATCACCATTAATGACCTCTAGTATAAATCACAAAGCCATAAACAAAGCGATAGCTACATTAGGACAAAATAAACTTGGGACCAAGGGAAAGATCCCATACGTCGAGACTCAAGACTTCTTTACTATATCTATTCAATTCCAAGCTTATGGTCTCATCAAGGTAGATCTACTCCCAGTACTTAATGGAAAAGGGGCTCAAAGCCATTTTTGGAAGCTAACCGAAAAAGGGAAAAAGCTAATGACCGAACTGAGGGTAGTCAGATAATTTTCTAAGGTGTGCAACAATTCATACTTTGTACTCTGTCATGGGGTGTCAGGGGTCGGAGGTTCAAATCCTCTCGTGCCGACCAAAAATCCCAAAGAAAAGCAGCCACTTACGGCTGCTTTTTTTGTGACTATGATTTGCCGATGGTAAAAAGATGGTAAAAGTCTGGTAAAAGTTCAGAGTTAATCAAAGCTTTTAACCAAGAAAGTTATTACGCCTAAAACTCTGGTATCATCAAGAACGTCACCATCAATGATCCCATCGTTGACAATAAAGTTCCCATTCCCCACTTCGCCGATTAGTAACTTGCCACTCACTTGAAGCAGAACCATCTTACCTTTCTTAGCAGGCAATGCCGGCTCGGCTACGGCGTAACCTTCATCGGTTTGAATGACGATTGATGAATCAGTAATGCCCATGACACCTGCGGGCGTGACTCGTTCTTCTCTGTAATCGACTGCGGGGGATGGAAAGGCCATATTGATTTCCTTAATGCTGTGGAATAACAAGTATGGCTCAGTTTACTGATGATGGGTAACAAGCGACACTATGATGTTATGCCTGCTTTCATAGCTTCTTCAGCCTCGGTAATAATTGATGAAATGTCCTCATAACCGAAAGTAAATGCTAAGGAATCCAAGCTATGACCATCACTGTCTGTAATGCTGTAAAAAACTGTTGCTTGCTTGTCCGGTACATTAATATTAGCTACCGAACTGACTGCATAAGTTAAGGTTAAGTCTTCAGTTCCACTCTCAACGTACAGTCCTATTTGAGGGTAATACTTGGTTAAATTCAATGTTCTTTTGACTGTAAAGCTCATAATAACTCCTATAAAGACCAGTAGATGTTAGCTGCACCAATTGAAACGAGATTTGTGTCGAGTGCCGTGATAGTGAATGACTCTCCTTTGTTGAGGACTATATTTACCCTTTGTGTTCCAGCGTAGTTCTGAACTAAGTATTCAGTGCCATTTTTGGAGATAGTTAGATTTCCGCCGGAAGACACAACAACCCTAAAGCTGTACCGCATGGCACGCTCAGAAACATTCGAATAGACCGTTCCAAAAGTTGGTATTGATGTTGCCGATGACAATACTTCTCTCCCGCCAATTTCAGATGTCGTGACACCACTGCCGTAGCGAATCCGGCATCCACCTGTAACTTGCGTGATAAGATTGAATTTTTTGAGGTTGGCTGGGTCTGCTAGGTACATAGGATATTGGCTTTGTGACATATCCATTCCATCGATATCAATCAACGCTTTATCTGCTGATAAACATTTAATGTAATATTTATCACCCTCGTCGATATAACCACCGTAAGCCTCTCTTGGGGTAAAGTCTCTTAGGCAAATTCCTCCCCCGAAAGTTACATCCTTGTCGATGTAAAAAAGCGGTAATGGGCTTAGACCTTCTGAAGAAATCAATGACTTGGTATTGGCTCGGCGCAAATAACCCGAAAGAATGGTGAGCTTCGGGTATGTTCCACTGTATGTCCCAGTGGTGAGTGGTGCATAGGTCGAGGCATCGTTGGCTAGTATTGCTAACTGTCTTAGGTCATCGCCATTCACCGACATCCCTATAACTTGGGCGCCCTTTAGTATCCTGAATAATGAACCATAGTGACCTTGCCCATAAGCCTTACCAAATGTCACATTTGATGAAACAATATCCATACCAATAAATGTTTCAGATGCATGAGCTGAACTACCAAGCACAGCAAAGAACTTATCAATAGTGACCTGATAACTCCCTTCTATATGTACCGCTGGTTTACCGTGTGGGCCAACAAGCATTTTACCGAAGTGTGCAGTACCCAGTGACCTAAAGATGCAACGCCCTGCGCCCGCGAAGGAATAAGTAATAGTGTTCTCATAATAGGGGAATGCAAGATCTGCCACGCTATCAATAAGGTTGTCAGATATCGACGCCTGCTCCCATATATGGCCAAGATTACCAAAACCAGAGGGGCAATTCTGTATGTTCCACGCCCTGCCGCAGCCGTTTGAAGTGATATGGACATTGCCTGATAACATATACATGCCATGCCTTTGGGTCGTTAAGTCACTCCAATATGCTGAGGTTTGCGTTACTGAATCGGCACCTTTACCTAATGATTTAACGAGCGTTGCTGAGTAATCATTTGCATCTATCTTAATTGATGGGTTCCATACCAGTTGCTCAAACTGTAATACAGCATCATCATTAACATAGTCAGGCATAGCAGGTGCTGTTAGTGAGACGCCAGCATTATCTATTCTTAAATCAAATTCTGGTGACTGCGATTGCACCACAAAGAAACCAGCGCCTTTACCTAGCGCAAATGTTCCTTTAACACCTAAGCGAGTATTGCGATAAGTTGTAGAGCCTTGTGCGTCGTTATAGGTAAAACTCCCTCCCCTTAAGTAGTGTTTACTGGCTAAATAAACTCTTTTGTCCTTTGGGGTATGAATTTCTCTTACTACATAGCCTGAAGAGTTCTTGGCTGCAGCAATACAGTTCTCAAATGCTACATCCTGTGCCTCAGTCGATTCATCCGTTGAGAGGACGCCTGCCCAATCAGTGTTTATTACACCATCTACATGCATTCTCTTCCATCTAGCCCCGTTAGGAGTGACTACGATTGTGCAATCATTGTCTATGGATGTAGTATCTGCCTGATGATAATAAAACGTACCGAAACCTATTGTTGATCCAGTTCGATATCCACTAATAAGTATCTGCTGGTTGCGATTTTCAGGCTCGATAGTTCTCAGAGAGGCTAAGCTGTCTACTTGCCCTATTCGAGCAAAACCTTCAACGTTACTTAATTCATTTCGGATTGCAACATCGCCAACATTAACCCACACCCCCTGAGGGTTATCAATTGTCCAGATACCACCATCATTAGATGGAGAGTCCCCATTAATAGTATGCTGAAGAACTCCTAAATATTTGTACCAAGAGCCGTTATAGTTAATGATTTGGCGTCTTTCTGTAACCGTTCGCCCGATACTCCAATCGCCCAATTCCTGCCAACCAATTGAAGAAATGGCAGTATCACCTCTTTCTGTAATGGACGATATTAATCGTGAAAAGATCGACTCCATACCAAACCAGGTTTTACGCAAGAAACCAAACCTATCAGCAACTGACTCAACTTCTTTGTTGTTGATGTAGTCATCAGCAATTTGTGAGTTATCTAATAAATCACGCGGGTCAGTTGAACCCAGTTTATTCTGCGTATTAAATTTCGCCATCAGCAGGCCTCATGAATGAAAAAACCCGCCGAAGCGGGTTGATGTAATGTTTTAGCTGACGTCACCGGGATAGGTATCATCATCGTGTTGGTAGAATTTTGTGTCATAGCTGAGTGCGGTGACTTGGCAGGTTCCGTCTGCGTCCGGCGATATCTCAGAGATTAATGTGTCGTACCCTGCGCTTTCTGAACTACAGAACATCACCCGTGGCGGCTCGATTGAGCCTGAATTCATTTCCCAAAGTTCGGGTGATAACTCAGTGCTATTCGGTACCGTAAAGGTAAAGTAATCCACGCGAGTTGGCGTGAGTAATCCCGTAGCACTGCCGTCTTGCAGCCGGAACAACACCCGCGGATTAGCGAAGGTCCAATCAAGCCGTTCCGATGTCTCAATTGTTACCAGTGAGTCGGTGTATTGCATGCCGACCACTAAGCAGCTAATCGTATTGCTGCCGGGAATATCGTCGGTCATCACTACTCGGTCACCGTAGCGATAACACAGCGCATCAAGCTCGGTAGATGTCGAATAGGTGCAACGCTGATAGATGTACTTCATCAAACGCCGCATCCCGATGCGGTATGCCCTGTCCTGAGTAACCACGCCATCCAGCTTGTAACTCTCAACTTTGTTAGGCGTTGGATTGTCAGAGGTCCGGCACTGCACCGTTTCTTCAGCCCATGTTGTCGAGTTAATATAAGTCACATCAACGCCGTCATAGTCATCCGATGAAGGTGCTTTGAATGCAGTCGTCAACTCCTCGGTGGTTTCCTGTGGTGTGATGACACCGCTCCAGCTCTTAACCCCTTCCCGTCCGACGGTTGCCAGTCCGTCACTAAGATGAAAGTACCCCATGCCGGCGATCGCAATCTTCTGCAAGATATCGAGCATTGATGTACTGTCACTGTCCGCGGAGTAATCGAAGGTCTCATTCCTTGGCGTCCAATAACTGGTTTCAAGTGCATTAATTGCTGCCGTATCAACCTGTGCGTCAGTTGTTGAGAGCAGGTGATTCAGTGCGCCGCTGATACTCCGTGACGGATAGCCTTCATACAACCGCGTAGCAACCACGTTAATGCGTCTATCGGATTGTGCCGCAAGTCGAGAGCCAGTGCGCACGGTAACAGCCAGTGTGGTGATATCAGGGTAACTTGTCGGGCGAGCGGTGAGCTTGGCGCGCATTGCTTGCCACATTACAGAATCGCGATCGGAACTATCAACCTCAGTCACCCGTCGAACTCGAAACTCATACTGCCCTTTACTGGGTAGATTAAACACTTCGGTATAGCCGATTTCGTTAAGTGTTTTACCGCCATACGACTTACTGACATTAACCCAATCACCACCAGAAAGCCGATACTGAATCAGTAACTCAACCGTCTTCCATTTCTTATGCCCTTTTTTACTGATATGCGCCAAGCCATTCGGAAAGACAAAATTCATCTCAACTGTGGATGTCGTTTCACTATCAGGGCAGCAAAGAAAAGGGCCCATCCAGTTGTAATCATCATTATCCCCCGTAACGCTGGCATCCAATAGCGTTCGCTCAGTAAAGCCCAGCCACTGACTATCAACAATTACCGAATTATCACTTTGCTCGAGCAAACGCTCAACGCTGATGGTCAGGCCGTCAATATCAGTTATCCGATAGCGATTCCCCACTGGTCCGAGTGAGACGCGAATAGTTCCTACTGGAATGCCATTAAACGACGTGCCGGTAGCGCTATCATAAGCGAGGGTGATCGAGGGGAGAACCTCAGGCGTACCACCCGTAGAGGCTACACCCGCAACAATAACTGGCGTGCTACCAAAGAGCGATGAAGGAAGTACGCTATAGCCAATACTGTTGCCGCTGTAGGGGCTGTTTTTCTCTTTAATGGCAAGTAGCGTGTTATCGCCACTGGCGACCAGACCTGAACCGGTAAGCTGGTCAGTGATTTCCCCAGCCAAACCCTGCATCGTCACATAATTCGCAGTCAGGCTAATCACGTAACTGACACCTATCCATGTCAGCGTAAATGACACTGGGTTAGCGCTGAAGTCATAGGTAGTAGGTGCTGCGTTCGCAGTGATACTGGCGGCATTCCCCCCTTGACCGGGCACTGCTGCAGAGCCTTTATTATAAGAGGCGATGTATAGGTCGTAAGAGTAATCATTCCAAACCGCAGTCACTCCCATGCCGACCGAGGGGTTAAGCTCAGTGAAGTCACCATAAATTATTGATCGACCCCCTTCGATTGCAGCAGTAAAACTATCTGGTGCTTCAATGACTATCTCTGCACCTTTAACCCAACTCTCTGGTACGCCACTGTCATCATTAGTATCGTCATCATCGGAGCTTTCACCCACCAATGTAAGTGTGTTACCGGATACCACGATAGCGTCCGAGTTAATACTGACACTGCTTGGACCCGTTGACGCCAAATCAAGCCCACTGGTACCCGAAGTGGTATTTCCGACCTCCGTTGAGTTGTACCAGTTATCGGCGCGCACCTCGGCACTGATATCAGCGCCCGGCGGATAAATTTTGAGGGAGATATCATCACCAAAGCTCGATATTGGAGTATTACCAATACGAATATCGCTCTGGTTAATCTGGTAATTGCCAACACCAAGACTTAAGAACATCTGCGTGCGGTATATTTGTCTATCACTCGTATCGAAGCGACTCACCGACTGCACCAGGTAATCAGGATAGACACGGTATTTACCAAACACTTCGTGGATCGGGTCACCGAGTTTCGCGGTGTTGGCCTTGGCAGGATTTAGATCTAATTGGTCACCACTTGATGAACTCCCCATACTGGATAGCTGGCGCATCATGTAAATCGAATATGCTGCAGAAGCAATGGATACGGCGACAGCGACTATTGCCCATGTGCCAGGGTCTGCATAGGGGATCGGATAGACTTTCACATCATCTTGAGAGTTGATAGTGGTATCTTTCCAGTCACTTTCGGCAATAGGTTTACCTGCAACCTCAAAGCTCACTCGCTGCTTATCACCGAATCGATACCCGTTCACATTTTCATTCATCCACTGATGAATGGTTATCGTTTTATGATGATGGGTTTCAAGTGGCTCACCGGGCAACCTTGAGGGATAAATTTGTATCGTCACGTGTAATACTCCACTTTCTGAAATCGCCGAGTAAAGCGTGATAGCGGCATAAAGGTGATATTGCGGTGAGGGTTTGATTCAGCGACCTGAAGCTCACCATTGATCAGAACGACAACGCCAAGGTGACTAATCACCCCACCTGAATAACACGCCGCTACTGCGCCAGATTGTGGTTGGCAAGGGGTAATCTCGCGTTTGAATTCATCACAAAATTCCCCCATTTTTTTATCTTCCTTGATGACCGATTCAAAAAGCGGCCAATGTGGCAAGCCTAAGTCCTTCCTCACCTCATGAACCAAACCGTAGCAGTCGAGGATCGGGAACACTCTCCCACCCATCTGCCATTTGACAGTCAGGTACTTATCAGGATTAAACATGAATTGTCCTTATTGCAGGTAACGCAATCCGGGATGATTAGGGAGTGTGTAGCGGTAACGAGGCCAAGCACTATCAAGCCAGTTCATGTAACCCGCGGTGATTTGTGCTTGTAATGATGTCCACTCTCCTGACTTAATCGCCATCGTATAAGGCACTGACGAAGGTGCGCTTAAATCTGTCGAGATATATTGTCGATAGGTCACCGTGGCGCGACTGATTGAGTTCAAAGCCTTGCGTATCGCCGTAGAAACCAGCCCTTCAATATTGCTTATCGCAAATTTAAGGTCTTGGGTGCCATCGGTGTTACGTGCCGGCAGGGCTATGTCCATCGCACAAGCGGTGAATATCACTGATTCACCGGCTTCCGTGGTTGCTGTGATATCTTCATATCCTTGGCAAAGCAGAAACACATCATCACCAACATTAATCTGCAGCGTGTTGATAATGACCTCGGGACCCGATGAAGCATAAAGACGATTTAACACTGTCATGCCTGTGGCCACTCCCTGTTAATAGCGATATCGATGATGTCTGAACCGATAAGTAGCTCAGGATAATTACCCCAATCAATCGGCGGTAAAGGTCTTTCCCATAATTCGATATTGGCGGAGTAGCGCCAATAAAGACCACCTTCTGGAGTGGGACCTTCGTAGATATCAGTGAATCGGCACAAGTAGTTTTTATTTCCGATAGGGGTAAGCAATGGCATGTTGAACCATAGCGCACCATCTTTCAGTACATCACGGAACCACGCCTCAAATACTTGAGATTGCTTATCATCAAAGATCCATTGGATATCGGTAGCTGTCGGTGTTGAGGTATACATCCTACGCTGCCTAGCTCGACCCGAAGATAAGTCGGTTCTTCTTAAGGGTGAAACTGGCCTGAGTCCAAAATTATCTTTTAATGGGCAAGGTAGGTATTTGGTGGGGTAATAAACATCGCTAGTGATAGCCATTATGTCTTTTTAACCCCCGCGTTAGTTTTAGCCATTATCGCTTTGTGTAAGCTACCTGATTGATTGACGATTGAATTAACGGACATTTGATAGCCTTGCTTAGCACCATCAGCGGTAGCTTTTTTCATCATTGCGATCTGAGCATCAGAAGGGTTGCCATTGACATGAAAAGTCATATTTGGTGCATAGGTAGATGATGGTCTCGAATCGGTAGCAACGCGATTTAGGGAGCTAGCCACTCTTCCGCTACGCATCGCTTCAAGTGTACCGACCCCGATCCTACTCGTGCTGGCCGCATCAAAAACAAACTCCTTACCGTGAACAACCCCAGCTACTTGGCTCGGGTCCATCGAACCAGTAAAACCTCCATCTGAAAAGCCAGGAAGATTTACCCCCAGATCAAGAGAACTGCCGATACTACTTACTGCAGTTCCAGAATTTCCAGCAACAGCCCCGCCACCAAATAGTGAACCGCCGATCCCTATAATCGCTTTGGTAATCAGCGCCTGAGTCGCCATTTGAATGAGAGAGTGAATGACATTTTGTCCAAGTTCGCTAATTAGGCTAGACATCCCCTTTTTAAAGGATTCAGTGCCGTTAAGAATGCTTGTGAAATTATCAGTAATGCTAGAGGATAGTCCGTTAAGAACGTCACTAGTAGCATTGGTAGCCATTTGCATATAGTTAGAATTTTCATCAACGAAATTCTTCAATCCATCAGTCACGCCGTCTTGCCAGTTTTCGCTCAGTTTATCAATGTTATCGTAGTAGTCTTGCTGATCTTGAAGTCTCTGCTCAAGAGCACTTTTAAGTGCGGCAGACTCTTTATCGTAAACATCTTTATTGCCATCTTCACTGTACTGCTTGTTTAATTCAAATTGCTGATTAGTGAAGTCCTGGCGAATTGAAGCTAATTGCTTCAGGCGGTCGCGGGTCTTATCACCCATACCTGCACCAATAAAGTCAGCATCGAGCCCTTGCTTGTTATTGGCGTTACTTTCATTGAGTGTCGCAACATAAGCCGCAACCTTAGCGTTATCCTCATTGGCTTTTTTGACAGCATTAAGACGATCCACTTCTGCCGCTAATGACTGCAAGCGCTTTTGCTGGAGATCATTAAGTCCCGCCAGTTTGCCGGCAGAAATATCGAAAGCTAATTTTTGCTGCTCAGTGACAACGGCCGATTTCTTACCTGTGGTATCAATTAAAGCAATCTGCTTGAGGTAAGCTTGTTCGGTGCTAGAGAATGAGTTATCGAGCTTGAGTGCTGCGTGATCGACTTTAGGTTTTGGGGTTTTTACGTTTTGGTTATGCTCATTTTTATCTAATTTTAGGTTGGTGTTAGAGGAACTTGGTATGGGCTTAGTAATGGATAAAATATCTTGTGCTTGCTTTCTAGCATTATAAGTTCGAATCAATGCCTCATTTTGATCTATTTCCTTTTGTACTTCACTAGGTCCCCTTATAACTCCAGCTGCAACATCTACCTGTCCAAGAAGAGACTTTGAATAACCCAAGGAATCATTCAACTCCTTCCTTTTAGCAATCAGAGTATCTAAGTCTGAACCAGAGGTAGTACTATTAGTCTTTCCCCATCCGTTCGCTAAGTCGTTGGCGTATTTAGAGGCACCAGCAAGCAAATTTACTACCTTTCCAAGGCCCGTGATTAAATTTGTCAGTCCCTGTAAAACCTCTGGTGAGGTTAATGTATTTTCAATCGATTCCAATGAGCTTGTTAAGGGAGAAAGGTCTATTCCAGCCAAGCCAATAGCAAACCTATTTTTAAATCCGTTAAATGAATCTTCCCAATCCTGAAAGATTTTATTTACTGATACAAGTTTTGCTATATCTTCATCGCTAGGTGCAATATCTAATTCTGATGCTCTTTCCTTATAGCTATTTAATGCCTTAGCTCCATCATTTAGTAATGGCATTAATTTGGTTAGATCATTGCCAAGGCTCTCGTAAATATTGGTCTTTTGAGCGACATTCATCCCCTCCATTGCTTTAGAAATAGCTAGTAGTTGTTTGTCCGGACTTAATGATTGTAGTTTTTTAGCTGATAAACCAAGTGTATCTAGAGCTTGGGCTGCCTCACCTGATTTGTTAAGTACTGCATCTCCAATTTTATCGTTTAAGTCTTTGAATATATCGGCAATATTATCGCCTGATAGACCAGCCTTTTCCGCTGCATACTGCCATTGCATAAGAGCTGACGTAGATACACCTAGAGACTTGGCCCATCTGTCTGTTTCGGTGACGTGTTCTGACGTAGTTTTCAACAGTGCAATACTTGCAGTAGCCATACCTGCTGCGGCTGACGTAGCAATCATAGCCATTCCAGCAACGCTGGCACCAGCAGCTTTTACATCAGCTTCAACTTTTTTACGCCATTTATCAGATGATCTTTCAGCTTTATCCATCCCCCTGACAAACCCACCGACCTCTGCGATCAGGTCTATCGTCAGCGTTCCTAATGATTTGCCAGCCATTTATTTACCCCATAAAAAAACCCGCCTAAGCGGGTTAATAACTAGAGCAAATCTTATCAATAGCCTCTGCTCCATCTCGATACTCATAACTATCAACGTATTTAGGTGGTGACTCTTGATGTTCAACACCAAAAAAAGGTATTAAATAAAGTGTCTTTGCTTCAACTGTGACGGCAAATTTCTGGAAACCACCGTATGCACCAAAGCCATTTTTAGCATTTACCTCGCCACATACGTAGCCAGCTTTTTGATATCTTCCTAACCCGTTCATCTTAATTTCTACAAAATGAACGTTTCTAAACTTAGCGCTATCAGGATCTTTTAAAGATGCTTCGACTGCATTTTGTCCACGCCTCTTTAATTGGTTATCGAGAGGTTTGCAGCCAGCACAAAGGAAGATAATTGCAATAAATACATAGAGCCTTTTCATTATATTTAGCCTTTATTTGTAGGGTAATAAATCCTAACGGCTAATAAATGATAAAGAAAGTAAGATTGTGTTTATGCCCACAACCTTTTAGCCTCTTCGAGCGTTAACTCTTTTTTACTTTCCGCCTGAGCTATATGCGGGGCGAAATCTACGACGGTAAACGGCTGGCTCTTGCTATCTCGATTAACATTAGCAATTATCGATGAAATAAGAGCAGACCCCCACTCAATACGCATCATAGGGTTCAATCCGCCATACTTCTGACGGTATAAGAGCCATGTTTGGTACTCTGGCATCGTCATCCTTTCTTGAGCTTCTGCAATGGTGCGACCTCCGATACCATTAAGGACAAGTTCGCACCATACCTCTTCTTCCGCAGTTAGCTCTTTGTCTTTCCCAGTTCATTAACTTCACTGATTGCGATCAGTAAAGCGACAGTGAGGTTTCCGTCTAAGGCGCCACGTTCTGGGTCTGCTTCACCGGTGATATCTTGAGCCGTAAAGATAGGATGACCGCTTTCATCACAAATTGATGCAGCGATACGACCAGCAATATTATCCACCTGTCCATGACTTGCCAAAATATCTGATTTTGCTGAGTGATAGCCTAATGGACGGATAAATACCGTTGCCTTAAGTTCTTTATCGCCCTGTTTCCAAGTGATCTCTTTTTCAACTGGGCGGCCTGTGAATGCGCCGGTTTCTTTCAAACTATCAATAGTCAGTTTCATTAAACTATCTCGCGATTAGCCCAGAGTGACTGGGCTTATTTATTATTCAGATTGAGCAGCGGTAGCAGTAGCTTTTGGTACCCATACGCTAGAACCAGATCGCTGAATAGTAGCCGTAGTACTAACAACAGCGTTAGCTTGGAAATCAAACGGGAAATCGCTGACATAACCTTGGAATACAAACCACGTTCGAGTATTAGGTAGTGACAAACCATCGACAGTACCCGAAGTGCCAGAAGCGGGTACCGTTGGTGCTGCTGTCCCATCCGCCCAGCCCACAGCGAATGTGAGGATGGTTTCATCATCTGATTCAGACAGTTGATGTAATGCTACGTGGCTTGCATTGGCTGGATCGGCATTGAGACCTACCGATGCTTGAGCTGGCGTACGCAGTCCTTTTTTATAGGTTCGTGAGTTACGCTCACTTAGGCAGGTATCTTCAATTTGATCAGCTGGGTTACCGCCCGGAGTGAATGACGTAATGCACTCGACCTCAGAAACGGTTTTCCCATCGAACACATAAAACTGAGTACCCTGCGTTACAATGGACATAGAGATTTCTCCAATAAAAAACCCGCCGAAGCGGGTCATAATGAGTTAATAAAAATTAACGGTGAACTAGCCAGTCAACATCGAATGAATAGCGATACTTTTTAGTTTCACTGTCCATCGTTTGTTGCCCCCAGCGAGTGACATACGCAGCTCCCTCGACAGCGTCGCGGATAGCTGTTGCAACGGAAGTGGCTTCCTTTGCAGTGCTGGCATAGACATCAATTTGAATACCAAATCGGTCTATATCTGGCCGGTTACCTAAGTAATTCTCAGGTGAACCGCCAATGCCTTGCCACACAGCATAGGGATAGACAACGTTACCGAAGTGCTCACCAAAAGGATAAAGTCGAATAGGTGAAGAGCCCAGCAACTGTTGCAGTGTTTTATCCTGACTGCAGACGGAGAATATCGGTGCGATCATGGGTCAACTCCCTTCTTCTGTGCTCGTTTAATCGCGCGATCGATACCCTTTTCATATTCACTGACAAAGGTAGCAATAACTTCGTTAACACTCGATTCGATTGCTGGTCGCATAATCGGCTGAGCTTTCATTTTTTCGGTACCAAACTCGAGAAGACGCCAGTGAGGAGTCGGAGCATTCATACCCTTGTCAGGATGATTTTTTAGTACTGCACCGTGTAATACACCCACCCTAAATCCGAGATTACCCGTGCGCTTAAATAACTTCCCGTTCCAGCGTATAGCGATATTATCGGCGATACTTCGTCCAGTGTGAGGGTCATCAACACGTAGCGCATTATTTCTCGCTTTAGCTGCAATGACATTAGCTGCTTTTCGTAATGCAGCACGGCCACTCTTGCGCCGCAGATCATCCGAGATTTCACTAAGTTTGCCTTTTAAGGCGGAGAGACCTTCAATTTTAACCTGGACACCATCAGCCATCGCTTACCCCCTCTTTTATCGCTAAGGTGATATATTCTTTACCACTCTTCGGATCAGGAAGAACGCCCAGAATGTCATATATCTTCTCACGATAAATAATTCGGTCTTTATTAGTGATGTCAGAGCGATAACGCAACGTAATACGCCCAGTGACTTCGCTATTTTCAGCCTGCGCTGCGATAAATTCCCGTACCGATGATGGAACTACGTGAGCCCAGAGATTGGTTACTTTCGCAAAACCTCTAACTATCTCGCCGGTTACCGGATCTTGTGTTTCAGTAAACCGCTGTAATTCAACACGGTGGCGCAAATCACCGGCGTTCATTGAGAGCACCTAGAGCTTGTCGATACCCGGCTTCAGAGGCTTGTTGTGCGGCCGTCCTAACTTGGTCGATATGCTGTTCTTTCGGTTTCCCACTTAAATAAACAGGAATGTGTGAAGTATCTTCAACCTCTTCATCTTCCGCTAGGCTACTTGCCAATAGAACAATCAGTGACTGATTGGAGTCAACCAGAGCCATGATTGCTTTGGTCTGCTCTTTCTGAGCCTTGGTCTGTTCGTTTATCGCCTGAATTAGTGCTTCTTCCTGTGATACGTTCATTTGCTAGCCTCATCATTTCTTTAAACCACGCACGACGGCGTTCACAACCAGCGCAAGCCATGACAGTTACCTACAGTGGAATAAATCGGTAAGGTGATAACAGAGAGAAAAATCCGTCCGGAAGTTGCTGAGCCTCTCGATTTTCATACCAGAAACCCACTGCTAGAAGTAATGCCAACTTAATAGAGCCACTGATTACTAGCCCGTCCGGATCATCGTCTGGGATATCTTCTTCGTAGAGGCCACGGTTAAGATAATTTCTGGCTCTATCGACTGCCGCTTCAATATAATTACTGATAAGCGTCGACTCAGCGTCATCATCAATGCGGCAGTGCAGTAGAACCTCTTCAACTGTTGGCGACATAGCTCTCCTTATGCCCGCGAATTGCGGGCATAAAAAAACCGCTTACGCGGCATCGTTTTGTTTAGGTGGATTAGCCACCCGCTGCAGGCTTACCGACTAAGGCTTTAATCGCCGCTGCATCTTCTAATACGCAGTCGAAACGGTGGAAAGCCAAGAACGCGGTTTGGTCGAACTCAGCATAGCGCTCAACTAGGCGTTTCAGGGTCATATAGGTCACACGACGCAAGATGAAACGATTGAAATCCCCACAGAAGATGAATTTCTTACCAGCACCGATGCTATCGATCGCTTGGTCAACAACGTAAGGAATATTGAGAACAGTAGCAGGCGTTCCTCCCGCGATGCTTGGTAACCAAAGCGGACGACCCTGACCGTCTTCCATCTCTTCAATCAACTCGAGTGTTGCGTCGTTGAATGCCCAGCGAGATTGAGGGCCACCACGATAAGCCGGATCAATTGCATGCTTCAGCGCATTCATCTCTTTCCAAGTAAATGCTGTGGCAGATGCCGATGCCACTGTACCGGTGACGGATGCCACCAGCCCTTTAGGCTGCAGTGGTGTGCCAGTGCCAGTACCTTGAACTAAGTACTTGGCCTCGCCGCGACCAATACGCTGCGCGATACGTGCCGCCAAGAATGCTTCAATATCAACACCGCTATCTTGCAGGAGTTCGTTCGACACACGGATAATTTTGGAGGAGAGCTTTTTCGCACCAAGGTTAGCGGAACCGAAAGCAACATCTTCTTCAGAAGCCGCGGCATTCTCACCCAGTAACTCACCTTCCTCAGTGGTACCGTCAGAGGTTGCCCACTCAATGGATTGACCATTGGCAGTACTCAGGATTTGTGCAACACTTGCGATCCCGCCGTAGGCTTTCATCGCTTCCACAATTGCATTACGCATTTGCGTTGGGACGGTATAGCCACCCTTTTCATCGGGAGATGTCCCTTGCGCGCGCAATTCGCGCAAAGCTTGCTTCTCCTCCGCTGACATTTCCCCTAAACCGTGACGTAAAAAGCGGTCAAAAGCCTGAGCGCGGCGCTCTTGTGCCTGAGTTTCAGGGTTTTGTTGATGCTGACGCTGTTCAGGCTCTTGCTGGTCAATATGGTGCTGATCTAAGCGACGAAGCTCTTCCTCACGGTTGATACGCTCGTCGAGTCCATCAAGTTCAGTCTTGGCGTCCTTCCACTGCTTGCGCTGCTCTTCAGACCAGGCACTTTCACCGATACTATCGTGCAAAGAACGCATCTGCTTGGCGATAGTGTTACGTTTTTCTTTCATTTCGTGCAATTTCATAAGGGTTCCTTACGCATTAATAAGAGTCAGAAGACGCTCGCGCGCCATTTTTTCATTGATAGCTTTCTGTAGTGCGCCACTATCACGCGCCTCCTGCCAGGCTTTCATTGACCGAACCGTTGATTCGGCTTCCTGATAAGCGGGATAAGTCACCGGACTGACATCGTACAGACGTGAAATCTGGTTAATTTCTCGAATAATGATCCCCTCATCATCCTCGTACCAATCGTCGCCATTACGCGCCACGCTAAAAGCAAAGGATGATTGAGTAATGTCACCGCGCTGCATCGGCGATAACACCAGATCACGAATGGTTTGGGTATCAGGTGGGTTAATGTCGTACTTCAATCCCCGATCATCGACGCTTATTACTAACGTTCCCGAAGCGCTGCGCCCGAGAATAAAGTTGGGGTCGTGATTAAATAACGCTCTCACATCGTCATTTAAGACACTATCAAAAGCACCGGGCTTGATAATTTCTCTAAATCCCCACATCGGCTCTGATCGGCTATTGAAAATAGAACCGTAACCTTGAATTTTTGTCGGTGAGTCAGTGGGCTGCTCCGCCCGCACCTCTCCGGAGTAACAGCGGACTTCACGCTCACTCATTGTTATCTTCCTCATTGGTTGGTGTGTTGCTTATTGGTTTTGAGGCATTGACGCTCACCAGCATTTCATCAAGACCAGTCACCGGGTTCATATCCTCAAAGGCGCGAACTTCATTACGACTCATCCAGCCATCAGTAATGGCGTAGTGATAGAACTGTGCACGCTCTTGAGGTGTTCCACGAAGGAGTCCTGCAAGGTTGAACCGGACGTAATACCCTGCTGCAAGTTCTGATCGGGTAAACAACCGTCGGTTGAGCTCCTGCTCCCAGTTAGTCACCCAAGGCATAATGGTGTAACGAACAAACTGAATAGCCTGCTGCGTGATATTGCTAAAGGTGGCACTCTCAAGATCATTGATCATGTGCGCGGGCACATTGAATATCCCAGCAATCATGGAGCGATTAAGTTTCATCATGTCGATAAGTTGCGCATCAACGGGCGATACGGTAAGCGACTTATAATCGAGCTCAGCGGGTAACAGCATCGTTTTATTTTCTTGGCTACGCAGCGCGGCACTCGCCTTTTGCCACATATTTTTAAGTCGTGCCCAACTGGTATCGTTGAGTTCTTGTTTGACAGTAACTATTCCCGCTGGCCGTGCATTTCCGCCAAAGAAACTTGAAGTATATTTCTGTCCGCTCATCCCCATACCGATCGTTTCGGCATGTTGTAGGATAGGACTTAAGCCCATTTTTTGGTTATTACCTAGCGCACGGATGTGAATCATGTCATCAGGGCTAACTGCGAATGAGCCTTCTTGGTTGTACACTCCGTAGGTATATCGATTACCTGTTTGTAACAGCGTCGTTTCCCACGGCATACAGGCATCAAGTTCAATCACTTGTCCACGACGATCCCGCTTCACCCAGGTATAGCCGTTCCCCCACCCCAAAATATGGCGCTGTTTGAGCTCCCGCCACTTGTAGCTGGTTTGCCATACGTTAGGTTCATCGTGGATTAAGTAAAAAACGGGGTGATCGCGTGCCGGTTCGACTGTGTTGTTACTGCGTCGCATTACATGCAGCGGCATCTGTGCAATATTCGATGCAATCACATAAATACAGGAATAAACCGCCGCCAATTTCATCGAGGTTTCAGGGCTGACGTAAACGTCTTGACCGAAAATCCCGTCTAAATCGGCAGCTTCTGAGGTGATTGGCACCGAGGGGTTTTCTATTGATTCCGAACGGAACATGGCATCAAACAACATTTCGCTTTCTCCAGGCAGTTAATACCGCGCCGATTAGCAGTAATGCGCCTGAATACATGAGTGCATTGGCGACACCAAAGCGCATCCACACGCCAGTGGTCGTCAGGCCAATACCTAACAGACCAAATATATCGGTAATGAGTGTTTTCATAGGAATAAAAGGTCGTCGTCAGGGTCTAAACCAGAAAGGAAGTCGCTCTGCTCATTAAGCATGGCGCGCCCAATAGTCATGATCAGCGCAACCGCACCATCAATCTTATTTTCGTTTTGCTCTTTAATCGGCCGGACTACATCATCATTACCCGGCAGATATTTACCGACCACGTTGCCAATACACCATGTCATGATCGGGTTACCATCGTGATGAAAGCGCCCTGACGCTATTGCTGCTTCCAGCTCCTTCATCGGGTCCGACATATTGGTGTAGTTTTGAATGATAGTGATCGGCGTTAAGCCTTCATCGGCAAGCTCATGCGAAATACCCGTTGCGCCGAATGGGTCAATGGGAGACTCGGTCACGGGGTTTAGCTTGTTAGCCGCCTTAGCTTCTTCAAGAATGTAGCGGTAATCTATTTCAGCCCCATCAGTAACAGTAAGAAGACCCATCTCAACCCACTTTTGAAACCGTTCGGCCGTTCGGCGATCATCGTTACTTTCCACCCCATAGACGGTTTCGTATGGCACCCAGAATTTAGGTGCGACAGAGTAATAATGTCGCTTTCCGTAAATTTCACGCGTAAACAGGCGAGCCATACTGTTCATGTCCAATTTTCTGGCCATGTCGAATGCCAGTACGCACGATTGACCTTCAAACATCTCTAATGAGAGAGTTCTATCTTCACAGTTCTGCCAGTTAACGAGGTTATAGTAGGCTGCTTTCGCCGAGACCCAGATGTTTAGGTGCTTGGTTTTAAAGATTGAAGCCAACCGTGGGTTATTTTTAGCCCGCTGTTGCTGACTCTGTAAGAACTCTCTATAAACCGATACGCCGATATTGGGATTAGCTTTCTCTAATACTTGCGGATCCGTCCAATCGTCGCCCTCATCAACGGTATAAATAATGCCAAATAGCTCATCATTCGGTACCGTACCATTGAGCATTTCTATAACTTCACGGCGCTTGTCATAACAAGGCCCTTCAATGTTATAACCGGCGGTGGTGATCGCCCACATAAGTGGTTGTCGCCGTGCGCCCATGCCCGTGAGCATCGTGGTGTACAGCGAGTCAGACTGGTGTTCGTGGTACTCATCAACAATCGCACAATGCGGTGAAGAACCATCACCTGGATTACCGATCAGCGGTTCAAAGCGTGCGCCATCTTCTGGGCGGTTCAAATTTGAGGCGTTAACCTCAATTCCGAACGCTTCAACCAATAACGGGGTGCGCTTACACATTAATCTTGCAGGCCGAAAGACCTCCCAGGCTTGCTTTTCCGTTGTTGCACCAGAATAAACCTCAGCACCAAATTCGTTATCGCAAGTGAAGCAAAATAACGCTACTCCCGCGGATATCGCCGACTTCCCATTTTTACGCGGGATCTCGGTGTAAACCTCCCTGAATCGCCGTAGCTTAGTGCCCTTATGCACCCATCCAAACGCACAGCAGACAATAAATAGCTGCCAAGGCTCAAGGGTTATCGGCATTCTTTTATAAGCCCACTCCCCTTTGGTGTGAGGCATCAACTGAATAAATTTTGCGGCCTTTTCAGCGAGGTCTTTGTCGAAGCGATATCGGAATTTCTTACCCTTTTCTTCGCCTAAATCGTCGATGTGACGTTGGCAGGATTGGATAACAAACCGACATGCTGGGATTTTTCCTTTTACGACGTCACGGGCATATTGATTGGCCGCGTTTACGTTGGGATAAGATTTTCGGCTCATGAGTTAATCATCTTCATAAAAGGATTGTCCGACTTCCCTTTACCCGCCAAGCCAATTAGCCGCGAACGCGCGCTCGGATCTAAACCAAGCATCGACCCAGTCGTGCTCAGCTCTGATGAATGTTCTTTCATGGCAGTTAGTTGTGGGTTCTTCACCGGACCACCGGTGGCACCAGTAACAACGTGACCTTGCTCAGCCACTTTAACAACAGCCCTGCGCCAAAACTCGTAAGCGACACACCACCGCTCAAGGACAGAAAGATCCGTCACACAGAGCAGACCTTGTCCGCAAAGTTCTTTGGTTGTCATTTGCCACATGACCGTGGCGAGTGGGAGGTCTACTTCGATAAACCACTCGGGAACATCAACGCCTTTGAATGGTGAAAAAACAGGTTCGTCTTTATTGAGGGCTCTTTTGCCCGGGTTGCCCGCTAATTCCTTACGTGCTGTAGGTTTCGGGCGCCGCCCAGAACGGCCCGCCGATCCAGCCATAAGCTCTCCGGATTTATTTTGATTTTTCGCGGGTGTAAAAAAACGATTGAGGGCGCGGTCCTAAAGGCGATCGCCTCCAGAGATTTTACCTCCCCCCATCCATTAAACGATAATTATTATCATTTGAGTGGGTTTTGAGAAATCACCGTGACCGGCGACCTTCCGTTGCTGTTTTGCGTCGGTGGCATGACCAGCAGAGCGACTGGAGGTTGCTATCAGCGTCCGTACCACCATGAGCCTTGGCAATGATGTGGTCGACTGTAGTAGCAGCTACCACTTTGCCCTCTTGTATACAGGATTGGCAGAGATGATTGTCTCGCTTGAGAACTCTAGCGCGGATATTGTCCCACTTGGAACCATAACCACGCTCATGACGAGTCTTTCCTTGCTGATGCTGTTGCCAACCTTCGTTGATATGAACAGGACAATAACCAGAGCGATCGGTAGTGGTACCACGACATCCACGCTTGCGGCAGGCGCGCGGGATTAACGCCGGCACTTGAATTCATCCAGATCAACTCGAACAGGATTCTCTGCCATCTCGGCATCGAGATTGAATACCACAGTGACTGTCGATAATTTACTAGGATTGGTTGAGATATCTACAGATACTTGCCGTTCAACTAACTGACCATCAACTGCTATTGCGTAGCCCATGAACTGCTCACCTCGATATAGGTGAGCTAGCTGTGCTTTCATAATAAGACTCCTTGAATCAGTATTATCGAGCACTCAGTTATGAATGCTCTGTAATACTAACTTGGGGTATTACTATCTTTGTTAGCCCCAGCAGCCTTGGCTGCAACGGCGCTTTCAAACTTTGCAGAGATAAAGTCTCGAATGACTTTATAACCGCCACTAATCAGTAGCAGTACGGATACAGTTGTACTGAAGTACAACATTAGCAATTGGATTCCGGTCATCACTATTTCCCTTGGTATTGGAGTTGCCTGATGGCATAGAGTTGGTTGTTGGCCTGCTCGATAGCTGCCAGTAATGGATTAATCCAAAGCACAGCCTGGCAGTATGTCAGTTTGACGGTGGAAGCGGAGCCAGTACCGGATCCGTCAGGCTTGCTGGTAGATTCTGGCACTGCGCTGGAACGTAAACGGTTCGTGTACTGGAGCAACCCGTTAGCAATATCAGTAGGCACAGCGTAATCACAGGTCTTCTCAAGTCGTAACGTTTCACGATATCTAACCACCATATTATCTGAATTAACCTGAGCGGCTTGATTCTCGCTACTGGTTGCCTTGGCTTGCTCGTTGAACAATGCCTGTTGCGCTTGCTGAGCTTGAATCACTGTACCCTGCAAAGCCAATTGGCTAACCGCCTCATTTTTCTGGTCGACTGCTGCTTTATAACGATACGCAGCACCAGAGCAAACTAGGACAGCGATAACAATCAAACTCATAATGGCTGCAGCGATCAGTGATTCGGCCTTCATGATTAAGCCAATACTGATTGGGCGATATTGAAACGAAGTTTGCGATCATCAATCCCGTTACGACCGCCATTAATGATAAGAGTCACTCGCTCAACATCGCCGCTATAAAGCATGCAACTCTTACTGGCAAAGAACCAGGCAGCAGACCGCGCTGCATTGATGTCGCTCTCAAGTAATTCAGGTTGAGAAAGCAAGTCAGCCTTTATCCCTGTTCCGCACTTTGCATAATTCTCTAACCCAGTGATCTGGATTAGCCCGCGTCCTCGATACTTCCAGCCATCACTATCAGACTTATTACCCATTCGCTTACTGTATACAAGATTCGCTATAGCTCGCTGGCGGATAAGTGGAAGAACTTTTTCATTGGTGCGCCGGCCTAATGAATTTGCCTGATCCTGTGTCAGTCTGCCATATCGAATAAAATCGGCGAGACCTTTAACGCTATAATCGAAGCTCTCACTAAGCCGGGTAAAGCTCACACTTTCATGCCCAACTTGAGCAATAAACATGGCCTTATCAGTACCTGCGCTGATCCCAAACTCAACCATTGCATCAGTAATCGGTTGAAACCAGCGCGTAGCTAATCCGGCGCTGATATTAGCCGCCTTCTGAAATTGTTGAAGATTCATATTAGATTCTCAAGTCAACAATCCGCGCCAAGTTACCCCGCACCCTGAATACGGTGACACAGACTATTAAGTTTACTAGGACGATGAACCAGTGGGTATGGTGATACAGGCCAACCAAATAACGGATCGGGACGTTGCCGTAGATAACGACCACCAGCCAAGCCAGCCATGAAACATACGGTCGATGGTTGGCGCCACTGCGACGATAGAATGAGATGGCCAATACAATCAGTAAGCTCAAGATCGCATTGAACATCGCTGCATAGTCATTTATTGGCATTGCCACTTCCTCCGCGGAATCGCCCAAGGAAATTGGTAAGGTCGTAATTACTGATTGCCGTCAGTGCTTTGATTGCTAACGCTGAGACAATTACCGCTCCCAAGGCATCTAGCTTTTGATCGGTGTACCCTGTCCAGTGGGTGAGGTATGAGCCCACCAGCCCAGAACAAAGCACACCAGATAAATACGAGACAAAGAAATAGGCGATGCGGCGTATATGGCTGAGATCAGTTGTTGATGCGATATAGTACGTCGCGCCAACAAACGCCCCAAACAACACGCCGTAATCAGCGCCAGTGAGTAAGCCATAGAGACTTACCCCGGTAAGGGCTGTTGCAGCAGCTCCGGTACCGGATATAGGTTCGGACATTACGCCCCCTCAATGTGCGGATTGAATCCTCCCGCTCGGCTGAGGGGATTGTGTGTGGAGTAGAAATAAAAAAACCCACACGAGGTGGGCTTTGAAATGATAAGCGGCGTGGCGAAGTAACCACTCTTATCAGAATAAAATATAATTTGCGGGACGCGTTAGCGTTTTATCAGTTTTTTAATGAGTAGCTTACACATGTTAATCCTGAATCCAATGCAAACAACTGATCTCCCTCTAAGCGTATGAAAGGGAATGTCGTACTTTCAATATTCTCTGTTGTCATATTAAAAATTAGAGTTCTTTGATTAATGTCTAACTTAGATGCATGTTTAGGGTATATACCTGTACCTTTCAACGTAATCATAAAAGCTATAGGAAAAAAATATAATAAGCTATTAATGGATATGTACGGACCATTTTTGAAAGCTACAGATTGAGCTGTGATATTCATTCTGTGTGGATAGAACCAGTAATAGATATCATGAGTTGATGATATATCTCTATCATTAAGAATAAAATTTCTGAGAGGAGTGTAGAAGTTACTATCCACTGTTGGTTGCATACAATCCTTTTGAGAAGTAGCTGCAAGTATGTGTCCTACCATAGATTTTGAGTATGATAGTGCATCAACTGGGACTTGAATTATATTTGAGTAACTTCTTCCCTTGAGATAATCATCAATTTTATTTTTAAATTTTTTAACTACATCACCTACAGCAGGATCATATTTGGATAATATTTTCGTGTTGCATGTATGGCAAATTGTATAGAAAACTGTACCGTTCCTTGCTGGGACAGGTCTAACTGGTTCGCTTGTCCTGAATGTCTCGCATACGGTTTTCTGGAGCATTTTTGTTAAGGTGATAGCACATTTGGGAGGAACATGATCTTTGCTCAATTTCCCATAACATCCACAAATATTACAATAACCTTCTTTCATACCGACATGCTTTTGTCTCTCACTAATTCTCATATTTAAATATTCCTTGACCGAGTGACATGCTCGCTATTTTATCGATATATCCATGTCTAACTCTACTTCTAACATTGATAGGCATCCGTCTATGAACCCTTCGCCTAGCTGGATATCTACCCTAATGCATTTTTCATTGCGCTTCAGTCGTTGAGCAATCTGCCTCTTTGATATGCCATAGATATAGTGAGCAACCAGCAGTTGATGTTCTTCTGGTCTTCTCTTGGCTAACTGGCACATACAACCATCAATGATTAGTCCATCACCATCAGAGCAACTAAGGCGTGAAGATCCCTTGATAGGGGGCAATAGGCCTTTGAAGCCGGCAGCAATGTGCGAGTAATCTACACCACTTCCGTCAGATGCTGCCCAGCCACCGAACTTCTCCATCAACAACTGAATATCTCTTTTCATAATGCCCTTATCTCCACTTTCAGGGTTAACCAATCACACCGACTGCAATCGCGTGATCGAAGAATCGGAAAAACAGCTCAAGCTGTGTCCCGTATTTGTTTTCAAACTTACTCTGGTCTGCGTGTAATTCATCATGATGCTTTCTGCATAAAGGGATCACAAAAAGGTCATGTGCTTTGGTACCCATTCCGCCCTGCCCGTACCCGATGATATGGTGAGGGTCATCAGCCGGTTGGCCACAGCACGCGCAGGGTTGAGATTTAACCCACCGGGTGTATTTCTCATTAACCCAACGCTTACGCTTAGGCCTGCGCATGAAGGACTCTGGTGACTCGGGATCCGCTCCTATTGCTAAGACTTGCTTTACGGCTTCGGCACCTTCCTCAATGATATGCCGTCCTGAGTTATCGAAAGGCAATATCGTTGATTCCTTTTGAGGCCCAAACGGCACCTCTGCTGGTGGTCGTTTTAAGATCGCCCGCACCGCACCTTCCGGTAGTAAATGGACTAAGCCCTTCACGAACGCCCAGCAGCATAGCTCTGGTAAAGTCAGTTGATGACCTTCAGGCAGAGAGAGTTTATAAATTACTATCCCGATCACCCAGTTGGCAGTATTGAGCTTCGCAATATCTTGTAGCGGTTGCGGAATGTGAACATCGCGAAAATTATTATCGTGCGTGTAGCACAGAGAGACATAACCGGTACCCGACTTTGACGTCGTGTAATGCTTATGGTGGTATTCCTCTGACTCAAACTGGCAGCAATGAAATCGCCGTACGTGATCTCGAAGAACTTCACTACCGCCAGCCGCTGCGATTACTTCATCCTGGCACATGAAATCGATAATTGAGGGATTATCCATGAGCGGCTGCGCTGAATCACTTAGGCGACCGGCTGGAGTATCTCGCAAATTTTCAGGCACGTTAGAGACCAGTACCTTGCCGGAACGGAACATGGAAAGCAGTTCGTTACCCGGCTTGAAAATAACAGTACCCGTCAGCGGCGCTACGTCTGGAGTTAATATAGCTCTCATCGGTTCTCCAGCGCTTTACGCAGAGCCTTTTTCACCTTTTTGTTACCTAGCAGACGTAAGTAGCGTATAGATAAATTATCGTTGCAGAAGATCTCACCGTTATCACCAATGGATACCGAATCCGGATGCAGCTTTATGTAGTCTTGGGTCTCTTTCAATTCCAAAAACTGTTCAGGGGTGAGGTCTATCTTTGGCTGATTCACTCTTATTTTGTGTTGGCTTGAGCAACCGAAAATATTAGCTTTAGATTGTCCTGACATTATGCCTCCCCAGCCAAATATCTATCATGCGTAAACTCGCCATCCCACGTTACCTTCATTGGTAATTGGCCTTTGAGGTACTTGCGGTAAAGCCATACAGCACCAGCTCTTAATAAGATGGGCTGATATGTGGTGAAACTGGCTGTCGACTTGGGTGTTATCGTCGAGGATTTTTCTGTCAGGTATTTGTCACGTGCTGCAGATCTAACGCGCCACTGAGCATGGGAGCCGTTAGAGTTATCATCATAGAGCCAGTTGGAGGACTGCAGATAGCTGCTTATTTTAGTGGAGTTCACGCCGTTCAGCCGCTTACAGAATTGAACCGGTGACAACCCTTCTGCAAACAGTTCTTCTAACTGCTCAATGTATTCGGCCTGTTTATGCGTGAGTTGTTCAGCATGCTGCTCAGCCTCCATTGCATCTGCCCAGGCTCTTGCTAACTGAATCGGATCGTCAATATTGGGCAGCATAACGCCGTGCACTTCCCGCAAATTGAAATAGCTATCTTCCAGCTTCTCGAAGAAATCCCATGCCTGATTAGTATCAACAATCTTCGACATACGGGCTGCGCCCTTTTCTGTCCAAAGTGTTAGAGATCTTGCGTTACTTCCAACAGAGTTACTTTCAGTCACTCTGTTCTTAAACTGTTTAAGCTCTACGCCTGTTAGGAGGAAATAGTGCGTCCCCTCTTCAAATCGATGGAGATTTCTTGATAGATTTTGCCTGATATTGCCTTCATCAGTCCCATAGCCCTGGGCGAGCGTTTCAGTAGTGACAACACGGATATCTCGATAGGTCAAAATAGGAAATTTTTCTGATACGCCAGCAAGCGGAACAGACTGTAAACGGTTTTCGGGCGTAATAGCCCTGTTTATTGGTAAGGACATATTTTTCTCCACACAGTTTTTATATCGGCCCCGCCCCATCATCTGCAAATGAACGGGACCAACCTTAGCCAGTGAACTGTAATCAACCAGCTCGTTTATCATACTAAATAACTGATCATGCAACCAGTATTAAATTAAGAATTTGAAAGGCTTGCGCATATTGTCGATGGTGTGAAGGTATGAACCCCGAGCGCGTTTAAGGCAGCGCAAACAGAGGGATCATCATCAACAGCAAATAGAATATTATGACCACCAGCCAGAATCTTTTTAACCACATCGGCTTTGTACTGTGACGGCGGGCAGGAAACGTCATGGGGTCGCATGATTAGCTCTGTGGAAGGAACTTCACGGCCAACATTATCTGACAGCCAGTTAACCGTGCTTTTCCTGAAGTTTTCCTGACGACTTGTTAGGATCACCGTGTAATGTGCCTTATTCATCGCTTTATAAAATTCAACACCCGCACCAATCGCTTTATCGTTAACGCATTCCGAAACGAATGCATGCCATGATTCGTTAATATGCTGAACCTCACGTGGCGGCACCAAGTGAGATCGATGTGAGTTGTCACAGATAACACCATCAAGATCAAATATAATTACGTCCATCACTTACAGTTCCCCGCTATTCTTAACGATGTTTGCCAGCCAACCCATGACCAATGACCAATGAACCCAGTTTTCTCGGTATTGGCCATTACTCCTGCGAACTGTCGCTCTGTGTGCCATACCAATTTTTGAAGCCTCTTCTGTTATCCACTCTTCGAACAGCTTTCGTGATTCATCCATTACTAATCACCTTTCCTCAAATAATTCAACGGTTCATCTGGTAAAGGCATCCAATGTGTAACTCTGGCTCTACTAAAACCATATTTATCATAGGAAGCTACAGCGTAATTTGTTGATGAGTGAATCGGGCAGTCCATAAAAACTAAGTAATAACCAAATTTATCAGGAAGTTTCACATCACATTCGATAAATTCCATCACTCACCGCCTTTCATCATGAGGAATAATAATAATTGATGACTCACCGCCCTTTACTACAGCTCCCCACTCAACATCCATCTTCTTAATTTGGCTGTCGTCCTCCCATACTCCTGCGTGAGTCAGGCTGTCGAAGATCGCTTTTAGGTAGTTATCCAAATCACGACGGCGTTTGTCCGGAGGGCTCAACTTCAATGTAATTTGAACCGGTCCGGTGATTGGCTTAGGGATCCGCTTTAACTGCTCGACTACAGCCGCAATAGCGTTCGCTCGGAATATGCGCCCGGAGGCGCTGATTAATACTCCCGCTTTAGTAAAGCGCCAGTAGGTGTTAACTGTTGGTGGGAAAGGTAAGATTAATTTCATGCAGCCCTTACCTCTCGGCCAATTTGCTCGAGCGTGTGTTTCGATACAGTGGTGATCAGCCGTCTTGGATTAGTGAATGGGCGCCAGATCAATAGCATTGAGCCCTTACTGTTGCCCTTCTTCTCTTTTCCGGTACCTGCGTGAACGAAATTGACTCGACCATCGGTTATCACCCTTACCTCGTCCACCGTATCGAGGGCCTTACTGAACCAGCCCACTGACATATCTTCTGGTACCAAGAGGACTACCGCTTTGTGTTGCTTACGTGATTGCTCAGCCGCTTTCTCAATCCATGGCAGAATTTTGCTATATGGCGGGTTACACCAGATCGCACCATGGCTTTCCCAGTCACGTTCCAGTGCGTTGGCCTCCTCGGTGAAAAATTGCGTGCACAGCGCGTTATGCTTATTCGCTGCAACATCCAACCAGAAACCAAACTCAATATCTAAAGCGTCAAATAGCCATACTGGAGTTTGCCAGCAGTCCTTGTCGTCAGCGTCAGTAGTAGATTTTAGTGTCACGTGTTATTCCTTAAAATTGACCTGGTCCAGAACCTAAGCAACTAGAGATATCGTTCAGTGCCATTCGCCCCGCCATCTCGCCCATGCTCTCGTAGCACACTCGCTTTACCTTGCTCTCGCAGTCCTGAATATGCTTTACCGCTTTGGTGCGAAGGTGGACTTCACTAGTGCTATCGAACGCTGCCTGCCATGCTGTTTGCGCTGTGCGGTACCGACCAGATCTTTCGTACTTCTCAGCGGTTTGAGCGTGCTTGTAAAACTCTGGGTTACTCAGTGCTAAATTTTCACCTAGCAAAAATGCCCAACGGCCGGTGTAAATTTTTGCTTCGCCACTCTCGACCAAATCACTGATAAATTTGCTGACTTCTCTGCGTCCGATCCCTGTCTTTTCGCTAATTTCAATCGCAGTTAGCGGCCTGTCAGGGCTTAGAACTCCAAGTATCTCGGCTTTTCTGTCCATCACGCCCCCCTGAAACCAGCTGGAATGTGGTAGTTAGGTGTGTGGTTTGCACTAAAACTATCCTGCTTCAACCATTTGCCGTTTACCCGCTGTGGGCGCCCTGCCTTGTCCCAATTACTTGCTCTCTGCAGGTAACCTGCAAAGTTTGTTGGGATGAAAAGCGTTTTAGGCCGAATGTATTGCTCTTGCTCTGTTCCCCGCCACTCCTCGCTCTTGTAGTCGATGACTAGGTTTAATTCCTCAACGGTGAAGTCTTCACGAAGCCGAGCGCGGATATGCTCTAGTGAGGTTTTATTCGTCGTGAAACGTGATCCCGTGGTTTGGTTCAAGTGGGTTAATACATCACGAGCCTGTTCGGTAAGAATTACCTCTGGGTCGGGTTGCCCAGCAACCTGACAAGGGGTTTTAGATTTTAATGATGGTTCTTGTTTTGAAGTTACTGACGGATCCCCCCCAGATTCTGGCGGGTGAAACTCCTGTTTTTTGCTCGATTCCGACGCGTCAGATTTTGAGGGGTCAGAATCTGACTCATGAGATAAAGCGGATTTACGCAGCTTCGCGACGTTTAAACGGTAAATATTTGGCGCATTGCGATTACCAGAACGGCGCTGTTGTCTTGTCAGCCAACCGTCTTGTTCTAGCTTACCAATAGCCGTGCGAACCGTGGACTCACCAGCACCGAGCTGGCGAGCAATAGTCTCGATGCTAGGCCAGCAGACACCTTCATCGTTACTGAAGTCAGCAAGGCGAGCCATGATCGCAACACTCGTCAGCTTCATTCCTGCTGAGGCGCAACCATCCCAAACGTAAGAACTTAATTTGACACTCATGACTCTACCTTCCTGAACTTCTTAGACCAATCACGTCTCGGGCATACGCACTCATTTGCATAGCCTGGTCGACGGTAAATAACTCGGTTGTTGGTGACATCAACACCAACGGTTTCTACTTCAACACCGTTAGCGTCTTTATAGCGCGCGACCCAAGGTTTAATGTGTTCTGCTTCCACGAGAAGCCTCCTTAGATGTCAGGGCTACGTCACCCACAAGCCATTCAGCAAAGCTGTGGTTAACCGGTACCCATTCACCGTGTACCATTACTACATAGCAGTAGAGAGCAGGTGATTGACCGCCGCTCAGCGGTAATACGCGAAGTTGTGGTAATTTCCTTTCTTCTGTTACAATGCTCATGCGATTGATTCTCCACACACTGATTTAGTCGCACCCGAACGCCCTGAGCTGCAACTTGGGGCGTTCACCTTTTCTGGCTTACAAAAAATCTGATATACCAATGTCGAGTGTTCCTGAAGCTTGCTGATTACTTGGTAAAGATCTTGCTCAATAGCTTCTTTCTCATGCCTCTCAACAACACCATCACTGATTGCGTCGCGAACCTGCTTTGAATAAGCGGAAACTTGCTCTAAGGCCTCAAGTAAGCGCTGATTAATGTCCGCGTTGTCTATTTCGTCTAAATCTTGCGGTACCGGGACAAATACTCCACCTGCTGCTCTGGCTACAGCGTGAGATACAAAATTCGTGTTGCCTGCCTTTTCTAAAACAGCAACCCAACCCATTGGAAAGACCTGATCACCATCAATACGTAAACGGTTAAAGAGTGAGTTTTCAGTTACGCCTAACCATTCAGCTGCTTCTGCATAACCACCTGGTAATTCAGTGATAGTTTTCTTCACTGCTTTGATATACCAATCGGGTTGCTTATCTACTTTCCAGTTTTTCTGATCCACGGTTACTACCTCTCTTCTGTGGTATTTATTTGGTTTGTGATGAATTAGGATTCGAATGGAGGGAAAAGTTGATCAAGAGTTGTCCTGCATCCCAGCCGATTTAAAGCAGAAACTAGCAACCGGCATGATTCAAGATCAGGTTTCCTGATACCTGCCTCATAGTTACCTATTCTCGATGTGGTCCAACCTAATTCAGCTGCCAGACCAGATTGAGAGAGGCCTACTTTCTGGCGCTCCTCAGCGATTTTGTTCATGTTTTCTCCCTACGTTTAATTACCGACCATTTAACACGATTTGTGTTTCATTGTAAACACGAATCGTGAGCGAAAATAAACACGGAACGTGGTAAAAAGTAGAAATGAAAAAAAGTGAATCTGTAGCAGAAAGAATCAAGCGCATACGCGAGCATAAAGGCTGGTCTCAAAGACAATTAGCCGACGCTTGCGGCTGGGGATCTCAATCGAGAATAGGTAATTACGAGGCTGGGACTCGGGGCGTTAATGTTGATGATGCTACTGTAATAGCTAAAGCTTTAGGGGTGACAGCTCCGGAGTTATTATTCGGGGAAGAAAACGTCACGCCTTACAAGCCAGGAAAGAAATATCCGGTATTAAGCTCGGTTCAAGCTGGCGCTTGGGCTGAAGCAGTTGAGGCGTACACAATTTCAGAAGTAAGTGAATGGCTAGAGTCTGATGCTAAGGTCCAAGGTGATTCTTTTTGGTTAAAGGTCGAGGGAGAATCAATGACATCTCCCAATGGATTAAGCGTTCCCGAGGGTAGTTATGTCTTGTTTGATACAGGACGCGATCCTGTTAACGGTAGTCTAGTTATAGCCAAGCTTGTTGATGACAATGAAGCCACTTTCAAAAAACTGATTATTGATACTGGTAAGAAATACCTTAAAGCCCTCAATCCTGCATGGCCTCCTATGATACCGATCAACGGTAATTGTAAGATCATTGGTGTTGGGGTTGAGACTAAGATGAGATTGATTTGATATGTTTTTTCAGCGATTAAGTTGACGATTTTTCACTTTGATTGTGAATTAAGGAGTTTGAATGGAAGAAAGCTCATTATCTGAAAATAATATGACGGTTCAAGAGCCCCTTTTTAGCTTAGATATTGAAGAATACAGACCTGCATTAGGCACGGCCCATCTTCGTTCGACAGCGATAGCTTCCGATGGCCTAGAATATGCAATAAAAGGTGTTAATGATGGTGATGCATCTATCCTAAAGGGTATTCCTAGTCCAAGACAAATCCCTGCCTCTGAATGGTTATGCACAAAACTTGCCGAGTACAGTGGATTGCCGACTCCTACCTGCCGGGTGCTTACTGATACCTCGACTGGTGAAAAATTCTTTGGCTCAAGGTATGATCTAGCAGCTAAAAGTAAACCTGATGACGAGATAGTATTTGCAACGTCACTAATGAACGGACCTTCCATTCTTAGAAAGCAAGTGTGGTCAGTTTATGCTTTTGATCAGTTTATATTTAATATTGATAGACACATAGGTAATTATCTATACACATTCAATCGCCAAAATCACCTCACCATACAAGCATTCGATTTTAGTTTAGCAGCTATGGTCATGGGATGGCCAAACAAGGTCGATTCATCCCCACTGCCAGAAGGTTGTAATACTTATAGAAACTGGCAAGTGATACGTCAGTTATCAAGTAATGATTCAAGTTGTAAAGATTCAGCCGTTAATGTGCTTGATAAGATATCAAAAATAAGCTCGAATGTAGTGGAAAATTTCTTTGCAAGTATGCCAGAAGAATGGGTCAATCCACTTCAAAGAGATGCTTTGTTAACCTGGTGGTCTAATGATGGAAGGTCTAAACGTATCGATATGGCTATGGGAGAGATACTAAAATGAATAATTACAAATTTAGGATAATAAGGATCACTCCAAGCCCAATACGTTCAGAAACCATCAACGTTGGAATTTTAGTTATTGGCCCATCTGGACCAGATATCCGTCTGATCGAAAACGAAAAGAAAATTAAGGCTATAACAACTTGCTATGGGTTAGAGAATTTAGAGAAAGCCAGAGTTCAGATTGAAACCATGCTCAATTTAGGCGCTGACATTGAACAAGTATCTCATTTTTTCCAAGGTAGTTTCTGCTTATCGACCCCTGGTACTTTCACAGCATACAACGAACTAGAATATGAAGCTAAAATCAACGAATTGAACCGAATGTATATTAGCCCAGAGAAATCAACTAAAACCTCTAAAGTATCTCAAAAGAGAATCATTACTGAGCTAAAAGATAAATTTGAATCTAACGGATTGATGGGTAAAAGCATTCAAGATATATACCAACATAAGGTAGTACAAGGGTATCCGCTATCAGAGTCTGAAGGTTTATATGCAGAATTACTGCTTAAAAATGGTATTTATCATCTGACTGAAACCTTAGATCTAAGAGGCCAGAATAACCGACAAAAAATGGGAGATTCTGCATTTAAAGCAGTGACAATGGATGCAGCTAAGAGCAAATGGGAAGAAGAGGTTAAGACGTTTGTAGTTTATGCCGCGGATTCACATCAAGAAAAGAGCAACTTCAAACAACTAAATCTTATAAGTAGCTATGCTGACAATATGTATAATCTTCTAAGCGATGAAGATATGTCACAGTATTATAATCATATGTTTGTTGCGGCTGGTAAAAGCCTAGATTTCCACTAATCAATTCAATCCCGCCCCGCGGGATTTTTTTCGCCTAAATTTTACTACCTCGCCTCCCTTAATCACTCCCTCTCACTCCCGTTGTTACTCTAGAGGAAATCCATGAAAAAATAAAACACGAAACGTGTTGACACGAATAACACATTTTGTGATTATGATTTCAACAAGAACACTCTAGGCCCCCAGCCGGCGGTGGTGAGAAACACCGGCAGTGACAGCAGAACGTGTGACCTAACCGGTTTGACGATTAATCCGGAGCTGGGCTACTCCACACAAGGTTGTTTATCTGATATGTCACCGACTTGCCAGCGTTACTGGCATAAAAAAAGCGCCATTTAGGCGCAGCGCTCTTTAATAATGTGGATATCTCAACAAACTATGTCCCCTAGGCTGTGGTGAAGGTGGCCTAGGAAACGGAGGGGAATGGTTAGGGATTATTGGTCTATTCATCAATCTACCTTAATTCTATGGTAAATCACCCGCTAATAGAGCGATAAATTTTTGCCATCTAGTAAGGGTGATGGAACATTTTCTATCAAGAATTATGCAAGTTCGTTTGAAAGCTGCCCCTTTCAAAGATTGCCATGGATCAGTATCGGCGTCTTGAATTTTCATGTGCCTTTCTTGCAAATCACTATCTGAAAGATTATCCATCTCAACAAGTAGTTTGCGATATTGGCGGGCCTGTTCACGAGAAATTCCGGCAGCTTGTCCATATTGATTTACCAGTTGCAGTACTGATAACACGGCAACAATCACACCGAAGGTAAAAAAATTCATGTATGGTGCAAACACTGAAAAACCTAAGATAATCAAAACCATTGTAATGGTTTTATCTATTCGACTAAGAATTGTGAAGTACATTTTCTCAATATTATATGAATAGTTTATATCGAATATTAGATCATCTCTTGTCATCGTTACCTCAATCTTTCTTATCTGGCTTGGGCGGTGGTTCCGGCCGCTTATAAGGCGGTGCATGTCTTTCTTCGTATCGATCGATTTGCATGTTAATCCGAAAATATTGTTGTTGGGGATATCCAGATTAAACCAATTCTTGTTGTTGGGGAATAGCAAGATCCACTGAGCCTGATGTGGT
>Ga0157363_1000344_pt1:5000-35223 | contig 35223 bp, 27 predicted proteins | sample AttsexASBM1_FD_111477 | JGI IMG/M metagenome (GOLD analysis project Ga0157363, IMG submission 111477) | Fungus gardens microbial communities from leaf cutter ant in Ribeirão Preto, State of São Paulo, Brazil - Atta sexdens ASBM1 | ecosystem: Host-associated > Fungi > Mycelium >... | reverse complement strand
GCTCGGAAACACCCAGTGCTGACCACACTGAGAGACACGAAAGCGCAGGTAACGCCAGTTGGCGAAGTGGCGTTAAGCATCCCTAGCGGTACGAAAAGAGAGGTCGTGATGATATCATCTACGTCCGTACCGCTCCTCGTGGAGTAGATCCCGCATCCAACCAAGTCTTTGACCAGGGAACGGGAGAATTCCCACTACCGCTGGAAGGCCAGCCGGGCCGTGAGCGCGGTGGGAACGGGCTTCCCAAAAAGCCAGCCCTTTCTTCTAATAAGCCGGGGTCGGCATAGAATGAAGGGGACGGCCCTAATGTTGTGTTGGCAAAGCCAACTTCTTGGGTTGCGGGCGGAGAAGAGCGGACGTGGGGACTCGGACCGGGGCGCAGCGTAACTAAGAGAGCCATTCCATTTAGGGCGAGACAGAATGGGCGGGCACGAGCGGTCTGGTGTTCGAGCCAATTGGTCAGACGACGACTACTTCACTTATTAGATTAGTATTAGCCCGAATCAAAATGGGATGAAATAGAAAGAACGCGAAGCGCTAGCGCTATAGATCGGTTTTTTTTTGGGGGGGATTTGCTTCTTCACAAGCTTATCCCCGCCTTTCTTCTTCAGTAAAGCCGGCAGCTGCTGGGTCTCCCCATCTCTCCTAAACTTCCCCCGGTCTTCGGCCCGAGCTGTATGAGGCAGAAACTCGTCCCACGTACGGTTCGGAGGCCGAGCCCCACCCCAGCAGTAATGGTGCGGCTTAGGTCAACTAACACAAAGAAGATACAGTTCACTCAACGATTGCCTTTGGGTTCCGAACTCCATATGGGGAAGGAGCGTTGTTGTTTGCGAGGTCTCGATCATTTACATGGACCCACTTCTCATTCCATTTGTGGGAATTTGATGATCTATAAACCGTCCCTAACGAACGATCGCCTCATGTTTGAGCATGATGAATCACTTCGTGCCGACCTGTTGCCAATAAACTTTCCGGCCTCATATGAGAATGGAAAACTGGAGCATTTTCTGCATCGGTGGATGATGAATCGCGAACATAATAATTTCTGGTTGACCATGTTCCCAGAAAAAAGATACTTTCGAGAAACAACGAGCACGACTGAAGTGGCTATACATACAAATCCATTTACGGATCTATATGCTTCGATTGGAACTGGAAGTTCCAGAACAGGCGGCTGGTATACCACCATAATGAAACTGCCTTTTATTTTTTTTATTCGGATAGGATTTATGTTGGCTTCGTCGGGAGGCTCGCGTAGTTTGTTACGTCAGCTCCAAAAGGATAAGTTGCGTTGGAATCGAGAAAGTTCCGTGGAATTCATAATTGCATAAAAGGAGTCTTCAACCCTCTCAATCAATAGAGGCTAGGATCGGACTAAGGAGAGAGACGGTTGAGTGTACGGAAGCGAAAGCGGAGATATAGGCTAGCTAAATGCCCAGTGAGAATACTGACATGAGTAAGGAGAAATCCGAATGACTAGTGGCCATAACTCATTAAGCAATCTTAACCTTTTTCGCTTAGCCTTTCCTCTTTCTACCGTTACGAGATGCAGTATCCTATTACGTCTTTGCACGGCTTTCGACCGGGACGGGAAGAGGTTTCCTCGTTGCATCTTTCCACACAGCATTGGTTCCGTCCCTTACCTTACCTTTATCGCCCTAGTAAAAGCAGGGCGTCAAGGTTCGCATTAGATCCTTATCTATCGTATTTTTGCCCCAACAAAAAGCCCAGAGCAAGGGCTGGGGGGGAAAGAATGCATTTCCGGAATCTAAATGTTGCCCCACCAAAAGACGAGAACCCAATGCCAATCGCTGATCTGTTAGTGGACAGAGCAGCTGGGCAAAAATTTCTGTCATTCATGGACGGTCACTTAGGGTATAACCAGATTTTCATCTCCAAAGAGGACGAGGCAAAAACAGCGTTCCGTTGCCCTTAGAGTAAGGGTGCTGTTGGACAGACGGACTATTCTGCTGGCAGGTGATGCCCTTCGGTCTGAATAACGCTAGAGTTACCTACCAGCGAGCAATGAACCTCATCTTCCATTACTTTATTGTAAACATCGTAGAGGTGGTGTATATTCACGATGTAGTTGTGAAGTCTTTCCCTTCTCATCTGGATTAATCACCGTTCATCGGACTATCTCAGCATATGGGAATCCGCTATAGAATGGATTTGACTCATAGAAAGCGATCGGTAGTTTTATGTGATGACAAGAACTAACCAAAGAAAGAAGGATGAATCCCACTTTTTGTCCCTTTCCTTTCTTAGGTTTGCTAGATAGAAAGAAGGCGAAGAGCGCACAGCGCAATAAGGTAATGGATTCTAGTCAATCGTTTAGTTCGCCAAAAGCTTAAAGAAAGTAAAGTGACCACATCAAATCAATGACTGCCACGTGTCAAGAAGAATTCTGAGGAGTGCTGAGTGCGGTTGTTCTCAGCTCTTTAGCGCCCTATGGCTCTGCTACTGTGATGCTTGGCCGAGCCTCCCTACCGATGTCTCGATCCAGCACATTTAGACCAGTCCTAGCGGACAGGACAAAACTTCCCTTGGAGAAAGCCAGCCAGTCTGAGGGAACAGGATTGGTCATTCCACTATCACTCGATTATAGAGGGTTAGAGCCCTCTCTCTGAACTCCCCTGTTATTAAGCCGCTAATGTAAATAGGTCGATGCCTGTTTTCATCTCCCAGATTGACCTCCTCCAGCGGATTTTGGACCGGAGCCAGGCTGTCATCAAGCTTTGCCGGCGCAGGTTCAAGTTCTTCGATCTGGATTACCTCCTCGGATGTATCTGTTTTTATTGAAATTTCCACCTGGCCAATCCATTTTAGGATGGCCATTTGTCTTTCTAGAGCGTATATCTTGAGTTTCTTGGTCAAAGCCTTGTAGGCCATGACCCTTCTGTTGGTGCTTTCAGGGGCTTGATCTATTCGTGGTTTGAGGATCGGGGATGAACCTTGCCGGCCTTAAAGAGCTTGGCCTGACGAGGTCGAGCCATATATGACGCATGCCTTCGTCTATCTTCTTCTTGTCCTAAGTCACATTATTAGGTTTACCATACTAGCTCTGTCCCAAAAAACGTACGGGGCCCACATTCTCTTGGTACAAGAATGCCTCCTGGGCGTGCACCTTAACAATGAGTGGCTCCTCATCTGCCCAGATGATTTCAGCATCGTTTCCATTCCAAAACACCAAGAGTTGGTGCAAGGATGATGGGACTACCATCCAAGCGTGGATCCAGTCTCTCCCTACCAAGACCTTGTAGCTGGCAGTGGCCTTTACCACGAAGAATGCTGTTAGCGCGGTTTTGCTGCCAACTGTCATGTCTGCGGGGAATACCCCCATTGTTTTAGAGATTCCTCCTGTGAAATTAATGATGCATAAATCTGTGGGCAGCAAATCATCTTTGTTCTTCCCGAGTCGGTTCAGAACGGACCATGGCAAGATGTTAACTGCGGCCCCGCCATCGACCAATACCCAAGACACCGGAACTCCCTCGAGATGTACCTATCTATTATATAGATAGAGCGGCTTCAGGTGCATAGTCATAGCAAAGGGGGGTCGATCTATGAGGACCCGAGCTGAGCTAACTGGTCGAAGGAAGCTCATGTCTTGGTTCTTTTGGATGATGGTAATCATGGGACTTCCTTTGATCCAAGCGACGGGCCCCGATATCAGAATATGGGGTAGGGGCGGGTTAGCAGTATGGGCGTTGATATGGGTTGGGTTCGCCCGAGTCGCTCACTGCAGGAATTCCTCAACCATAGCCAGTAGTACAATCGCGTCTAAGGAAGTAAGATGGGGGCGGATTGGCCTTACCTTTCAATCTTTTAGAATCTAGCTGTTGTAGCCTTCCTTTGTCTCTTGCTGCTGGAAGTAGAATAAGAGTATTAAGAAGTAAGCAAAGGTCCGGTGCTTTCCGGTCTATTGAATGAGTTGCGGGAGTCTTATCTTTCCGAACGGGAAGGGAGGGGCCCATGTCAGGGGTAAGTGCTCGTCGTTGAAAGACATTTGAGGAAGATCCGGTCCTCGGCTGCCCGATCCCTTTGTCTTTCTGGGTGTAATGCAATGCGGCTGGCTCTTAGGCAAGCACCGAAAGGGCCGCTCCCAGTTCAGGGGTTAGTCCTATCGAAGCAGATGCTCCTAGTGCCTAAAGGTAAGGGTAAGGATACGCGGGCGGTACAGGCCTGGAAGCGCGCGAAGAAAGGGTGTTGTGTTGCTGCGCTGATCTCCCCTAAAAGTTAATATCTTTACTATATTGATTGAATGTTGCCGTTAATGTCATCAAAGTCCTCCTCCAATTGCACCGGTCAAATTGGGCTTATATGCATAGATCTGGATCCCTGGCTTTGTCTTAGCTTCGAAGCGCGAACTAAGACTCCTAGACCACTAAGCAGTTTTTTAACTTGTAAGAAGAAGAGTTGGCTTGGCTCTTTAAGCTGCAAGCACAAAAGGCGGAACTTGAGCAAGGATTCATTCTTTCACTGGTTCTAACAAAATGGAAGACTTTCCTGCTTTGTTAATTCCACAAGAATCTCAGCAATAGGTAAGTGGTAAGACCGGGAAAGGGTAGCAGTCTATCTCCTGGTGACAAGGGGAGTTCCGCTGTGGGCTGTTAACCCACAGGGCACCTGATCGTAACAACCGGTTATGTGCCTCCCCTTGAAGGGGCACACACTCGGCTCCGGGTTATGGGGACCGTCCGAGGGACTGGATCCCAGGTCACATAACTCGAGTTTGGGTTGTGCAACCCCACTCCTAGCTAATGGAGAGTACTTTTAGTCTGGAGCCCTTTGGTTTGACACCAGAAGGTGCCCTCCCTTGGGTAGCCTCCGTGGCTCTTCATCAGGGTGAGTGGTGGTTGACCGATCTCTACTCAAGATCTCTGTGGCATCCCTCGTGGGATGCTGCATCGGGCGACGCGGAAGCCCTGAAAGAGCAGGCGTTTAGTTATCTTTTTTCTTTTTTAACGCCCAGGAAGGATGGCTTGTATAGCCAGTCCAGGAGGCATAACTCGCGGCTACCATGACGATGCTTCAGAGATCAAAGAGTAAGATTGCGCCAATCAGCTGGCAGAGGATTTTAGAAGATCCTCGGTTATTATTATTAGTATCAACAACCCTTAATAAGGTTATACTAATAATCACTGATGGCCTAACCAAGGAGCTCTGTATCGGAGCATACTTGTTTGCTAAGCAGATATATTCATTGGGTAAGAAGTCGGGTTGGCTGTTCGTTGCGCTTTATTTAAAGCAATGTTCAGCCTGCCTCATGCAGTGGTATGCTCGTGAGGTCCCAATTCTTCCCACTGAGTTATCTGTACCCCTTTCTCTCACTAGGACTGGTTTGCCTCGGATCATCCCTTCCTTTCATAGAGCGAAAATAAGGAAGCGTGATGATACCGCAGATATACTTGTTAAATTTTGTCGTTCTTCACTTTGGCTAAGATTATTCGTCTTGCCAAGCGAGTTTCGGCAAATTTTTTAGTATTACCCGCGGACCCGAGTCTATCGATAAGATATAGTACTTTCTTTCGGAGGTTAAGGGCTGTATGGCCTACCTTTTGAAGAGGTATGTCCCAGTTATCTCGTCGCGGATTCCCCTACTTCAGGGAATCCGGTGGGAACCGACCTGGAAGGCCCTTCCTACTAGTAAGGTTGCCAATTGGTTATACTCAAAGCGGGGAGCACCTAAAGCTGTACTTTTAAGCTCCTTTTCTTCCTTACCATTTTCGATGCATTCAACATTTATAATCTGAACTCTTCCGTGGTTCCCTTCTAAAAAATATCTATAGAAGAATCTTCTTAGAAATGCTGTGACCATAGCATCCCAAGTAGGAATGGTTTTATGACGTAAGCCATGCATGTAAGAGTAGCACCTGTCAATGATAATGGAAATTGACGAAGGCACAAAGCCTCACTTCTAATAGTAGGACAGCAAGGCTCGGAACCAGGAGCTTTCAGTCTATGGTTCAAAATCATTCTTCTTTCCGAGCGGAAGGCAATCAGTCGAAAGAACGAAAGCCTGCCCTAGTCTCAAATAGGGCGCAAGGGTTAGAAGCGGATTTCGATTCCATTCCTTCTCTGCTTTAGCTTTAGATTTAGATGCATTCTTCTTCTTTCTGTCCCATACCTCTTCGGCGCATCAGCATCTGTTGTTGAAGCATAATCTGTTGGAAACTCAGATGTAGAATATTCATATGTAATAGAATTAATTACCTGTTGGCGAATCATCCTCAATATTCTTTCTTGCGCATTGTCTTCCTCCAACACCGGTTACTGATTCAACGGCAGTTACGGATGAATATAAGACCAACAGCTTATTCGAATACTCCACCCCTTACCTTAGTATGGGTATTCTAACAACAGGAAATCGAGTAATGCACGAAGACTAATGCAATAATAAAGAAATAAGACTAAAGCTTATTGGCTAGAGCACCAGCTATTCGTCGAAGAAGGCATTCTCGCATCCCTCCTCCTTCTCGGATAGCAATGATATAATATGCCTTCTGTTTGCAAGGTTTTTATCACTTACTTGCTAGAGTAAGGAAGAATGCCCTCTTTGTTTTTCAGGAAAAATAGAAAGAAATCATACATTTCAACCAGGCACGTATCGAAGGAGCAAAGGAGGAGGTAACAATAGCATTAGCCGTAGCTGTCACTGGTCTTTCTATCTTTCTTTCTTTTGTTTGCAGGAAGAATCATTTAAAATCCCGTTAAAGACAAGTTCCCGCCTGCGCGAGGGCCTTAGTCCTCAGATGTCCTAAAAAGGGCTCTTGAAGGCTGATCTTTGGGCAGCCTATGAATGAATCTCAACCCTATCTACGTCACATTCAAGGTCGATTAATTGGCTTATTTGAATGCCGAAAAACCGACTTTTCGATGCTTGAAGTATGGTGACACTAAACTAAAGCGTTCATAAAACGAATAATTGATCCAGCCAAACGATCGTAGATTTGAGTTTCCGCGTAAGCCCTAGTTACTCACCTTCCTCCCTTTCCTTACCTAGAAGTCTTCGGCAGGCTTTCCATCTTAATAAATCCACACTCCAATTATGACACCTAAAACGCTTTGAAAATTCAGCACCACCAGAATCGGAGACAAGAGACTTAGGTATAGAAATATCTACACCAAGATCTGTCACGACCTGATGATATACGGACGCAACCTTCCTATCAGCGATACATATGTCATCGCCTAGGATAGCGTACCTGTCAAAATATCTGCCCGGATACACCTTCTCTGCACAATACTGAAGCACTAAATGGTGACTCAGTGTGAAGAGAGGCCAAGACGACAGATAACCCAATGGCTGCCCTGTCTCAAAAGAGACAACGGGTCTACCACGAGCGAACGGATATTCTACAGGATCACCCCGACCACCTTTACGGTGAGGGGCCCTGCGGAATGGCACTTCAAATAAGGATAAAGAAAGCATGGAGGTTACGAAACCTTCAACTTCCAAATAAGAAGGCAAAAATGTCTCCTTGTAGATTAATCGGCCACCTATCTGTGGCAGATTTGAAATCATAAGATGAGACATGTTCCGCTCCAACCAAACGGTCCAAGGGTGAGACTTGATTATAAGTCCCATCCCAGCCATGGGCAAAGTTTATAAAGCTTTCATTAACCAATCATGAAGAGGCTTTAGCAACCGTTGGTTGCCATAAATCCGTATGAGGGTTGCCAATGGCAAATATCCGACGTTTACCAGCACCTGAATCGGTGGACTGGGCTAGTCTCCCGGGAGAGCCAAAGCTAGGGATTCCGTATGCAATTTCTTCTTTATTCTGGATTTTTTGTATACCATTTCACGATGTTCCATTCTAACGATTCTTCGGGATGTAATCTGTTATCCTGGATATCATCAGGACCAGCAATCAGTGTTCAATCGGTTGCTGGATATACACCTCCTGCCTTACCCTGGAAGACATTTCTTCCACTCTCTTCAACACTATATTTGTGAATATAGTAAACGGTTTGACTGTTCGAGGAGGCGAGCGTTGAAGCAACCCTTACGGTTGCTTTCTTGAAAGTCTTTATTTTTTATTGCTTGAGCCCTTATTGAAAAGATAATAAAGACTACCTCCCCGCTGAGAGAGACAGGCTATGGGTCCTAATATATGTTTGGGAGGCTAATATTTACCCTATTGAGTCAACCAAATATGTATTGACTTTTCCTGTCTCGTTGACGAGGTCAGGGTATCCGCGGATTATCCCGTCTTTCCATCGTAGTCAAATACGTCGGAAAGATGAGACGTCCGACTTACTAGTGAAACTCTACTTATCATTCTTCACTTAGGGCTATACCCTTACTTGTTAGAGTAAGGAAGAAGATGAGCTAAAGCCATTGGAACAGAACTCTTAGATACGATCTTTCTGGATTAGTTTTCCCCTGAGATCGATCATGGATGAGGGCTATGAAGAAAAGGCGCTAGCCAGTCCCAGGAAAGAAGGGAACTTATAGCATAGAATGGCACGGAAAGAAACAGGAGCAAAAAGCACCCCATCTAAGCTAGGGGAAAAGCATCTTGGAAGCAGCATCTCATTGATTAGGTAGGGGGAACAGTCTATCATGTCGTAGTTCTAACCTGATCGTCTTCAACCTTATATACGAGATTGGAACCAGAGAGAGATGCTGAAACCATAAAATTAGATGACAGAGACTATATTGGCAGCTAGGGATTGGGACTAGACAGATTCTTGACCTAAGGATGAATGTCCGCAATGAAAAGAAGAAGGAAGGCAGAGAAAGAAGGGAATAGGAAAGTAGCGACCCCTCTTCATGGCAAAGAGGAACCAGCCACTTCCTTATATACATAATATACATACGCTATGGATTGAGGAGGGGAGAACCGGCGCTACAAGCCAAGCCCATTAGATTAGTTATCAAATGATCTTTCCCTATAACTCGAAATATCATTCCTCAAAGCAGCCGTTATCTTATATTTATATACGATACCTGAGCAGACTTTCTTTTGGCTTTGAAAAGAATAATCTTTTTTTTCTTGTTAACAGCTTCGAAAGAAGATATTGGAAAAGAGCCTGTGGATCCTACCTCACAATCTTTTGTTGAGAGAGAATCAAAACTGCTGGCTAATGTTCCGTACCATAGAAAGATTCTTCGAACAATATATACATAGGGTTAGGTAGTAGCGCCGAATATGAAAGAGTCCACCCGTTTTAGTGATCGCTAGCTGTATTCAGTTCAGAAAGGTGCTAATCTCAATAAAGGATACGCCCCTTCGGTAGGGTGATGCTACTTCTAAGGGTTGAGACGATTCAATAGGCTTGGGGCTCCCTCCCATGCAGGTATCCTTCCGTTTGTTGGCTCCTCAGCACATAGGGCTAGGGGGGAATGAATTAGCTTAGTCCTATGCTTCCAAGCTACCTATGATTTTCTGGTATGGATGAGCTTCTAGGAAATCCGCCAGAGCCTTTCCCTTCACAGATTTCTTGAATAAATATTCTCTCCAATTAAGAGAATAACAGAGACCATTTGGTCAATCGACCTGATAACATTGGTCTTTTCATTAAGAACTTGAGAGGGTCTGCTCTTGAGATTAACTTGATCTGATTGCTAAGAAAGAGTAGCGTAGCTTTTTGCAGCAAAGACAAAAGCTAGGCACAAAACACTTTTTCAATTGGCGAATAGTTTGATTCCGCCTCTACGAATCGCCGGCTTAAGTAGTATAATGCATTCTCCTTTCCCTGTTTATTCTCTTGTGCTAAAAGTGCTTCCAGAGAATGTTCGCAGGCGGCGAGATCGCTATAGAGGATTCAAGGCTTTTCTCGGCGCGGCCAATACCGGAGCAGAGGTTTCGTAAGAAGTTCCAGTTCCTTTTATGTTATGGTATAAGGCATTCAAATAGGGGTGAGGCGCAGTTCTTATTTTAATCCTCCGTCCCAAACAAAGAAAGAACACGGATTTCATCCAAGGTGCCAGCACAAGCACAAGAAGATCTTTCTTTCTTTTAGCCGCTAAAAGCTGATTGATCTGTTCTCCACTTGTCACTGTAACCGTAAAAGACTCTATCTTAAAAGCTGCCTTCTTTTTTATCAGAGAATTCCGCCTAGATAAAAGAAAGAATAAGTAATTAAGGGGGTGTTTCAATCGCAAACAGAAGACGGATCTCAGACACGCAAGCTACAAGCATTAACAACCGCTTTCGTTTAACCTTATGTAAAAAAGAAGCCCCTTTTTATTAGTAAGGTAGGGAAAAGCCCTTTCTATGTTATTAGTAAAGCGCCGAAACTGCTTAGTCGAGAGATGTTCCACACCGCCCTATTCTCACTCCACCCTCTCTCCCGTGAAAGATGAAGATGAGAATTTGCCCCTTATGAGATTAGATTCCCCTGGGCGATACAAGGGATGATTCTCTTTCTTTCTTCACTCCCCCTCTCGCTGTCGCTCGAGTGTTGCCACCCCACCTCTCATCTCACTCAACTCTTACTACTATTGATACTAACCTTTGACTTCTCCCTTACGGAATAATCAAATATCAATATCAATACCAATGGAAGGAATACATCTATAGCTATTACTAATATCATATGATATCACTAGAAAGTAAGTACATATAGACTAAGTAAGGAAGATAGAGTCTATTGATTTAGGAAGACGTGGTAAATAAGCCCGACTTTAGGAGGGTAAGCCCCTTTTTATTAGAGGGTAAGATATCCTTCTTCTTTTTCTTTATCCTTTGGCTTGGCTCTCCCTCATTCGACCGGCCTACTTTCTGATCCTCCAGCTGCTGGCTCGCTTTCGCGGCAGTCCAAAAGCCTGCGCTCATACTTCCATGTTATCCGGTCTTCAGTTATCGATCTTCCTGGAATGGCTTTTCCTGCTTTCCCGAGTCTGAGTCTGGATACCCAAAAGGTTTTCTTCGCCACCCTTCTGAGATAGAGGATAGAGCCTTCGACCCTCTCTTTTTGGCTGGACCTTGGTGGTTGAATGTTAGAGTTAGCGTGCTAGCCGGGTTTACCCTCTACCTGCTTGAAGACTGATATCCCTGTTCTCTGTATGCTTAACTACGACCCCTTTTTCTACCCAGCGGGGTACATACACAACCCTCGGGCTCAACGGTTAGGGGTTAGGTTCGACTCTGGTCTCATCGGACACCCAATGAAAGGCTGACATTCAATTACGAAGCGGGCATATATATGAGATGAAGCTTACCTTATTATTTATTATGAAAAGGGGAAAGGGCTGGGTAGACTCTCGTTAAGTCATAGTTGGGCAAACCCCGGAACATAGTATGGAGGGATTAAGACGACTCTCTTACAGAGACTTTCTCGAGTCTTTGCAATCTTCTGCCATTCCGACCATTCCTCGAGTACTAGCACTTTGAAATGGTTAGACCCCTTTCTATCCACAACCTTCGAGTCCGGTTGAGAAATAGCGGATTTGAGTACCGGGAAGTAAGTATGAGTAAGGTCCGGGTCTGGTTGAGTAACTCAGGATAGAGAGAGTCCTTAATTTCTAAAGTATGAATAAATAGTAGACATGTAGCTGCCTTTTAGGTATTGAATCCCTGGCCGGGAAGCGTGAACGATAACATGAGTCTTTAAGGAAAGAGTTACCCCATTGAAGTGGGGGTTGTCCATTCTTTCTTTCGGGTATTCACTCAAAAATCATTGAATTGAATAAGGCTATTTGACTTAGGACTCCCTTACTAAGCTTTCAGGAAAGTCTGAGATCTCATTGTCTTCCTGAAGCCTTTTGAATCCTAAATTAACAGATATAAGATAGATGTAGAGACTCATCCTTGATTCCTATCGGTCAGGGCGGCTTTCCTTGAAGAACCCTCCACGAATTTTCGATAGTAGTTTACTAATCCAAGGAAGGAGTTATGCGAAGAATAGCTTTCTTTCGTACCCATTCACAAGAAAGAAGGGTCTCAAGCAGTGTGTTCATGGTCACTCATAACATAGGATTTTCGGCATATTTTCATAGTCCAGGAGGGAAGTTCTCTATTCTCTTTATCTCGATCGTGCAGGAATTACAACCGATATGCGACAATTTCAACATAAGAGATAGGAAATGTCGCATATGCGCTGTTAACAGAGTAGGTAGGCAAAGGCAAGTGAGATCTCTATGCTCTTTAGCTTATCTAGCTTATCTGTAACAGTTAACTGTCGTCAACGAGAATATGATATGAGGAAAACCTTCTTCATGGCTGATTGAGTCTAGTCAAAAAACATGTTCAAGCTAGCTCATAGGCAGAGTATAGATCAATGAAAATGCTCAAATAGGGCTTTAGTAGCATCTGCCCTGCCGGCCTTTCTATTCAATAAAAAGTAAAAGAGCTATTGCAATCAATAGGTCTATGGCAAAGGGTGAATCTCCTTCCCTTGTCTTTGTATCGGTATCAATGCACAAATGCTCATCTCTATCTGTATACATTGCTTGATTAATGCAATCTTCTTGCTTCTCGCAACCTTCCCTTCTGTCTCAATCGATCGTGTCCTGACTTAATCCATTTTCTTCCCTTCCTTAGTAACAGGCAGCAGCAGAAGTCAATAGACAGCAATAAGTCAATCTGCGCGCTATCTGTCTTTTTTCCCCTATCTCTTGCAATCGCTCTTCTGTCAACTGGAAAGTCTCTCCTTTCTGTTCTTTACATGACAGTTGACCGACTCAACCCATCATTTCTACCGGAAAATTTGACTACATATCAGACCTTTGAAGCTGGAGCTGAGCGAGGATCGGATTCTGAGACTCGACTCGGCACTCGCATCGGTGAAATAACGTATAATAGATAGGGAAATCTATGCTTTCTGGCTCCTCACTTCCGGCATCTCAGGTGGCTTTCCCGGCGCACTTTCCTTTATTGTGCTATTGTGAAAGTTCGTGAGAGTACATCTGGGATTTGGTTATCTTTCTTGTAAGAATAGGATAAAAGGATTCAATCCAGCCCCTTTTGGCCCACATCGCACGCCACTCTTCTTCGTCTTTTCCCTCTGGCTTCTGTAAAAGGAAATTTGGATCCTCCTCGCTCTCATTCGAATAATAGAATATAGAGAGGCAGCGAAGTGGGCAGCATCAAGGCAGGTGGTTTACATGAGTCTGCAAGACTGATTTTAGAACGATAAATGGGTTCTGCTGGTTGTTTTACGGGAGGACGTAAGAAGCAATTTGTCAGTATACTGATTTTCGGGTGGTCAAAGGGTCCAAAGGAGCACTTTTTACAATGCTTGGGCCCTATTAAATGGGGAGTCTGCCTCGCTTAAGCTATAAGGGCGAGCTATTAACACTCAATTTAAGACTGAATGAGCTCATCTTACGATCTGAGCCCCCCCTTTCCTACCCACGGGAACGCTTTCTCTTTCTCCTTTCCTCATTTAATGAGGAGGAGTCAGATGAGTGAGGGAAAGAGTCCCGTAGGCCCTTCGGGAAATATATATAGCAGAAAGAGAAGAGAACCGCTGCTTTGACTTTTTTTTTTTTCAACTACTGTGACGAAAGAAAGCAAAGAAACTCAGCTTCTTGCAGGTCCCAATAAGTGGGTAGGCCTTCGGCTTTCTGGCTACTTGAATAGCAACTGGGCTGGGGCACTCTAAGCAGAAACAAAACTGATAGGATATCGCGTTCGGGAGACATGGTCTTAGTGATAGGCCAGAGAAAGAGATTCAAGGAATCCAAGAATCCGCGCCCGTATGAGAGCTTCGTTCCCTCTTGAAAGTTTCAGAGGAATGGTTTTCGTCAGATACTCCCATCAGGTTTTTCAAAAACAATGTCGAATCATAGAGTACCAATTCTTAGTACCTGCTATGCTTGTTAGAGATAGTCAGTGAAGATGCCTTGATTCCTGTAGCCGCAGGTGAACCAATCCACCTTTCTTTTACAGGCAAAGTTGTCTGGAAAATGTTGTTTGCCCCATTCTTGAATCTCAATTGAAATTCAAAGTGAAACGAATGTTTGTCAATCAATCTTGGGAATTCGATAGGTTACGATTGTTCTAATCAATATGCTTCGGAGAAAAAAAGAAGTAGGACAGTATTTCATTTTGTTTGAACAGGCAGTTGGATCTGGATACGAGACGAGTGACATGTTTGAAGACGTTGAGAGAGCCAATAGAAGCTTGGGACTGGAAAGCTGCTTGGACAAATCTTGCAAGAAAAAGAACTTCTTGGACTTCTTCTCTTTCGGAGTGAAGAAAATGGATTGCAGAGGCCGGCGGCACAGATAGCATTTCGTCCAGATGGACATGACATAGATTACAAGTAACAGGTACAGAAAGAGAGTTCACTTCGCAGTTGTTGACCTAGTCACATCCTTTCCTACTATGTTCCAGAAATCTTTGAAAAATCGAGCGTTCCATCCCGGCCTGGGGCCTTCGCGTCCGCCCTGTACTCTGCTTCAGCACTAGAACGAGCAACCAAACTCCGTTTTTGACTTTCAAAAGAAGTGACGAGATTTCAACCCACCAACTGAACCCTTTGCGGTAGCCGGTGTCGGCTAGCAAGTTTTGACAGGTATGGCTCCGTCCGAGGATCAGTTATTGCGTAGGTAGTGAGTAGATGAATTGACGGCCACTTCGCTGCCTCTCTATATTCTATTAGCGGCCCTCATTCCAGCGAGGAGCGACTCATTGGAGCTTCGTTCACGTCAGGGCCCTATGGAGTAAAGGGTAGGCGTGTACTTTAATCGAGATTGGGTTGGTGTTCAATGTGCCTTAGTACAAGATCGAAAATTATGCTTTGCATTCACATAGAGATGTCCAAGAGAAAAGGAACGAGGGGAAGAATCGACGAGAACATAAAATCGTGAATGAAAAAGCGTGACGATAATTTTGAATTCGAGATGTTAGAAGGTGCAAAATCAATGGGTGCCGGAGCTGCTACAATTGCTTCAGCGGGAGCTGCTGTCGGTATTGGAAACGTCTTCAGTTCTTTGATCCATTCCGTGGCGCGAAATCCATCATTGGCAAAACAATTATTTGGTTATGCCATTTTGGGCTTTGCTCTAACCGAAGCTATTGCATCGTTTGCCCCAATGATGGCTTTTTTGATCTCATTCGTATTCTGATAAAAGAGAAAAGTGGCTTTTCTTTGACTTTTACCGGTTTACCGGTGGGGGAAATTCCGGAAAAGCGGCCATGGACTTAACTAAAAATAAAAAACTAAAAAAAATGGCCCATGGGAAAGGGAATGGGGAGGTGGGCCCTTTCTTTAGAGTTTTTTCCCGCTTTCCATGCAACCTATTATCGCCTAGGGAGTTCTTCTATGGACCCAATTCGCTCGCTCCAGCATGTGTTAAGCATACGGCGACTGGACCTCCAATTATACAGTCGGGAAAGTTTTACCCTTAGCCCTTTAGCCTGCTTTTCCTATAGCTCGCTGGTTACCCTGTAAACTAGCTATCCATTCGCTTGCTTTCACTAGCTTACTGGCTAAAAGAGAACTCTCTTTACTTTAGAAGATCCTGCTGTAAAGGCTTTCCTTGAAAGGGATGATAACTCTTAATAAGTAAATAGACTTTGACTGTCTTGCCTTAGAACCTGCTTTTGATCTTGATCTTGAACCAGCTATCTCTAACTTTCCTGCTGTCTTAACTGATGAATTGCCCAGAGCGAGAGAGTAAAGCATATCGCATATCAAAGTAGTCTGATTATGGGGTTGAGGGAACAAAGCAGCCTATTTTAGGGCTGGAAACTGGCACTTACACTAGAGGAGATTACCCTTTTTTCTTCAACTATATGGCTGGCAATTCTCACTGCAACTGGATGGCTAGAAGAAGGGGGATTAAGTAATGTAATACTTTTTTGAGGTCCTTATCACTGTAAAGAAACTAGCAGCTGTAATTAGATCTCATACTAGATCAAACTCCAACTCTTTCGAGGAAGGAAATAACTGTAACCTGATGGTGTTATGTTCGGCGTCATTTCCGAAGAAGGATGCTGCGATAGAGGAGAAATCGACTTGAATTACCCCTTGGGGAAAGAAAGACTTTATGACCGCACTCTTAAAGCACTCGTTCTAGCAGATATGTCTTTGTCCCAGCACTCTCAGGCCACTTTCCCAAGACAATAGGCTACGGAGCGGGCAGCCTCAAACGAGGAACCAGCCCAATCTATTACATACGATCACTGATCGAATCGGGAAAAGGGGCTTTATTGTTTCAGACATGATGGATAGAAGATCAAGATCTGGGTAAACCTCATAAATTCCATTCTATGCCGGGGCGGTGCCATCATTTCTCCGTTTAAGCTATTCCATGGAATGGGATGTCTTTGGCAAAGCCCAGTTCTTTTCTCATAGATAGAGCTCGTGACTCTTCGCCCCGTTGCTCGCATGAGTGAAGGGAAATGCAAGTATCTTTATTTCCAGGTTCACCCGTGAAGGTAGAAAGATTCTCGTTGCTTTCCCCTTTCCTGATAGGTCTGGGACGGTCCTTTTTCTCACCTTGACAATCAAAACAGCTATTCCAACTCCCTAATAGAATGAAGGGCAGTTGGCTTCATGGCTTGCTATTTTATAGCTGTTTACAATCCATATCTGACAATAGAAAAGGAAGTATCCAGCGTGCTATCAGCTGGAACGGAACAAGGGCTTGAAGAGCTTTCTTGAGGGGTTACGGGATGAAGCTACTAGTACAAGACCCTGACTTCTCCTTTTCTATTGAGCTTCCCCCGCTCGGAGTGGCGTCTAGCTCCTGGGTTCGTTTGCTGACTCGCCTTCCACTTTGACTTCCACCGGACCAAAAGAGAGATCGCCCAATGGCGTAGATCAAGAAGTTTCCGCTTCCTCGTTTGAGCTGCTCCAAACCTTTTCAATCCAAACAACTTGGAAGTCGGCTTGACTTGCTTCTTTCTCTCGTTCTAACGCTACTGTGCCTTCCGTCCCTGATGAAGAAAGAAGGCTTTCTCCTTAATCGATCGGAGTCCAGGTTTGAAGTTTGCGTGTTGAAGACAGGAGAGATCGAATCGAAAGGGGCTGTGCTTTTCACACCATTCCATTATATGTCGGTTGTATTCAACTCATTCTCTGGCTCCGGCTACCTACTGTGGTTTCCCCGAATTCCTCACCTCAGATCTCGCTAAGACAGTCGTCTTGGATTGAGAGATTAAATCCTTCCCAACCTTAGATTCTTAATAGTAGGCTAAACGCTTCTTGCCTCGTTCTGTGATCCATAGAAGAGAATGGGATGGGATCTCGAATCCATCAAGATGGGTCAGTGTATGTTCTTTCTTGTCGATTGGTCGTGAAGAGGGATTGACCGAACCGATCGGAGTTCCCGCGCTTCTTTTTTCTTTCTTTCATACGGACATACATCAAGCTCTTCTTTGGGAAGACCAAAGGGGATGACTAGCATTCCTTCATTGCCTAGCAGCTCATCTCCAGCTCTCTCTTTCTCCTCACCGGCTCCTTGTGCTTTGATGCGGATCTCAGGTAGAAAGAAGAGAAGCTGAGAGATTCACCTGCAGGGACGCGCTCCGGTCTAAGGCCTTGGCTGACGTACGATCCCCGTCCACCTTCAAAGGGGAGCTATGTAGACAGATTTTTTTGTCTTTACTTTCGTGTTTGGAGTAGGTGATAATGAGGAACAGCAAGGAGATGGCTTTTTAGCCAAAACAGTGTGGTGTGGGTAGCCTGCCCCAATCAAGCGTAGCGATCACTGAACGATTGATTCCTATTCTTATTATACAATATTCTTGGATGATCTAGATGGTGGGAACAATGAAGCGGATTCTTCATCTGTAGCTTGCAATCTGTATTCTTTCTTTTCTCGATCTACTGCTTGCTTTCGCTTATCCGACGCACTCACATCCAACTACTTAAACTGGGACGGGACCAATCATGTTGATTGCCTATCCTACCCAGCTCTAACAACTGGTTTGGTTGTTGAATCACAAATCACAAACTTTATCCTCTCAATCGGAGAGGCCTCTAGTCCCCAGTTCTATTAGAAATTCCTTCTTACCAAGGTAGTTTACTTGCTTACTTGTTAGAGTAAGGAAAGCAGACAGTCTATTGCGGATCTTCACTTAAATCATAGGAAGCAGAGAGGACTGGATCTGGATACCATAAGGCACATGCAACAACATGAAAAGCGTCGGAAAAGAGGATGTGACCATGAAGAGGTTGGGCTGGTTTTGAGCTGCCCTTAGACCTCTTCTCTCTTTCGGTTCGGTAGCAGACACCTAGATAGGCTAGGCTGGGAAACCTTATTCGTATTCGATACGATAGGACAGGTAAACAAAGCAAGGCCTGGAGTGAAAGAGTCTGGGTCAAGAGATTTTCCCCTGGAAGCCTGCCTAGAAGGATAAGAGAAGAGGCAGGAAGACGGGCTTAGCTCTTTTCAGGTTGAGAAGGTTGAATTGAAAACTTTCACCTGGTCTTGGAGGAGAGATGTCTTGGTTGAATGCTTTCTGTAGAGAGAAGATTTTAGGTATGAAGTGTCTGGTTTGATAAAACAACCAGGAGTGGGCACGGAAAACTAAATCTGCAGGACCTGGCCTCAGCAATTCGAGTAGCAGAAGGCTTGATTTTATATGGAGATAATTCGTCAACCACCAAATCAAACTTATAAGGAAACCCCATCGAAGAGATAGAACTACCTTGGCCTATTCCCAACCATATCTTGGCTATGGATCTTAAGGTAGTAAGTATTTCCTTAAAAAACAAATTCAACGGCCGATCCGACATGGAAGATAGAACAAAATGGGTCTCAATACGGCTCCTCTCACTCTGGTCGAGCTGCTACGCTCCTCATTGACTGGAAATGATTGAGATTGTATCGCTTACTAGAGATCCTGAGAAGCTCAGAATGCAACCAACCCCTAGTGCCCCCTCTCTTTCAATATCGGTGGATCCTAGGGATCCGTTTGATTGATAGAAGGATCAGGGAGAACCCCTATCCGACCAATGGATCTTCCAACTAGAATTCTCAAGGACTTGAGGCAGCCTCTATTAAAGCAGTTGCTAAATTGATATAGCGATCCCTTGAATCCAATGCATCCATGGAACCAATCGCAGATTCTGGAGCCAAAGTAAGAATAGAGAAGCTAAGCTTTCAGGCAATCACATTCTATTCAGATAGAAGAATTACACCATGAATGGCGGTACAAGAGATCTAGTAAGAGCCTTAGCTTGACTACAGGAACTACAGCAAAGGACTTCAATTTAAGAAGACGGATAACCGGACTCGAAGGACTGTAAGGTCAGAAGATTGCCTTGCAAAGAAAATCAAGTTGACTTACTTGATGCTTTAAAGAAGTTCAGAGAAGAATTCAATACTGCACTTATTCGTTTAGTAGATTCCCCGCTTTCCTTATCTTAACCGGAAGATAGATCGAAGAGAGGGGGTATATGACTGAGCTTCACTCCTCTCCTTTAGTAGAGCCAATGCCTCCTCTCTCGCTGCTACTGAGCTAGATGCTGAGCTACCTCATTCTCTTCCTGTTGAGGTGGGAAACCCCTCATCCCTTGGTTGTCAATCCGTTTAGTTTGAAACCCCTGGTCGAGCTTCTTTCTTCTGCTTCTTCTGTTGATTCCCCAGTTTTGGTTGATTCTCTGGTATCTGGTCTTGCAGCTTATCTTGCAGCTCTTCTCTTTTCCACTCAGAAGCTGGTATTCAATTAGCTTAGCTGGGGAGGAAAGAACGGAAACAAAGAAGAAGGTAGGACGCTAACCTTGCTTTCATCCTTGCTTTCAGTAATGGTAAGAGTGGCAATGTGTCCTTCTAGCAATGTGCCCCTTCCTTGTTGGGTTACACCCTTCCTTTGTCAACACACCTAGAAAATAGGGTAGGGAAGGAATGAACCTTTGGGCGAGTTCTCCTACAAGACTGTGATGAAAGAGGTTTCTGTCGAGGGAAACGACTGCTTAGTCGAGTATCTCCGCACCTCTGCTTGAAGAAGATTCCCTTCTGTCAATTATTTCCGTTTCGAAAGTGAAGTGTTCTTGTATGAAAGAAAGGAGTCTCCCTCTTTGGAAAGAAAAGCCTTTGTGAAGTTCTTACTTGAATTCGACTTAACCAGCACGTTTCAAGAAACAACCGCTGGGGGACAAGCAATGAACTTTTCATTAGGATCTATTTTCATTGACAAGGACGGTTCTGTGAAGCTTGAACTGAATTCATAATGGTATCGTGAAGGATGGCTTTCTAAATTGTTTGAATTTCTTCTATTTGCTTTGCTTCCCTGCGTTCTCTCTAAAAGCAGGCTAGTTCCCCGAAAATGCCTGGGGACCAGGGGCTTTTCACTTCTTTTCCTATAGGGATATGCACTGAAGCCCCCTTTCTTCTAATAAGGCCTGTCATTCTCCATTCGATTTTACAGTGATTGACATGATCCTCACTTCTCTTATGATAGAATCTTTTTTCTGTCTTTACATAAGAGAGAGAAGTGTTTGCTGGGCCTGCCCATGTGTGTCTTGTTTCGTGTTTTTGTTTTGGGATTGGGAAAGTGTTCAGTGCGAACCTTTCTTCTAAGGCGGATCCAAGCTTCGCCTTTACTCAGGTGCACCTAAATTCTTATGTTCTACCTGTCTTTTAACCACTATAGTTGGTAAAACTACAGGGGCCCACATAAGTAGAAAGTCATTACAACTCTCCCAATATCCATTGGTCAAGCTACCATTATATCCCAACCAGATCCGACGAGAAAATCAGACCTAGCGGAATACAATGATAACTAATCCAGCCATATATGTAAGTTCTGAATACTCAAACAATATGATGAGAATCCTAGAACCCAACATAGAGTGATTACTATCCAATAAGGGGTTACCAATCCCTTACCAGATAACCAAAGAATAATCCTTGGTAGAGACCACCAACCAATATGAATAAAGACAACCCAAACGTCGCCGGTATTCTACCCGGCAATGCATAAAGCATTTACGTTTAAGCTGCCGTTTACCCACATTAATGGGTGACCTACTTTATAACCAACTCTATATAGACCCTAGAAATCCCAGAATATTATCCAAGATTCAGAAGCCCACATATAGGACTGGATCCCAAAAGGAACCAATGTTAGAACTAAGGTTTGAATGGAGGAGTCTCATCTCCTAAGTGCCAGCTTTCTTCTCATACTATGTTACCATAATATGAAACTGACACCCAAACGGGACCTTAGGATCAATTCTAGATTACGATGACGCCTTAATCACCGTAATAAAGAAAACAATAAATCTATACACTAGGTGATTAAGTTTGACCCATAAGAGCCAAAACAGAACCAACTACATATAGAAATAATGATACATCCTAGAGAAACGTATCTAAGATGTATATCCTAAGATACCCTCACTTACCCTATGGTAGGGAGGAACCCATAAGATAAATGAAAGACACTTAGTTCAGCCTATTGGAATAGGCATTCGTGCTGTTGTTCCCACCACAAAGGGTTTGAGAGACAACACTTCGGACACGAAGTTTGTAATAACTCAATACTCATATGGCGGGGACAGATAGAGGCGATCAGAGAGATATGAAGAAAATACCCCTCTAACCGTCGATCGGTATGTTCAAACATACCACGCCGAGGAAGAGGAGAAACCCACAAAGGAGCCCCTCCAACTTCCGCTCTCCTTTACGGACAGATTAATTCTGTCACGATGGGGGGCGCCTGGGATTCCAACCCCAGGGTCAGCATTACTGGGCCGTTAACCCAGCAATCTGATGGAGTAGTACTGGATATATTATCCAAAGGGACATGTCACTCTTGGCTATTCCCAAGAAACATGCCAATTCAGAAAACCATCCAGTATGCTCCTTTGTGACACTCAAATGATTTGAGACACAACCACAAGTATATAGTCATGAGAAACTACACACAAGCTATGTGCTCAGAACCATTTGATTAGAGAGTGGAAACACCCTCTATCAACCGGAGGAATGAGACCTCCGGATGGTGCCGCTTCGCCTTTACTCTTGACCAGCTACCGGCAGAGAAAAAGCTTGCTAGAGTACCGAAAGGGCGAGTTCTAGGTCCATGTCGGATTACGGGAAAGGCTCACCCCCTTTCAGTTGTGTCCGCATACAGGCGTCGATAGAGTAGCAGCCTCGTCCTGGTCCAGCGAGGGTATCTTCTCCTCTGTTCTTGGGATTAGCGCTCCTTGGGACATGAAAAATGGACTGGAGGGTGCTTGACCGCATCTTGGGAGAACAGGCCCGTGGTCTTTCTTGCCCTGCCTGTCTGCTTGCTTACACAGTGCGACGGAATCGTTTGCTTCTGGCATTCCTTCCGGCCCTGATGGCCCTGGAAGCAGGGGGTACAGGGGTTTTCCTTCCATAACCGGCCATTCCCCTGTACCCCCTGCTTGAATCTCGTTCAATCCATAAACACGTGCAATACCATCTCCAACGGACACCACTCGACCGATCTCATCCAATTGAAAACTAGTGACAAAGTTACTATATAATTACATCATACAATAACAACACCGACTTGAAGGCAGCCTCCCAGTACCAACTGATAATAGGACTGGAAAGCTGTAAATCGGCGAGAACTTCGGTTAGAAGGGAGGGGTCTAGTGCCCCCACCGTTTCCTCGCCGAGTAAATTGCAGGAAAAAAATTCCTCCATCTTTATACCAGGCGGAAGTTTCATGCCAATCGAATCCATTCTTTGCTCTAGTACATCGCATACCTTAGATAAGAGATCTTTATATGAAAGATCCGTGAATGATGCATCGGATTCATAAGTGGAACTATTGGAGACCTGTGGGGCCCCCATAGAACCACTTCTCTCAGACGGGGAAGATTCTGAAAAGGAAATCTCAATCCAATCGCTGGGTGAATAATGAGTGGGACCTGTGGGATCAAGCTGTGATCCATATTGGAAAAATTCCAATTTACGTTTCATATCATTGACAAAAAAAAAATGGGTTGCTCCCCCCAACAAAAAAAGAGAGAGAGAGACTTTTTAATGGTGGTTGGTTGTTGACCAACAGAAAGCATGGGAAAAAAGGAAAGCACTTAGACGAGTAAGGTTTTTATCACTTACTTGCTAGAGTAAGGAATTAGTAAGAATGAAGGTGAACCTGTCTTATTTACGCTATTTTCTTCCTGTCTTTCTCTCTAAAGTAGTTTACAGTCAGAGTTAATTCAGGTATGAGAGAGGTCTAACTCCTCCGAAGATTCATAAGAATAAGAAGAGGAAATAAGAATCTTCCAAGCAGAGAAATATATTGATAGACCTCGCCTCGATGTTGGAGCTAGGGCTGGCCTCTCCGGCCTACGGTGGGGTTAGGATGAGTGGATAAATCAACCAGCAAGATCTTTCTAGGCTTAAGCATTCAAACAAAGGAATAAGGCGAATTGAGCGAAGTAACCGCGGGTTTTGCTCTATCCTATGAAAGGATGGGCTGGCCTGGGCCTTTCCAACCTGCCGTGTTTGCTTGTCTTAAGCAGTACTCCCAGTGTAAGGTAAATGGCACGGCATACCCTCACCAATGTGAATGAGGGCGGACACCACCACATCTTAACCTGTCTCCGCTTCACAAAGAAGGAGAACCCTTTCCAGATGAAATTGAGTTCCGGAAGTGGTTACTGGGGTATATAATAGTAAACCTAGGCTTTCAGCAGACACATCTACATCCGAATCCGAAGAAGAACCGGTGGAGAATCCGCGACTGGAGAAGAAGGCCTTGTCCCCTGTGGGTGGTGGCCAGGCGAAAGGACCGACCCGGGAGCGCGGTTTCGTAACCAAGAACGGTAGGCGAGGAAGATAGGAAAAGGCCCCACGCGTCTATAACTGCCTACCGCAACATACGTCTTATTTACAGCTTGGTCTAGCGAACTTAGACCCGGGAATGTCTGGGAGAAAGCACTTCCTAACAGAGCAGTCTAATTGTTGTATTCGGCGGTAGGACTGTGATAACAACCTTCTCTTCGACCTGCCTAGAGGCGAGATCAGATCACCTCATCAACTCAAATAAAGTGATGAAAACCGGCATTCTACTAGTAGTAGTAGGAAAAGGCGCATTCTTAGGCAACCCCGCTTTCAAAGGAGACCAGCAATTTCTGCTTATTAGATCCTGAAAGATATATCGCGGAAAGACTAAGGGATAGGCTCGCCCAACGGACCCCAGAAGTCTTGATGGAAGAAGTTGCTGAAGAACCCGAAGTGACTTGCCAGCTTACTATCCAAGCGAAGCCTGGGGAGCCCAAGAAGGTGGTGCTGGACAAGCCATCACTTCAGATGACTCAAGACATCAAGCCCTTGTACATGAAAGCTCATTGGAATGGGAAGCCCGGTGTCAAGGATTTTGATAGACAATGGATCTGCAGTTAACGTGCTACCATTGAAAATGATATGGAGCTTGGGAAAATCTCTGGACGACCTAATTTCAACTGAGATCTCGGTGGTGGCCTTTACGGGATAAGCCACTAGAGTTGTTGGAGTCTTGCCACTGGAGATAACAGTAGGGACCAAGACTTCTTTGTCCGCATTCTTCGTTGTCAACACCTCAGCTCATTATCAGGCACTGCTAGGGAGGGACTGGATACATGCAAACCAGTGTGTGCCGTCCACCTTACATCCATTTCTATTGCTATGGAAAGAAGATGACGTAGAGATAGTATGGGCAGATGACAAGCCCTTTCAGACGGTGTCAGATGCTGTGGACGCCAGGTACTACGACCAAAATTGTAGACCTATCAGGTTCCGAGGAACTAAGAGGTTTGGGAGCCCCAGGAGTCTCGAGGTTGGTGAGTCTGTTTTCAAGAAGAGAGCCGAAGAGCTGCTGAAACCTCATGCCATCGTGCCTTGCAACAGGCCGATCGGTCTACCGCTTATTTCCATTTTGGATGAATAACCTCACGAGAGAAGAGTTGGCAGTGGCTCCTGCTGCCATACAGAGAGCAAGAGTGCAGCACGCCTTGGACAGTCTGGTGGTAGAAGAGCTTAGGGAGGGCTTGGGAGCTGAGATCATCTATGAAGAAGAAGAGACGGAAGAAAGAAAGTTACATGAGTTAGATAAAGCTCCCTCGAAACTGGAGGATGTAGCGCCAGAGGTCCAAGATCCCTTGGAAGAAGTGAACCTTGGCACCCCTGAGGAGCCGAGGATTACGTATGTCAGTTCTTTTCTTTCTTCTCATTTAAAAGATCAACTTGTGTCTTTACTAAAAGAATGGACAGATTCTTTCGCTTGGAATTACGATGAAATGCCTGGACTAGACAGGGAACTGGTTGAACACAGGCTCCCAATCAAGCCTGGGTGAAAACCGTACCAGCAACCAGACCGAAGGATGTCTAAGGAAGTAGAGCTCAAGGTGAAGGAAGAGAGAATAGAATGTAGAATTTCTTTCTATTTAGCGCTATAGGGGCTTATAACGCCTTTTTAGGTCAGAATGTGGAGTTTGGATAAGAGGGTAGACAGAGGTGCAACCTTATTGGCTTAAGCATCCTATTTTGTCGGAAGAATACCGGGTTCAAAAGTAAATCAGAATAGGCTTTGCTTTCCTCTTAAGGAAAAAGGGAACCTGCCGAATCAAAGCAATCCTCTCTTGGCATAGCTGAAGCTCCTTTCCTGGACGACTCTTAGTGGTTCAAAATAAGGCTTAGTTCAAAGTCAGTCTAACCAAGGCCTATTTTAGAGTAAGATCAGGGATTTTTAAACAAATTCATATCATCTGTCCTTCAATCCCCTTCTTATTATAGGATAAATCTGATTAACTTGAAAACAAAACTACTTCTTCTTCTTAACTGTGCACACCCCCTACCCTTCAGATTCCACTTGCAAACAAGACCTCCGAACCTGGGGATTAGCCCACTTCTCTTCCTCGACGTCCTACAGCGCATTCTGTAACAACCGATTCAGAAACATTTCCTGAACCCGCTTACGGCTATTTGAACAATGGATATAAGACCAACTGCGGTTACGTGGAAAAGACCATCAACAGCGGAACCGGCTACTCGAAGAGTAAGAGCAGATAGGCCAAGAGCTGATTCAATTGCAAAAGGCACCAGCTCTTTGCCTTCCTTGCTTGCCTTTCCTTCTAGTCTGGTGTGCTTCTTTGGTTGCCGGGTCTGGAAGGTATTCAATTGCTAGAGTGGCTACCCTTGGCTTAGTAGCTCGAGATGAATGACTCGACTGATAAGGAGAGGGTAGGGAGTTATTCTTTAAGGGCCTTCGCCAGCAGTTGCTGTCTTAGGATTGAGACCGATAGGAAGAGGTATGAGATCACTCTTTCTAAGCGAGATACAAAGTTTTCCGATAAGGAGTGAAGGAAGGCTCCAAGTCAGTCTATCTATACAGCCTAGTATCGCATACTCTAAACTTGAAAGATAGGCCTTTCTCCGATCATGCCTTATCCATGTCATTCCTCGCCTTCGAGCTAACGTTTACGTTCTAAAGATATATTCTCCCTAAAGGAGTCTAATCCCAACCCATTTCCATTTCTCCCATCAAGCAAGCATCAGAGGTTGTCAAAGCCAGTTTTTCAGTAAGAAAGCTTAGGAAAGCAGGACTAGTGAAAATGACAGGAAGCACTATGGACTTTAGCAGGAGTCTTGAAAGCAGTAGTATTTTAAGTAAGTTCCTTGGCAGGCGAATTCTAGTCCCACCTAATCAAAAGCATTAGCCCTCTATTCTGCTTTCCAGGGCTAAGTCTTTCGATAGCGGTCCAGGCGTGCAATTGTTTAGCCTTTTAGAGTTGTCCCCAAGGATCTTTCTAGTTGCTTCTTTCCTGTACTAAGTATACTCGGTTCGGAGTGAGCTTGCATATGGTTGTAATAAGTAAAGAGAACAACCATTGAGAAAGGAATTTCTACTACAGCTTTGTTGCTTCGGTTTAGCAGTCCGCGTTAGCAAGCAGTCCTACTATGGCTATGGGAGGATCCCTTATGCAACTGTTTTCAGTAGTACGCCTAGAAAAAACCAATATGTTTTTTCCTAAGTTCCTAAGCTAAGAGTGAAAAGGTACTGGTACAAAGATCTTAGCCTTTCAAAAGAGATGTGCGAACGCTAGTCCTGACTTGAGTAGTCATCAATAGAAAGAGCTAGGCGGTACAACAAAACATAAAGGAATGCTTAGATTCACTCTGGTATACGCTCCAAAGCCAAGCTTTACGAAAGAAAGAGTCCAGGGATCGGAAGTTTTATGCAGGCAATTTCGCTGGGCTCAGCAGATAAGACAGGATTGAACTAAGAGAACGGCTATTCCTATCATAAAGAAAGTCGGCTCCATCAATGAATTACTTGACCCTAACATTGCTATTCTTAATAACCTCAAAGAGCATCCTTTAAAGCGGGGTCCGCCTCAGGGCGAAGAATCCTTACTTATTATAAAAATATAAAGCATAAAGAGCCACTCATTCAAATTGAAGGGATCGGTGTAGAACTCAACCTCTAGCCTCGTGCGTATGCGTATAAAATAAGGAAACGAAACTCAGCAACTACTTTTAAGAATTAGCTGCGGATGCAGGTGCGTATGAATAGTGAAAGAGTAAGGAAGTTCTCCTTATTCGCTCCTCTCGTTTAACTCGATTTTACCAGCTTAACGGTCGATCTTACTAGCTCTTGTCCGTTCCTGCTTTCTTCTTTTTAGCAAAAAGCTACTGAATGCCCCTTGGCTTTTCTTTCCCGGATAGCTATATCAAACAGTCCTTTAAGACAGCAAGAGCTAAAGCACTTACAGGGAACTCGTGTAAATACCCTCTTTCAATCCTCTCCCTATCTGTCTTTTCTTCTTACTGAACTGATGGAATTCTTTATCTTACTGAACAGTCCGTTGGTTCAATTCAAACTATCTTGATGAGATGATTATAGCCTTCGTGTCTTCCTTACTAATCAGGGAAGGAATGAACTGCAAAGAGAAAGTCTTCTTCTTACACGAGAATTGATTACCTGAAGGCGAAGGCCGACTAGTTGCGTATTGTATTTCTATTCTTCTTAGCCTTACCTGCCCTACTTTGAGTCTCACTAACGTAGGAAAAGGCCTGGCATGGCCAATTTTAAAGAGCCCCGCCGACTTCACTCGACTAAGGCGGAGCTATCAATAGACCTATGAGGGGAGATCCTGGTTCCCCAGTGAGCTAGGGACAAAGATGCCACTGCTCTTAGCAAGAATGGCATTGATGCGGATTCACAGTGTTGAGAATGGCCAATAGACATCTCTTTAGTAGTGAGTTTGAGAGTGGTAGGGCTCACCTGTCCATGATAATGGAAATTCTTCCCAAGAGGAGCAAATTCGTCTAACGTCGTTGCTTACAGGGATCTTGATTCAATCTCCAAGCGGGACTCCTTAGTAGTTCTGGGGGCATCTTCCGCGGTGAAGAAAGAAGCAATACGGAGAAGAATAAATTCTTTATTGATAGGAAAGCTGAAGCGAAGAAGCAATCCGTGGAATATGAATATCCGGAAATGAGCCCGTAGGGAAGTAGTTTCTTAGGAGATGCTCAAGTAGGGGCTTCCACGCCCTTGAATGAAAATAAGGTCAGAGTCGTTGACCATAAATCCGGTCTTCGAGAAGGAGCTGCTAAGGTACAGACTAATTCGATCTTTTGGTGGTATCATATAGAAGATCACGGCTGCGAATGCCTGTCCCTCTCCTCTCCGCCTTTCCAGGCCTAGATATTCGAAGTTTATCAAAGGCCGGCTTGAGAAGGATGGATTCAACTTGCTCACTAGCCCCGGAGACAGAGGCTCGCAGGAATGCTTTTATACTCTTCACACCGGAATGGATTGTGAATCGGCTTCTGGCTAAGAAAGAAGAGTCCCGTTCAACCTTATTCTTGATTGAAGAAAGCCTGGTTCGATATTTCACTTTTAACAACCTATCTCACCTATCCCTTGACTAGAGCTCCTCTCTGAATCTTGACTTTACTAATTCCGTTACGGGCTAGCGAGAACTCGATTTTCCCTACTTAAGTAGATAACTCAACTAGAAGCTTTGTTGCACCAAAATTCCTCCCCCACACCCCAGGCAAAGTTAGTAGCCATTCCTAGCGCTAACGACTATAGAACAGAGCGGTACACTCGCTTGGAGATTGAATCAACATCAAGAGTCCCGTCCTCCCTTTGATAAGAGTAAGCTGAGCTTCCTTCAGTTTGCTACTCGTACTAGAATTCTATTCTTGACTGGATCGTGAGCATATATGAAATCAATCGAAAGCATTGGTACTGGTTGGAATGACTTTGTCTCACTGGCAGGCATCTTTCTACCGCTCCGTGGGGTTCACTGGCTCAAGGGCAGGACAGCTACTTACTAGCTTGAGGAACCGAGCTAACAAAAGGCCTAGAAAAGGGATCAAATCCGTTTAGTTTTTTACTACTAAGTTGGTGATGAGGACTTATGTTATGACTTTGATTAGTGAAATGGGGCTTTCGAGCCGTTTGAGTAGTCAGCAAGCAAGCAGTACCGTCAACGATCCATCAACGGAGAAATGAAGAAGCATCATCCACGGAAAAAAAAAAGAGAAAGGATTAGCGCGAGCCATTCTCGATGAATCAATCTCGTAGCGTTTTGATTCGCCTTTTTTCTTGTTTAAAAAATATTCCAGGTAGCACATAACCAAGTTCGTTCAGCTATGATTTTCTCAATCGCATACTTAAGAGACAAACATTCGCATACAAAAAATGATACAAAAAGTGCCATTAAGCACGCATAAGAATATAGAAAGTACATAAAACACCTTGCCCCTTCAACACGTACTCAAAATTACCCAGTCAACAAAAAGATTAGGGCATAAAAGACCCAACCAGTCATTCACTCAGGAAAGATTTAGTTAGTGTCCCATTCAAATTCCTTTTCTATCAAACGGAACCTCCATCTCATAAGCGAGATAAGCGAGGATATCACTGAAGCAAGCTCATCTTCCCTATTCATAGACAATCTTCCAACTTTACTGCCTTAACGTATTCAAAGACGCTCTCTTTGAATACGTTAAGGGCTCACTCCGTCCAGCTTCTGATCGAAGTCCTGATTCACCAATCTCCGAGTAAGCAACCTTTTCTAATAAGAAAGGGACTCGTGCTCGCTGCTTTTCTCATCTATGGTTTCTACTATGACTAAAACGGAATCGGGAACAGAGATCGGGATGGAATCGCCTTTCCTTCTTCGTCTGCCTAAGACAGAGTCCCGCTTTTCTAAGAGAAGAGGAGGTGGACTACTGAAATGTATCTTATTTTTCTATGTTATTCATTGGTCGGTCTATCGATCGTAGAGGAATGCCCACGGTCCTGACTTTGTTCCAACTAGGCCTGTGTAGCTTTCTTTCACTGAACACCAAACGGGCATTCTCCGTGCTGGCATGAACAACCTAGAA
>Ga0157363_1000344_pt1:0-2500 | contig 35223 bp, 27 predicted proteins | sample AttsexASBM1_FD_111477 | JGI IMG/M metagenome (GOLD analysis project Ga0157363, IMG submission 111477) | Fungus gardens microbial communities from leaf cutter ant in Ribeirão Preto, State of São Paulo, Brazil - Atta sexdens ASBM1 | ecosystem: Host-associated > Fungi > Mycelium >... | reverse complement strand
AAGATAGGGGTCAATATGCTATCCAATCGAAACCCGAAAATGAACAACCACCCTAGCGCTCAGGTGCACCTAAAGTCTTATGGTCCCACATATCCATTTACCACTAACTGTTGGTAAGACAGTAGGGCCCACTAGAAATAGAATAGAATCAAGATTCTCCCGATATCCATCACCCTGTGTTGAAGGATATTTAACATCCAAGGATAACCCTATAGATAATTAATATAATCCAACACACTGTAAACATAAATAGATACCTATAAAAGATAGTTCACCAATATTATGTCCCTAGAAAACATAACATGGATGAACCCGTCCTCTACAGACAAATATCTGTGTTCACAACCATTAACATGGAAGTGATGTTAAGACACCAATACACAGGAGGACAAACCTTCTTCACCAAAGGAGGTATAACAATAAAAACAGCTGCCCTATTCTATTATTATACATCCATTGGGATTAATCCCCCACAGATCGTTGAGACTCAAGATCGACATGCAGTAACGCCTTGATTACCACATGCAGACCAAGCAGACGCAAGTCTGTACAATCTCAAGAGGATCTCTCACCAAACCGAGCTAGAACAGTTAGGGACTACCCTAACTCGATAAGATAAGATGTAAGTGATGCCTAACCTATCTGGATAGGCCCTTTTGCCGCCATCCCCTTAAAAGGTTAGAGCAAACAAAGAGGCATCTCACTCTGAAATATTCATAGTAATGTGGATATGTAGGAGGCGACAAGAAAAGATTGAAGAATAACCTCTCCTTGACGTCTAAATGTATTCAAATACATTCCGCCGAGGAAGAGAAGATATCCAAAAATGGAATACCCTCAACTTCCACTCTCCGTAACGGACAGATTAATTCTGTCACGATGGGGGGCGCCTGGGTTCCCAATCCAGGATCAGAGTAATTGAGTCAAAGACCAAACTATTCTGGTGAAGTAATACTGAGTATATTCATTATTAGAGGACTATGATTTTCCGTAATGGACTATAGTCACAAATATAATAATTGAACCACTCAGTGTGCTTCGAGTGACACTCATATAGTATCCTCGCAGCATAAACAATGTTAAACAATGATGTTAAAGACATTGCTATGGCCCTAGCGGGTTACCACGAATTGACTTTTTCGCCCAGCATCTTTCTCAAAGGGAGGAGAAGTGGAAGATTGGTCTTTAGGTTTGGAAAGAGTCTGGTGCTGATGAGGTGCAAGATTCTAGCTTTCTCTCCGGAGATTGATTTACCTAGAACTCATACGCCCGGAGTAAGCACCTTTGGTAGGAGAGGAAAGGCTGGAAGATGGAGACGAGTGCTTTGATCGACCTATTATTCAAAATTACTTAGGATAAGAAAGATCCCACTACTAAAGGGGGCTTGTTTTTCTCATACCGAAAAAGAGGCGAATGGACTGCCAGATGAACCCCGACGACTAGACTGGACGATAATTGATGCATTCATGAAGTATGGAACTCTTTTTCACTCCCCTCTATCAGAAAAGGAGGCTACAAAAAGATCATCTTTGCGTATGAGTTCTAGCTTTCCTCTACACCAAACATAGGGAGATCGGGAGAGCAAAAGATGGAGATCCATGGTCCCTACTGACCAGGTTCATCGTCCTCATTCTCGTTCCAATAGCTAATCATCTATGCGGCTTCAGACCCTTATTAATCAAAAATAAGGGCGGGGGGTGGGACATTGATCCAAAGCTCAAGTACGGTACGAAGAAATCTTCCTTAGATGGGCCTCCATGATACCTCTTTCTCTTCTTTTTTATTAGACGTTCGGGATCTGAAAATGCCATAGAATGATGTGCGAATGAACGGAAGAATGGTCAGTCAAGGCGAAGGAGAAGGGAGCTTAGTTGCTTAGAGAGACTGGAGATCGTAGTCTCAATCCTAACCTCATAGAAGGTCTTTTCATGGTATGCCTTCCAGGCTCGTATGATTGTGTTGCCTTCCCCACCCATATCGGGATCGGGGACCAAGACGAAGCGTAGTACCATACCCGAACCCACCTCTCGCTAGTCTTACTTTTTTTTTTTTCCGACTTGGTGGTGGAAAAGGGAATAAAGCATGATTGCGAACTACACTCAGGTGCAGATAAACTCGTTAGCGGGAAGAACAACGACTAGCAGTACGAGGAGGCGATTCAGCAAGAGAGGCACACCTCCGCTATTGACCCGATCAACTTGTTTTGACTCGACAAAACCCAATCTACTCGTATCTGTTGCTCCCCTTTGAAAATCGAGTTCATAAAATGCTCAAAAGGTTCCGAGTTTTCGTATCTTCTCCCGAGAAGGAATGACCTAAGTTAAGTAAGTGGTCATCAGTTTGATCTTCCCAGAGAGATAGCTAGGCTCGCAGGCACCAGCCCTCTGTTGTAAAGGGGTTTCCTCGCATGAGCAAAGAGCAAGCAGCTTACTTACCTAAGAAAAAAGGGCAGGATTTTATTTAGAAACTCGTGGATAGAGTGGTTGGTTTGGGGCGTCAG
>Ga0157363_1000343_pt1 | contig 35250 bp, 23 predicted proteins | sample AttsexASBM1_FD_111477 | JGI IMG/M metagenome (GOLD analysis project Ga0157363, IMG submission 111477) | Fungus gardens microbial communities from leaf cutter ant in Ribeirão Preto, State of São Paulo, Brazil - Atta sexdens ASBM1 | ecosystem: Host-associated > Fungi > Mycelium > Unclassified ... | reverse complement strand
GCGCTGTAAGCGCTAAAACGAACGTAGTCCATGTGGCACGTGGCTTGAGTTTTGTGCCATCTTATCGTTTCTTGTTCCTGTTTCTGATTTCAGCTAGGATGATCTTGTGCCACTTGCGTTTTTCTGCGTTTAGACGCGTATAACTGGCTGATCTCGCTGAAATATCTTGAGAAAATATATTGATTTCAAATTCAAATAATTTAGGTATGGCAATCAGAAATTCGTAATGACGGTGTTCCCTTGTATCGTTTGGAATAACGATTTCCAGTTGCTACACTGCATCTTGCATTGTATATATACATATATATACATATATATATATATATATATATATATATATATATATATATATATATATATTTTTTTTTTTTATTATTATTGTATACGATTTATGTTAAGAGGAAAGGAGATGGCGAATAACGGTGTCGAGGGCGAGAAATTATTGTATGAAACGACACGGGACGTGGAGCAGAAGATGAATGGAAAATCAAACAAAGAACATGAGGAATATCAGTATTTAAGACTGATCGAGAAGGTTATTCAGAGTGGAGCAAAGAAGAGCAATCGCACTGGTGTGGACATTTATTCTATTTTCGGAACGCAAATGCGATTCAGTTTACGAGATGGTAAATGCAATGTAGTTTCAACTAGAATATTTATTATTGAGTTTATTTTTGGTAATGCAAAGGTAGTTGATAATTTCTAAGAATGGCAGATCTATAAATTTTTCAAAATAATTTATAATCTTTCAGAATATCAATAGAAATGTAAGGGAATATAATGATAGATTGTCTAGAAATCGAGTAGAATTTACTGACATTTAATATAGATACAGTTAATGCCACAATATTATCTTCGAATCTGATGGCATATTGTTAACACTTTGTTTATTTGATTACAGGTGTTTTTCCATTACTGACAACTAAACAAGTATTCTGGCGAGCGGTGATTGAAGAACTATTGTGGTTTATCAAAGGATCGACAAATTCCAAAGAATTGTCGGACAAGGGTATTCACATTTGGGATGAAAATGGTTCACGAGCTTTCTTGGATTCCTGTGGCTTCACTGACAGAGAGGAGGGTGATTTGGGACCTGTGTATGGTTTCCAGTGGCGATATTTTGGTGCTGAATACAAAGACATGCATACGAATTACACAGGACAAGGTATTTTTGATAAAAGTATTCTTTAAAATAAATTATCTAAAATTCTCCTTTTCATATATTTGTTGAATATATGAAAAAGTGTAAAAAGTGTAATTGAAACTAACTGTGTATATTTATTCTAGGAATAGACCAATTGAAGGAAGTCATTCACAAAGTAAAGCATTCTCCTGAGGATAGACGTATTATAATGTCAGCCTGGAATCCGGTTGATATTCCAAAGATGGCATTGCCGCCGTGCCACACTTTGGTACAATTTTACGTAAATAACGGAGAATTGTCCACGCAGCTTTATCAAAGAAGCGCAGACATGGGTTTAGGAGTGCCATTTAACATAGCGTCATATTCCTTGCTGACGTACATGATCGCTCATGTTACTGGATTGAAGGTAAGGATCGATACTCCATACTCAAATTTCAGATAAATCTTGTTCTATTTTTTATTTCCTTTTATTTTTCAGCCAGGAGAATTTGTACATACAATGGGAGACTGCCACGTCTACGTCAACCATATAAGTGCCCTTGAGGAACAGGTAAAACGCGAACCGCGCGAGTTTCCAAAATTAAGGATAGTTAGAGAAGTTAAAGATATTGACGATTTCATTACCGAAGATTTCGAGTTGATAAATTACAATCCATACTCCAAACTCTACATGAAGATGGCTGTTTGAACTACCTCGCTTGAATAAGCTTAATCCTCTGAATCTACGTAATTTACATTTCGTTTTCATAAAATTCATTAATGAAGCGACATTGACTGCATTCAGTAGAAATAGAAGTTTTACAGCTATTGTATGATTCTTTAACAGAACTGATTCCTCTTGTACTTAGTTCTTCAGATCTGTTTCCTAGATATAAATATATAACCAATCATGCTTTTTTTGAAGCTTCTCTTCTGTGATACTTGCCTAATATTACCTCATAACCAATATTAAAGAATTTTACAGTTATAAATCTACTATCTTTTTTTCTGAACGCAGTCCTTTTTTGTTTAATGTACTTAACTAATAAATGAACGTTCTAGAAACGTAATCTTTCTATAGTATTTTTGATCAGTATTAAGATACACCGATTAAGTGATAGTACTTTCAATTATACAATATTTTCGACTTGAAAGAGATATAAAAAAATTATCTTAATATAGCTCGATTTCTCTTTATATATGGGCTGATGGAAAAGTGATGAATAATATCTTATATTGTAATCTCCTAACTATTACATATATCGTAAGTAAAGTCTTATATACGCATATACATTTGCTATGTATATGTGTATATTTAACTAAACTTAACTTTCTAAGAGAAATATTTTTAAATCTTGTACCTTAAGTATATATCAATATCTTCAATATCCATCGCATGTAATTCATGCAAATCTATCACGATTCGTTTCCTTATTCCAATAAAAATTATCGCACGCGCTATTCCAACTTCTATATTACACAAATTAATTTTTTTTCGGTTGATTATGATCAACAAGTATGGACGATCGCAAAAGGCCTTATATAAGCAGCTTCTATAAGTATAACAAAATTATGTAATTCTATATATAATATGTATAAATTCGTTATTTTTTTAATATAAATCAATAAGAATATTGGAAATAATTGTTCTTACATCATAAACAAAAAAATTATTTTTAACGAAAATTTAGATAGAACTTTTATATATAAAATGCAGTTTTATTTTAAACTAACTTCGCGTCTCTCCTATTAATATTTCAATCAGGATAAAAGTATAGCCAAATCTATTATATATTTTATTAATGGCTCTGCTATACAGCAATTTCTTTTTACGAGATGCTGGAGCGATAAAAAGCTCCGTTGTGAAAAAAGCAACTATACAAAATTTAGAAATAACTGCCGATTCTCACAACGATTTGAGAGACATTTTATACAATATTTCGCAAATCTTTCTTAAGGGAGACTTTTGTACGTCAAAGGCTAGCACATTTGTACATCATTGGACTGTGTACTTAATTGATGCAACTGTTGAGTGACCGCCAATGTGCCGCATTCATTCACCGTTATGATCACCCAGATAACATCTACGACAAAAAAATCATTTTGCGATAAAATATGATTGAAATTGAATCAAATAGAGCAATCTAGAAAAGGGATCGACGAGTTTTATTTTGGAATCAATGGAAAAACAAACAGTAATATTTTTTTGTGTTTAAGTTTATTAGTTTAGTTTAGAATATCAATAAAATAAGTAAATTGAAAATCACAATCTATGTGTACGTCTCAATTAATATGCAATTAATTGAGATTAAAATTATCCAGCAAGATCGATTTATCGATTTACATTAGTAGAACATTTATTTCTTTTAATATTACATGCTCTTAAATTCGCTGATCCTTTTTCTATATCACATTCTATCGGAAAGGCTGTATAGAATTCAGAACGAGGAATTACCACCAAAATAGACACCATTGGGCGTCATCATTCTCCATTTACTCTGATGAACGCCGGTTTCAGCCGGACTTTTCAATGTTACGCTTAACTCTGTGGTTTCCTTGGGGGCCAATGGTGGAACAGATATTCGCACACAGCCCATTTGCACTCCACTAGAATGCTGCAGGTGGATCCCACTGGGCCATGCTTCGGTACCACTGTTCTGCACACGCCATGACTTCTGAAAGTTTGTATTAGGTGGCACAGCTTCTCCCTCGCCGATCGTACTGTCGCATATTAATGTCATACACGGCGTGTTGAAGGGATTTCCAAAATCAATATAGCTGCAAATTGCTGCTTGCAGATTCCTGGAAGAAAATTTATATTACAATAATATCTAGCAGAAAGGAATGAATTCTACACTTACTCCCAAAAAAAATAAACTACTGTAACATTACAATAACTCGCTTAATTGTGGATGAGTATATTTCTAAATTTAAATGATAAGATTTCAACTTGGGTTTTATATGTCTTAATGTAATAATGACATTGTTCAATTGTTTTGTTATCTGCAAACAATTAAAAGACAAAGGCAAAGACAATATCATTATGATTGAAACATAAATTGCATTGTGAAACAATTTTCATTTGAAGGTTTAATTGAAATAACAAATCCACATATAGTTCTAATTTTTAAATCAACAATTAGTTTAAATGTTAATTAAAAATTACTATCCAGCATCATTGAGCTAGTGAAATTTTTTTTAGCTATGCTTTGCATTTAAACAATGGCACTTTTATCTTCAAAATACAAAAACATATTATGCGTCATTTAAATTGCGGGTTAAAAGAGTATGACCACAAAGTCCAAAATCATTAAACTCTGAAATGGGACACTGACAATATTTTGACACAGATTTTTTATAAAAGCAAGGCAACGGCATCTCGAGGAAAAAAAAGAGAAAATTACAAGAAAAATGACGCATTACCCTTCGAATTCGAAAAAAAAAAAGAAAAAGATCTTTCAGAGAGGTCCGAGAAAGAACAATACCCCTGCAGGGGATAAACATGGCGATACAAGGTTATGTACGTGGACAGCGTACACAACGACAAAGTAGCGTTCTGATAGGGGGAATGTCCGTTTACCAATTGTTCATGTCAAGGAAAAACGCAGCAGTGGTCTCATTCAGATGGCTATCCGCCAATAACTTCTGCAGCTGCTTCACTAAGACATCTTTGTCCGTGGTGCCCAGGCAACTGAACTGATGCAGCAAGTGTTGGTCCAGATCGTTGTTGCGATCCATGATCGCTGCTTCTTCAACAGCACTCAACTTGAACGGTGACTCAATGCCCCATGTGCCCCAGGCTGTCAAAACTGTCAACGTCGGACTGTCAACCCTGTCTGCTCTGTTTATCTTTCCACTTCCTCTCCGTCGTCGTCGTCGTCGTCGTCGTCGTCGTCGCCGTACTCTTAGTCGCAGATTTTAAATGTCATTCTCCCAAGTGATACTCGGTCGGTCCGTATCCGTACTGTGCATATCCACGGTACCCAGTCCAGAGCCGTCGAATTCTGGATCCTTCCTATAGTTGGGCCCTCCCCTTTCCTCTCGCCTGCATGAGATTGCAAGTCATTCGTACTTCCGTTTTTCTCTCCTTTTTCTCTTTGCCTATCTAAGGGCTACTTGCCAATTTTGGAAATGTATTATAGTCCAATCTTTTACACTGTTACAAAAAAATTGTATAGTCCAATCTTTTACACTGTTACAAAATGCATAGGTCTAATAGACGTTGGGATCGTCGATTTTCTCGATAACGGTGATAGATACGACTTTAACGCATAAAATCTTTTTCATAGCTCTTGTCGAGAAGAATCGAAATGATTCTGTGAAATTTTATCATATTTGTCATCGTTCTCGAGATAGTGGCTCTTTTGTCTACAGCCGTGCGTAACATTTTTTTATATTTACTTTATATATTCGTACTTGAGATTAATTTATTATATATTTAAATTTAAGATCATTGTTTATATTTATGATTCCAATAAAGCAACCATGATTTTGAGATCGTGCCTGAAACAATTTTAAAGATTAATGCAAAAGATGTTGCCTTGATCTTCAAACGCGCAGCGAAAGATTTGAAAATAAGTGTGAATGTCATCGCAATCTCCGATCTCGTTCCAAAAACTTCAAATTTATTTCGATGTCTCTTATAATTTCCCGATCTTCTATTTCTTTTTTCAATTCGCGATGCTTAATCGCCTTCCTATCTGTTCGTTACCGCGAGTTATCTCAGTAAGGGCGGGGCTCCGCGAATCGATGTCGCGCCCCTACGCAGTATACTCCGTATAAAAAATAGTATTTTTCGCACGACAGTCCGTGCAAAAACGATAAATAAGCGATAAATTGCCTTTCGCGGTCGTGCGCGTTACCTTGACCTTGTCGCAGAAAATTGGTTTTTCTTGAAAATAAATAATTTACAGATATCGAAATAGCGTGAGTTTTAACGAATGGAAAATGTCTCTTTCTAGGGATGCTTATTCCAGGAATGCTTACCTTCTTTATCTTTTCCTTCCTTTCAGTAATAGTTGCCAAAGCAACTTCGAAAAATTTTTCGTTGCTTTCATTACGTATTATATTTATCAGTTTGTTTTAAAACTTTCACGTAATATATAGATGAGATGTCCAGAAAAAAAAGATACTATAATTTACATCTCTCGGATATCACATACAGTCAAGAACAAAAACGCCGTTCGTAATATCAATACGTAACAATTTTTAATGCGAAGTTATATATATCCTTATTCTTATTATATTGTCTTACGAGAAATAAATATAAAATCAAAAGAAATAGTTTCTTAATTAAGAAATCTAATAAAAAATTAACAGAAATTTATTTTTAAATACATAAATTTCAATTAATATATGAATATTTTAAAGTCATTCCACTTCCGTTTATTAACGGAAGTGGAATGACTTTAAAATAAAATTCCGTTAATCATCAAATAATTCACTTGACAAAATTATTTAAAAAGTAAAATTATAATTATACAATTCATTCTTAATCTAATCGTTCTTCTTACGTAATAATAAAAAATAATGATAATTCTTTTAACAAAATACTGCAGGAAAAGGAGAAAAAATGAAAAATACAAAAAGTTCAGCAAATCGGACCTCACGAGTGTAACTGCATTGCCATGCCTGCACCTATTCGAATGATCGGCCAATCGCTGGACGGAACGACGCGACAAGAATCATGGTGGGGATAGCTCGAGTGCAGTTCGGTCGTCGGCACTGGACGGCTGCTTTTGCCCGCGACTGTACTCATCATCGGAAGTGCGCATGTGCGACGCGCGTGGCGCGGGACAGCCGACATTCGAGACAAACGAGCGGCGCGCACACGGCTGTGACGGACGCTCTCTGCGGGCGCTCGATTACGACGATACGGGGAGAAAAAAAAATAATCGGACGGCTCATTTCGGAAGCGTGTCCCGCGCTGGACGTGCACGGCGAACGCGGGGCGGAAAGCCGCGCATGAATCGCGGTATGACGGAGCGTGTCTGAAGTTGAAACGAAAAAAAAAAACGGAGCTGAAAGTTTTTCACGCATTCCTAGTCTTCGACGATGATCTTGCGACGAATTCGGTTGAGATAGAAGAACGTGGAATTTCAGGGCACCTCGCGTGAAAAAAAAAACGAATAAACACAGCAAACGGGAACAAGGTATGAGATGTTTTCGCGTTTTTCATGGCGATGTTTATTGAATTTATGTTATAATTATACATCACACTTGTTTTTAGCTTGTAGCTAATATTGCACACAAACGTTAGAATAATTATTTTCCAAATGGAGAATTATTTGATGTACGAGCTAGCTTTGCTGATTTTTTTATTTTGCGAAAAATAAGTAGATTTAAAAAAATGATTTATTTAAAATCGTTTATTTAAATTAATGGGAATTTATATATTTTATAAATTTAAATTCTGAAACGCTAGATTTTTTATCTCAATTTTCAATATTTTATGTTAGAAATTTAGTTTTTTTTTTATTTTTGGTTTTATTTTTGGTTTTACAGGCTAAAATTTCTGCTTCCTTTTGTTTGTAGGACGAGACTATTCTGTCAATTTCAACTTTAAAATAATACAATTTAAAATTTACGATAACAAACAATATCTCTAGTGATGTATTTATAATTACATTATACAATCATGATTGCTCTTTGAGGATACAACCTTTAAATAATCAACTTGTTCTGTCCAGAAACATTATCGCAAGAAATGAATAAAAAAGCCCTGATCTATATAAATAATTCCTTTTGTTTATTTATTATTTTGCCTATTTTTAATAGGCCTATCCGCTGACTTACATTTGCTAGCAGCTCGAAGGCCGACAAGATGATCGGACCATCGTCAGGAAATACTGGCGAGGTCACCGAGAGTCAGTGCTGTGCCTCCGCCAAACGGAAGATCTTCGACGACTTGGAAGTCGATGGCTCCAAACGAAAGGTCTTTGATGAATTGGACATTGACAGCTTCTGCGATGAGGTCCGCCAGACGAGTCGCAAACACTATCTCGAGGAACTGGAGACGCCAGTGGAGCTGGTGGCTACATCAAACGATATCATCGCCAACGCGGCGGCACTCTTCTCGCCGATGTCTGCCCAGGAGGTCGTCGAGGAATCACAGGTGACGCGTCTGGAAGTATTGCTGGTGGATGGCACAAACTGCACCTGGACGACCATGTCAGAGCTGGAACAACAGCAGAATGTGGATATTCTCGTGACCTCGTCTTCCTCGTCGTCGTCTTCAGTCTCATCAACCTCGTCCTCGTCAAATACATCTGGATGTGCAGAACGTCATCCTACGGAAACCTACATTGAAGAGCTTCATTATCAGCCGGCAGTATCGATGAATTATTGGGAACCAGTCGCCGCCCCCGTAATCTCGCTTGCCAATCTGAACACGCAGCAAAATAAAGGAACGACAAGCAATAATCAGCAACAGCAGCAGCAGCAGCAGCAACAGCAATTCGAAGATCAAGAGAATGGAAATTTGTCGTGGTTGTTGGACTTCAAACTGGATTCATTCATCGAAGCCGCGGATGATAGATGCACTATAGGACCCACCGCAACAACAAAGAACAATTATTGTGGTGAGAAAAGTGTGCAGTACCAAATAAATGTTCGAATCAACGCTTTCACGAATATTAAAATTAAAGATAAAAAAGGTAGAAAGATGAAAGAGAAGATAAAGAGATATTGTATGCTTTAGTGTCAGAACTAGAAACTTTATTTAGTTTTAACTTTATTAAATCTTTATTTAAATTAAATGAAATTGGAGCTAAATAAAGTTCTTGTTATTTAAAAAAATTTTCTTTAGATCGATAAAACGAATCGCGAAATTTCCTGCTTGCGACTACTTTTCGAAACGGTAATAAATGGTATCCCTAATGAAAATTCTTTTTAGAATGTTTATATAAATTTTCAAATTTTTTAGAATTTCTGAATAACTTTGTAATTTTTTAGAAAATTTTTTAGGTTTTTTTATAGAAAATATATCTATACGTCTTTTTTAGAAATCTTCATATATGTGCATTCTGAAGTATTCTATGATTCATTTTATAATTTTTGATATAATTTTATAAAATCTGAAAAAGTTTAAGGTATTTTTCACAAATTATAGAAACTATTCACATATAAAATTTCAGAATTCACATATACATATAAAAAATAATTCTAAAAAAAGATATAAGATTCTCAGTTTTTTCCAAAAGTGTTCCTTATTATTGTGAAAATTTTGAGAAACTTTTTCACCAGGAATAGTCTTCAAAAATTTTATTATTTAATTAAATTACGATTTTTAAAAATGCGTATATTCCTTATAATCTTAATATATCTCAATTAATAGAATGGTTCCGCGGCTAATTGCGCATTTTCAGGCAATAAGAATAAACCGAACGGAAGGTCGCATAGTTCCAATTACGCCAACGACGTCAAGAGAGGATATGGCAGTCACGAAAATTCGTCGATGTATCGACAGGATGTAAACCAGGCGACTTATCCCACCAACGGAAACGACAGTCGAAATTTCTCGTCCGCGCGATCCAATGGGCCAAAGAAGCCACCCTTTACTTATACGGAATTGATAGAACATGCGCTACAGGAAAGAGGCGAGCTCACTGTTTCCGCGATTTATCAGTGGATCTCGTAAGTTGGCAGGAAATTTATTTAGTCAAAACTTTGATTTGTTATTTGCTTATATATTGCAACGCCTTGCCAAATTTATTGTCCATGATCGCCATGCTATAAGCTACTTTCTCTACAATCTTTCCTTCACATAGCCTTTCAATTAAATATCTAATTAAACATACCAATTAAAATATTATTTCTTCCAATTTATTCTTATATTTTATATACCTATTTTTTAATTCTTAATTTTAAACGGAATCACAAATTAAAATAAAACATTCCATTGATTAAAACTGATAAGTTGACCCTACGAGAGAAATATTTACAAGTTTTATTCGAAACAGATGGAGTGTTTTTCTTAGTTGCGTATTAGACGCGCAAGGGGTTTTCTACAAATTTACACGAACGTAGCCCGCTGGTTGGGGGTGGGTTGACGGAGGTGGGCTACTTCTAGATGGTACCCATTGGTACCACTGCCCCCATTGCTTGGCACCACCTGGCACTAACTCCTCACCCTTCAGCTATCTTCGTTGCAGCCCTCAACACGAATGCGCACAATTTACTGCTCCTGTGCCTTCACCTGTTCGATCGCTGTTCGAGCTCCTTGGAAAATATGTATATATAGATTATTCAGATTCAGCCGCGTAGGGCGCCGCTCGAACGAGTCAAAAGAAATATCTCTGGTTACTCTGCAAAGAGGCAAACTATAAATATACATAAATAGAGTCTATAAACATAACATGTATAATATTAAAAATCATATTTTCACATTTTTTTGCCTTATTCAAGATTATCAATGGCTGAAAAAGCAACTTTGCAACTATTATAAAATTTTTTGATATACTAAAAAAAAAAAATTTTAACAGCATTATTTTAATTAAAAATAATTTTGTTGATATAATAACAGTATTAATGAAATAAATGAAATTTTATTAAAATAAGAGCATAAGTATTTGTTTCATTAATGATATTATTTAATTAACAAAATTATTTTCAATTCAGATAATGCTGTTAACACATCATTTTTTTTTAGTATGATTAACACAATTATAATATGATTTATACATTTAGAATTATGAGGACAAAATCAATCATATTAAAGAATATTTTATAATAGTATTGCAGTTTGAAATCATAGTGTGAGTATGTATTAAGAATATTATTTTTATCACATCAATACGCAAATATGACTTAGGCTGGGTTGTTCTATTTTTCAGTAAACTTTAACTCACTGTCTTACTCTCTTATGTTCTTTCACTCTTTTGTTTATCCAGTAAATAAATTAGTTTGTTCGAAGATGGAACAACCAACTCTTAGAAACAGATTCATTAAACTGTTGGTGTAAATGACAACATTCATTGCGATCATCGTGATCAGCGGAGCGAGTAAATGCATCATTTAGCATTTCAAATGCACCCTTGGCTAAATGTTTCTCGTTCTCCACCGAAATTCGTGAAATTAATCGCGAAGAGGGGGTGCGTAACGCACCGTGACATCGCTGCGAGCAGGTGAAGGAAATTAGTTTCGTAGGGACGCAAATTACCGCCGTGCGTTTTTATGTGTATTGTACTTAATCATATTCCCGTCGATTTGCTAAGTGATCATAGTAGCTCTTGCAAACACTTTATTGAATTATTCAACAAAAAAAACTTTTATTTTGAATAAAAATATGAACCGTTTTTTGTATAATTAAAAGAAAGGATACTTTTTGTCATTTTCAGCGAGCATTTTCCTTATTATAAAAGCAACGATGATCGCTGGAAGAACTCCGTCCGGCATAATCTCTCGATAAATCCGCACTTCAGGAAAGGATCGAAGGCGACTCATGGAGCAGGTCATCTTTGGGCGATCGCGAATCGTGGCGACTGTAGACCTCGTTCATTACCAGTTACTAGTCTGACAAATACTACACAAATACAAGTAACACAAAATGAGTCTGAAGAATCCCGGAGTAACAAAATCATCAGGTAACGTCTATTCATAAAATTTTGTAAAGCTATTTCTTCATATTACTGAACATTCTTAACATTACAGCCAAATTATGGACGAGGTGGAGGCTGCGACGGCGAGCATCACGCAGCCGAATTCTGAGGAGGATGCGGACGATATACTGAATTCTGTGACGCTTGAGCATTCCGCCGAGCAAATACTCAACGGAATAAAACGGCAAGTGGAAGTGCAGTATCTAGTTCCTATGGTGAACGATTCCGAGGCAGGTCAACAGAACGAACAGATAGAGCAACAAACGGATACGCTCCAATGCTCCTTCAAGGAAAGTGGTGAGGATATTATAATCAATGTTTCTTTCAGGAAGAGATCGACTCGACGTTAATGAGACAAAATTTATCGAATAATGAAATTTATTGCAGATTTTCTGAACCCGGTATCCAAGGAAGTCGTCGCTGAGGAATGCGGACTCGTAAACGAGGGATATCTAGTCACGGATCCGACTACTCTGGGATTAAACGTGGTCGATCCCGAGATTATAGGATCGGAAAATCTCTTCGGCGAGGAGCTCAGCTTTCAATTTTATGAATTGACGTCGCCGTCGCAGCTGCAATCCGCCTGACACACAGAGAGCAACAAAGTACATCTTATTGTGATTGACGAACTTCAGATACAGAACGCACGATCATATGACAACCAGCGGGTTCGCAACATTGCCGAAACCGAGAAGAATGTCTCAGAGCGGGAAAACTCGCAGAGAAAATCGCTTGTCAATAGCGCTCGGATCAACGAGGACTATACGATGACGAGAAGCTGATCTTACTCGAGAAATTTTTTACAATGACTCGGAATGTTCGATCATTTTATTCGACGCGGCTGCTAAATTAACTAGAAGCTTAATTAAATCAGCTGAAGTTAATTGATATGCTTTATGGATGGATAACGAGTCAACTACAAATACGAGGAAATCTTATTTCTTAAATACAACATAGTTCGAGGATTTGATAATCGCGATAATCACCGAAAGACTTTAGAGTGACCGGAGTGAGATCAGAAAATAAACAACGTAATTACATATCGTCCAACGTGTGCCTGGTTAAGTGTCTTAAAGAGGAGCATTATTTATCAACTATGCATTAAATTTCTTCTAGTCTTTTGCGAAACAGTGTGTAATGTTTTTGTATTAGTAAAAAAAAGTATGATATTTATTATTATGTATATTGTCCCTGAGATTTTATACTCTCGCCAAAATAAGCGCGAAGTGCCCGTTGGAAAGTTTCTACTATAAAGATAAACTTCTAATAATGTAAAACAGAGAAAGGCATTTGGATATCTTTTGATCAAAGCCAAGTTCACTTCGCGATGTTTAGCGTTGAGATATGAGATATGAGAACGCTGATTGCTTAAATAAAATATAAAGAAAAATGTTACGTGGTTTAATCGTATTGGCTGTAATAGGCATCTAAAAGAGAACTCTAATGAATTATAAATTTATTAGCTATACAATTAGAACATTTTACTTTGCGAAAGAAAACGTAACTATTCTACAGGTTTCGTTGAATCGGTTTCTTGTTCTTGATTCATTTTTTGGATCACGCTCTTTAATTTTTCCTCTTTCGCCTTCTTCTTAGCTTCCTTTTTCTTCTTCCTTTCCTCCTTCTCTTTTTGCTCTAGCATCGTCTTAAATCTCTCATCATGAGGCGAGATCTTGAAGCCAAAGTGTTTCCTAATCTCCTCCACTATGCGCTCCTTATGCAACTTAGCAGCTTCCATTTCGGCTTCCTTCTTAGCGATCCTTGCGTTCAACTCGGCCGTCCATTGGTTCACCTTCGATAATTTTTCGGCTATTTCAGCTTCTCTACAAACACATTATATACATTATATATCATACATTAATACCGTTCCAAAAACGTTTGTAAACTTGCAGATAGTAACTGGATTCAGCAGAGAAAACATCTTTGCAACTGTTGTAAAATTCTTTAATATAATTAGTTTATACATTTAGATCTAATAAGGAACTAAGGACAAGATTAACCATATTAAAGAATTTCACAACAATTGCAAAGCTTCTTTTTATATTAAACACAATCAGTGATAAAACTGATAAAGACATGCCTTGCTTTAATCTTCTCAGCCTTTATCTGTTTTTTCTCCTCTAGCTTCTTCCATCTCTCTTGAAGGGACTCTGGAAAGGCGACTCTCTCGTACTCCTGTAAGATCTTGATCTCTTCTGGCGTAGGCCATGCAAACCCAGCTGGCTCCTTGTTGCCTTCGAATCCATATCTACCTAGCATGCGCTTCTTGTATCTTACTGTATTGTGATACCACTCAATAGGCTGCTCGTAGGGACGTTTGCCCATAAGTATATTCCTGTCTTCCGGATTCAGCCGAGACTTGTTTCGCTTCTTGGTGAGCTCCTCCTGGTACTGAGGCTCCTGGTACTCGTCCGAATATATTGGTTGCTCGTCAGCAGCAGTTATGTCGACGATTTTGTCCTTCGCTTCCGTAGCAAGGAAACGATTGACGACGACGCCTTGGAATCGCACATTTCGTTGAACAATAACATCGTAGATCCATCGTCTTAGACTCATCGAAATGACGAAACGTACCCAGGTATCACAGGATCGCTACAAATATAGGTTAAGTTTAAATCGAATTAAATCAAAACGATTAAAATAAAAATGCGTCAAATGACACAAGAAATTGGGATGTGAAAATTAGCTGCTACAAGAGACAGACGATACATACGTGCAAGAGATGTACTTTCGAAGAAATCACAATTGTGTTTATGAGAATATAACCTATCCGAATTAGTGTTATCGAACAGTCGAACTCATGCGAGTTATCAATTTGCAGTCCGCTTAGGTTAGGGTATTGAAAGTGTGGTTCAACGGCACATATGAACAGGCACGATCGCGATGGCGAAACGTCTCTCGAGGGTAATATAATTAGAGTTAATAATATTAATTGATGATGGGAAAGCTAAACACAAAATTATTCAATTGTTTATTGTGAACACAGTTACCGGGAAAGCACGGAGAAACATATGGGACTTTTGTCTTCGACGACGAGGGACATACCTTGGGAAATGCGCTCGCTTCTGTGATAAATGAATAGTACGTATCATTTAAAATTTATGAATGTAATTTCATCATGGAATATTGTATTTTTATTCTTCCAAATCTTTTCTGCAGTCCAGGCGTGAAAATATGTGGCCACACTGTGCCGCATCCTGCAGAAAAGAGGGTGCACTTGAACATCCAAACAACTGGTGAAAATGTAATCCAAGTATTGAGACGGGGCCTCCAAGATCTTGAGAGAATGTGTGATCACACGATCGAGACATTTAATGAAGCTTACGAAACATATAAAGCTACAAAAGAAGATTCGGATAAAGATACTATATAACACTGTCATTTTTTTTTAGATTCTTAATATGTTACAAATAAGTTTTTACAACTTTTATTAACTAAGAATGAAAAGTTTGTTTAAAGGCATAGAGTCTAAGCTTCTTAATAAAACAAATTGAATAATTAAAACGTTTGGATGATTTTCATTAATTATATATACATATATACATAATATGTATATACTAAATAGTTAACACTAAAAATTAATGGAATTTCGCTAAAAATTATCAAAGATAACAACCTAGTAATTTTCTAATTTTGTTTTCAGTTAGAAAATAGTTATTCTGATTCTACTTGTGTTATATTTTCATATTCTTAATATTTTATGTTATAAAAAAAAATTAAAATGATTAACAGAGTTAAAATAGCACCATTGATCGTTTTAGTGTTAATATAATACATGTATCAACATATTCTGTGATAATACATGCAACATTGATTGTAGTTCCAGCACTATTGTCTATTAGTTTCTACCTATTTTGCTCAACGAAATGAAGGAAAATAGGAAGTATTAGATTCCTAAGAGGCAAGAGATTGGAAGGGAAAAAAAATAATTTTACAATTTTTCAAAGCGCTTTCATAGAGGCTTTATTTAGACAACTTCGGCCGCTCTCGCGCCTCCTTTGTGAGTTTTGGACAGATAATCAGCGAATTCTTGATACGGTGCCTTAGCCAGAGCTTGTTCCTTCCACAAGTCGGGTGTCAGATATGCGTAAGTCTTGGCAATCGCAGCGTAAGTGGCCTTGGCAAAGTTACCGAGTGTACAGGTTGATCCTCTAGCTGAAGTATAGCAGTCCTCGATACCAGCCATCTGAAGAAGCTTCTTAGGAACTGGGGCAGATACGATGCCGGTACCTCTGGGTGCAGGTATTAGACGCACCTGTACGGAACCGCACTTGCCAGTTACCTTACATGGCACTGTGTGCGGCTTGCCGATTTTGTTACCCCAGTAACCACGTCGAACTGGTACAACGGACAACTTAGCCAAAATAATAGCACCGCGAATCGCAGTGGCTACTTCCTTAGAGCATTTTACTCCCAGTCCAATATGTCCATTGCTGTCTCCAATGGCAACGAAAGCCTATAAAATGTTATATTTTAAATACTCTTATATTTAAATACTCTTGTCTCTCTAAAGTTTTATATAGTTCTAGTTACTTTTTTAATTAGTTCAATTTACTGTATCTTTTTCTAATTCTTAGAATTAAACAAAGAAACAATAAGTTAAGTCAAGATTAAAATTTATTTTATATTGATAGAACTGGAAAAAAATATTTAAAAAATTTACCTTGAAACGTGTACGTTGACCGGCACGTGTCTGCTTCTGTACTGGCATGATTTTTAGAACCTCGTCCTTTAGATCTGGTCCAAGGAATTTATCGATGATTTCGTATTCCTTGATGGGTAAGGAGAATAAATAGATGTGCTCGAGAGACTGAATCTTGCCATCTCTGACTAGACGACCTAGCTTGGTAACAGGAATCCATTCTTTGCTATCCTCCTTGCCGCGTCCACGGCCGCGTCCTCTGCCTCTACCTCTACCACCTCGACCTCTCAGGCCTCCGCGATCACCTCCTGCTCCACGAGAACCAAAACCTCCACGAAAGCCACCGCGTGCGGCTGGAGCAGCGTCCGCCATTCTGTGATCAAACAATTCATGATAAATTGGATCAGAAATGTCATTTATAATACATCCTACATTTCAATCTTATTAAAAGTTGATAATTACTTATGCACATATTTTTAATATTGAAATTTGCAATAAGCTTGGTTAACCTTAAGCGGGCAACATCGATGTCGCCGACATATGGCATTTGAAATATATTAGGAAATACGATGAAAGTATTCATATAAGAATATCCATAGTTTTAACATCTTATACAGATGAATGAAAAATATGCAAAAATGATAGAAAAATTGAGGACTTTTTGAAATATACTCACGTTACTTCTTTCCCTTTCCTCGAAAATTACAGAAGAACCGGAAACACGAGGGGAAACAAGAAATTAATATGCCTTCGAGATGGCGCTTCCTATGACGTATATCCGATATTTAAAAAAAATGGCGCGTTCTTATCTAATAATAACGGGTTCAACATTTAGACATACAAAACAAAAATTTATCATACTATTGACTAAGTGATTGTAAAATATTTAATATTCAGTAAAAAAAATTTAGAGATATTTCTGGAAGAGAAGTAAAAAAAAACAAATTTTTATTCATTGTGTATAACAATTTATAAATTGTTACATTGTAAACAATACAGAAATAAATATATAAAAATAGAAGTTTTTTATTTATCAGCTTATAAAATATTGTAATAACAAAAAGTTCTTATTTTACTTGTTTACCCTTTATATATACTGATACTATATTACGTTCATCACCGGCATATATAAATCTCTGGAAATTTTCTTCGAGTGTATATTCTTTAAAATTATCCAATAAACTGCCTTCCACATTCATGTCAACGATGAGAGCATCGAATTCTTTGCCTATCATCAAATTACCGACTTTGTCATCAATTGCGAGTGCTAAATACCATCAATATGTTAATACAATTGTAAAGAGTTTTGTATATGGATATAAAGAACATTTCTAATATACAATGACCAATTTTACCTTTAGCACTTCCCAATGTTGCCATATGGAAGACATCTTTATAACTAAGTGGTGTATAATTATCTCTCGTTAAAGATAAACAATTTGATACTTGTAAAACCGATCTCATTTCATTCAGCATACTGTAACTAGCTGCACCTGAAGCATCTAAGAAAATTCATTTTTAATGTAATGAATAATGAACGTTTACCTCATATATATTAAATGAAATTTAAAATTTAGATTTTAAGTTAAATTGTAAAACTTCTACAAAGAGACTTTTGCGACACCTGTTCCAAGTCCGACTTTGATACCGTTAGCCTTTAATCTTTGTACATCGCAAAGCCCGCTTTTCAGATTTGTATTCGAAGAGGGGCAATGAATTACAGCTGTTCCTCGTTCTTTAAGAATAGCAAGTTCGCTGTCTTCAAGATAGACTCCGTGCGCTAATACTGTCTGTAAAAAAGAATCAGATGTTATATATGACTCTCAATTGTTTCAATTTGCTTTTTTAATGAATTAAGAAAATGAAATATTATACTTTATTGGTAAGAAGACCAGCAGCATCATAAACAGCCGTGTACGAAGGCAGGTGTGGAAAAGCTTGTTTCACTGCTATTATCTCGTCCTTATTTTCAGAGACATGACTCTACAGACAATAAGGAACATTTTGTATTTATAATAATAGCTGTATATTGCTGACATAATATTAAACAAGTTCAATAAATAAAAATACCTGTATATGTACATCTTTCGTCTTAGCGATCTCTGCCAGCTTTTGCATTAATTCCATGTCACAACTCAGTGCGAATCTTGGTGTAATGATCGGCTTTACAAGTGGATTCTGCAACAAGTTTGGAGCAATGCAATATTTTTCTATGATTAATTGTGACATAGAATTGTCTATCTATAATTGAAGAATTGGCAATAAAATATAAGTTTGCATTTACCCCTATTATCTCAATAGATTTTATAAAACCTATGGTGTCTACAACTGACGTTAAGGTGCTTTCACAATATCCATCGTCACGCGGAATGTTCATGTTCACTTTTCCAATAAAAGCTCGTTGACCCAATTCAGCAGTTTTTTTTGCAAGAATTGTACATGCATCGGCATATAAAGATGCAAAATAACATGCCGTTGTTGTGCCCATTTTGATGGTCCGTTTCTGCAGTGACATGTATATTAGACATAACAGAAGACATAACAAAGATACAAGAATATCTGAAATAATTATACATTTTATGATATGATCTTGATTAGAATTGTTTCACGCACCACAACTGCTTCAAACACTCGCTCTGCAAATTCTGTATCACTATACTTTTTCTCTAGCGGAAAGGTATAAATTTCTAGCCAATCCAAAAGACACTTGTTGTAACCCAGTCCAAGATTTGGAAACTGTACTGCATGAGTATGAGCATCGATAAATCCAGGCATCATAAACTGACCATGCGATAAAACTTTAATTTCATCCCGAATTTTCCATTCGAACTTAAAATCTTTCTCGTAATCCTTTGAATTCTCCAAAATTCGAATAATCTAAATATTACATAGGTAAATTATAATATTTTTTATTTTAAATCTATATTGTATACAAAATGTGTAAAATTAAATCATTAAATACTTTGCCATTATCAACAAATACAGCAACGCTCTCTTTAATAATTAATTCTTCTTTATCATTTGTTTGAATTAACGGACCAAAAAAAACTTGTCGAATCATTGTGTTATATCTTCTATAAATGCTTATATCACTGAAACAAAAATAAATATTATATACATTGTTATTCAATTTCATAATTACATTTAAGATATTTTAAAAACTTTTACAGTTTTACACTTTATAGTTATACTTTACAATTATTAATTTCATAGTTTATTAGAAAGTAAATATATCATAATATATTGTTAATATTATGTAATTTTAATTAAAGATAGATAAAATAAATATATTAATAAAAAAAAACTTTATAAAATATATATTAACAAATGATTTTCTTTTGTTATTTTATTATATAGAATATAACAAACGAAAAAAAAATTTCTTTCCAGAGTCTAACACTGTAAAATTTTCATAACTGTGAATAAAATATCACTTGGCAACTTTTCAAGACTCACTGTCGATGCTTTCGCGACAGTTTTCGTAACGCTATCGTAGATAACTCGATCACTTGATTACCTTGTTATCACAGCTGAATTGGTCATTCAAGGATATAGCCATATTAAGCAAAGCAGCTGATCTGACTATTAGAGTCATCCGAGTTAGATTAGAAAATAAATACTTCATCTTTGTCATATTGGAAAAAACAAACATGATAAGCTTCGATGGATAAAAATGTTCGCGTGGGATGATACAGTTAATTATCTACATCATGATTAATTGAAAATTGCAGTAACCAACAGGGCTAAAAAAAAATGCGAATTTGTTATACGTATTCGCAAAAAATACAGACAGTCGATAAATATCCAGATGCTGATAATTTCATCTCATACATGCATTATCGATTAATGGTAACTACGTTTTTAAAATATATAATATGAATTATAAAAACAATAAAAGCGAAGTAATAATCAGCAGCAATAAAAGTAAAAAGCAATAATGTACATATACGTTTTTTTCTACAATTATTGCATCAATAATTAAACTTGATATAACAAAAAAATAAAATTATATAAATAAAAATTGATTATCAATTAAATATAATATATATAATACGGATATAATATATATAATCAGGATGATAAAAATAAAATTAATATTATAAAGCAAGTTATTCAAAGTTTAACAATTACATAACCTTCTGCATAAGATTATTTTTAATATTTCTTCTGTTGTAAAAAATACGGATAAAAAAATAATAAATCAATTTATTTTGTATTTTGTTAACAATGTTCTTGTCTCCTACCATAATCTGAAAGTTAATTTTTACAGTTTTATCAATGATAGAGAGAGGAAGACTAATTGTATGCCAAAAAAAATTAAAATGCATCAAAATGTGTAGTCAAATTATTTGTTTAATTCTTCTTTATTAACAATACTTTTCTAAATATTTCAAAACATTTAATACAACTTTATTTTATTTTTTTAAAATAATTTGTTAACAAAATAAACGCAATATCCTTGAATATTTTTCAACATTTAAAATCTCAAATAGTTCTCAAATAGTATCTCATTAAAATTTTCCAATAAAGAAATACAAAAAAATACAGACACTATCATATTATTTTTTAATATAATTCGAAGGCATATAAATAAACGATTTTTATTTTTTTTAAGTTTCTGATTTCTCATTGCAATCATGTTGAATTACGAATGTCAGAAGCAAGAATCATGAATCCTTTCTATTTTATGTCGAGATAAATTAATTCTTCCGTATGCGGGTTTGATAATATAAATTAATTAAAATGTTAAATATTTTTATCATTTCAATTTTCTTGTATTAATAAATGAATGTATTATCCAATATCGATGTTTCAGCGCAAATAAAAACTTTGATTAAATTTACAGTTATTTATTAATACATTTACAATATTACGGATTTTATCTTTTGTCAAACACAAGTAACAGTCGAAAAACATCGATTTATTTCGCATGAAGTGTAGAAATATTTATCGATTTGTCGTTTCTGAAGCCATGATACAAACACAGTTGCAATGAGGAACCGAAAACTTTAATCACAGCACTCGCGGTTAAAGCGTGACTTCACTAGAAGGCGAAACGAACTCTGCAATTATTAATTTATTCAGCCTTTCCATAATTGACATATGTTACAATCTACACTTAGTCTTGCTACTTATTTTATTGATACAGCTAATCAGAACGCAAAAAAGTCACATTGGATGAGGCGCCGCGTTCCTTATCTGACCGCATTTGTCGAAAACGTATCCGATCAACCGTTTGTTTAACGGTTCTTGGCAAACATTTAATGACATTGCATGAATCATATAAAATACGAAGAAGAAAATTATAATACTCAACAGCACTATATGCCATATTGATAATACTCTTCTTTTTCGTCTTAATAGGAAAGATTGTGACGATTTTACGCTAAAAAAAGAAATTACATTAAAAAAGGCAACAATTTTAGATAAAGCGATAAAAAGAAATTGAATGAAAAAATTAATTACCTCGATCTACTCTCAGAATTAATACTTTCATTGTCAGAAACTTCAGAAGAAACTTCCTCTTTTACGTTCGTCCAAACCTCATTATCAATTATCGCACAATTTACTGTACTTTGGCCATTAGAATGATTCAATCGTAGCATGTTGTTATTTTCCTCTCTCGAACTACGACGAGATTCAGCCTGCTCGAAAATACCTCGTAATTCACTGATGCTATTGGAACTTCTGTTTAAAAATATTTTTTTTAAATTCAATGTAGTATAACATTGTATTTTTTAAATATTTAATAAATGTTTTAAGCGTTAAGAAATTTAAATCAATAGTCTAAGTCAATAATATTACTCGGTACGATGTAGTTTTTCGATTTCCCATTTTGAGGATTCGGAGCTGAATGATGGTCTCCTGAGAGTCATGCGTCCGGAAACAGAATTTCGCTGTCTCATAGTGTCCTGTATGGAGCAAAAGTGAAAAATATAGACAAATGTATAAAAAGAATAAAAAGAAAAAATAAATAGGCAATCATGCATGTCAATGTTAGTAGAAAATACTGCAGAAACATAAGAAGATAACCCTGTTGAAATATCAGGCTGTAAAAGCAAAAATTTAAAGTTAAAACAGTAAAAGACAAATTGCCTTTGTCATATCCTGTGCGTTGCCCATCGGCCGAGACATTGTGGCTACGCTGGCTCTTCTCCTAGCCATCTAAAAAAAAAAAAAATGGACGAAAAAGACTATACCAAACATTAACCGGTAGAACGGAATTAAGAAAAAAAATGAGAGTGCAAGTTGTAAGTGCATAAAAAAATTCCTGAAATTGTGTAAACGTGCGAGTGCACAACAACGAAGCGATGGAAAGTGCGAAACGAGATACAATGGATATCTAACATGTGATGAAAAGCTGGCGAAAAAAAGCGATGAACATGAATTTTTCAATATTTTCGAACCATCATACGATTATTGGCGGGTGTACCGCTCCTGTATCTGATGCGAGGTAGTTCATCATTGAGCTCGCTGGCATTCTCTTCTATCATTATATTGTTGTCTACTAGGATCTGTCTGGAAACGAACAGCGTGCACTATCATCGATACTATCTCATTGTTTCGAAAACAAAGGGAGAGAGAACTTTACATCAAATACTAACAAATCTTTTACAAATCTTTCTAAGAATATTTATTCCGAATTTATTCGATTATCAACTGATCTCTATGAAAGTAAACCTTTAAAGTTTTAGTCATGATAGAAAGATCGAAAACATGAATATCACATTTTGAAAGCAATGTCAAAACTCAAAAAACAAATTGGACGACGAAGCAAGGCGAATAGAGAAAGGTGATAAGTCTGATCCTCACTTGGTCTCGGCGACATTGGTGATCAGCTTCTCACATCGGGAATGCAGCACTTGGAGATATTTGTCGGCCAGTAAAATAGCTCGGGATACCCTACGTTCCTGCTGCACGGCGCCTAGAGTTTCGGCCGCGCAAGACACCCTGTGCGCACATCGCACGATCATGTCCAATTGATGCCTGACTCGTTCCACTCGCTCCACGGATTCCCTATCCGTGCATAGTGGCGCGAGTTCCTGACGTTACGCAAAATTCAATCCCTTCAACGAACCTTGGAGAAAGACTACTTGCTAACTGGCAAATGCTTCGCGATAAAATTAGATACATTTCAACGATTTACCCGAAAGTTCTATACGATTGCTTAATAAGCAACAAAATATTTTCATATTCGCTTGCCTGAATGTCCTGCTGCATCTTCCGCACTTCGTAGGAAAGGTTTTTCTCAGATTGATCGCGTTGTCGAAGTGACATCGCTATCCTTCGCGGTAAAGTCAACCTTTCTGTGCAGAGGCATAACGAGAACGCTATGTACTTCTTCTACAATAGAAATAGTGTCATGTAATTATCCGTAAAAATATCTTACAATTCTTATACTTAGAATGTGCTTATTTACCTGCAGTTCAAATTCATTTGAATTCTCCCTAAAAATAAAAATTGTTCAACAATTAATTAAATGGTATGATCAATTAAAATATATTTGTTTATCGATTAATTAAATTAAATACCAAGTTCACTACACACCTGATCGCTAATTCAATATCCGATAAATTAGCTAGATTTATGCAGACTGGCCCAGATTCCTGCAGACGAATATCCATAAGACTTGGGAAGACTTTCATTTGTTGATTACTTTCCGGAATCAAAAATGCATTTTTTTTGCAACGGCACTCCAATCGGCCGAGGTTCTCGCCCTCCGAATATGATCTTTTCATATTTAAAGCCAACTGTAATAACAAAATAATATTTTGAAACAATAAAAGAAGAGCAACAGGAATTCGATAAATGCGTTCGCTGAGCCTTTCGTAAAATTAGCGGATGTCCGCTATAAATTATCTCTCGGTATCTGACTTTCAAGAATAACGAAAGAGAATTGCATACTGCATAAAATTTTGTTGATCTCCGCTAATTATCAGTGCATATATATGCGAGAATAGAGAAGTTTAAAAACAGTTAACTTGGCACAGATGTACTTCCAGTAGTAATTTGACCTTCGTTCCATATGCAAGCGTTATAGCATCACGTTCGGATAAATATTATCGGGAAAAGAATAAAAATGCGAGAGAATTGCGTGCTTTCCAGCGTAATTAAAGCTTGTAATTGAAAGGTAGAATAAATAATAACAGGCTCGAAAAAAAGAGACAAATAATTCGATGGAACTCTGTTAAAGGAAATTATTATGAACTTCTTTTACTCTTATGATTAATTATTGCCTATGAACATGGCGAGTGAAGAGGATATAGTGAGAATTTCGGCAGCCTTTTCTCTTCTCGCTTTTCTACTAATATCTGTCGAAAGTTTACGTGGCAAACTTAAGGCAAATATTATTTCTCATATCAAACGAGATAGACCGCCGGATGTAGAAGGGGCACGTGCGTTGTGATGCTATCACACTTCAATGTAATATTTATAACTTCGCAATATTCCGGTGGAATTTTGTGTCAGACGATCTATAAAAGAAAGATGCAATGCCATTCATTAATTAATAAATTATCTATAAATAATGCAGTTTTCTATTATATAATAGCATTCATACTATATTATATAACTGTAATATAATAGAATTATTGCAAAGTCACTTCGGGGGAGGGAGATGAGAGTGGGGGGAATCAGCAATTCTTTATTGAATGCTATAAAAGCTTTCTTGATGCATATAAAGGAATAAATATTTAACGTTACATAAAATTTGCGTAAGCGATAGCTAAATGAGCTAATAGATTCTTATCGCGGAAAAACATTTAATGTATATGTTCATGTAATTTTCTTCCTTTAGAATTACAGTAAAAAATATAAAAATACGAAGAGTCTGTAAGTATAGTTAATTAAAACATAGATAATGCGAAGAAGTAATGAAACTCTAGTCGACCGGCGTAAACGAATGGAAATCGCCACAAAACAACTTATAAGGTAAAAACTCGCGATCAACCTTGTTGTTACACTGGAATTTTCGCCACAGATCTGTAATGATCGGTGCAACTGTGTCAGTAAAAATCGATATAATTGAACGAGTAAATAACAGAGACATTCGCGACTTGCCATCAGTAAATAAAATGCAAAAAAGAACAAAAACTTTCAAATTTGTAAAGTATATATTTGTGAGGGCGATTAATGTAAAAGATAAATAAAGAAATGAACGCGATTAAACATAAATCATAGTTGGAACTTGTCACGAAATGTTTTCACAGTAAATATAATCGACTTGATCATATATTTGCGATGGCGAGGTATTTATTAGCTGAGTTAATAAATTATGATAGAAAAGACGCTGTGTCTAGTAGATAACAAATTAATTAGCGTTTCGTGCTCAGAATAAATTGAAAAAAATCGCGTGGCTTCGAAATATGTGTGACTGTCTTGTGGCTATTTTAGACAACGCGTTAAACGAGATACATGTTTATTTACTATTCACATGTAAATGTGGGCATAAAGGAAAAAAGATATAATTTTCAAACAAGAAAATTATCACGAAGCGATAAGTTACCTCTATCTTTTCGAAAAACTAAAAAGAATGAAAATATACTATAAAAAAATATAATTGCTTTTATATATAACACATTTCACGGACATTAGATGCCTCACGTCTTTAGAAATTATTGTAAACTTGTTCATGTATTCGATTCGTACAATACATAATCACACAAAATGTTCAATAAAGTAGACAAATATTACATCAAGAATTAAAAAAGCATCGTATAATCAGTTTTTCAAGAAAATCTCGCTGCAAATCCGTTTCCTGGGAAATCTTTTTATTTTATGCGCGTGGAAGTGCGATTAAGATGTCTCTCTCAGAATAATAAATAACAAAGCGTCAAGGTTACTTAAACTCTCTATTGCAAATATTGAGACTCGCGTATACTAATTGCTGGATTATTACTGCATGAGCCGATAGCGGTCTAGCGATAGACACGGTGACCGCGTGTCAAATAATTGCGACATTCCTTACGAGTAATTAGTGCCAATTGACCGCAGATTTATCGCTGATCGTTCCCATAAAGCAGTAATAATTGCCAATCTCAATTGCGTGGCTGACCGTGATGAAAATGCTCGCCTGTTGAGGTCGCGTTTTCTGCTGAAGCGCAACTTAATTGTTTTCGTGATTGAGCGACTGTCAGTGCTCAAGTTACACGCGTCGAGCAGGCTATTTCACCCAATTTAATCAAATCCAACAGCGTCGCGAATCAAATAGGTCCTTAATTTTTCTTTTGTTCCGCGTGCGGGATGTTCCAGAAAAGAAAAGCTACTTCTAAATTTATATCTAAATCTTCTCGATCTACCAACCTGTGATATTTCTCGATTCATCTCCAACAAGTTTCTTTCACGCGCTTTTTCATCATTTTGCACCGCGTTCTTGCACGGCACTACTTTTATCGAATCCGAATCGGTCAACGATGCGGACGGCGCGACATTGATGATTTTGTCGACCTCATTCACGACTTCTTTAGCGATACTGCATCGATTATTGGACCCCGTTGTCAGTTTGCACTCGCCGTTGCCTGATACGGCTAAACTGTCCTCGCGATTCGACATTTGGCTATCGACTGACCGTTCGATTCGCGACTGACTCTCGCCGTCGACTCTTTGCACGCATGTCAAGGAGTGGGGATCCTTTAAATCCATGATCTTCGCTAAATCTGTGGGAGAAAATGAAATCGATGATCTAATAAGACAGCTTGTGAGAAATTTCCATGATGTCTCCTTCTAAGACGGATGTGAGAAGTCGAAGGTGATTGAGAGAATTATATTATCATACTTCGATGCGCGCAATAAATTTTTTTTGTCGTACCATTAAATTATGTGATGTGTAATAAGTATGTTATATATTACACAGTCTTCATATCCTAGCTTGATCGAGATTGGCTATCTAATAAGATTAATTAAAATGGAGATACTTACCAGTTTGATCACGCAATAGACAGCGATTAGACAAGTGTGCTTGCGAAACAGTCTTGTTTAAATATGGTGTAGATTCGAATACCACATTCTTCATTTTGCATTTGTCTATAAATGTCGAAGATGAATGCATGGAAACGTCGTCATCTTTCTTGTTCCCGACGATAAGAGAAAAATCGAATTCAGTAGAATTAATTGAAACGGGAGAAGCACAGTCAGAAGCCTCGACGATTCTATGTAATTCGTTTTTTGCTTCCAGTGGAAATTTCAAGCGCGTAGGCGCCAAATGGATCTTTCTAAGTATCGTCTGCTCGACCGGTGTTTCATCGTCTAGGCTATATTGGAATTGCTTTTCTGGTGTAGAGTTCGTGGAATCGCTGTCGCTTTCTCTGTTGCGATAACCGTGATTAAACGCATAGTTCATCACAATATTTCGTTCCCAATCGGTGATCTTGTTGATTTGCGAGGGAGAGTTGTATGGAGTGCTCGATTGCTTCACTTCCAAATTAGATCCCTGATAATCCTTAAGCGAATCTTGTACCGCAACAATGTCGAATGGACGGCAATAGACAGAAATTTTTCTGCGGGGACTCGCTGGATTGCTTGTGTTATTCACTTCAGATACTTGTTCACTTGTACAATTCCACTTTATCTTTTCCGACGTGGCCAATGCCTTCGAATCCACTTTGAGAATACTTGATCCCTTTGACATTTCACTCGATCGATTTTTCTCGGAATGTTCCTTGGAAACGTCGCGTATTTCCGCAGTAAACAGCACAGATTTCTCGTCGTAGTCTTTTTGCGTTAGACCATCTCCGCATGCGAATGAAATATCGATAGTATTTGTTTCAGGATTTTGATAACCAAATGTTTGCCTCGAGTCTTCCACGGCTAACGAAGATAATTGTAAATCCGACAGCAACGTGTGTATCGATCGGTTCCTATTAACAAAATGATCATTCGATTATCAGCAACTTAGTTCCAATTAACATTTGTATTATTATTAAATACATTCACAATACGCGATATTTCGCGACCACATTTCTTTTTTTATAATGATATTTCGTAGCAAATTAATTTTGAACTACATATTTTATAAGCAACTGGACCTTAAATTCCCGGTTAGCGGGCAATCTTTGCGATCGGTAGATCGAAGAGCGCTAAGAGTGCTTTCGATGATATTGTGTAACTCTTTGATGATAGGTTCAATGAATCGATTTTGGACACTCGGAGACGGACACATCTTTATAACTCTCGAGAACAAGTCATCATCTTCGTTATTCGCATAGTGCGTTATTGACCACAGACCCGCTTCTACTTTCAGCTGGCTAGAATAGCGATTATAGCAAAGAGAAGTTAAAGAATACGCAAACTAAATACACCGAGTATACTTAACGCATTGATGCGGTATTAAATTAGTACAAAGTCGATTATTTAACTTTTAACTATTACAGAGCATTCCACTTAATGTTCACAATACTCGATGATATATTTTTGCATGAGATAATTATTTAAATGTCAGCAATAGTTTGCGGCGTAACACAAATGCGTAACGCGAATCTGTTAAATTTTTAATAATCTTGAAATTTTGGAATCTCTTATGTAATCTTTTTAAAAATAGTTGCAAATAATATACTTATAGCGATTACAGGAACTAATGAAAAAGCATAATTTGCATAATTAAAGAAATTCATATTTGTAAAAATAATAGTCGTCAAATCGCTAAATGACATCAATCTCTAAAACAATATATTCAAAATGTAATATTCATTATTTACGTTCGTTTTATGTAATATTTGTATGATAAAATTTAAGAAAAAAATAATTATAATTAATATGCAAATTATTATAATTATAATTAATATGCAAATTCTTTCACGAGGGAAAAGTTAGCGAAAATATTTTTTATTAAAAATTTATATGAAAAAAAAATTGTTCCCTTTATTTTTCCATATTTGTTCGCAAAGGCCGAGGTCGATCTTGAGTCATAAACAATTCGTGTAGACAGAGACTAATTAGAACACGTGATACACATAGATTTAGCGATTATGCCATTAAGGCAATAAATCAAACTGTTCTTGCTATACGCGTTTAATGTTTGCGTTACATCAATGCTGTCTGTGTCTATATCTTATTGTTAAGTACGCACATGTGTCACGTTCGTAATTGTTCTACTAGTTTCCCATTGATTAATCTCTATTACTCCTGATTTGGCGCGAATTAATCTTTTACATTTTATATCCCCGATCTTCTTTCGAAGAACTTATGCTAAACTTGTCCTCAAAACTTTGTATTAATGATTGTTGAAGTCGAGAGATCGTTCTAAGAATCGCTGTCCTTCTTATCTTCTTATATCGTGTGACAAGTTTCTTTGCGTTGAAGATAATTTTCCGATTGAATGAGGAAGCACTTTCGATGTATGTGCAAGATATGATTTTTTCGAGTTGCCCGAAATATTGTTCTCGAGGTATCGACACGCGCGACAGGAAAGTCCGGAGCATACTGATTGCATTCGCCTGGTAAATCGATCTCCCTAGCAGTGCTGACGTCTTCTCCTGCATCGTGTAGCGGAGGTAATTTCCGGATTGCATTTCGAAAGATCTCTATAACGCGATCGCGATAATTCCCTGTGTAAAAAATACGTAACAATGTATTTTCTCTCGTAGCATTCATTGCAAGTCCAAATGTAAAAGTGACTACAATATATGTGTGTATAATTAGTTTTTCATGTAAAAATGTCATTACACGGTTAAATGTCTCAATCCATTTCTATAAGCGGTATAATGCATTATTTTTATACGGAAAATCAATTACATACCAATTACATTAGTCACTTTTTACACGCATAGATTGCAGTGATATTCTTAGTTCTCGCAACGCAAAAAAATTGTTTTAAGGAAAAAAAAGATAATAAACGCTTAAGAATATTTCTTCGATATTTCCATATGTGATGTGTCAATTGCAGTTTGTTGACGAAGTTTCATTATCGTTTTGCGGATATTTTTCCTCTCACAAGAAGAAATTTTATGATAAAAATTTATCTAAGCGCATTTATAATAATATATTTCTAATAAGCGTTTAATAGTGAATTCGAAAGAAAAAACAAATGCCGGAATTAAATTCCAACTATGCAATTTTCGAGCTTGCAAATTAGGAAAAGATGGATCAAGGCGCAAGTATGATAGTCGGTAAATATTTTTGTTGGGGTGCGAGAACTGAGAAGGAAATCATGATTTAAGGCGAGATTCGCGGCAACTCGGTTATTTTTACGTGGACTGTCATTCGAGGGCGTTGTCATATATGCAGATCATATAAGCAACGAGCAACGCGGCACCGCTATTTTTATGGGAAACCCTGAAGATCCGCCCGCTATGTTTGACCTTGAGCCAGATATTCAAATCGAATGGTCATTCGCTTCGGAAATCGAAGCAATATTTCTTTCGTTTATGCGACATATATGCTCGAGATTATGACGTCTATAAGCGGAACGATGTTTCGATCTTTCATAAAAATCAACTCGTCCATAAAGTCTCCTTTACTATGTAAAAAGCATAGCAATCGATATAACGACTTATAATAGACTCTTTTTCCAGAAATGAATCATCTCCATTTTGATTTATACGTACGCTGACAACTTCGAATACAAGCGCACAAGTTACGCATCGATGTTTCATGCGAATGTTGTTAACTTACGTTGCGTGCGTCGACAACAGATCTCGGAAACTTCTGACGCCAAATTGCTCCAAACTGCTGGTTGCGTTTGCCGGCCCGACTTGGAGCTGTGTGCTCGAATCTTGTCTCATGTTTCTTCTCGTGATCTCTTCTGTCATCTGCGAAAAGATGTGAATAGATAAAAGAACAAGGCAAAAAAAAGTGAGAAAGATCATATACATAAAATCGAAGAGCGTGTGTCGCTTTGTCATGAAAATTAGCATTCATTGCTAATGCGATCAACCAACTATAGTAATGTTGCGACAAGTACAACGCGCGTGTCAAGGTGATTGTTTAAGTTATGCCGCATACCTTATTAACATTAAAAAGACGTTAGCGATGAAAGAAAAATTCTAAAATAAAAACAAGAATAAAACTCACCATATTTAATAGAAAAGATACTTTGTGTCTCAATATATCAATATTATGAGTTTTTGCGTCCATGTCTTGCGAATTAAAGTAAGATAGATCATCGACAGAGCCCCGCATCGTAACAAAAAATTGTATAACTCTGAAAATCAATCGCAAATAAAACGTAAAGCAAGCTCAACTAAAATCGTTAAATCGGGAAAACCGATTAATAGAGGAAATAAAAAATAATTAAACTGAAATATAATGACTTTTCTAGTTGTTCCAATATCGTAACAATCTTAGCATCGTATTCGTTTAATTCTTCCTCGAGTTCTTGTATATTATTTCTGCTGTAGTCAATTGTAAAGCCCTGAAATATGTAAAATATAATATTAAGAAAAAAATTCAAATTTCTATTAAAATATTCATATCACTTATATATTATATATTAATATATAATTACTTATATATTATATTAATCTTATATCTTATATTAATGCGAGCATTAAAAAAGTCCTATTCGAAATATTTTCACTTACTGAAGCTTTTAATTCCATATACAATGAATCTTCCATCGATACTTTTATCGACTTATAAGGTGTGCTATGCAAGTAGCATTCATCTTCGTCCAAAACTGGTGATAACGAGAGCTGTAAATAATCATACCAATTATATCGCGAGAAATTATTTTTACAATTTACATTTCTATAACATTAATAGTTTTTACTCTTTCTTCGGTAGAACATGCATTAAGGACCGATAACGATTGGAGTTCCACATTTTCGTCCATGAGTTTACGATTCTTTTCACGCAAATTCTGCAATATATGATTCGTTATAGCATTATAATTCGTTGTACATGGTTATATGAATACCAAGCTTACATGAATCGATACTTCAAGCTTACATGAATCGTGTATTCGTAGTCCTCTTTCATGCTAATATTCGTGTCCTTGAGTTTGGTTATTATAGTTTTTAATTGATAATAATTGTTTTCCTTTTCGTAAAATTCTTCTTGTATTTTGGTGATCAATTTCAAACACTCCATTTTCTCTTTAGTGATCTTCTCTAGTTTTTCTTTTAAAGATGGTATAGCTTGTATCTATTTATTTGTATGTTAAAAACAATAAAAGTATTGAAAAGTGAGTATAATAAAGATTCTTTATAATCAAATATTTATTATTTATAATCAATCATTTATTATTTATAATACAAATTTATTCAAAATGTCGAATACTATATTATATCCAAGAATTCATATTTGAACATTAGTTACGAAGAATTATGCAGAAAAATACAAAATAAAAATGTAAACGTGTAATTTGTACGTCTAAACGGAAATCATGAATAGCTTCCTATAAAATAAGATGCAATTAGTTTTTTTACCTCAATTTCCGCGGCTTCCAATTGCTTCAACAAGTTCTGATGCTCTTTCGTATATCTTTGAAGAGCCAAGGTCATAGTCTTTTCATTCTTAATCAACTCATTTAATTGATCTCTTTGCTCATCGTTTTCCTTTTCGAATTGCTGACATTTGTGAACATAATGTTTTCTGCATTAATAAAACACATATATAATATCGCATAAGCATAAACATCATAAGAATATATTAATATAAATCAATTTTTTGAAATTATCCATAAAGAACACTTGGATGTAAATCATACGCACAGCTGTTTCTCGGTAATATTGTGTTGTTGTTTGAGATTGTTAATTGATCTTTCATGTCGCTCGAGCTCGTCACGAAGGACATTGTTTTCCTCGCAGAGTTTTCGAAATTTCATATTTCGAAACTCTAATTTCACGATATCATTAGTCAAATCCATAGTTTTCATTGAAGAGTCTGCGTCGTTCACGAGGCTACGGCAATTAGCATATGTCATGTATTATTACCAACCGTTGTACAAATAAAAGTTATTATTACATGACATAATGCACATCCTACATTAAACACATTAATTTGTCTTTATGTACTATACACAATATATTTATTTAACACTAGAAATACATGTTTCTTACTCACTAAAAAGAGAATAAATAAATAAATTACTGAAAATAAAATATGAAAATAAAAAAGAAATAAATGAGCTAACTTTTCTTATGAAACAAAAAATATAATTATTGAAAAATAAAAAAATTTCAGACTCTTATTTTTTATACAAGAAATGTAATTAATCTAAAAATAACGATCAATAATGATTGCTTAATCTTTCTAGTGTTAATGCGTAACAAAAGAGCTATCGAGAGAACTAAGTGTTTATCCATATCAAGTAATCAAATCATTAATTATGATCAAATCATTAATTAAAAAAACCTATAAAACATAAAAAGTCATATATCTTCATATATCTGTTTTTCTGTTTATTGAACTTATCGTTAAACTTAGTTAAGATATATATGAAAATATATCTAGGAAGATATATATCTTCATATATACCTTCACTGAGCCTAAGTTCAATAAGTTGATGCACTTAGTGCTACAAATGTATTGCCAAAAAAATTTATAATATAATTAAAATAATTCGTCTATTATTTACATGCATATTTTAAATGCATTGTATCCATTATAATATAATATTACGATACAATCTGGACCAAATATTCCACTTACTTCTTATACCGATCACAAATCATAATCAACAAATCAACGGTCAAGATCGAATGCGTCTATCACTATCATAAACGTGTCAGCATCGCATCGATAAATTAATTCTAAATTCTTTGATTTCGCAATGAACATTCGCAACAATAACTAAGTTGCTGCATTCAACAATTCGTAATAATTGGAAGAGATTCACACGAGCGCTTCGCGCGCGATCAATCGTGGAGGGCACGTAAATAATTCCAGAAATAAATTAGCCAATTTCTCCTGTTTATAATCGCGATCGGCGCATTAACGAGATCACCAGATATGACCACAGGCGAGCAACGACTGAACACCACATGCGAATTGCATAAGAGATATCGCATGCCGATTTCCAGCTGCCACAATATTCGTCACACACCGCACGAATAACACCTGTGTGTCGCTTATTCGACTCTATTGGGACCAGCGACGAGAAATTGGCGGTGCTCCGCTACTAGGGAACTTATCCATTAGAAGATATACAAATACATATATATATATATACATGTATAAATACACATTAGAAGATATCCATTAGAAAATATACAAATACATATATATACATGTATAAATATACATGTATACATGTACAGAACGCTCATAGAATAAACAATTAACGAATTGAAAAGAATTAAACACCCAATGAACATAAAGTTACATGTAACGTACCAATTGTAATTTCCCTACTCAACAATATAATCATAATATAACAAAAATGTTATAATTATATTGTTGAGTAGGAAACTACAACAGATATATGTAACTTGTGTTCACTGGGCATTCTTTTCAATTCGTCAGTCGTTGTTTCGCTTCGTGCTTATATCGGTTATATCGAACGAAATTTCGGCATGCATGTTTTTTCGCGGTTGGCAATCAGTCTTTATCACGAGCGACTGTGGTACAGGCTACTACGGTACGATTCATGCTCACAATATTCGCATTACTCGTCCTTGTTTAACTTCGATAAACAACAACGATGAAATGACTCCAAGAGAATCGAATCGCAGTCGGTAGGCTGCATATAAGCGACCGGTTATATACGCAGACATAGTGCAACGTGGCATTTCCCGCTTAAAAAAGTTCGTGGAATTAAATAGAAATAAAAAATATAATTATCTATGCATTCTAAACTTAGAATGTTAAATCTATATCTTTCATTCATGAATTCCCTATGAATAGTCGTCTATGTTGAGTTCGTTGCATTGATATATATATATATATATATATATATATATATATATATATATATATATATATATATTTCTATTATATATATATATATATAT
>Ga0157363_1000342_pt1 | contig 35329 bp, 34 predicted proteins | sample AttsexASBM1_FD_111477 | JGI IMG/M metagenome (GOLD analysis project Ga0157363, IMG submission 111477) | Fungus gardens microbial communities from leaf cutter ant in Ribeirão Preto, State of São Paulo, Brazil - Atta sexdens ASBM1 | ecosystem: Host-associated > Fungi > Mycelium > Unclassified ... | reverse complement strand
GCTCTGGAAGGCATTACTCATTCACTCTGTACGCTGGAATTCCAGGATAACCGTCGGCTGTACGACTGGGTACTGGATAATATCTCTATTGAGGTTCACCCACGTCAGTACGAGTTTTCCAGGCTTAATCTGGAATATGCGGTCATGTCAAAACGAAAACTGACTCAGCTGGTGTCTGATAAAGTCGTGGAAGGGTGGGATGATCCGCGCATGCTGACCGTATCAGGTCTTCGTCGCCGGGGTTATACTGCTTCTGCTATTCGCGAGTTCTGTCGCCGTATTGGCGTGACTAAGCAGGACAATATCGTTGAGATGGCATCACTGGAATCCTGCATTCGTGATGATTTGAACGAAAATGCTCCCCGTGCGATGGCGGTGTTGGATCCTGTTCGTGTGATTATCGAAAACCTGCCGGAAGGGCATACTGAAGTACTGACTATGCCAAATCATCCTAATCGTCCGGAAATGGGGAGCCGTGAGGTTATCTTCAGCCGTGAGGTGTGGATTGATCGCGCGGACTTCCGTGAAGAAGCGAATAAGCAATATAAACGTCTGGTCACGGGTAAAGAAGTCAGGTTGCGTAATGCTTATGTGATTAAAGCTCTGCGGGCGGAAAAAGACGCTGAGGGCAATATCACTGCCATCTACTGCCAGTGTGACCCTGATACATTAAGCAAGGATCCTGCTGATGGTCGTAAAGTAAAAGGTGTCATCCATTGGGTATCAGTGGCTGCGGGCATCCCTGCTGAATTCCGTCTGTATGACCGGTTGTTCAGTGTGCCGAATCCAGGCGCTGAAGATGACTTCCTGTCAGCGATTAACCCTGACTCCTTACAGATCCGTCAGGGATATGCAGAACAGAGCCTGAAAAATGCGGAAGCATCTTTCTCTTATCAGTTTGAGCGTGAAGGCTATTTTTGCGCAGATAGTGTCTATTCAGGCCCTGAAAAATTAGTCTTTAACCGCACCGTAGGCTTGCGGGATACCTGGACGAAAGTCGGTGTCTGATAGTGATGACTGACCAAAAAGCGCCACAGTTGTGGCGTTTTTTTTTAATAAAATTTATGGCATAAATTTTTTATGAAATTCTGTGATCTTCCCGTTTATTATGAGCTAATACTCTGAATTTATTGGGGTTATTCCATAACCTATGTTAAGGCATGCTTCGGTAAGTCGTTATTTCACAAAGCGATAATATGACTCTTTGATATCATGAAAAACTGCAAAGCCACCAGATCTATGTGAATGTTTTTGTTGATTTGAATAATACCCGGGCAGGGCAGAGTAATAAGAAAAGCGGGCAATAAAAAACCCGCAAAGTATGCGGGTTTATCAGGTGATTGTGCTACCGGCGGCAGACTATCTGAGCAACTGCTGAATAATCAGTAGGAATACTGATTATTTATCGTTATGCAGTGACTCATCTTCGCGGCAATCGCCTTCGGTACAGTGGCCATACAGATACAGGCTATGGTTCGTCAGCTTAATGCCAAACCGTGTCGCGATTTCACGCTGGCGTTGTTCAATTGACTCATCACTGAATTCAATGACTTTACCGCAGTCGAGGCAAATCAAATGGTCATGATGCTGTTGTTGAGTCAATTCAAAAACTGACTTCCCGCCTTCGAAGTTGTGGCGCGTTACAATACCCGCGTCATCGAACTGGTTAAGCACACGGTACACCGTGGCCAGACCAATTTCTTCACCCATATCGATCAGGCGTTTGTACAAGTCTTCCGCACTGACGTGGTGGCATTCTGGTTCCTGAAGTACTTCCAGAATTTTCAGTCTTGGAAGTGTCACTTTCAGACCAGCCTTCTTCAATGCGGAGTTGTTGTCAGTCATGCAGTTTGTGTCCTGTTACTTTTGAAAAATGACTTTGGCAAGAAGCCCTGAAGTTTGGTTAATGACCTTATAATTTTTAATCCATTATAGAACTGATGCACCGAAATTGAAACTACAGCCCTTAAACACTCCCGGAGAAATGCCCAGCGAACAAGGAACTGTCAGAGAAAAAACAGACAGTTTATCGCTCTCAGGTAATTTCAGTCTTTGTTCCCTGAACCCCTGAAAACTCCGTGTCTGTATTATGTGTTGAAGAAATTAATGCGGGTGCTACTGGCCATCTTAGTCATTCCCGCAGGTGCTGAAGCTAACAGTACCACAACTCTGATGAAAAACCCTATTAAGCGTCGAGGATTTCTTTCAGTTGCAACTCGTCTGCCACCTGGTTCACCCACTGGCTAACTCGCTGACTGGTAAGTTCCGGCTGACGGTCTTCATCAATAGCCAACCCCAGGAAGTGGCTGTCATCTGCCAGGCCCTTGGAGGCTTCAAAATGGTAACCGGCAGTTGGCCAGTGACCAACAATCACGGCACCGTTTGGTTCGATAATGTCACGTATCGTGCCCAGGGCATCACAGAAATATTCCGCATAATCTTCCTGGTCACCACAACCGAACAGAGCGACCAGTTTGCCGTTAAAATCAATCTCTTCCAGGGTAGGGAAGAAATCATCCCAGTCACACTGTGCTTCGCCGTAATACCAGGTCGGGATACCCAGCAACAGAATATCGAAAGCTTCCAAATCTTCTTTGGTACTTTTCGCGATGTCGTGCACTTCAGCAACGTCTTTACCCAATTGTTTTTGGATCATTTTTGCGATGTTTTCAGTGTTGCCGGTATCGCTGCCAAAAAAGATGCCTACGATTGCCATGTGGGTATAACCTCTTGAATCTTCAGATCAGATAATTGTAATTTCAGTACAGATATGCAGATGATAGCAGACCTGTGTGGTGTGAGAAACTTGTAAACCGGCCAGATTTGCTCCTGAGTGCGGTTGCCCGAACCTAATCTTGTTTTAATTGAGCCAGGATAATTTGTTCTATGAGTTCACTTCGACTCAGGTTTTGTTCCGCCGCCAGAGAGTTCAGAGCATCGACAATGTCACTGCTCATCTTGAGTTCAACCCGCTGTAGTCCTCGGACTTTATCGCGCTTTAGCTGATTGCGTTTATTTATCCGCAGTTGCTCATCCCGTGAGAGCAGACTGGTTTTGGGACGACCCGGCCGGCGTTCGTTGGCGAACAAATCGAGCGTAGTACGATCCGTATTTTCTTTTGCCATGATTTTTGAAACTGAACACCTGCGTTGTATCAGATACACGCAGCAAAATGATGAATGAACACAGTTATCATGTTAAAAGCACACGATAAAAATTTAGCGCGCAATCATACTCCAGTGCGATGAATGACGCCAATACTTATACAGTTTCACTCCGCAGTTTTCGCCGCCAGTGACAGAAAACGTTGTACTGCACTGATGACCGCCCGGGGTTTTTCTGCATGCACCCAGTGCCCGGCCCCGGCGACAATATGCGCTTTGGCCTGCGGGAACTGGGCCAGTAATTCAGTCCGGTAGCTATTATCCAGGTAGGGTGAGTTGCCACCTGCAATAAACAAGGCTGGACCAGGCCAGGCAGGACAAGTTTTCCAGCCGGTGATGGCTTCATAATTGTCCCAGAGTACCGGAATATTAAATAACCATTCGCCCTGATGGAATGATTTCAGCAGAAAGTTAATGACCATTTCATCATTAAGAACAGGGCGCATTAATTCTGCCGCAGATTCTCTGCGTGTAACACCGGCATCACTCACGATACGTAGTGCCGTAAAAATATCATCATGTCGTCTGAGGGGATAATTAACCGGAGCGATATCGATCATTATCAGGCGGCGTACTCTGTGCGGGGCCAGCGCAGCCAGTGCCATTGCGATTTTTCCACCCATAGAGTGACCAATCACATCCACCTGATCCAGTTGGTAGTGATCGAGGGTGTCTGCCATATCCTGAGCCATCGCTGAGTAATTCATTTCCGTGGAGCGGGGCGAGTGGCCGTGATTTCTGACATCCACCTGTAATACCCGGGTGAGAGGTTTCAGGCTGCGGGCCAACCCACCCAGATTATCCAGACTGCCGAACAGGCCATGTATTAGCAGGGCCGGGGTCGAATTTTCATCAATTTGCTCAGTTTGCAGACGGCTGTTTAAAATCATGGCAAAGTTCTTACAGTGGAAAGACTTGCTTAGGGTATCATGGTTTAATCTTTCAGGAACTCAGCGGCTAATCTTTAGGGCATTTTCTGACTTTTAGCGGAATCGCTATTCAGCTCTATCGGCGGGTTTGAGTTTAATTTTATAATCAACAGGTAAAATACCGCGCACAGAATCCCCGGAAATTTCCGGTATACTGATGTTTACAGGATTTTTACCTCAGTCATAACAGTACGGAAAAAGATGAAAACGATTGAAGTAGACGATGACCTTTATCGCTATATTGCCAGCCACACCCGTCATATTGGCGAAAGTGCCTCAGATATTCTGCGCAGAATGTTGAAAGTTTCTGAGCAGGCAGTTTCTGGTACAGACCAGGACAAGGCAGAAGCGGAAAAGGATGATGCACCTGCACTGGCTGCTGTGCGCAGTAATGTTCGTCCGCAGGATCGGGTTCGCACTGTACGTGAACTGCTATTATCCGATGAATATGCAGACCAGAAGCGTGCCGTTAACCGGTTTATGATGGTGCTGTCAACACTGTACCGGCTGGAACCCCAGGAATTTCAGTTGGCAACCACGACCATGCAGGGGCGTACCCGGGTCTATTTTGCGGGTGATGAACAGACACTTTTACAGAATGGTACACATACCAAACCAAAACATATCCCGGGGACTCCGTATTGGGTTATCACCAATACTAATACCGGGCGCAAGTGCAGCATGATCGAACATATTATGCAGTCAATGAAGTTCCCTCAGGAACTCGCTGATAAAGTTTGCGGTACAATCTAATCCGAACATAAGCGTTAGGGAGAAATGCCATGGCCAATCACCCAAGAGCAGGGCAACCCGCTCAGCAGAGTGACCTGATTAATGTTGCACAACTGACATCACAATATTATGTGCTAAAACCGGATATTGATAACAGTGAGCATGCTGTTAAGTTTGGAACTTCCGGTCACCGTGGCAGCTCAGCCCGTCAGAGTTTCAACGAAACTCATATCCTTGCTATCGCTCAGGCCATTGCCGAAGAACGTAAAAAAAATGGTATTACCGGGCCTTGCTATGTCGGTAAGGACACGCATGCGCTTTCAGAACCGGCGATCCTTTCGGTGCTGGAAGTACTGACAGCTAACGGGGTGAGGGTGATTATCCAACAGGATAATGGCTATACACCAACGCCCTCGATCTCTAACGCGATCCTTGAACATAATAAACACCACAGCTCACAGGCTGATGGTATTGTGATCACGCCGTCACATAACCCGCCGGATGATGGTGGCATTAAATACAATCCACCTAATGGCGGGCCTGCTGATACTAACGTCACTAAAGTGGTAGAAGCGCGAGCCAACCAACTGATTAAAGACGGCCTGCGTGATGTCAAACGCTTCACTCTGAGTCAGGCTTACGAAAGTGGTCTGATTAGCGAGCAGGATCTGGTACAGCCTTATATCGAAGGTTTGGCAGAGATCATTGACTTTGATGCCATTAAAAAAGCGAATCTGACGATTGGCGTTGATCCCCTTGGTGGTTCCGGCATTGGCTACTGGCCACGGATCGCTGAGCACTATCAGCTAAATATTACCCTGGTTAACGATGCCATTGATCAGACCTTCCGCTTTATGCACCTCGATAAGGATGGCGCAATCCGGATGGATTGCTCTTCTGAATGTGCGATGGCAGGACTGCTGGCACTGCGTGACAAATTCGATTTGGCTTTTGCCAACGATCCTGACTATGACAGGCACGGTATCGTTACCCCGGCGGGCCTGATGAATCCCAACCATTACCTTGCCGTGGCGATTGATTATCTGTTCCGCCATCGTCAACAGTGGTCAGCCGATGTGGCTGTCGGGAAAACCCTGGTTTCCAGTGCCATGATTGACCGTGTCGTGAATGATCTGGGCCGTAAGCTGGTGGAAGTTCCTGTGGGCTTTAAATGGTTTGTTGATGGGTTATTTGATGGCACCCTTGGTTTCGGTGGTGAAGAGAGTGCCGGAGCTTCTTTCCTGCGTTTTGACGGTACGCCATGGTCAACCGATAAAGATGGCATCATTATGTGCCTGCTGGCTGCTGAAATTACCGCAGTGACAGGTCTGAACCCGCAGCAGCATTACGACAATCTGGCGGCTAAATTTGGTTCTCCAAGCTATAACCGAATTCAGGCGACGGCCAGTTCCGCTCAAAAAGCCGTGCTGTCTAAGCTGTCTCCGGAGATGGTCAGCGCAGACACGTTGGCAGGTGATCCGATTATTGCCCGCCTGACCGAAGCTCCGGGTAACGGTGCATCCATTGGGGGATTGAAAGTGATGACCAAAAACGGCTGGTTTGCCGCCCGTCCTTCAGGTACCGAAGACGCTTACAAAATTTATTGTGAAAGCTTCCTTGGCGCTGAGCATCGCGAAAAAATTGAACAGGAAGCGGTTAAGATCGTCAGTGAAGTTCTGAAAAATGCCTGACAGCTGATACTTTTATGAAGAAAGCGCCCGATGGGCGCTTTTTTTGTGCCTGAGTTATATATGAACAGAGGCTGTTGGCGGGCAGACAGATCTTTTGGGACGGGAACCTGCCGCCGGATTCAGTATAAAAACAGTACAACAGAGGAATTTCTTCACTGGCAGGATTATACTGTAAACCTGTACAAGAATATTAAACGGTACAAGTTTATGAACATTCCGCTAATCATTGGTGTCCTGTCCGGTGAGGAGAGTCACCGGATTGCAGAACGAAGCAAACAACGGCTGCCCGGCGCATTTTCCGTGCAGCCTGTCATGTTGCAACAACAGGACGACAGAGTCGAAATTCGTGGGAAAATTGATGGTATTACCCCGGGATTCTCCGACGGCCAGGTTCTGACAGTCTATGGCATCATCACTGAACATCTTTTACCCTCTGGGTTTCCGGCAGATATACCTCTCTGTACTGAGAATTCATTGCTGGATTCCGATCAGCGGCATTCATTTATCGCAGCTGTTTGTGCCGGTGCAGAATTTGATGCCCTGTGTGCTGAACCTCTGACCGCCCACAAACTTATCCAGTTTCACAGCCGCTATAAGATGTTGTTACTGGCGCATTCACAGCCATTATACCGTGAGCTGGGGCCACTGGTCGCCGGAGTCACAGCCTGTAGCAGCCTGAAGGAATTTTCACTACTTTACCGTCGTAAACTCATGCAGATACTGATGTTACCGGCAAACCGTCGTGATAATACCAATGCCCTGATGCATATGCAGGGCTACTTCAGACCCTTTATCGCAGGAGAACGACGTCGGCATCTGGCTGAGACGATTGATCAATACCGGCGTGGGGTCGTGTCTTTATCGGTAGCAATTGATGAACTGCGTGATTTACAGGCTGAATATCCTCATCCCTGGCTGGCTTCACAACGATTTTTATTCCCCTGGTTGCCTGACTCTCATGCAAGGGAAACACCACAGGAGATAGCGTGAAAACCCATTTTGTCTGGCTTAGAAATGATTTACGACTTCATGACCACCCGGCTCTTTATGCCGCCTGCCAGGACCCGCAGGCCCGGGTTATTGCGTTATTTATTGCCACACCGGGCCAGTGGCAGCAGCATAATGTTTCCGGAAGACAACTCACTTTTGTCGCAGATGCACTGCAATTACTCAGTGAGGAACTGCTTTCCCTCGGGATACCCTTGTTATATGCCACGGCTGACAATTTTACCGACAGCGTCAGGTGTCTTAACGAAATCTGCGTCAGCTATCAGGCGACACAGCTGTTTTATAATTATCAGTATGAACTTAATGAACAGCGAAGGGACCAACTGGCTGAGAAAGTGTTAGCTGAGAGTCACATTATCTGCCAGGGATTTCATGACGGGACGCTCCTGCCGCCAGGCAGTGTTCTGACCGGCAAGGGGACAATGTATAATGTTTACACCCCGTTCAGTAAAGCACTGAGTAAGGCTTTGGTGGCAGAGTTGCCGGAATGTTATCCGGCGCCGGCAGCCAGGACGTTACCGAAGGATATTACCGCAGATACCATCCCGTCACTCAGCCCGCACAGTGGTGACTATGACCGTCAGCTATTCCCGCCAGGCCATCGTGCAGCATTGCAACGGTTGCGTGCTTTCAGCCAGCACAATATCGGGAATTATGCCAGGGACCGTGATTTTCCGGCCTCCGATGCGACCAGTTGCTTGTCTCCCTATCTGGCGACCGGGCAAATTTCCGCCCGCCAGTGTCTGTACCGTATTCTTCACGACCACCCGCAGGCGCTTAGCGGGGGACCAGAATCGGTCTGGTTGAATGAACTTTTCTGGCGTGAGTTTTACCGTCATTTGCTGGTGGCTTATCCGCGGTTGTGCCAACATCAGCCATTTACTGACTGGACGCGTCATATTCAATGGCGACAGAATGAAAAACAATGGCTGGCCTGGCAGCACGGTAACACCGGATTTCCGATTGTTGATGCCGGAATGCGACAACTGCGGGAGACCGGTTGGATGCACAACCGCCTGAGAATGATTGTTGCCAGTTTTCTGGTCAAAGATCTGCTGGCAGACTGGCGCGAAGGTGAACGCTATTTTATGACCCAATTACTGGACGGTGATCTCGCGGCAAACAACGGAGGCTGGCAGTGGGCAGCTTCAACAGGGACCGATGCGGCCCCTTACTTTCGGATTTTTAATCCGCAGCTTCAGGGAGAACGGTTTGACCCGCAAGGCGATTTTATTCGACGCTGGGTCCCTGAGTTGGCCATGATTCCGGGAAAAGAAATTCATGAACCACACCGCTGGGCAAAAAAACAGCAGGTGGCTCTGGATTATCCGTTACCCATTGTCGATCACCGACAGGTACGGCAGACTACTCTGCAGGCATTTGAGGCCGCACGACGTGGTGGCACATCAGTACAGGAAAAAAAACATGAATAATACCCTGCTTGAACAATTGATTAATCAGCGACTGAATAGCCAGAGTTTCAGTGATTATGCCCCGAATGGTATGCAGGTTGAAGGTCGAAGTGAGATCAAACGAGTGGTGACCGGCGTGACTGCCTGCCAGGCTTTACTGGATGAAGCTGTCCGTTTACAGGCTGATGCACTGATTGTCCATCATGGGTATTTTTGGAAAAATGAATCTCCTTTAATTAAGGGAATGAAACGCCAGCGATTACGAACATTACTGTTGAATGACATCAACCTGTTCGGCTGGCATTTGCCACTGGATGCCCATCCTGAATTAGGAAATAATGCTCAACTGGCGAAACTTCTGGGTATTGTTCCGGAAGGGGAAATTATACCTCTGGTGCCTTATGGCCGGCTGGAAACTCCGCTTAACGGAGAGGAATTTGCCTTACTGATTCAGGAGAAACTCGGGCGTACCCCGTTACACTGCGGGGATAATGCACCACAGCTTATCCGATCAGTCGCCTGGTGTACCGGTGGAGGCCAGGGTTTTATAGATGATGCTGCGGACTACGGTGTGGATGCATTCATCAGCGGAGAAGTCTCCGAAAAAACAATTCATACTGCACGTGAGCGTGGATTGCATTTTTTTGCTGCAGGACACCATGCAACCGAGCGTGGCGGTGTGAAAGCGCTTGGTGAATGGTTAGCAGAGTCGCAGGGACTGGAAGTGATTTTTGTGGATATTGATAATCCTGCCTGATTTTTCCTCTTGTCAGGGGAGAGAGACACTCTTACAGGCGAAGCTGACCCGGCTTCGCCTTTTGCCACACTGGCCCGCAGTTTTAACACTTTTCCCCGCATGTTCACCGTAAGGGCGGCCTGTTTACGAAGGTTAAAATTTGCCGTGAATCAGACCACTAATTAAAATTATTGACACTTCCCGTCGGGTTGCGGATAACGTAAGCAACAGATCTGTTCATTGCGGTCATTCCGGCGCAGGCTGGCTGGTGCCTCAGAGTCAGGTCGTAAGGATCTTAGTGGAGGCAGGGTAGTGCAGCAAATCAGATTTTATATGTTGGGTGAGCAGGCCGCGGTTCTGGAATTGTCCCCGCCGGTGTCGCTCGAAGCCCAGCAACGGATATGGGGCTTAGCACGTCATCTTTCCTCGCTCGAAAAGGTACGTGAAGTCGTGCCTGGCATGAATAACCTGACGGTCATCTTCCATGATATTCCTGATGATGTCAGTGCACTGTTACTGCAATTAAATAGCTGGTGGGAGGACAGTGAGGTGGAGGTCCCGCCTTCGCGCACTGTGGATATTCCGGTTGTTTACGGCAAAGAAGCCGGGCCGGACCTGCAGGAGGTCGCCCGTCGCTGTCAGCTTTCAGCTTCTCAGGTGGTTGAACTACACAGTTCAGCCCTTTACACCGTGTATTGCATTGGTTTTCAGCCGGGTTTTCCTTATCTTGCCGGGCTTGATCCCAAAATTCACTGTCCGCGTCGGGCTGAACCCCGTGTTGCTGTCGCCGCAGGAAGTGTCGGAATCGGTGGCAGCCAGACGGGAATTTATCCGCTGGTGGCGCCAGGAGGGTGGCAGCTGATAGGCAGAACCACCGTGTCACTGTTTATGCCGCAACGTACGCCTCCGGTTCTGCTGGCTCCGGGAGACCGTGTACGTTTTGTTCCGCAAAAGGAGGGGCAATGTTAACTGTCATTCGTGCCGGGATGGCGACGTCAGTACAGGATGCCGGACGCCCGGGCTATGGTCAGTCAGGAATCAGTCTTACCGGTGTGATGGACAGACCGGCGATGGAGACTGCGAATCTGCTGGCGGGCAATGCTGCGGACAGTGCGGTGTTAGAAATTACGCTGGGACAGTGTCAGTTCCGTTTTGAACGCGACAGCTGGTTTGCTCTCACCGGGGCTGGTTGTCACGCGGAACTGGATGGCAAAACAGTCTGGACCGGCTGGAGAATCCCCGCCAGGCAAGGGCAGGTTCTGACATTAACCCGCGCTATCCGCGGGGTTCGTAGTTATCTGGCCGTCAATGGCGGATTCGATATTCCGCCGGTGATGGGGTCATGCAGTACGGATATGAAAGGTGGTTTTGGGGGCTGGCAGGGCAGATATCTTCGCGACGGAGATATGCTACCGCTGAATTCACCCACGCGTAATTTTTCGCAGAGTGTCGGTGTCAGGCAATTACTGTGGGGGAACCGCATCCGTGTGTTGCCGGGACCGGAATACCGGGAATTCAGCCGGGAAGCGCAACAGGCATTCTGGAGAACCGGTTGGGTACTGTCACCGCAGAGCAACCGTATGGGATACCGGTTACAGGGGCGAACCCTGCAACGCACTAAACCAAGAGAGTTACTATCGCATGCGGTCATTCCCGGCACCATTCAGGTGACCAATGGCGGGCAGCCTGTGGTTCTGATGGCAGATGCACAGACCACCGGCGGATATCCACGTATCGGGGTGGTTATCTCTGCCGACTTATATCATCTGGCGCAAATCCGTCCGGGTGAACCGGTTCACTTTATTTACTGTACGTTAGACGAAGCCAGGCAGGCGAAACAGCACCAGCAGCATGCTCTGGATATGATGAAATGGGGACTTATCGGTTCATGAAAATAGATTTAAATGCCGACCTTGGTGAAGGCGGTAAATTCGATCAGCAGTTATTGCAACTGGTGAGCTCGGCCAATATAGCCTGCGGTTTTCATGCCGGAGATGCACAGACGATGTTGCAGTCAGTGCGCTGGGCGAAAGAGTATCAGGTAAAAATCGGTGCTCATCCCTCATTTCCTGACAGGGAAAATTTCGGCAGGACAGCCATGACACTGCCACCGGCTGACATTTATGCACAGCAACTGTTCCAGATTGGCGCATTACAGGCGATGGCTGTCAGTGAGGGAACCCGATTATTTCATGTGAAACCTCACGGTATGCTGTATAACCAGGCCGCCCGTGAGCCTCAGTTGGCAGATGCTATTGCCCGTGCGGTGGCGGCGTTTGATCCACAACTGGTACTGGTTGGGCTGGCTAACAGTGAACTGATTAAGGCAGGTCGCCACTATGGCCTGACCACCCGTGAGGAAGTCTTTGCTGACAGAGGCTATACCGCCAACGGCCAACTGGTCCCTCGTGGCCAGCCCGGAGATTTGCTGAGCAATGCTGAGCAGGCTATCGCTCAGACACTGATGATGGTCAGCCGTGGAGAAGTCGTCGCGGTGAGTGGAGAACGGGTCAAAGTGAATGCTGAAACAGTTTGCCTGCATGGTGATGGCGAGCATGCTCTGGAATTTGCCCGCGAACTGAATCATGCCTTTCAACGCGAAAATATTAGTATTTCTGCATAATAATTTCTGCACTTGTGGTCAGTTGTTGCCGGCAGGGAAGCCGGAATTTGGCGGGTCTCCTCAATTAATGCTATGATCAATATACTAATTATTCAGGAAGAAAGTCTTATTATTTTGTCCAACCCTTAAATGGCCCGATAAAATTCAGGAGCAAATAATGGCTGAACAACAAAATTTTCTCAGCGAACTTACCGGATCTTTTTCCTCCCCCTGCAATGAAAATCCGACCGTGGCAATGATGGAGGAGGCTTATCGACATCAGGGCATCAATGCCCGTTATATTAACTGCGATGTCGGTAAACAACAGCTGGAAATGGCTGTTGCCGGAGCGAAAGCGATGGGCTGGCGCGGGTTCAATTGTTCTATTCCGAATAAACAAGCCATTTTGAGTTACATCGATGAGGTGGGAACATCGGCCAAAGTTATCGGCGCTGTTAACTGTGTCATTATCCGTGAGGGTAAGCTGACGGGAGAAAACACCGACGGTAAAGGATTTGTGGAGGCACTGAAACAGCAAATTGACCCGGAAGGTAAAAAACTTGCTCTGCTGGGGGCCGGAGGAGCGGCGCGGGCTATTGCAGTTGAATCAGCCCTGGCGGGCGTCAGCGAAATTACCATCATTAATCGTGATAAAGCTAAGGGTGAGGCTCTGGCTGAGCTTATCAATGCCAACACCGATGCGACGGCGACCTATGTTGAATGGTCTTCCGGACTGAAAGTCGATAAAAATTTCGATATTCTGGTGAACGCCACCTCAGTCGGGCTGGATGATGCAGAAGCCATGCCGGATATTGATACCGATAGCCTGTCTGAAGAGTTATTTGTTGCCGATGTTATTCCTAATCCACCACAGACCGCTCTGTTACGTGCTGCTTCCGACAAAGGCTGTCGGACGCTTAATGGGTTAAATATGCTGGTGAATCAGGGAGCATTGAATCTGGCTTACTGGTTTGATAACACAGCCGATAAAGCACCGATGCGCAAAGTTCTGCAAACACTGTTCACCGGCTGACAGAAAGAAGGTGCCTAAGGGCACCTTCACAGGCTTATTTTTTCAGCCGGGACTGGAATTCACGTTCGGTATACCCCGTATACAACTGACGTGGACGGGCAATTTTCATACCTTCTTCATGCATTTCAATCCAGTGGGCTATCCAGCCTACGGTACGGGCCATCGCGAAAATAACCGTAAACATGGACGTTGGGATACCCATCGCCTTGAGGATCAAACCTGAGTAGAAATCGACGTTCGGGTACAGTTTACGTTCAATAAAGTACGGATCGTTGAGGGCGATATGTTCCAGAGCCATCGCCACTTCCAGCAAATCATCCTTCATATTCAGTTCTTTCAGCACTTCGTGGCAGGTTTCACGCATCACGGTAGCTCGTGGATCATAATTTTTATAGACGCGGTGACCAAAGCCCATCAGGCGGAATGAATCGTTTTTATCTTTGGCGCGACGGATAAATTCCGGAATATGCTCGACGGTTTCAATCTCTTCCAGCATTCGCAGAGTTGCTTCGTTGGCGCCGCCATGCGCCGGTCCCCACAATGAAGCTATCCCGGCAGCGATACAGGCAAACGGGTTTGCTCCGGAGGAACCCGCGGTGCGGACGGTAGAAGTCGAGGCATTTTGTTCATGATCGGCGTGCAGAATCAGGATTCTGTCCATCGCTCTTTCCAGCACCGGGTTCACCACATAGTCTTCACACGGCGTGGCAAACATCATATGCAGGAAGTTACCGGCGTAAGAGAGGTCATTACGTGGATAGATAAACGGCTGTCCAAGCGAATATTTGTAACACATCGCAGCAACGGTTGGCATTTTTGACAGCAGGCGGTAAGCAGCAATATCTCGGTGACGCTGGTTATTGACATCCAGCGAGTCATGATAAAATGCGGCCAGAGCACCGGTTACCCCGCACATCACCGCCATCGGGTGTGAATCACGGCGAAATCCGTGGAACAGCCGGGTGATCTGCTCATGAATCATGGTATGGCGGGTGACAGTGATTTTGAATTGCTCATACTGTTCCGGAGTCGGAGCCTCACCGTACAGCAGGATATAACAGACTTCCAGGTAGGTGGAATTTGTCGCTAATTGTGAAATAGGGTAACCACGATGTAACAGGATCCCCTCATCACCATCGATGAAAGTGATCTTTGATTCGCAGGACGCGGTGGAAGTAAAACCCGGGTCAAAAGTATATAATCCGCTGTTGCCAAGAGCACGAACATCTACCACATCCTGGCCCAGTGTACCTTTTAGGACATCGAGCTCTACAGACGTTGTTCCCTCCAGGGTTAACGTCACTTTCTTGTCTGTCATTTTGGTCTCCTTTAGCGTCTCATTGCAACCATCAAGAACGCCAAAATATGCGCAATACTGGCCTGAAAAACATACCTCACATTACATTACTGCTCAGGTTGATTACATTTTTTAAAAAACCTGTGACCGCAGAAAGGTCTATGATTGTGATTGTCCGCTGAATTTTGGCATTGAGATGTCTCTATAATAATTGCCTAAGCGATGTGCTTCCGAACAGTTATATAACGTACGGTTATCGGAAAGTCTATCCTGATCAACGTAGGACTATGATAACGATTTCCTGAACAAATATGTGAAAAAAATGTTTGTTTAATGTAAATTGACTGGGAGGTATCGGCCAGGTTGTTAGTATCGTGATGCTGATCACCCTTCTGCCGAAATTTACCCAAACAGTTTGTAGGGTAATTGTAATCAGAATGTGATCAACCTATACTTTATGAAGGTCTCCGGAATTACCTGCAATCAGGAGTCACCCAGCGTTTTTACGCGTCATTTAACACTGGATGTTACTGTCAGGGGGTCGGAAAGGTCAGGCTACAGGCTGATTTTTGCGTTCCTGCAGGACCGGAGGAAGCTAAAATAATAAAGAGCTGTGTGGGCAAAACCTTGAAAAAACAAAGACCTGTCAACCTTGATCTCTCAACGATCAAGCTCCCCTTGACTGCAATAGCGTCCATCCTCCACCGCGTATCCGGCGTGATTACCTTTGTCGCTGTCGGCATCCTGCTCTGGTTACTTGGATTATCTCTCTCCTCCCCCGAAGGTTTTCAACAGGCTGCAGCCATCATGAGTGGTTTTGTGGTCAGATTCATTGTCTGGGGCATTCTGACGGCACTGGCGTATCACATTGCCGGCGGTATTCGCCATCTGTTGATGGATTTTGGCTTTCTGGAAGAAACCTTGGCTGCGGGTACTCGCTCTGCTCAGGTGACTTTTGGAATCACTGTTGTTCTTTCTGTTCTGGCGGGAGTTCTTGTATGGTAACTAACGCATCTGCACTGGGCCGTAACGGTATTCACGACTGGTTACTGCTGCGAGGTGCTGCTATCGTCATTGCCCTCTATGTGGTCTATATACTGGGTTTCTTTATCTTTACCAGCCACATCACCTTTGATGTCTGGCACGGTTTCTTCTCTGCAACATTTACCCGTGTATTCACTCTTCTGACGTTATTTTCGATTCTGATTCATGGCTGGATCGGTATGTGGCAGGTGCTGACCGATTATGTCAAAAATGTAGCATTACGGCTGGTAGTGCAGGGCCTGGTCGTCCTGGCGTTATTAACGTATGCGATTTACGGAACGATTATCGTGTGGGGTGTGTAAATGAGTTTGCCAGTCAGAGAGTTTGATGCCGTAGTGATTGGTGCCGGCGGCGCAGGTATGCGTGCAGCACTACAGATTTCTCAGTCAGGGCAAAGCTGCGCCCTGTTATCAAAAGTTTTTCCTACCCGTTCTCATACAGTATCTGCGCAGGGCGGTATCACCGTCGCGCTGGGGAACACCCATGAAGATAACTGGGAATGGCACATGTACGACACTGTAAAAGGGTCTGACTACATCGGTGATCAGGATGCTATCGAGTATATGTGTAAAACCGGACCGGAAGCTATTCTGGAACTGGAACATATGGGCCTGCCGTTTTCCCGTCTGGATGATGGTCGCGTCTATCAGCGCCCGTTCGGCGGGCAGTCGAAAAATTTTGGCGGTGAGCAGGCAGCACGAACTGCGGCGGCCGCTGACCGTACCGGTCACGCCTTGTTACACACCCTGTATCAGCAGAACCTGAAGAATAAAACCACCATTTTCTCCGAATGGTATGCACTGGACCTGGTAAAAAACCACGAAGGTGCCATCGTTGGTTGTACAGCACTTTGTATCGAAACCGGAGAGGTGGTTTATTTCAAAGCGAAAGCGACCATCCTGGCGACCGGCGGTGCCGGGCGCATTTATCAGTCAACCACTAATGCTCATATTAATACCGGGGACGGTGTAGGAATGGCGCTGCGTGCTGGCGTCCCGGTTCAGGATATGGAGATGTGGCAGTTCCATCCGACAGGTATTGCCGGTGCCGGTGTGTTGGTGACAGAAGGTTGCCGCGGAGAAGGGGGTTATCTGCTGAATAAGCACGGTGAACGTTTTATGGAGCGTTATGCACCGAATGCCAAAGACCTGGCTGGCCGTGATGTGGTTGCCCGTTCCATGATGATTGAGATTCGTGAAGGCCGCGGTTGTGATGGCCCGTGGGGACCTCACCTGAAACTGAAACTTGACCATTTAGGCAAGGAAGTTCTGGAGTCTCGTTTACCGGGGATTCTGGAGTTGTCCCGTACCTTTGCTCATGTCGATCCGGTCAAGGAACCGATTCCGGTGATCCCAACCTGTCACTATATGATGGGCGGTATTCCGACCCGTGTGACAGGACAGGCACTGAATATCGACGAGAATGGCAACGATGTGGTGATTCCGGGGCTGTTTGCGGTGGGTGAAATTGCCTGTGTTTCTGTACACGGTGCAAACCGCCTGGGCGGTAACTCCCTGCTGGATCTGGTGGTGTTTGGTCGTGCAGCCGGATTGCATTTACTTGAATGTATTGAAGAACAGGGCCCTCTGGCCGATGCCAGCGAAGAAGAGATCAATGCGGCTCTGGCTCGCTATCAGCGTTGGGATAATAACACCTCTGGTGAAGATCCTGCGGAAATTCGTAAAGCCCTGCAAACCTGTATGCAGCATAACTTCTCGGTATTCCGTGAAGGTGATGCGATGGCAAAAGGTCTGGAAGAGCTGAAACAGATTCGCGAACGTCTTAAATCAGCGCGTCTTGATGATCGATCCCCGGATTTCAACACCCAACGTGTTGAGTGTCTGGAGCTGGATAATCTGATGGAAACAGCGTATGCCACCGCAGTGGCAGCGAACTATCGTACTGAAAGCCGTGGTGCCCACAGTCGCTTCGACTTCCCGGACAGGGATGATGAAAACTGGTTGTGCCATAGCCTGTATTTGCCACAAACCGAGAGCATGACCAGACGCGAAGTCAACATGCAGCCTAAGTTACGTCCGGCGTTTCCGCCGAAAATCCGTACTTATTAATCGGTGGAGAAAAACGAATGAAACTAGAATTTTCGCTGTACCGGTATAACCCTGAAGTTGATGATGCCCCAAGGATGCAGGATTACACCCTGGAGGCAGAAGAAGGCAGGGATATGATGTTACTGGACGCGCTTATCCGCCTGAAAGAACAGGACCCGACACTGGCTTTTCGTCGCTCCTGCCGTGAGGGGGTCTGTGGTTCCGATGGCCTGAATATGAACGGTAAAAATGGTCTGGCATGCATTACGCCGGTTTCAACTTTGCGTGGGAAAGGGAAAATTGTAATCCGTCCTTTACCGGGGCTACCGGTCATTCGTGACCTGGTGGTGGATATGGGGCAGTTTTACGCCCAGTACGAGAAAATTAAACCGTTCCTGCAAAATAATGACCGTAATCCTCCGGCCCGTGAAAATCTGCAATCACCTGATGAGCGTGCTCACCTGGACGGATTGTATGAATGTATCCTGTGCGCCTGTTGCTCAACGTCCTGTCCGTCATTCTGGTGGAACCCGGACAAATTTGTCGGACCTGCAGGTTTGCTGGCGGCTTATCGTTTTCTGATCGACAGTCGCGATACTGAAACCGATGCGCGTTTAGATGATCTGGATGACGCATTCAGTGTTTTCCGCTGTCATAGCATTATGAATTGTGTGAACGTTTGTCCGAAAGGACTGAACCCAACCCGCGCAATTGGTCATATTAAGTCTATGCTGTTGCAGCGTGGTGCCTGAAGTCGCTACCGGGAAGCCTGTGCTTCCCGGTACTTCATGGAAACCTCTTTAAACCTTTTATCTCCCTGGCCGGCTGATAAAGGGTTTACAAAGGTTCCCTTGCGGACAAAAGAAGAATTTCTGTGTTCGCTTCGTTGAACCTGAGAGGCAGTGTGGCTGTTGAAAGTAATCTTGCATGTCCATAACACCTTGTTTAATGGTATAAAATAAGGTGACGGCCATGGCAGGCAGCCGTTGAGGAGAAAGGTTAGCTCCTGACCGGGTGTCTGAAATGAATGGATGGACTCCCATGCAGAGTTTACTGTGGAATGGCATTCATCGGCCGACGCATTGTCCCGGAACATCCGTGAAAACGGCAACAACAACTACGAAAAGCATGATAATGCATAAGGGATCACCATGCAGAACAGTGCAATGAAACCCTGGCTGGATTCTTCCTGGCTGGCGGGCGCGAACCAGTCATACATAGAACAGTTGTATGAGGATTACCTCACCAGCCCTGATTCTGTGGAACCTGTCTGGCGGGAACTGTTTGATCAATTCCCTGCAAATGACCTTCGTCCGGAACAGTTTCATTCGACAACCCGTGAGTATTTCCGCAGACTGGCGAAAGATTCCACCCGCTATACCTCCTCTGTCACCGACCCGGCAGCCAATTCAAGGCAGGTAAAAGTATTGCAGTTAATCAATGCTTTCCGGTTTCGTGGACACCAGCAGGCGAATCTCGACCCACTGGGACTGTGGAAGCAGGAGCCAGTCCCCGATCTGGACCCGGCATTTCACGAGCTGACCGCAGAAGATTTCGGCGAAACTTTTAACGTAGGTTCCTTTGCCATAGGCAAAGACACCATGAAACTTGCCGATTTATATGAAGCACTGAAACAAACCTATTGTGGTTCGATAGGTGCTGAGTATATGCATATTAACAACACCGAAGAAAAACGTTGGATCCAGCAAAGGATTGAATCGGTGGTTGGGCATGCCAGCTTTACTCAGGCCGAGAAAAAAGGCTTTCTGAAAGAGCTGACGGCGGCCGAGGGTATGGAAAAATACCTTGGGGCAAAATTTCCGGGTGCTAAACGTTTCTCACTGGAAGGTGGTGACGCGTTAATTCCTTTGTTGCGTGAAATGATTCGTCACGCAGGAAAACACGGTACCAAAGAAATGGTTCTGGGGATGGCTCACCGTGGTCGTCTGAATGTACTGATTAACGTTCTGGGTAAGAAAACGCAGGATTTGTTTGACGAGTTCGCCGGAAAGCACAAAGAGCATCTGGGCACCGGTGATGTCAAATACCATATGGGCTTCTCCTCAGACGTCGAAACAGAAGGCGGACTGGTGCATCTGGCTCTGGCTTTCAACCCGTCGCATCTGGAAATTGTCAGCCCGGTAGTCATGGGTTCTGTACGGGCGCGTCTGGACCGTCTGGCTCAACCCTCTATTGATCAGGTTCTGCCTGTCACTATTCACGGTGATGCTGCAGTCACTGGCCAGGGCGTCGTTCAGGAAACCCTGAATATGTCTCAGGCCCGCGGCTATGAAGTGGGCGGAACTGTACGGATTGTGATTAATAATCAGGTGGGATTCACCACCTCTAATCCGCATGATGCCCGCTCAACACCGTATTGCACTGATATCGGGAAAATGGTGCTGGCGCCGATTTTTCACGTGAATGCCGACGATCCGGAAGCGGTGGCTTTCGTCACCCGTCTGGCTCTGGATTATCGTAATACCTTTAAACGCGACGTGTTTATTGATCTGGTGTGTTACCGCCGTCATGGTCATAACGAAGCTGATGAGCCAAGTGCGACTCAGCCGATCATGTATAAGAAAATAAAAAAACACCCGACCCCTCGTAAGATTTATGCCGATCGCCTGCAGGAAGAAGGGGTGATCAACGGTGAAGATGCCACGGAAATGGTTAACCTCTACCGTGATGCGCTCGACGCTGGAGAGTGCGTGGTCGAAGAGTGGCGGCCGATGAGTCTCAATACTTATACCTGGTCACCGTATCTTAACCATGAGTGGGATGAAACCTATCCGGCAACCGTGGATAAAAAACGGTTACAGGAGCTGGCACGGCGGATCAGTCAGATCCCTGAAGGTATTGAAGCTCAGTCAAGGGTACTGAAAATCTACCGTGATCGTCAGGAAATGGCCGAAGGCAGTAAACCCTTCGACTGGGGAGGGGCTGAAAACCTGGCCTATGCCACACTGGTCGATGAGGGAGTGCCGATTCGTTTGTCAGGTGAAGATACCGGACGCGGCACCTTTTTCCACCGTCATGCGGTTATCCATAACCAGATTAACGGTTCTACCTATACTCCGCTGCAGCATGTCCACAATGGCCAGGGCAAATTTAAAGTCTGGGACTCCGTGTTGTCCGAAGAAGCGGTTCTGGCCTTTGAGTATGGCTACGCGACTGCGGAACCCCGCACTCTGACTATCTGGGAAGCTCAGTTTGGTGACTTTGCTAACGGCGCTCAGGTGGTGATTGACCAGTTCATCAGTTCCGGTGAGCAAAAGTGGGGCCGGATGTGTGGCCTGGTGATGTTACTACCGCATGGCTATGAGGGACAGGGCCCGGAACACTCATCAGCCCGCCTTGAGCGCTATCTGCAACTCTGTGCTGAACAGAATATGCAGGTTTGTGTGCCATCTACACCGGCCCAGGTCTACCACATGCTACGTCGTCAGGCGTTGCGCGGTATGCGCCGTCCGTTGATTGTGATGTCACCAAAATCTTTGCTGCGTCATCCGCTGGCGGTGTCCGGGCTGGACGAACTGGCAGAAGGTTGTTTCATGCCGGCGATTGGCGAAATTGATGAGTTGGATCCGAAAAATGTCCGTCGGGTGGTGATGTGCGCCGGTAAGGTTTATTACGATTTACTTGAGCAGCGTCGTAAGAATGGTCAGCAGGATGTCGCCATTATTCGTATTGAGCAACTGTATCCGTTCCCGCATCAGGTTGTGCAGGAAATCCTGCAGTCTTATTCACATGTCACCGATTTCGTGTGGTGTCAGGAAGAGCCGCTGAATCAGGGCGCGTGGTATTCCAGTCAGCATAATTTCCGTGAAGTAGTTCCGCAGGGAGCGTCATTGCGCTATGCAGGTCGTCCTGCATCAGCCTCGCCTGCTGTGGGGTATATGTCTGTTCACCAGCAGCAGCAGCAAGAGCTGGTAAATGATGCGCTGAACGTCGATTGATTATAAGGAAAGATAATGAGTAGCTTAGATATTCTCGTTCCCGATTTACCGGAATCTGTTGCCGATGCCACCGTGGCAACCTGGCATAAAAAACCGGGCGATAGCGTCCAGCGCGATGAAGTGCTGGTAGAAATTGAAACCGACAAAGTCATCCTGGAAGTCCCGGCTGTGGCAGACGGAGTTTTGGAAGCGGTACTGGAAGATGAAGGCGCGACAGTGACTTCACGTCAGCTGTTGGGTCGGCTGAAAGAAGGTAACAGTAACGGTAAAGAATCTACGGTGAAAACCGAAGCTGCAGAATCCACTCCGGCTCAGCGTCAGACTGCTTCACTGGAAGAAGAGTCCAACGATAGCCTGAGCCCGGCTATCCGTCGCCTGATTGCCGAGCATTCTCTGGATGCTTCACAAATTAAAGGTAGCGGTGTCGGTGGTCGTCTGACCCGCGAAGATATTGAGAAACACCTCGCAGCTCAGCAGAAGCAGGAAAAACCGGCAGCAGTCAGCGCCGCTCCTGCTGCACAACCTGCTCTGGCTAACCGCAGTGAAAAACGCGTTCCAATGACACGTTTGCGTAAACGTGTGGCAGAACGTCTGCTGGAAGCCAAAAACAGCACCGCCATGTTAACGACCTTCAATGAAATTAACATGCAGCCGATTATGAATCTCAGAAAACAGTACGGTGAAGTTTTTGAGAAACGCCACGGTGTGCGCCTCGGCTTTATGTCTTTCTACATCAAAGCGGTGGTCGAGGCTCTGAAACGTTATCCGGAAGTGAATGCTTCCATCGATGGCGATGATGTCGTTTACCACAACTATTTCGATGTCAGCATTGCAGTTTCTACCCCTCGCGGTCTGGTGACCCCGGTATTGCGTGACGTAGACGCGCTGAGCATGGCGGAAATTGAGAAGAAAATTAAAGAGCTGGCGATTAAAGGCCGTGATGGCAAACTAACTGTTGAAGAGCTGACCGGCGGTAACTTTACGATTACCAACGGTGGTGTCTTCGGTTCGTTGATGTCTACGCCAATTATTAACCCGCCACAGAGTGCCATCCTTGGGATGCACGCCATTAAAGATCGTCCTATGGCGGTCAACGGTCAGGTAGTTATCCTGCCGATGATGTACCTGGCTCTTTCTTACGATCACCGTTTAATTGACGGACGCGAGTCTGTGGGTTATCTGGTAGCGATTAAAGAGCTGCTGGAAGATCCGGCACGCCTGTTGCTGGATGTCTGATTTTTAGCCTGGCGCGTCTGAGACGCGCCTGTTTTTTTTCTTTTCAGAACTGAATGGACAGAACATCATGAATCTACATGAATATCAGGCAAAACAACTGTTTGCCCGGTACGGTTTACCTGCTCCTGTTGGGTATGCCTGCACAACGCCACGTGAAGCCGAAGAAGCTGCGTCGAAAATCGGTGCCGGCCCGTGGGTGGTAAAATGTCAGGTCCATGCCGGCGGACGAGGTAAAGCGGGTGGCGTTAAAGTCGTCAACAGCAAAGAAGATATTCGCGCATTTGCGGAGAGCTGGTTAGGTAAAAATCTGGTGACTTACCAGACTGATGCCGCGGGTCAACCGGTTAACCAGATTCTGGTGGAAGCCGCGACGGATATTGATAAAGAGCTCTATCTGGGAGCGGTAGTCGATCGCAGTAGTCGTCGTATTGTCTTTATGGCTTCTACCGAAGGCGGTGTTGAAATCGAAAAAGTGGCTGAAGAGACTCCGCACCTGATCCATAAAATGGCGATTGACCCACTGACTGGTCCGATGCCTTATCAGGGCCGTGAACTGGCCTTCAAATTGGGTCTGCAGGGTAAACAAGTCAGCCAGTTTGCTAAGATCTATATGGGGCTGGCAACTCTGTTCCTGGAACGTGATCTGGCTCTGGTTGAAATTAACCCGCTGGTGATCACCAAAACCGGAGATCTGATTTGCCTGGATGGCAAACTGAGCATCGACAGTAACGCGATGTTCCGTCAGCCGGAACTGCGTGAAATGCATGATCCAAGCCAGGAAGACGCCCGTGAAGCTCAGGCTGCGCAATGGGAACTGAACTATGTGGCTCTGGAAGGTAACATTGGCTGTATGGTTAATGGTGCCGGACTGGCGATGGGTACCATGGATATCGTTAAACACCATGGCGGACAGCCAGCTAACTTCCTGGATGTTGGTGGTGGCGCGACGAAAGAGCGTGTGACCGAAGCCTTTAAAATTATTCTGTCTGACAGTGCTGTGAAAGCTGTATTTGTTAACATTTTCGGCGGCATTGTACGTTGTGACCTGATTGCTGACGGTATCATTGGTGCTGTTGCCGAAGTGGGCGTGAGTGTGCCTGTGGTGGTACGTCTTGAAGGAAACAACGCAGAGCTGGGCGCGAAAAAACTGGCAGAAAGTGGTTTAAATATTATTGCAGCAACCAGTCTGACTGACGCGGCTCAACGCGTGGTTGCAGCCGCGGAGGGCAAATAATGTCAATTCTGATCGATAAAAATACCAAAGTTATTTGTCAGGGCTTCACTGGCGGGCAGGGGACATTCCACTCTGAGCAGGCCATTGCTTATGGTACTCAGATGGTTGGTGGTGTTACGCCGGGTAAAGGCGGAACCACACACCTGGGACTGCCGGTATTCAACACCGTGCGTGAAGCCGTAGAGCAGACCGGAGCTACCGCGTCGGTAATTTATGTTCCGGCACCTTTCTGTAAAGACAGTATCCTTGAAGCTATTGATGCCGGCATTAAACTGATCATCACCATCACTGAAGGTATTCCAACCCTGGATATGCTCACCGTTAAAGTGAAACTGGATGAAGCGGGCGTGAGAATGATCGGTCCAAACTGCCCGGGGGTTATTACTCCGGGTGAGTGTAAAATTGGTATTATGCCAGGCCATATCCATCTGCCAGGCCGTGTGGGTATTGTGTCCCGCTCCGGAACACTGACTTATGAAGCGGTTAAGCAAACTACCGACATTGGCTATGGTCAGTCTACCTGTGTTGGGATCGGTGGTGACCCGATTCCGGGATCAAACTTTATCGACATCCTGAAGATGTTTGAGCAGGATCCTCAGACCGAAGCGATCGTCATGATTGGTGAAATTGGCGGAAGTGCTGAAGAAGAGGCGGCAGCCTACATCAAAGAGCATGTGACCAAGCCGGTTGTCAGCTATATCGCTGGTGTGACTGCACCTAAAGGTAAACGCATGGGCCATGCGGGTGCCATTATCGCGGGGGGGAAAGGGACTGCAGATGAGAAGTTTGCTGCGCTGGAAGCGGCTGGCGTGAAAACCGTTCATAGCCTGGCAGACATTGGTGATGCGGTGAAATCGGTATTACCTGCCCGCTAATGAGTCGTGGTATTGAAAAGCCATCGGTCTGAGTGACCGGTGGTTTTTTTTTGCCTGGCAGGGCCGGTGTATTTTACTGAGTGATGAAGATTAACTAATTGTAATCACGGAGGAAAAATTTACTCAGCTAATCGTGATGTTTATTTGTTGTTGAAATATCATTAAACTGTAAATGAAATATATCAAAATCAATCGTAATGCACTAAGCTGTATTCTGTGGTTAATGAATTGCGGAATTTAAGTTACCTCCTTTATTTTTCAACGGAACTGAATGGCTCTCTGATCCGGTTCTCTTACACTGCTCTCTGGCTTTTTGATTGTTATGCAGAGTACGTTTTCATCTAACAAACTTTTTATCGACAAATAACGATTTAGATCAATAAACCATGATTTATATCTATTTTATCCGCTGGCTATAAATAAGCATTTTGGATTAAATTGTCTTACGTCAATTTGGTTTTTTCTTTGAGTTTATTCCGTTAATTACTGTTTGATAAAAATCAATTATTTACGCCTGAAGAACTGCTGAGGAGATCAGAAGGGTGCCAGGTATCACCTGCCAGCCTGCAGATATCCAAGGTTGACGCAGAATAACCGGTTAATTAACTGCCGGAGTACCGGACGAACCATTAACCGCTAAAAGTAACGGCTTATTCTCTGAAGACCGGAAGCAACAATTTGTTATCTGAAGAGAATTATTTATTAAAAAGAGCAAGGAGTCAGGATGTTTGATATCGTCGAACTGTCTCGCCTACAGTTTGCCTTGACTGCAATGTACCACTTTCTGTTTGTGCCACTGACGCTAGGCATGGCGTTTTTACTGGCTATCATGGAAACAGTATATGTATTGAGCGGCAAACAAATTTATAAAGATATGACGAAATTCTGGGGCAAACTGTTTGGGATAAACTTCGCCCTCGGTGTTGCTACCGGATTGACGATGGAATTTCAGTTCGGGACAAACTGGTCATATTATTCCCATTACGTCGGGGATATCTTTGGTGCGCCGCTGGCCATCGAGGGTTTGATGGCATTTTTCCTCGAATCTACGTTTGTGGGTTTATTCTTTTTCGGTTGGGACCGGCTAGGAAAAGTACAGCATTTGTCTGTGACCTGGCTGGTGGCATTGGGTTCAAATATGTCCGCTCTGTGGATTCTGGTCGCTAACGGATGGATGCAGAATCCGGTTGCCTCAGAATTTAACTTTGAAACCATGCGTATGGAGATGGTGAGTTTTTCTGAGCTAGTGTTGAATCCGGTGGCACAGGTCAAATTTGTGCATACCGTCGCTGCGGGCTATACCACCGGAGCAATGTTTATTCTTGGGATCAGTGCTTACTACCTGCTGAAAGGGCGGGACATTGCTTTCGCGAAACGTTCATTTGCAATTGCGGCAAGCTTCGGAATGGCGGCGGTATTATCAGTGATTATCCTGGGTGATGAATCAGGTTATGAAATTGGTGATGTGCAGAAAACCAAGCTTGCTGCTATCGAAGCTGAATGGGAGACTCAACCTGCTCCGGCTTCCTTTACTCTGTTTGGTATTCCTGACCAGCAGACAGAGAAGAATAACTACTCCATCCGGATACCTTACCTGCTTGGGTTGATTGCTACACGCTCGGTGGATACTCCGGTGACAGGGTTAAAAGATCTGCTGGCGCAGCATGAAGTCAGAATTCGTAACGGTATAAAGGCCTATGCCTTACTGAATGAACTGCGGAACGGCAGCCAGGATCCAACGGTGCGTGCTGAGTTTAATCAGACTAAAAAAGATCTGGGTTACGGGTTATTGCTGAAACGCTATACCCCAAATGTCACAGATGCTACCGAAGCTGATATTGCCAAAGCGACCAAAGATTCAATTCCACAGGTTGCTCCACTCTATTTTGCCTTTCGCATTATGGTGTTGTGTGGTGTGTTATTACTGGCAGTCATTGCGATCTCTTTCTGGAGTGTCATACGTAACCGTATTGGTAAAAGCCGCTGGTTGCTTAAAGCAGCATTATACGGCATTCCGTTACCCTGGATTGCCGTCGAGTCTGGCTGGTTTGTTGCTGAATATGGTCGCCAACCCTGGGCTATTGGCGAGGTATTACCGACCGCGGTAGCAAATTCTTCGTTAACGGCAGGGGACTTGTTGTTCTCAATGGGATTGATTTGCGGCTTGTATACCCTGTTCCTGGTGGCAGAAATGTACCTGATGTTCAAATTTGCGCGACTGGGTCCGAGTAGTCTGAAAACTGGCCGTTATCATCACGAGAAGTTGTCAGCAACTACGCAGCCGGCACGATAACTCAGGAGAGCTCACATGTTTGATTATGAAGTATTGCGCTTTGTCTGGTGGCTGCTGGTCGGAGTGTTATTGATCGGGTTTGCCGTCACCGATGGTTTTGATATGGGGGTGGGAATGCTCAGCCGCATTATCGGACGAACAGATACTGATCGCCGGATAATGATCAACAGTATTGCCCCACACTGGGATGGTAACCAGGTATGGCTGATTACAGCTGGCGGAGCGCTGTTTGCCGCCTGGCCGACAGTTTATGCCGCTGCCTTTTCCGGATTTTACATCGCAATGATTCTGGTACTGGCATCACTGTTCTTCCGGCCGATTGGTTTTGACTATCGCTCAAAACTGGCTGACAGCCGTTGGAGAGGGATGTGGGACTGGGGAATCTTCATTGGAAGCTTTGTTCCTCCACTGGTAATCGGTGTGGCATTCGGTAACCTGTTGCAGGGCGTACCCTTCCATATGGATGAATACCTGCGGCTGTTTTATACCGGAAATTTCTTTATGTTGCTCAATCCGTTTGCACTGTTGGCAGGCATTGTCAGTCTGATGATGATCCTGACCCAGGGTGCCGCGTATTTGCAGATGCGTACCACCGGGGAGTTGTACCTGCGCAGCCGTAGTATGACTCAGATTACCACACTGATTATGCTGGTCTGTTTCGTGCTCGCCGGGATCTGGGTAGCCTATGGAATAGAAGGCTATGTCGTAAAAAGTGTGATTGACCATCATGCGGCATCCAACCCTGTTGGAAAAGATGTTGTCAGAGAAACCGGAGCATGGATGGCTAATTTCAAAGCGTCGCCTGTGCTGTGGGTCTTCCCGGTGCTGGGAGTCGTTTTACCATTACTGACGGTGTTGTGCTCACGGATGAATAAAGGTGCATGGGCATTCATTTTCTCATCACTGACAATTGCCTGCGTTATCATGACCGCCGGTGTGGCCATGTTCCCGTTCATTATGCCTTCAGACACTAATCCGGGAATGAGCCTGACCATGTGGGATGCAACGTCAAGTTTGCGTACGCTGACCACCATGACATTTGCGGCTATTATCTTTGTACCGCTGATACTGGCTTATACCGCATGGTGCTATTACAAAATGTATGGTCGTATCACCAAAGATGATATTGAACGTAATAGTCATTCACTGTATTAAAAGAGAGGTCAATGATGTGGTATTTTGCCTGGATACTTGGCACGCTGCTGGCTTGTTCTTTCGGCATCATGACTGCGCTGGCACTCGAAAATGTCAGCAAAGGGCATGAGGACGAACAACCCTGATGCAGCAAATGGTAGGCAGGTTATATAACCTGACAGATAAGGCCCTGTTCCGGGGCCTTTTACTCTGTGCGGCCTTGCTAATCGCTGGCTGTATTTTGTGGAACCCGACACGTATTGCATTGTCTCCCGGAATTCACAACACCCTGTGGGGATTAGCGTTGATTTGGGCAGTATGCAGCGGGGTGATTCATGGTTCCGGGTTCGTGATTCGCTCCACGCTCTGGAAAGTGGTGTTTAATCCGCTGACTGCCTGGATAATTATTCTGGCAGCACTGTTACGTTACTTTGTGTTTTGACACGCATCTGGCGTTTCCCGTCCGGTCATAAGAGTAATAAGATATTTCACCCCGCCTCACTCAGAGCGGGGTTTTTGTTTATTCCGGCATGGCTCGCCACAGTTTTACTCTGAAAATTGCACTACAAGGTAAAAAAACTTAAGGTTTTGTCAGATTCATACCGCCATCATCGCGGTATTGTGTCAGTAGAAATAATTATTTTCACAGGTCAGGATTGTCCCATTCCAAACCCCATTTCACTTGCGTATAGTATGCTGGTTTAACTTAATACCAGGATGTAGGGTGAGTAACTTACTGTTTCATTGGCCGGTCAGAGTCTACTACGAAGACACCGATGCGGGCGGGGTGGTTTACCACGCCAGTTATATTGCTTTCTATGAACGAGCCCGGACCGAAATGTTGCGCCAGTGCGGTTTCACACAGCAAACGCTGTTAGAACAACAGGTGGCATTTGTGGTACGGCGTTTGACGGTTGATTATATTGCTGCGGCCCGGCTTGATGACTTACTGCAAATTGAGAGTGAAGTCAGCGAGTTGGGACGAGCGACTATGACCTTCCGTCAGCGAATGCTAAATTCAGAGGGCAAGTTGATTAATGAAGCAGAAGTACTTATTGCCTGCATCAACACACACCGTATGAAGCCTATTGCGCTTCCTAAGTCCATTGTCGCGGAGTTCAAGCAGTGACTGACATGAACATCCTTGATTTGTTCCTGAAGGCAAGCCTTCTGGTCAAATTCATTATGTTGATTTTGATTGGTTTTTCTATTGTTTCGTGGGCCATCATTATTCAACGTACTCGCATCCTTAATGCAGCAGGTCGTGAAGCCGAAGCGTTTGAAGACAAATTCTGGTCGGGGGTCGATCTCTCCCGTTTATACCAGGAAAGTCAGGGACGCCGGGAAGAACTGAATGGTTCAGAACAAATCTTTTATGCCGGCTTTAAGGAATTTGCCCGTCTGCATCGAGCCAACGGCCATGCTCCTGAGGCTGTGGTTGAAGGTGCCAGCCGCGCGATGCGAATCTCTATGAATCGTGAACTGGAGAGCCTGGAAAATCATATTCCGTTCCTCGGGACTGTCGGTTCTATCAGCCCATATATTGGTCTGTTTGGTACAGTGTGGGGAATTATGCACGCCTTCATCGCGTTAGGGGCTGTTAAGCAGGCAACCTTGCAAATGGTCGCACCGGGTATTGCGGAAGCACTGATCGCTACGGCTATTGGTTTGTTTGCAGCGATCCCTGCGGTAATGGCCTATAACCGTCTGAACCAGAGAGTGAATAAGCTGGAGCAGGGCTATGACAACTTTACCGAAGAGTTTACCGCAATCCTGCATCGCCAGGCATTTACCAGCGAAAGTACTAAGTAAGCAGAGGTTGACTCATGGCCAGAACGCGTGGTCGCGCTCGTCGTGACCTGAAGTCAGAGATAAATATTGTACCGCTGCTGGACGTATTGCTGGTGTTGCTGCTGATTTTTATGGCAACAGCACCGATCATTACCCAGAGCGTCAATGTTGATCTGCCAGATGCTACTGACTCTAAGACAGTATCTACGGACGATAATCCGCCTGTGATCCTGGAAGTCTCTGGTGTCGGGCAATATACCATCGTTGAAGATCATCAACGTCTGGAACAACTCCCGCCAGAGCAGATTATCAGTGAGGCACAGCGTCTTCTTGAAACTAACCCGAAAAGTGTCTTTTTGATCGGTGGAGCTAAAGATGTGCCTTACAATGAAATCATTAAGGCTCTGAATTTACTGCATCAGGCAGGAGTTAAGTCAGTAGGCCTGATGACACAACCGATTTAATTATCATACGTTTTTGGGAACCGAGAGTGTCGAAGGCAACCGAACAAAACGATAAGTTAAAACGCGCAATAATCATATCCGTTGCCCTGCATATTCTGGTGATAGCGATACTGATTTTTAGTTCGTTTGACGAAAATATCCAACCCAGCGGTGGCGGGGGAGGAAGCGACATCGATGCGGTCATGGTTGATCCAGGGGCCATCGTTGACCAGTACAACCGTGAGAATGCTCAGCAATCTCAACAACCGGACGTAAAGCAACAGCAACAGGCTGCGGCAAAACAGGCGCAGGAACAGGCTGATAAACAGGCCGCTGAGCAAGCGAAAGAGGCTAAACAGCAGGCTGAAAAAGAAGCAAAAGAGGCGGCGAAACAGGCGGCTGAACAAGCTGCAGCAGCCAAAGCTGAGGCTGAACAACAGCAGAAAGCCGCAGAAGCTAAAGCTGCTGCGGCCGAAGCGAAAGCTCAGGCTGACCAGCAGGCTAAAGCTGCTGCTGCTGAGGCAAAAGCGCAGGCTGAACAGCAGGCTAAAGCGGCTGCGGCCGAAGCGAAAGCTCAGGCTGACCAACAAGCTAAAGCTGCAGCAGCTCAGGCAAAAGCTGAAGCGGAACAACAGGCAAAAGCCGCCGCCGCGGCAGCAAAAGCTAAAGCTGCGGAACAAGCCAAAGCCGCCGCTGCTGCTGAAGCCAAAGCGAAAGCTCAGGAGCAGGCCAAAGCCGATGCTGCAGCGGCTAAAGCAAAAGCTGCCGCCGAGGCTAAAGCGAAAGCAGAACAGCAAGCTAAAGCACAGGCTGCTGCAGAGGCAAAAGCAAAAGCCGAACAGCAAGCCAAAGCTGAAGCCGCTGCTGAAGCTAAACAGAAAGCCGCAGCTGAGGCCAAAGCTAAAGCTGCTGCAGAAGCAAAAGAGAAGGCCGCCGCAGAAGCCAAAGCAGCGGCAGAGGCTAAAGCCAAAGCTGCCGCCGAAGCTAAAGCCGCCGCCAAAGCCAAAGCCGCCGCCGCAGCTAAGCAATCCAGTGAAGTCGATGACTTACTGGGAGGTCTGGCTTCGGGTAAAAATGCGCCTAAGAGTAGTAAACATGGTGGGGCTTCTGCCGCCGGCCAGGGAACTCAGAAAAAATCAGGGGCTTCCGGAGCAGCTATCTCCAGTTATATGAGCCAGGTGCAGGCAGCTATTCAGAGCAGGTTCTACGACCCTGATAGCTACGCAGGAAAGACTTGTGATGTACACATAAAACTGATGCCAAATGGAACCTTGATTTCGGCAGTTGCGGCAGGCGGAGATAGTGCATTATGCCAGGCCGCAATTACTGCGGCGAAAACGGCGCAGTTCCCTAAACCAAGCCAGGAAGTCTGGGAGCAGGTGAAAGATTCAACACTGGTGTTTAAACCCCAATAGTGAAGCCGGGGAAAGTATCGACTATGCTGTCAGAGGTAGTCGTACTTTTGTCAGATAATTATCGGAATTTATACGAATTATCATGAACACAACGTTCAGATAAGGGAGAGAAAATGAAGCATGCATTTCGTATAACCTTGAGTGTGTTCCTGCTGCTGTGGACGGTGGTTTCGCAGGCCGAAGTCCGTATTGAAATCACTCAGGGGGTTAACACCGCACGCCCAATTGGTGTGGTTCCGTTTCAGTGGGTAGGAAGTGGTGCAGCACCTGAAGATATCGGCGGTATTATTGCTGCTGACCTGAGAAACAGTGGTAAATTTAATCCGCTTGATCGCTCTCGTCTGCCACAGCAACCTACGACTGCTCAGGCTGTGCAGCCTGCAGCATGGTCTGCTCTGGGTATTGACGCAGTTGTCGTAGGTCAGGTTCAGGGCAACCCTGATGGTAGCTATCAGGTTTCTTACCAGCTTGTGGATACTGCAGGGGCGCCGGGCACCGTGTTAGCTCAGAACTCCTATAAAGTGACCAAACAATGGTTACGTTATGCGGCCCATACTGCGAGTGATGAAGTTTTCCAGAAACTGACGGGTATTAAAGGGGCATTCCGTACACGTATTGCTTACATAGTGCAAACCAACGGTGGTCAGTACCCATGGGAACTGAGGGTGGCGGATTATGACGGCTACAACCAGTTCGTAGTACATCGTTCGTCTGAGCCTTTAATGTCTCCTGCATGGTCACCGGATGGCAGCAAACTGGCCTATGTAACTTTTGAAAGTGGACGCTCTGCACTGGTCGTTCAGACGCTTTCTAACAGTTCAGTTCGTACGATTGCCGATTTTCCACGACATAACGGTGCGCCGGCATTTTCTCCGGACGGGACTAAACTGGCATTTGCATTATCAAAAACTGGCAGCCTGAACCTGTATGTCATGGACCTGGCTTCAGGACAGATTCATCAGGTCACTAATGCCCGTTATAACAGTACTGAACCTACCTGGTTCCCGGATAGCCAGACACTGGCGTATACTTCGGATCAGGCGGGTCGTCCGCAGATTTATAAAATTAATATTAACGGTGGAGCACCACAACGTATCTCCTGGCAAGGTAATCAGAACCAGGATGCGGATCTCTCCCCGGATGGTAAATTTCTGGTGATGATTAGCACTGCTAACGGTGCTCAGCATGTCACTAAACTGGATCTGGAAACGGGAGCCGTTCAAACATTAACGGACACGTATCTGGACGAGACGCCAAGTCTTGCACCTAACGGCACAATGGTTATTTATAGTTCTACCCAGGGCTATGGTTCCGTATTGCAGTTGGTTTCAATCGATGGGCGTTTCAAAGCGCGTCTTCCGGCGACTGACGGACAGGTATCATCACCTGCCTGGTCTCCGTATCTGTGATGCATGTGTAAATATGTATGGCAAACTATAATAGGATTTTGAAATGCAACTGAATAAACTGCTGAAAGGGTTAATGCTGGCTCTGCCTGTAATGGCTGTTGCTGCATGTAGCTCTCATAAAAATGATAATGATAGCGGTGCAACTACCGGGGGTGCTGACAGCGCTTACGGTAATGGCGCTAACGGCGGCAATATGTCTTCTGATGCGCAAGCTCGTCTGCAAATGCAGCAGCTGCAGCAGAACAATATTGTCTACTTTGGTCTGGACAAGTATGACATCCTGCCTGAGTTCGCTCAGATGCTGGATCAGCATGCTAACTTCCTGCGTAGCAACCCTTCATACAAAGTGACCATTGAAGGTCATGCGGATGAGCGTGGTACTCCTGAGTACAACATCGCGCTGGGTGAGCGTCGTGCTAATGCAGTTAAAATGTACCTGCAGGGCAAAGGCGTAGCTGAAGACCAAATGTCTATCGTTTCTTACGGTAAAGAGAAACCCGCAGTACTGGGTCATGACGAAGCCGCATGGGCTAAAAACCGTCGTGCCGTACTGGTTTACTAAGAGATTTATATGATTAGTAACTTCAGACTTCATACCCTGAGTCTGTCGTTACTGATTGCTGTAGCGGCCATTCCGGCCGCTCATGCTCAGGCGTCAATCAGTAGCGTTGGCTCTGGCTCGGTAGATGACCGGGTCACCACCCTTGAACGTATTTCAAATGCTCAGGCTCAGTTACTGCAACAGTTGCAACAGCAACTCAGTGACACCCAAAATGACATCGATTCTCTTCGCGGCGAAATTCAGCAAAATACCTACCAGCTAAACCAGCTTGCAGAACAGCAGAAACAACTCTATCAGCAGATTGATTCGTTAAGCAGTAATAATGCTTCTGCTCAGGGCTCTGCAGCAGCTGCATCGGCTGCCGGCGGCGATAATGGTGCTTCGGCTGCTGATCAGGCGGCAGCGCCTGCCGCAGGGAGTGCTCAGGCAACTCAGTCTGGCGATGCAAACAGCGACTATAATGCGGCTGTTGATTTGATCCTCAAACAGAAAAAGTTTGATGATGCGATCTCCGCTCTTCAGGCATGGGTAAAAAAATATCCGGATTCCACATACCAGCCGAATGCAAATTACTGGCTGGGCCAGCTTTATTACAATAAAGGCCGGTTAGATGATTCCGCATATTATTTTGCTACCGTGGTTAAAAATTACCCTAAATCACCTAAGGCACCGGAAGCTTTATACAAGGTGGGTGTAGTGATGCAGGATAAAAAAGATACCGCGAAAGCGAAAGCTGTGTTCCAGCAAGTGATCAAACTTTATCCGGGAACAGCACCGGCTAAAGCAGCACAAAAAAGACTGGCAGCGGGATAATGAACCTCATTATGCCCGGTAATTGTTCCATTTCAGGTCTTATCGGGTGAAAGGTAAGCAACCAACCAGTTTTTTTTAAATAAGGGTTGCGCTACCCAGTTAAATCAGTAATATATGCCGCCGTTGCCGGGTGATAAGCAATTAGCATCCGGTAATAATAAAAGAGGGTCGTTAGCTCAGTTGGTAGAGCAGTTGACTTTTAATCAATTGGTCGCAGGTTCGAATCCTGCACGACCCACCATCTTTTTAGATGGTGATCTATTCACTCTTTTATATATGTTTTGTGACGGGTCGTTAGCTCAGTTGGTAGAGCAGTTGACTTTTAATCAATTGGTCGCAGGTTCGAATCCTGCACGACCCACCAGTTTCGAAAATGAGTAGTGTAGGAAAACGTGCAGCATGAGAACCTGCTGCAGGTTCGAGTCGAACGCAGTGAGACAACGTTGTTAGCAACGGCCCGCAGGGCGAG